>ERZ780212.606-NODE-606-length-35189-cov-3.093727_pt1 | contig 35189 bp, 29 predicted proteins | sample MGYA00511364_ERZ780212 | MGnify/ENA primary metagenome ERZ780212 (study PRJEB29588, sample SAMEA2147991) | human gut metagenome | biome: human gut; feature: human-associated habitat; material: faeces | place: Denmark | collected 2008/2010 ... | reverse complement strand
CGAGGTGAAATACTCTACCGTGCAGAACTGGTATCCCGGCGACGAGAAGGGACGGGGCGGAGTGTTCAACCTCGTGACCAAGCGAGGCGAACTGCGCGGCAAGAACTCTAAGCTGTCGTGGACGCAGGTGGAAACCGGCTCGGCCATAACGTGGAAGTATCCGTCGTGCGTGTTGCGCGGAGACGGCTCCGTGGCTGAGTTTTACAGCGTAGCCGTTACCAATAATTATCAAGAGGCCGACACGGGCACGAAGATGATTCACCTTGGCAAGAACACCAAGAGCACCATCATCAGCAAGGGTATCTCCGCCGGCCACAGCCAGAACAGCTACCGCGGTCTGGTAAAAGTGCTGCCCGGAGCCGAGAATGCCCGCAACTACTCCCAGTGCGACTCGCTGCTGCTGGGTGACAAATGCGGGGCACACACTTTTCCCGTAGTTGAGAATCAGAACCCTACTGCCGTCACCGAGCACGAGGCCACCACCTCCAAGATCAGCGAGGACCAGCTCTTCTACTGCCGCCAGAGGGGCATTCCCGAGGAGAATGCAGTCGGCCTGATTATCGGCGGCTACACCAAGGAGGTCATCAACAAGCTCCCCATGGAGTTTGCGGTCGAGGCCCAGAAGCTCCTTGAAGTATCACTTGAGGGCAGTGTCGGTTAATCTTAGTTTTAAATCAAGAATAATACAGGATATGAAATTTATCTCATGGAACGTGAATGGCCTGAGGGCCTGCTGCGGCAAGGGTTTCGAGGACTCTTTCCGGGCACTGGACGCGGACTTTTTCTGCCTGCAGGAGACCAAGATGCAGGAGGGGCAGCTGGACATAGCCTTCGAGGGCTACCGCTCATACTGGAACTACGCCCAGAAGAAAGGCTACTCCGGTACCGCCATATTCTCCAGGCATGAGCCGCTTTCAGTCACCTGCGGCCTGGGCTTGGAGGAGCATGACACCGAAGGTCGCGTAATTACCCTTGAGATGCGTGATTTCTATTTAGTTACTGTCTATACGCCCAATTCTCAGGACGAGCTCCGGCGGCTGGACTATCGCATGACATGGGAGGACGAGTTCCGCGCCTACCTGCTGCGCCTGGACGCCGTCAAACCGGTGATTGTCTGCGGCGACCTCAACGTGGCCCACAAGGAGATTGACCTGAAGAACCCGAAGACCAACAGGATGAATGCCGGATTCACCGATCAGGAGCGCGGCAAGTTCTCCGACCTGCTCGCTGCCGGATTCACCGACACGTTCCGCTATTTCTATCCCGACACCGAGGGCGTCTATTCCTGGTGGTCCTACCGCTTCAAGGCCCGCGAGAAGAACGCCGGGTGGCGCATTGACTATTTCCTCGTATCCAACCGCCTGCAGCCCAGGCTTCTCGGTGCCGCCATCCACAACGAAATCTTCGGCTCCGACCATTGTCCCGTGGAACTCGTCCTTGACATCTGACGAGACTCTCTCATCGGATATCTCGCTCTATTGGCATCTTTATATTCCTGCCGAGATGGCACCGGCAGATGTTGCTTTTCACCGTTACCGAGAGAACAGCCGATATCTTCCGGAGGGTCTCATATATTGACAATTTTCAAAAAATTAGACACTTTGTGTGTGAATAATATACAGTTGTGGGGTTTTGAGAATTAGCTGAATGGTTGATAACCAGTAAGTTGTGAGAAAAGGCATGGTTGTTGTAAATAATTATGGAGTATTAACATTTCAGCAACTAAAGACATGAAAAAACTCCTGATTCTACTGACAGCGGCAGCGGCCGTTCTGATGCTGCCCTCCTGTGTCCTCCACCGGCTGGTTCATTACGGAGTGCAGGATATTTACGATATCGATGCATTCCCGAGGGATACGATACACCGCGGCGATACGGTCTGGCGCTTTGCCGAGCAGGCACCGGAGGACCGGATTATGGATCAACTCCGTACACAGTGGATACGTGTAGACGGCCTGGATACGCTGATGTACCGCACAATGGATTCCGTCATGAGGGAGCACTCCTCAATGGTATCTGTCATCGTTGTGCAGAACGACACAATAAAGTTCGAGCATTATTACAAGGGGCTGGACACCTCGAGTGTGACGACCATCTTCTCGGTTTCCAAGTCGCTGACGTCCATGCTGTGCGGAGTGGCGGTCCGGGAAGGTTACATCAAGAGCGTGCACGATCCGGTGACGGATTATATTCCGGAGCTGAGGGATGCCGATCCTATGTTCAGCAAACTGACTGTGGAGCATCTGCTGAATATGCGTGCCGGTCTGAAATTCAAGGAGACATACGCACCGAACCCGTTTACTGCGATGGCCCGTCTATACTATGGGGCCAATCAGGAGAAGCAGATACGCAATCTAAGGTTTGAGGAGGAGCCGGGCGACAGTCACTATTACAGCAGCATGACCACGGCTATCCTCGGAGTCCTGATAGAGCGGGCTACCGGGCGGAGTTACGCGGAATATATGGAGGAGAAAATCTGGAAGCCGCTCGGGATGGAGTACGATGCCTATATCAGTCTGGATGATGAGAAGCACCGCTCGCCCAAGGCATACGGAGGCATCAATACCTGTGCAAGGGACCTTGCCAAGATAGGGCGGCTGTACCTCAACAAGGGCAATTGGAATGGAGTGCAGATCCTCGATACGGCTTGGGTGGAGAAATGCTGGGATAAGGAGGGCCTGACCATTCAGTATGCCTATTCGTATGGCTGGTATCCAGATGAAGAGTACATCATGAGAGCCGATACTGCTACGCAGTCATTCTCGGATTCTCTGTCTGTGGCGGTGCGTTTCGATGAGCTTGGCATACCGGAAGACAAAAGAGTGTATTATTTCTATGAGAATGACGGACGCGGAGGCCATTGGGAGGGCTCGTATGTTACGGGAGGATATATGGCTGTGGGTATCCTGGGACAGACGATACACGTGCTGCCGCAGTACAACGCCGTGATAGTAGGCTTGAGTGAGCATTCAAGTTTCGATGACAATATCGTTGCAGATTTTGAGGTATATCCGAATCTCAGCTGGTCCGATGTCCGTAAGAAAGAATCCGAAAAAGCAGACAATGCCGATGAAAACGACAGCACTGAAGACAGCGGCGATTAGCATCGTTTCCCGCGACTCACTGCCGTTGTGCTATGACTGCTACTGGTAAGGAGTTCACCATTTACGGTAAGTACTGCAGTAGTTTGTTTTTGTAAAGAGCTGGCTGTCAATTGCTCTGTAATATGACGAGAACTTTTCGGACACTTCTGAACCTCCGAAAGATTCCCGTTATGTTTTCAATATGCTTTAAATCTGATGCTTATAAAAATGCCCTGCTCCTGCACTTACCGTTACATTCATCTCCGCGCAAGCAGTATCCGGGATAGGCGTAGCAGCATTTACCCCGACGGTGGAAAATCATGGGATATACTGCCGTTGTGGTAGGAGCGGAGGGGAAAATGCCCGCAGAAGGTCGGGATAGGAGGGCGCTGGCTACAAGAGGATGACGGAGACATCGCGGGGACCGTGGGCGCCGATGACCAGGGCTTGCTCGATGTCGGCGGTCTTGGAGGGGCCGGCGATGAAGCTGCCGAAGTCGTAGGTGTCGAAGTCCTTTCGGGCGTAGGCTTCGTGCATGTTGCACACTATCTGCTTTCTGTCCAGCAGGATGACGAGGGCTTCGGGGATGAACAGCATGGCCTTGTGCCGGAATGCGCGGGGTATCCAGACGGCGCCGTTCTCGACTACTCCGAAGGCTCCGCGGACTATGGCGACATCGGTGCCGGCGAGATCGCGGGGATCTTCCAGTTCATCGGGATTGAATGTGGCGCAGGATGCGGCCTCGGGCAGATTGGATGCGATGCGCTTAGCTTCAGGGTAGGTCCGACGGACAATGGAGGCGATGCGCTCTTGTATGCTGCCGTCCTCTTCTTCGATCAGGATGCACCGGGCCGCTGCGGCCTTGACCGCTCTTTCCCGGAACTCCGCCAACGGGTCAGAGAATGTCATGGGGGTGAAGTCCAGCGGCCCTCTTTCTACGGGTGCGGGGCTATTGGCCTTGAGGGCCTCGAATATTGTTTCCTTGCTGCTCATGTCGTAGATGCTTGTTTTACTGTAAAACTGTTATTTCCCGCTCTCCTCGGATTTGCCCTGGCCGGCCGGGGCGGAGGAGGACAGTTCTTCTTTCCAGATTTGTTCGAATGTGCGGGAGGTGAATTCCGGCAGCTCGCGGTCGCGGCCCCAGGCGTTGGCACCGCAGTAGAGCAGGGCGTGCGGGGCGATTTTCTCTCCGAGCCGTCCTGCCTTGATGCAGAAATGGAACATGCCGGGACTGCGCAGGGCGGTGTTGAGCACCTTGACGATGCCCTTCTTGACCGGATTGGCCAGTCCGAGGGAATCGAGTTCCTGTCTCCAGGAGTAGATCTGCTCTCCGAGGTCGATCTTGGCGGGGCAGACATTGGAACAGGACATGCAGAGGCTGCATGCGGAGACGTTGCCGCTGTACTGTTTGGGGTCGGCGAGCATCCCGAGGTTGATGCCCAGCGGTCCGGGGATGAAGTAGGAGTAGGAATAGCCTCCGGAACGGCGGTAGACGGGGCAGGTGTTCATGCAGGCTCCGCAGCGCAGGCATTTGAGCATGTTGCGGTGGACGGGGTTGCCGAGTATCCGGCTGCGGCCGTTGTCCACGATGACGATGTGCATCTCCTGGCCTTCCACGGGCCGTTTGTAGTGTGTAGTGTAGGTGGTGGAATGCTGTCCTGTGGCGGAGCGGGCGAGCAGCCGGTGGTATATGGCGAGGGCGTCGTAGTCGGGAATCACTTTCTCGAGGCCCATGATGGCTATATGCAGTTTGGGGAAGGATGTGCCCATGTCGGCGTTGCCCTCGTTGGTGCATACGACGAAGGCTCCGGACGAGGCTACGGCGAAATTGACTCCGGTCATGGCCGCGTCGGCATGGAGAAACTTGTCGCGCAGGTGTTCTCTGGCGGCGTGGGTGAGGTAGGTCGGGTCGCTGTTGCCGTGCTCTGTGCCTATCTCGCGTTCGAAGAGCTCACCCACTTCCTGCCTCTTGACGTGTATGGCCGGAAGGACTATGTGGCTGGGCGGCCGGTGCATAAGCTGCATGATGCGCTCTCCGAGGTCGCTCTCTACGGCCTCGATGCCGCGCTCCTCCAGGTAGGGGGACAGGCCGCATTCCTCGGCGAGCATGGACTTGCTCTTGACCAGATGCCTGACTCCGTGCTCCTTGAGGATTCCGTAGACTATCTCGTTGTGCTCCTGGGCGTCCTTGGCCCAGTGTACGTGTATGCCGTTGGCAGTGGCGTTGCGCTCGAACATCTCGAGGTAATGGGCCAGATGTGTGATGGTGTGTATCTTGGTGCGGGCCGCCGCCTCCCGCAGGGCCTCCCATTCGGGGACGGACCGGGCCATGCGGTCCCTTTTCTCGCGGACGAACCACAGGGCCTGGTTGTGCCATGCGGTCCTCTCCTTGTCGGCTATGAACTTTTCGGCTGCTTTCGAATGTGTGCTCATAAGACGGATGTTAAAGGTTTGATGCTAAAATCTCGACTATGTGAATAGTCTTGACGGGCAGTTTCTGTCTCTGGATAATACCCTCCATGTGCATCAGGCAGGAGGAGTCGGCTCCGGTGATGTATTCTGCCCCGGTGGACATGTGGTCGCGGACCTTGTCGGCGCCCATGCATGCGGATACGGCCGGCTCCTCTATGGAGAACATGCCTCCGAAGCCGCAGCACTCATCGACCCGGGAAGGCTCCATGACCTCGATGCCATTCACGAGGGAAAGCAGGTCCCTGAGCTTGGAATAATGGGGGATGTTCAGCTCTGAGGGGGAGGCCAGTCGGAGCAGTCTCTGTCCGTGGCAGCTGTTGTGGATGCTGACCTTGTGGGGAAAATGCGCGCGGGGCAGTTCCGTAGGCCGCACCACGTCATGGATGAACTCGCATATCTCGTATATCCGGCTGCTGAGGCACTCGTGCGCCTCCTTGTGCAGTATCTCGGGGTAATGTTCCTTGACGAAGGCCACGCAGCTGCCGGAAGGGCCCACCACGTAGTCGTAGTCCTTGAAAAGTTTCTCCATGTTGCGGGCCAGCGGGGCCGAGTCCTTCTCAAAGCCGCCGTTGGCCATGGGCTGGCCGCAGCAGGTCTGTCCGAGCGGGTAGTCCACGTCCACTCCGAGCGAGCGCAGCAGCTTGAAGGAGGCTGTGCCCACCTGAGGGTAGACGGCATTGACAAAGCAGGGAATGAAAAGTCCTATTTTCATATAAGATGCTGTTATGTGTCTGTTTTCAATATGCGAAAATGTATACGACAATACCGGTTATGACCACGTAGCCGATGGCGTAGAGCAGGGCTGCCTTGAGGATTCTGCCTTCCTGTCCCTGCTGTCCGCAGGCAGAGGTGGCAATGGCAATGCTCTGCGGGGAGATGATCTTGCCTCCGGTGGCTCCGGCGGTATTGGATGCCGAGATCCATACGGGATCCGCGCCTATGTGTTCCGCCACGCCGGCCTGCAGCTTGCCGAAAAGGATGTTGGCCGAGGTGTCGCTGCCGGTGAGGAATGTTCCGATGGCTCCGATGGCAGGGGCGAACAGCGGGTAAAGTGCTCCTGTGGCCGTGGCCAGTGCGACGGCGAGGGTATTGATCATGCCCGAGGTCTCCATGATCGAGGAGAAGCCCACGAGGCAGATGACCGTGATGAATGTCTTTTTGAGCTGTACGGTGGATTTCCACAGCAGCCTGAGCAGTCCGCCGGCCTTGCCTCCCTGCAGCAGTCCGCCGGCGAATGAGCCGATGAACAGCAGGAGTCCGCCCTGGACGAGCCATTGTACGGACCATGTGCGGGTCTCTCCGCCGATGTTGAAGCCGATGGATGTTTCGGCAACGGGAGCCAGGATATCCTTGATGGGCAGCAGGGGACTGGTCAGCAGTATGAGCAGCATGATCAGGGCGTAGACTGCCCAGGCCTGGAGGATCTCTTTAGTGCTGTGTCTGTGTTTGGAGGGCGTTGTGTTTGTACCGGAGTTCCGTGCCGTGCGGCGGTCCAGGATGCGGCCCAGCAGGATGATGACAGCGATGGCTGCGGCGGAGCCGAGAATGGCCGGGGTCTCCGGTCCGATACATCTGGCCGCAAGGTATTGGACGGCTAAGGAGACTGCTCCGATGACCGTACCGATGAGGATGTTGCGGGGCAGGGCCTTCTTCTCCGGAACAGTCAGCTGGGCAATGACTATCGGTACCAATATCATGGTCGCGGCCAGCTGGGCTACAACTGCCGGAGCCACTTTCATCACGTCCAGCGAGGTCTCCTGCGCCAGGACGATGACCGGCACTCCGACCGCCCCGAAAGCCGTGGGCACGCTGTTGGCGATGAGGCTGACCAGTGCGGAGAAGACCGGCTTGACCCCGAGGCTGATGAGAATCGCCGCCGGTATGGCCACGGCCGTACCGAATCCGGCCATACCCTCCAGCAGTCCCCCGAATCCCCAGGTGATGAGCAGCACCTGGATGCATTTGTTGGAGGAGATGGATGAGAACTGGGCCTTGAGCACCTCAATCTTCCCGGTGTGCAGGAGTACATTGTAGCTGTAGATGGCCATAAGGATGATCAGCAGTATGGGCACCAGTGCCTTGAGCGCACCGTAGAAAAACGACAGTCCCGTCTGCTGCAGCGGCTGGCCGAAATACCATACCGCTATGACGATGGTGACAATCAGTGTTATCAAACTGCTCCGGTCTCCCGGAACCTTGAACACGCCCATCAGTACAATCAGTGTCAGGATGGGCAGAAGAGCAAGTAAAACGTCCATGGCGACACATATCTCAATTCGCGCGCAAAATTACAAAAAATCTCAAAACAGCATGAGAACTTTATCCACGGGCCGGCCGCGATTCGCCGCCGTTTACAGCAGCCGCGCGAGTGCATACCCTCCCAGTGTGGCGGACAGCCCGAGAACCAGGCTGCCGATGCAGCCTCCGAGTCCTACGGGCAGTATTGGGCGGATCATGCTGGCTCCTCTTCTTTGTGCAGAAGGTCCGTAAACTGTTGACGCAGGTCCCGGATGGAGCGGCGGAGCTTCGGGGCGCAGAGCAGCCGCAGGTCGGATACGGCCAGCCGCAACAGTCTCCAGGCTTCCTGGCACAGGACGGTGGCGGGTATGAGGGCGATGGACAGACCCAGGGCCCATTCCCACGGGAGGGTGCAGTACAGGACAATGGCGTAGATGATGAGCAGCAGGGGCCAGAGCACGAGAGTGACTACAAAGCGTATGGAGTTGTAAAAAGCCCTGTCCTTCATCTTCGAGAAGAGGAAGGCTGAAAGGCCGGTTACGGGCAGGGTCAGCACTCCGGCCGGAATAGTGTAGGGGAGGGTGACGATGAGTACCAGCAGCTGGAGCAGGCGGGACCAGAAGGGGTGTTTCTTGACGACTGAGCCGAGTGAGATTCCACGTTTCTCCCGTTCGCGGTGGATGTCGGCGGCGCGGCCTAACAGTTCAGCGGCTTTCTCCGGTTCGGCGGCCCGCAGTCGGGCAATCTGCCCGAGGGTCATCTTGTTGGCGGCGAATCGGGTGGTCAGGGAGTGGCGGCGTGAGCCGGGATGCTCCTTCCTCCACGAGTCCACCTGCTGATTGATGACGGCGGCGCAGGTGTCTAAGGTCGCATCGTAGTATTCATCGTCGGGTATGTAGAGGATGATCTCCTTCATGCGCTCGGTCAGCTCGTCCTTCATCAGGTTCATCACCTCGGGCTGGGTGAGCTGCCTGTGTTCTTTCAGAAATGCGCTGATGTTGATAGGCTTGCCTGTCTGTACCAGTACCGTGGAGCGGAACCGGAAGAAGTTGCCGTATTCCAGACCTACCGGCACGATGTACAGCGGCAGGCGTCCGTCCATGAGTTCCTCGGCCTCGAGGGCGATTCTGAATATGCCTTTGGACAGTGGCAGCAGCGAGTGCTTTGCCTGATGCCGTCCCTCGGGCAGGATGCAGAAGGGTACCTTGTCGAGCAGCACGTCCACGCTCTTGTGGATGATCTCGGTGTTCTTGCGCACCTCGTCCATACCGTCGCGGATGCGCATGATGGGCATTATCTTCAGAAAAGTGAGAATCTTCGCGACCTTGGGATTCCTGAAAATGTCGGCCCGGGCCACGAATACTTTCTGCTTGCTGTCCATGGCCAGAATCACCAGCGCGTCCATCAGGGCGTTGGTGTGGTTGGGGGCGTAGATGACTGCCCCGTCGGCGGGAACTTTCTCCAGCCCCACGTATTTTATCCTGCGGTATGCCATCCGCAGCATGAAGTCGACGTAGTGCCGGAGGAAGGCGTAGAGCCCGTCGAAGTCCTGTATTTTTCTGTTTTCCTTCTTACCCATTGTCCTTGAAAATTATGCTGCCGCCTTGACATTGCCCTCCGGAAGGGGATGCCTGCGGAAGATAGCGGCCAAAGTGAGACCGGCGATGATATGCCAGATACCCCACCATGCCGTTACAAAAAGCATTCCTCCGTAGTGTCCGTGCCATATCTCCGGAGGGAATATGGCGGGGTTGAACAGCAGCACCAGTCCGAGTCCCGAGTTCTGGATGCCGACCTCAATCGTTATGGACCTGCGGTCTCTCAGCGGCAGACGGGCCGCCATCCCTCCGAAATATCCCGTGGCGAATGCGGCGGCGTTATGTACCAGAACAATCAGGAAGATGAATATGATATTGTCGATGAACAACTGGAAATTCTGGGAGAATGAGGCCACTACCATTACCAGGAAGAGGAGGATGGAGAGGGTCTGAGCCGGTTTGGTGATCTTCTTCGTGGCGTTGGGGAAATACCGGGCGAAGAGCATTCCCAGGACGATGGGGATGCCCAGGAGCAGCAGTATCTGCCACAGCATCGGCAGGAAAGGAATGACCAGCCTCGGCACTTCGCCGGCAATGCTGATGGTCCGGTAGTAGAGGGTGCCCCAGAGAAAGAAGTTGAGCGGAGTGATCACCGGGGCAAATGCGGTCGTCACTGCTGTCATGCTCACGGAAAGCTCGACATTGCCCTTCGAGAGGGAGGAGATGAAATTGGAGATGTTGCCTCCAGGGCAGGAGGCAACCAGTATCATCCCCAGGGCCACCATCGGAGTGATCCAGTGGTTCAGGGCCATGCAGATCAGGAATGTCACCGCGGGCAGTCCGACCCATTGCAGCAGGATGCCGGTGATGATGGATCTGGGATGGCGGAACACCTCTTTGAAAGTGTCCAGCCTTATCCCGAGGGCCACGCCGAACATGATGAAAGCCAGCAGGATGTTGACTATCATCATGCCGTTCTCCCCGAAGTTGATGGAGATGGAGTTGAGGCTTTCCAGTTGCTCTTTCATCGCTTGTCTGTTTCAAAATGAGGCTGTGACCAAAGGATTCCCAGATTTCTCCAGTCACGGTCTCATAAACCAGTTTGCCCGTTATGACTCACCTTATTCTTTGATGGCCTTGATACCGGGCAGCTCCTTTCCCTCCAGGAACTCCAGCATCGCACCGCCGCCGGTGGACACGTAGCTTACCTTGTCGGCATAGCCCATCTGTGTAACCGCTGCCACTGAGTCTCCGCCGCCTACGAGGGTAAATGCGCCCTTCTCAGTAGCCTCTGCGAGAATCTCGGCGATGGCGTTGGTGCCGTGTGCGAAATTGGGCATCTCGAATACTCCGGCGGGACCGTTCCAGAGGATGGTCCTGGACTCAAGCAGGACTTTCTTCCATTCCGCAATAGCTTCGGGAGCGGCGTCCATGCCCATCCATCCGTCAGGAATGGCGTTCGCCGGGCATATCTGTGTGCGGGCGTTGTTGTCGAAAGCGTCGGCGGCAACTACGGTGTCGGAAAAATACAGCCTGACTCCTTTCTCCTTCGCTTTCGCAAGAGTGTCCAGAGCTGTCTGTATCTGGTCGTCTTCCACGAGTGATTTGCCGATAGAGCCTCCCTGCGCCTTCATGAAAGTGAAGACCATGCCTCCGCATACTATCATGTTGTCAGCCAGGTCAAGCAGGTGCTCGATTACGCCTATCTTTGAGGATACCTTGGCGCCGCCCAGGATGACGGTCAGGGGACGCTGGGGATTGCCCAGGACCTTGTCAATCGCCTTGATCTCACCCTCCATCACGTAGCCGAACATCTTGTCGTTGGGAAAATACTTGGCGATGAGGGCCGTGGATGCGTGGGCCCGGTGGGCCGTTCCGAATGCGTCGTTGATGTAGCAGTCGGCGTAGGATGCCAGGTGCTCGGTGAATTTCTTCTGGCTTTCCTTCACTGCGGCCTTTGCGGCTTTCTTCTCCTCTTCGGTGGCGTCCTCGGCCAGTCCGCGGGGCTTGCCTTCCTCCTCCGCGTAGAAGCGCAGGTTCTCGAGCAGGAGCACCTCGCCGGGCTTGAGGGCGGCGGCCTGCTCATCGGCCTTCATGCAGTCGGGAGCGAACTGCACCTTAGTGCCCAGCAGCTCCTCTATGCGGCCGATGATGTGCCTGAGGGAGAATTTGTCAGCGGGCCCCTTCGGCTTTCCGAGATGGGACATTATTATAAGGGAACCTCCGCCAGCCAGTACCTTCTTCAGGGTGGGGATGGCGGCGCGGATACGTGTGTCGTCAGTGATGTTGAAATCCGAGTCGAGGGGGACATTGAAATCCACTCTCACAATGGCCTTTTTGCCACTGAAATCGTAAGAGTCTATGTTCTGCATAATCTTAATTGTTAGTAATGCCGCAAATTTACAAAAAATCCGGGATAGCCCCGGATTCTTTGGTATTTCTTACAGTTTTTTAAAATTGTTATGTATGCTTACTCGGTGAAGGTAATGCTGCCCCATTCTGTCTCGAACCAGTTTGTGGCGGAAGCGGCCTTGGGCGAGGCTGTTCCGGTCCCGTAGTGCTTGTCGGCATTCAGGACAAGCTCGCATGAGGCGGTCTCGAAATTGAATACGGGCTCACCCAATCCCCAGGCGGCCAGAGGATCCTCGTGTATCGTAAAGTCGCCTTCGGCCGTGAGTTCAAGCCGGGTCAGGGAACATTCCATGAAAAGCCCGTAATGGATATCCACGACCTTCGGCAGTGAGATGGCCGTGAGCGCTGTCCTCCTGAATGCGTAGGTGTAGACAGTGGTGGCCTCGGGCAGGTCTATCGAGTTGAAAGAGCTGCAGAACACAAGGCACTGGTTGCCTACGTACTTCACACCCGGGCATACGATGGTCTCCAGTTTGGGGTTGTTCCATAAGGCCTGGCTTCCGATGGCCTCTACTTCTTCCGGCAGGATGACTTTCCTCAGTTCGGGGAAAGTGTGCTCTCCGTCCAGAAGGCCGCTGAATGTAAATGCAGGCAGTCCGTAGACTCCGTCCGTGGCCGTACTTCCGGTTCCGTCAAGCAATCCGTCCACATCCACTTCCGGCCATCCAGTCACACCGCTCAGGTCTATGACTTCTACATTTGAGCCTATAAGGGGATTGTCAGTCCATGAGCTGTCCAAAGGGGACGCCGTGGTGGATATGCCGAGTGCCTCGAAGTCTCCGGTGAACCTAAGCTCGGTGAAACCGGCCGCAAGAGCCTCGTCGATAGCGGCACGTACCTCCTCAATGCTCATGCCGGTCATGTCGATGTTGCCATCCGATGCAGGTTCACTTACTGTAACTGTGCAGGTTGCGCTCTTGTCCTCTACTGTGGCGGTGATGACTGCCTCTCCGACAGCTATTGCGGTTATCAGTCCGCTTTCGTCCACAGTCGCTGTCCCGTTGTCGGAGCTTTCCCAGCTTACTGTCCGGTTGTCCGCGTTCTCGGGCTGGATTTCAGCTGTCAGCTGCCATGTATCTCCCACCATCAAGGAAACAGATGACTCATTCAGAGTTATTCCGGTAACAGGAATTGTGTCAGGTGTGTCTGGGGTATCAGGTGTCTCCGGGGTGTTGGACTCGCAGGAGCCAAGCACGAACATACCCAACGTCGCTAAGACAAGTAAATTTCTCATACGTGTTTTATTAAAAAGTGATTCGTTATTCGTCAATTGAATGGATAATTTTATGCAAAAATACAAAATTCTTTTAGAAAGTTGGAAATTTCCAAAGAGTCTTTTTCGTCATGTATTAAGCCTTTTCAGTCGGCTGTCTCCTTTGTTTGATGTGTTTCGCGGTAGAATAATCCATCACTTCTAGTACAAAGCGGAATATTGCGTATCTTTGGGGCATGAATATAGAAAGACCATCTGAGGACTGGAAGGATTACCAGCTGATAGATTCCGGCGGTTTTGAGAAGCTGGAGCGTTTCGGACGATATACGATGATAAGGCCGGAGCCGAAGGCTCTTTGGGACAAGGCGCTTCCTGCGGCTGACTGGAAGAGGCGTGCGCAGACGGCCTTTACACCCGGAGCCGGATTTTCCAAGGCCGGTAAGGAGGACAGTGGGGTGTGGACCATGCTCGGACGGATGCAGGAACAGTGGAACATCTCATACCGGTTGCCTGCGGTAAATGAGGTCTGGACTGAAACAAAAACTGGAGCCATGACTGGGTCCGACACCAATCCCGCTACTGATGCCGCTGCAATTCTTTCGGAATGCGGTGGGGCAGAACTGCATCTACGCCTGGGACTTACGGCATTCAAGCATGTCGGCGTGTTTCCCGAGCAGGCTCCGAACTGGGATTTCATCTACCGGCAGGTAGCCCGTCTCAGAGCCAACAATGCGAAGATGGGCGAGATCCGTCCGCCTCGGGTGCTCAACTTGTTTGCCTACACTGGAGCCGCCTCCCTGGCCGCCCGTGCCGCAGGTGCCGATGTCACCCATCTCGACTCTGTCCGGCAGGTGGTGACATGGGCCAGGCACAATATGGAGATATCCTCTCTCGACGGCATACGCTGGACTATAGACGACGCCCTCAAATATGTTACCCGCCAGGTCCGTCGCGGAGCCTCGTTCGACGGCATCATTCTCGATCCTCCCGCCTACGGACGCGGCCCGGACGGGGAGAGGTGGAAACTGGACGAATGCCTGAACGATATCCTAAAAGGATGTGCGCAGATTCTCGCACCGATGAACAGCTTCCTGGTACTGAATCTCTATTCCAACGGCTATTCGGCGATGCTGGCGGATACCCTCGTGGCCTGCGCCTTCGGCCCTGCCGGCCGCCGTACTTCCGGAGAGCTGGTGCTGCGCGACGACTTCGGACGCATCCTGCCCCTGAGCGTCTACACCCGCCTGGAGCGGTGAGCGAGGGTTTGTGAACCCTTCCGCTCCCGCACTTTGTCGTGGAAGCAGTGCCGCATTTCCGCTTTCGAGAATGCTTTTTTGGACTCCAACATAACTGGATGTAATCTTTTCCTGATTATCAGCTTGTTGTGAATCGAGTTTATGTTGGACTATAGCTAAATTGTCCTAAAACGGCGTTTTTTGACCCTGAATGTCCGGGTCCAGCATTTGTGCGGTTTATAACTTACTGTTTACCAGTTGTCTAAAATATTTAGTCGTGCTGGACTTCGAATAAAGAAAAACTCTCGCGAGACCGGAAGCCGGAACTGTCCTGGTATCCGAATTTTCCAGATCGCCCGGTTTGCCTGAATCGCTCCAGATCGTCCAAGTCCTCCGAGTCGCCCGGTCCGTCCAAGTCGTCCAAACCGGCCGAACCGTCTAATTCTTCCTGGAGCCGCCAGATTGATCCGGTTCCGTCCCGAGCCCTGTCCCGAGTATATTGTATCCCGATGAATTTGCTGCCGTCATGGTACCCGGGCTCCGGAGCAGTCCGGAACGATTGTGTGTCCCGCCTGTTGCAGAAAAGAAGAAAATTCCCGTACTTTGTGGCAGCAATCATAAAACCTCACAATATGAACGTAGCTGTGTGCAGAGTGAACGAGGCGGGGGAAAGGACGTATCATATCGTATTCTCGCCCGGTAACGGCCTGATATGCCGGGACACTCAGGACTATATCGTATTTCAGAACTTTATTGCCTTTGCCGTGCGGAGGGACGGCTGTGTGCTGCTTGCCTATGCGGTGATGTCCACCCATGTGCATATAGCGGTCGTGACTGCCCGGCCCTGGAGTCTCATACACAGGCTCCGTACTTCGTACACGACGTATTTCAACAAGAAGTACAGGCGGGGAGGCTCGGTGTGCGGGAAGCAGGTCTACTGCATGCCGGTGGACGGATGGTATGCCCAGAAAGCGCTGGTCAGCTACATTCTGCGCAATCCCATGCACCACGGTGTCAGTGAGACTCCTTTCGGATACCGGCATACGTCTTTGGGAGCATACTTCCGGAAGGAACTGGCAATGGCGGGCACTCGGTGGAGCATTGCAGAAGACGGAAATCCCGGATTTGATGAGCATTCCGGATCGAATGGGAACCCTGGATTGAAGGGAAGTTCCAGGTCGAAACCGAAGGAGAATCCCGGATTGATGGGGAATGCCGGAGTGGCGGAGAAGGATGGCGGGGCGTGCTTTGTCCGTATGCGCACGGCGGATGGCTTTGTCGACCTGCCTGTGGAAACCTGCGGCAGAGTGAGGCTGGAGTATTTCGTCAATGCCGGGCGGACCGAGCATCTGTTCCGTACTGCCCGGACTTTCCTGCATTCGATGGTGCGCTGGAATACGGAAGACTGGGAGAAGGAGCAGGCAAATGAAGCCTGTCTTGTTACCCTGAGAAGCATGGAGCCGGATCCGTCCTTTCCGATAGAGCAGATGCGGGCTTACGAGAAAGGCTCGTTCCGTCCGGGGACGAGCGACGAGGAAGTCTGCGGGTATGTCGACCATACGGTGCTGCCGCGGATGGGACTCGGTTCCTTTGTGGAGCTTGACCCGGTTCGGAGGCGGGGGCTGGTATCCGTCCTTATGAAGCGCTTCCACATCAGTGCTGAGCAGGCGTTGCGCTGTCTGGGCGGTTAGGCCTGGAAAGGCTTGTGTGGGGTCCAGCATTGAAGTGTTTTGGAACGAGTTGATTATCAGGGGGGTACGTAAATGTTCTTCTGCTGGACTAAGGGTAAAATGACCGTTTTGGGGCAAAAATCGGGGGGTCCAGCAGAACGATAATTTTTATAGGGCTGAAAATGAGCAGAATAATTTTGGAAGTCGTGCTGGACTGCATTTTCGGAGCAATGAGCGGGTGCAGGGCATGTGTGTGCTTTGAAGTCTGGGAAAGGGTCGTGGAGTTGTTTGGGATACGGTGGAAATTCTTAAATTTGTGGGTCTATCTTGAAAAGGCAATCAATTATGGAAAAATGGAAAATGATAATGATGGTGGCTGTGTTCGCGGTATGGATTTCGGCTGCGGCGTATGCTGGCGATAGTGCGAATGGTGCGGCACGGAACGATGCCGGGAATTGTCTGTGTGCGGATGGCAGTGCTGATGTTGAGGATAGTGTGTGCACAGTAGATGCCGTAGGGTTTGCGGATATTGAGGGCAGTACGGCCAGTCTGCGGGGAATAAGGCGTCAGGAGCTGTTCGCAGTCGACAGGACTGACACGGCGAGGGCGGTGTCCTGCTATCGCATACCGGCCATAACCACAGCTCCTGACGGCAGTCTGATAGCGGCTATAGACGAGCGGGTGCCTTCATGTGGGGACCTCAAATGGAGCCGGGACATCAACATAGTCATGCGCCGCAGCACCGACGGCGGACGTACTTGGAGTCCTATACGGAAAGTCGTGGATTTTCCCGACGGACAGTCTGCATCGGATCCCTCTCTGATTACCGACACTGTCAGCGGCACGGTGTTCCTATTTTATAATTACATGGATCATGATGCGGCAAAGGATGTCTATTTCTTCCACGTGATGCGCAGCACTGACAATGGCCGGACCTGGTCCGCACCTGAGGATATCACATCCCAGGTGGCTCCGGAGGACTGGCGGTCAGACTTCAAGTTCCTAACCTCGGGCCAGGGTGCCGTCACCCGCGACGGCCGTCTCCTGCACACGATGGTCAACCTCCGGAAGGGCCTGCACCTGATAGAGAGCACCGACCACGGCCTTACCTGGCATCTGATACCCACCCCCATTGTCCCTGCAGACGAGTCGAAGGTGATAGAGCTGCCGGACGGCCGCTGGATGGTCAACAGCCGGGTCAATGAAGGCGGCTGCCGCTACATACACATCTCGGACGACAAGGGACGCACCTGGACCTCGAATCCCGCTCCCGGTCTGCCCGATCCAGGCTGCAACGGAGCCATTGTCAATTATCCCCAATACGGAGAGGGCGGCTGCCTGCTCTTCGTCAACGCCGCCGATCCGGAGCAGCGGTGCAAGCTGACCCTGCGTTACAGCCTGAACGGCGGCATTACCTGGAGTGACGGTCTGATACTCGTGGATGGCGATGCCGGCTATTCAGACGTAACCGTCCTGCATTCCGGAGAGATAGCTGTATTTTATGAGCGTGACGGCTATGTCTCAGCTGAGGTGGCTGTCGTATCTCCGGAGTCTCTTTTCGGGGTTGGCAGATGTCGCTGTGAGGAATAAATCATCTCAAAGACAGGCTTCTGGTATGATTTTTAATATTTATCAGTATATTTGCTGAAATATTGTGGAATCAAAACGGATAAATTAGATTTTATGCTTGATTTTCTTACTGTTACGTGGAATGTCAGTCCTGACATCCTCTCCATCGGAAATTTTCATCTGAGATGGTACAGTGTACTTTTTGTAGCCGGTCTGTATCCTATAGGCTATTATATCATGCGCTCATTCTACAAGAGAGAGGGGCTGCCGACCACGCTGCTGGATCCGCTGCTCTTTGCGCTGTTCATCGGTACGCTGGTGGGAGCACGTCTGGGACATTGCCTTTTTTATGATCGAGGCTACTATCTGTCTCATCCATGGGAGATATTGATGACGTGGAAAGGCGGTCTGGCTTCTCATGGCGGCGCAGTGGGAGTGCTGTTGGCAATGTGGTGGTATGTACACAAATACGGTAAGAAATACGGATTCGGATTTATACAGATCATCGACCGCCTGGTGATACCTATCTGCTTCGCAGGCATGATGATACGTCTGGGCAACCTGATGAATTCCGAGATCTACGGCGTGCAGACTGATCTGCCGTGGGGCTTCATCTTCGTGCGGGACCCGCGTGGAGACGGTCTGCCCCATCATCCGACTCAGATTTACGAGGCATTGAGTTACTGCATCTTAGGACTGGTGCTGCTTTGGCTCTATCGTAAGAGGCTGGATAAACTGCGTACCGGTACTATCTTCGGAATATTCCTGATAGTGCTTTTCGGCATGAGATTCCTGATAGAGTTCATCAAGGAGGATCAGTCGGACTTCGAGGCCGGTATGGTTCTCAATATGGGGCAGTGGCTGAGCGTGCCGTTTATCATAGCCGGCATACTGATTCTGGTGTGGAGCTTCAGGAAAGCGGGCCCGGCTGCGATACATGTGCCTCAGGCGGCATTGAAAACCGGTGGACAGCCGGCTCAGACTCCGAAGAAGCCGAAGGACAAGACTCCGCTCACTCACGTTCATTCCAATTCGAAGAATCAATAACACATTATAAATTATGGCAAACGAGAGAATACAATTACTGATTATCGGCAGCGGACCTGCCGGTTATACTGCAGCTATCTATGCATGCCGTGCCAATCTCAAGGCAGTGGTCTATGAGGGTATACAGCCCGGAGGACAGCTTACACAGACCACGGAGATAGAGAATTTCCCCGGCTATCCCAACGGAGTCCAGGGACAGCAGATGATGGATGACTTCAGGGCTCAGGCCGAGAGATTCGGAGCGGATGTCCGTTTCGGTATCGTGACAAAGGCTGACTTTTCCCAGAGACCGTTCAAGGCTCAGATAGATGATGACAAATGGGTGGAGGCGGATGCTGTCATCATAGCCACAGGCGCTACTGCCCGTTATCTCGGTCTGGAGTCAGAGGAGAAGTTCAAGGGCCAGGGCGTGTCGGCCTGCGCCACCTGCGACGGTTTCTTCTACAGAGGAAAGGATGTGGCTGTGGTCGGTGGCGGTGATACCGCATGTGAGGAGGCCACATATCTGGCGTCGCTCTGCCGCAAGGTCTACATGATCGTGCGTCGCAACGTGTTCCGTGCCTCAAAGGCCATGCAGGAAAGAGTATTCAACACCCCCAATATTGAGGTGCTCTGGGAGCACCAGACCAAGGAGATCATCGGTAACGATATGGGCGTGACCGGAGCGGTTCTCCGCCGCAACGACGGTACAGAGACTACTATCGCGATTGACGGATTCTTCCTTGCCATCGGCCACCATCCTAACTCCGATGTCTTCAAGGAGTGGGTGGAGACCAATGAGGAGGGCTACATCATCACCGAGGGTAAGAGCACCCGAACCTCCCGCCCCGGTATATTTGCGGCCGGAGATGTACAGGACCCGACCTACCGTCAGGCCATCAACGCTGCCGCTTCAGGATGCCGTGCCGCAATGGATGCCGAGAAATATTTAGCTGAGAACAGGTAGTCATGGAAACGCAGACATATTCCGATATTCTGGAACTTCTGCACCGTGAGGTAAAGCCGGCTCTCGGCTGTACCGAGCCTATCGCAGTAGCTCTGGCAGTGGCCAAGGCGTGCTCTCTTTTCAGGCCGCAGCAGCCTTCGCAGGTCAATGTGCAGGTAAGCGCCAATATCCTTAAGAACGCCATGGGTGTCGGTATTCCCGGCACCGGTATGGTCGGACTCAATATCGCCGTCGCCCTGGCTATGGAGTGCGGCAACCCGGATTACGGTCTGGAGGTGCTCAAGGACTTGACTCCGTCCGATGTGGAGAGAGCCAAGGCCTATGCGGCGGAGGGGCGTGTCAAGATATCCCTTGCCAAGACATCGAAGAAGCTCTATATCGAGGCTGAGTGCCTTTATGGACCGGTTGAGGTTCCGGAACACCGTTCCAGGACTGTTATTCAGGATGACCATGATGCCGTTGTGTTTGTCTCCAGGGACGATGAGGTGCTTTTGGATAAGATGAGCGCGGAGGATAGTACAGATGCAGGGGCAGGTCAGGATACGGCCTCGCATAAGACAACTCTGGACTACCATCTGGATATGCGGAAGATATTTGATTTCGCCACGAAAGAGGCCCGGTTGGAGGATATCTCCTTCATGCTGGACGCAGCCAGGATGAACAAGGCTCTGGCGGAGGAAGGGCTCGCGCATCCTTATGGTTTGCAGGTCGGACGTACGATACAGAACAATATTCACCGCCAGGTCTTCGGCAAGGGACTGCTGACCCACTGTATGGCCATGACGGCTGCGGCTTCGGATGCCCGTATGGCCGGATGCACCCTTCCTGCCATGAGCAATTCCGGTAGCGGTAATCAGGGCATTACCGTGACAATGCCCGTCGTGGCCGCTGCGGAGCAGTTCGGTTCTTCCAAGGAGCAGCTGATACGTGCTCTGACGCTCAGTCATCTGACGGCTATCCACATCAAAGGTTATCTCGGAAAGCTCTCCGCCCTCTGCGGCTGCGTGGTGGCTTCCACCGGTTCGGCCTGCGGTATCGTATGGCTCAGTGGCGGCAGTTTCGAGCAGGTGTGCAGCGCTGTCAAGAACATGATAGGCAACATCACCGGCATGGTCTGCGACGGAGCGAAGGTAGGCTGTGCCCTTAAAGTGGCCTCAGGCGTATCCTCTGCTGTACAGTCCGCGGTATTGGCACTGGACAATCACTGCGTCACCGGCAACGACGGCATCATCGAGGACGATGTGGAGAAATCCATACGCAATCTCGGTACCATCGGATCGAAGGGGATGCAGGTTACTGACGAGATGATTCTCAACATCATGGTCTGCAAATAAATTCCGAAGAGGCTGTCGGAAAGGGACATCCTCATTTACAGCTGATTAAGGAAACTTTAATTTTTTATATAGATGAAACGGATTTTTAGAATTTTTCTGGGTACGGCCATGCTGGCGGCAGTCTCAGTGACTGCAGGAGCGCAGGAGTCTTCCGAAAGCCCGCTGTGGATGCGCTACAGCGCTATATCTCCTGACGGCAGTACCATTGCATTTGCCTATAAAGGCGATATATTCACAGTTCCGGTAACAGGGGGCGAGGCGCGTCAGATTACCTCCAACTCCGCGTTTGACTCCCGTCCGGTATGGAGTCCCGACGGCACCAGGATAGCGTTCGCGTCCTACCGTATGGGCAGCGCGGACGTGTTCATAGTAGACCGCAACGGAGGCGAGCCGACAAGACTTACCACTCATTCGGCCAACGAGTTCCCCGTAGTGTTCAAGGATGATTCGACAGTGCTCTATACTGCATATTATCAGCCGGCTGCGGAGAGTATGCAGTTTCCTTCCTCGACATATTCCCAGATCTATGCGGTGAGCACGGACGGCGGCAGACCCGTGATGTTCTCCACTCTTCCCCTTGAGGACATCAGTTTCAGCCCTGACGGACGCACTATCCTGTATCACGACAAGAAAGGATATGAGGATACCTGGCGCAAGCACCACACCTCGTCCGTTACCCGAGACATATGGAGCTGTGAGTTTGAGGGCAATAACGTCAAGGGCGGTAAGTTCACCAAGATTACCGATTTCAAGGGAGAGGACCGTACGCCTGTCTTTACTCCTGACGGACAGTCGTTCTATTATCTCAGCGAGCAGGACGGCACATTCAATGTCTGGAAACGTTCTCTGGCCGACGGCTCTCAGGAACAGCTGACCCATTTCACAGGCAATCCTGTCCGTTTCCTTACGGCAGCTGACAATGGAATGATGTGTTTCGGCTATGACGGTGAGATATATACATTGAAAGAGGGCGGCGAGCCTCAGAAAGTCAGCATCAGCATTGTATCTGACAAACAGGACCGCGACCTTATCAAGACTCCGGTGAGATATGCAACCGAGATAGCTGTCAGCAAGGACGGCAAGCAGGTGGCATTCATCTACCGTGGAGATGTGTACGTGACCATGACTGACTATGCCACGACCAGAAGGATTACCAACACTCCAGAGCAGGAGCGCGACCTGGATTTCGCCCCTGACGGACGTTCGCTTATCTACTCTTCCGAGCGTGATGGCCTTTGGCAGGTCTACATGGCGTCTATAGTCAATGAAGACGAGAAGATGTTTCCTTACAGCACGGAGGTAAAGGAGGAGTGCGTGACCAATTCGGACAAAGTATCATTCCAGCCCCTTTTCAGGCCGGACGGCAAGGAGATCGCTTTCCTGGAGAACAGGACCGCTATCCGCGTCATCAATCTGGACACCAAGGAGGTGCGGACTGTCATGGACGGCAAGTACCAGTACTCCTATCAGGACGGTGACCAGTGGTACCAGTGGTCGCCTGACGGCAAGTGGATACTATCCAACTGTATCTTCGTAGGCGGATGGAACAATATGGACGTGGCACTCATCAACGCTTCCGGCAACGGAGAGATGTTCAATCTGACCAAGAGCGGCTATACTGACGGCAATGCCAAATGGGTACTGGACGGCAAGGCCATGATATGGTTCAGCGACAGGGCCGGTTACCGCAGCCATGGCAGTTGGGGAGCCGAGCAGGATGTCTACATCATGTTCTTCGACCTGGAGGCATACGAGAAGTTCCGTATGGATGAGGAGGAGCTGGCTCTCTATGAGGAGGAGCAGAAGCTGAAAGAGGATGCCGATAAGGAGAAGGACGGGGACAAGAAAGAAAAGAAGAATAAGAAGGACAGGAAAGACGCGGACAAGGAGGATGCCGAGACCATCGTTCTGGATCTGGACAATGCCGAGTACAGGGTTATGCGCCTGACAGTCAACTCGTCCAATCTTGGTGACGCCGTTCTGAGCAAAGATGGCGACAAGCTTTATTATATCACCTCGTTCGAAGGCGGCATGGACCTTTGGGTGCATGACCTCAAGGAGGATGAGACCAAGATTCTGGCCAAGGGTGTAGGCTACGGTTCCCTGATTCTATCCGACGACGGCAGCAGTATCTTTATGAATACCGGTTCCATCAAGAAGATCGATGTGAACAGCGGCCAGATAACTCCCATAGAGATGGAGGGAATCTTCGAGTACAGGCCGTATGCTGAGCGGGAGTACATATTTGACCACGCCTGGAGACAGGTCAAGGAGAAATTCTACGATCCTGATATCCACGGAATAGACTGGGACGGCTACAAGGCAGAGTATGAGAAGTTCCTGCCTTATGTTACCAATAATTTCGATTTTGCGGACGTGCTCGGTGAGATGCTCGGAGAGCTTAATGCCTCCCATACCGGCGCAAGATACTACGGTGGCGGAGCGGCCTATCCTACAGCCTATCTTGGAGTGTTCTATGATGATACCTATACCGGTGACGGCTTGAAGATTAAGGAGATCATCAAGAGAAGCCCTCTGACACTGGTGCCTTCGGATGTCAAGCCTGGCTGCATCATCGAGAAGATTGACGGTGAGGCCGTTCTTGCCGGCCAGGACTATTTCCCTCTGCTTGAGGGCAAGGCCGGCAAGAAGATACGTCTCAGCATCTACGACCCTGAGACCTCTAAGCGTTTTGACGTAGTGGTCAAGGGTCTGTCATCCGAGAGCGGCATACTGTATCAGCGCTGGGTGGAGCGCAACCGCGATATCGTGGACTCCATCTCAGGCGGAAAGATAGGTTACGTGCATATCGAGGGAATGGACAGTCCCAGTTTCAGAACTCTCTACAGTGAGTTGCTCGGACGTTTCCGTCATTGTGACGCTGTTGTAGTGGATACACGTCACAACGGCGGCGGATGGCTCCATGACGATGTGGTTACACTGCTCTCAGGCAAGGAGTACCAGCAGTTCAAGCCGCGTGGCCAGTATATAGGCAGCGATCCTTTTAACAAGTGGAACAAGCCCTCATGCATGCTGGTGTGCGAGGACAACTACAGCAACGCTCATGGAACTCCTTGGGTATATCAGCGTCTCGGTGTCGGCAAGCTCGTCGGTGCTCCTGTACCCGGTACTATGACAGCCGTATGGTGGGAGAGCCAGATAGACCCGACCATCATCTTCGGAATACCTCAGGTAGGCTGCTGGGACATCCAGAAGGGCGAGTATATGGAGAATGTGGAGCTTGAGCCCGATATTCTGGTATACAATGAGCCTGGTGATGTAATCAACGGTTTCGACGCCCAGCTCAAAGCTGCCACAGAATCCCTGATGAAGTAACGCTTTTTATAAAGGTATCTCGAATCCCGGTCACATGCAGAAGGTGGCCGGGATTTTTTTGCGGGGCACTTGGCCGTTGCCCCTTCCGGCCGTATCTCCCTTCCAGTCACCGTTCCATCTGAAGGATAAGGGGTTGATGGACATCCGGGGTGCTTGTAATGATTCTGTATAGAATTTGAAGTTGCTGCGGGAGTAACCGAATCTTAACATGAAATTAACACTTAAACATGCTGGTTGTAATATCTATGAAATAGTGCCGGAATACTTTTGCGCCCGAAAATAAGAGGTATGAAAAAGGTATTTTTGCTGACGGCAGCAGTTTTGTTACAGACAACGTCCTTGTGGGCGGAGGTATTGAGGGGAAAGGTGGTGGATGCTTCCAGTGGAGAAGATATCATAGGGGCCACAGTCATTATAAAAGGTACACCGGACAACTGGGCCATTACTGGTCTGGACGGCAGTTTCGCTTTGGAAACGGATCTCAGTTCCGGAACTCTCATATGTAACTTAATCGGATATAAGGACGCTGAGATGCAGTTCAATTCTACGACCGGAGAGATGACAATCCTTATGGAGCAGGATGTGGTCATGCTGGATGCGGCGGTAATTACGGCGACGGGCAGCGGAAGGACAGAGGTCGCGGCGAGAAGCATAGAAAGAAATTCTGTTAATGTTGTAAATGTAATGAGCGCGAAAGCCATGGAACTCTCCCCTGATATCACGGTGGCTAATGTTATAAAGAGGATGTCAGGGGTGACCGTGGAGCGCAACAGCAGTGGGGAGGGCCAGTATGCTATCCTGCGCGGTATGGACAAACGTTACAACTATACTTTGGTCAACGGCATCAAGATCCCCAGTCCGGACAATAAGAACCGTTTTGTTCCTCTGGATATCTTCCCTTCAGAGATACTTGACAGGATAGAGGTGACAAAGTCTCTGACGGCTGACATGGAGGGAGACGGTATCGGAGGTGCTGTCAATCTGGTAATGAAGGATGCTCCGGAGAAAATGGAGATTTCAGCCAATCTGTCCACAGGATACAGCGCCCTGTTCATTGACAGGGATTTCCAGTCTTTCAATTACAGGGCAATACAGCCGCTGTCTCCCAATGAGAGAATGGGCCGTCCTGAACTGCACAATCAGAATTACAGTGTGTCAGCCGATGACTTTACTATGGAGAACCTGCATATGAAATGGAGCCGTCCACGCCCGGATATCGTGGGCGGTTTCTCATATGGAGACCGTTTCTTCGGAGGCAGGCTGGGTGTCATGGCGGCGTTCAGTTATCAGAATCTTTTCCGCGGCAAGGATGCCTCTCTTTACTATATACCGGGCTCTGCCGGTAAGGGTACTGAGAACAGGGCCTATTCTGATGAACAGAACCGCATGGGCGCACATGTCAAGCTGGACTACCGCTTTTCAGGACGGCACAAACTGATGCTGTATGCCGGGTATATGGACTTGAGGGAAAGCGAAGTCCGTGACGGTTACAACGATCAGGAACGTACAGTGAGGATGAAGTGGAATCATCAGTATATATTCAATACCACTTTGAAGGGAGAGCATTCGTTCCTGCGTGCGGACCGTCTCAAACTGGACTGGACCGGAGTGTTCTCCAAAGCGTACAGCACTACTCCGGACAATGCCCGTATATATATCAACGGGGATCATCTTTATAACACGGATTCAGCAGATCGCCGCTGGGAGCACAACAGCGACAGGGATATTGCGGGGTATGTCAATATTTCCTACCGCTTTGACTTCGCTGCAAATTCTACTCTGGACCTGAAGGCCGGCGGTATGTACAGGGACAAGGTACGCAACAGCTTTTTCAACGAGTATACGTTCGATTCCCCTACGGGAATCTACGATTTGCAGATATACGGGCAGGACTGGACCAATTTTGATGAGCTTCTGCTGGAGCCACGTCGTTTCGGCAATGTAGGTGACCCGCTTAACTACGATGCTTTCGAGAGAATAGGGGCTGCCTACCTGATGGGAGTCTACAATTGGGACAGGCTGGAAGTCATCGCAGGGCTTCGCGTTGAGCATACCGACCAGGGCTATACGCTGGTTTTCCCCAGGCAGACTGACGGAGAAGGACATCAGGTGTATACAGACCTGCTGCCGAGTGTGCATCTCAAGTACGGCATCCACAGGAACGCATTTCTGCGTTTTTCCTATGGACGCTCGATAAACCGTCCCGGCTTTTTCGAGATAGTGCCTTACACCATTCTCAACGAGGACTATGACGAGCAGGGAAATCCGGACTTGAAGCATACTGTGGCGGATAATCTGGATCTTCGTTATGAGTTTTTCCCCAAGTCATCGGAGCAGTTCATGATTGGCTTGTTCTGGAAGAAACTGCATGACCCGATTGAGTACGGACTTATCTCGGAAGGACAGGCCACGTATCTGACACCTATGAATTTCGGCGATGCCGTAAATGCTGGAGTGGAAGTTGACATTATGAAATATTTCAACTGGTTCGGAATAAAGGCCAATTATACTTATACCCATTCCAGTATCACAACGACCAAGAGGGCAATGGACGGTACGGAGGTGATAGCGGTTACTCAGACCAGGCCTCTTTATGGCCAGGCCGCTCACGTGGCCAATCTCTCGCTGCTGTTCAAATTCGCAAAGGCGGGAGTGGAGGCTCAGGTGTCCGGCAGCTATACAGGCCGTCGTCTGAGTGAGATATCCAACTGGGTTGACAATGATATCTGGGAAGCCGGCTATGTGCAGTTGGACGCATCGGTGGAGAAAAGTTTCAAGTGCGGCATCACCATATTCGCGAAGGCCAACAATCTGCTTGATATGCCGGTACTGAGGTATATCGTCAATAATCCGAGGACGGAGAACCTCAATGGGTATGAAAGATACAGGGGCGGTGTGATAGAACGCAGGGAGTGGCACGGACAGTCCGCCATGATAGGCTTAAGATATTCCTTTAAAGAGAGATAACAACAAACAACAACATTTTAATTATCATGAAAACAAAAGGTATTTTTGTCATTGCGGCAGCAATGGTATTTTCTCTTATGTCATGTGAGAAGAATTCTCCTGTGACTCCAGACGGGCCGGATGTGCCCGGAACAGAGGACTCCACATCTACGTCTACGGATGGTGTCTCCGGGGAGGTTTCCGGAGTCTGGGAGGCCGGAAGCGTGATAAATGTGACGGGTCATATAGTAGTGCCTGAGGGGCAGAGTCTGACTATAGAGGAGGGAGTGACCGTGATTTTCAGTGATGCCGGAGTCGGAGTCAACCATACGGCCATAGAATTCTCCGTGGACGGTAATCTCTACTGTCTCGGAACAGAGGAGGCACCCGTACTGCTTACGGTGGCCGAGGAACTCAGGACTCCTGCCAATACATTTGAGGGGCTCTGGGGCGGAATCGTCGCCGGTGCCACCTGTGAGGAGATGCTCATAGACCATACCGTCATAGAGTACTGCGGCGGTCAGGTAATCGAGGGCTCGCCCGCAGCTGAGAACGGCTACTACACCGCCGGAGATGACGCCTATCCCCATATCACCACAAATAACGTAGACGGCCGGTACGTGATTACCAACTCCGTTCTGCGCAATGGCTGGTCAGACGGTATCTATATGATGGGAGGCAATGCCATTATTGCGGACAATGTTTTCAGCGCAATAGGATATGACGGGGCAGAGGCCGTTAACGTGAAGTCAGGCTGTACCGTGGATGTGGCCCGCAACGTGATGTTCAGTGCCAATACCAACGGACTTAAGCTCTCCAGTTCAGATCAGAGCCCCGAGCGTCATCAGGCTAAAATCCAGGCATACAACAATACTATCGTAGGCTCGGGATGGCGGCGTGACGGTGAGAAAGGCGGCGGCATCTATGTTGAGGAAAACGCCGATGCAGGTGTGTTCAACAATCTGCTTGTCAACTGCAAGTTCCGTGCTACTACTCCAGAATACGGGGCAGAGGGGTCCGAGGACTGCTACGACAGGGAGCATTCGATGATCGACTACAACTACTATGCTTCCGGAACAGTCAAGAGCTCTATCGTATTCAGTGGAGAATACGAGGATGACGGGGAGACTCTTCTCTATTCCGGAGTCGAGTATCCCTATCAGGGTTACGCTTATGACCATGAGTGGTATGATACCGAGAAAGTGGACCTGCACAGCATAATTGCGAAGACAGAGGAGGAAGCAATGGAACTGGATCCCATGTTTGTGAATTTCAGTCTGGATATGGACCCCGCAGACTATACATTCAATGATGCTTGGGATTTCCATCTTACCGCAGGTTCCCCTGCTCTGGATGGAACTAAGACCTATACTGCCGGTGACCGTCAGCCTTACTTCGCGACTTCCGGACTCGAGGTCAATGGTCAGACATACACATCTCCCGCCATTTCAGCGTGGTTCGGTGCGTACGGTGAATAATCGGTACAGGTTAAACTTTATAATAAGACAGCTTTATGAAAAGAATCAACTTCCTTACCCTTACCGCCGCTGCGGTACTCTCCCTGTCAGCGGTGTCCTGCAACACTTCCGCGGGTGTGTCCTCCAGTGTGCCGGAGGACCGCTCCCAGGAGTGGAAGGCTCTCGAGCAGCCGCTCAATTTCTACATTGCCAACGACCTGGGCCGCAACGGCTATTATGACCAGAAGCCGATAGCGGAGACTATGGGCAGGATGGCCGAGGCCATTGACATCGAATTTGTGGTTGCGGCCGGAGACGTGCATCACTTCGAGGGCGTACAGAGTGTCAGTGACCCTCTGTGGATGACCAACTACGAGCTCATCTACTCCCATCCCGACCTGATGACCCCCTGGTATGCAATCTGCGGCAACCACGAGTACCGCAGCAATACCCAGGCCTGCATCGACTACAGCCAGGTTAGCGCCCGCTGGAACATGCCCTCGCGCTACTACACCTTCGTCAAGGAGGAGGACGGCGTGGAGATACGTATCGTGATGATCGACACCACTCCGCTCATAGACAAGTACCGCGAGGAGACCGACAAGTATGCCGATGCCTCCAAGTCGGACTACAGCGAGCAGCTCGCATGGCTGGACAAGACCCTGTCCGAGGCCGATGAGGACTGGGTCATCGTAGTGGGCCACCATCCGATCTACGCCTATACCGACAAGGACGAGTGTGAGCGTACCGATATGCAGGAGCGCGTGAACACCGTGCTTCTCAAACATGACAATGTGGATATGTACGTCTGCGGACATCTGCACACATTCCAGCACATCCGCAAGGACGGCAGTGATATCGACTACGTGGTCAACTCATCCGGTTCGCTGAGCCGTGACGTGGAGGCCATAGATGGAACTGTCTTCTGCAGCCCCGAGTCCGGCTGGTCCCTGGTGACCGTTTCCGCCGATACCCTGAGCCTGCATATGCTCGACAAGACGGGTAAGGTCCTCCATACGGTTACGCGCACTAAGTAGCACATGCGGGCATAATGCGGCCCGTCAGAACATAAGAATACCTCCGAAAACTTTGGCTCCCGAAAAGGGAGGGGACCCACCGCAGGTGGGGAGGATTTTCGGAGGTATTCTTATGTTCTGACGGATTCTCGGATATTTATTCCGGAGAATAGCGGCGGAGGTCCTTTTCCTTGATGGATTCGCGCTTGTCGTATTCTTTCTTGCCCCGTGCGAGGGCGATGTCAAGCTTGGCGTAGCCGGTCTCGGAGATGAAGAGACGTCGGGTGACGATAGTCAGGCCCTTTTCCTTGACTGCGCGGGCCAGTTTGCGGAGCTCCTTGCGGGTGAGCAGGAGCTTGCGGTCGCGCTTGGGGTCGTGGCGGTTGAATGTGCCCCACCAGTATTCGGCGATATGCATGTTCTTGACATAAAGCTCCCCTCCGGAGAAATAACAATAACTGTCCACAAGCGAGGCCTTGCCGGCCCTGATTGATTTGATCTCGGTGCCGGTCAGGACTATGCCCGCTGTGTAGTTCTCCAGAAACTCGTATTCGAACGAGGCTTTCTTGTTGCGTATTTCTATTTTGCTCTTTGCCTTTGCCATGAACTGCAAAGATAATAAATAATTGTTAAGAAACAGTTTTGAGTTTTTTCTGTGATAAAATTCAAAATCATCTCTATGATAGAGCGGAAAGTGGCGACAAGTTCCTTTTTTGAATATAATTGTACCGAAATGGACATAAAATAAATTTATCCGGGATGTGTTGTGGCGCAATATTTGGAATATATCCGAGGTTGAAATTTGAAAATCTGTTATGCAGTTGACAGGATATATATCACAAATCATAGGCCCGGTGGTGGACGTGCACTTTCCCGACCTCGGGGAAGGCGGGCATCTTCCGGGCATTCACGAAGCAATGACGGCCGCCAGACAGGACGGCTCGGAACTGATACTGGAGGTGCAGCAGCACATAGGGGAGAACACAGTGCGGTCTATCGCGATGGAATCGACGGACGGTCTTCAGCGTCATTTGAAAGTGAGGGCGGAAGGCCGCGCGATATCCATGCCGGTGGGAGATCAGATCAAGGGACGTCTGCTCAATGTTACTGGCGGCAGTATAGACGGTATGCGCCCATTGGACCGTACCGGAGAACTGCCTATCCACCGAGAACCTCCCAAGTTCGAGGACCTGGCCACTACTCAGGAGGTATTCTATACCGGTATCAAGGTCATAGACCTGCTGGAGCCTTATGTGAAGGGCGGTAAGATCGGCCTCTTTGGAGGCGCAGGAGTGGGGAAGACAGTGCTTATCATGGAACTCATCAACAATATCGCCAAAGGACACAATGGATTCTCGGTGTTTGCCGGAGTCGGGGAGCGTACCCGTGAGGGCAATGACCTGCTCAGGGAGATGATCGAGTCCGGAGTAATCAGATACGGTGACGAGTTCAAGAAGAGCATGGAGGCCGGGCACTGGGACCTTTCCAAGGTGGATTACAGTGAGGTGGCCAAGTCGCAGGCGACGCTTGTCTTCGGGCAGATGAACGAGCCGCCCGGAGCCCGTCAGTCGGTGGCTCTTTCTGGTCTGACAGTCGCCGAGTCCTTCAGGGACGCGGGCAGGGAGACCGGAGAGAAGCGCGACATACTTTTCTTTATAGACAATATTTTCCGTTTCACCCAGGCCGGCTCTGAGGTTTCGGCACTTCTGGGCCGTATGCCCTCAGCCGTGGGATACCAGCCGACGCTGGCATCCGAGATGGGGCAGATGCAGGAGCGCATCACCTCTACAAAGTACGGTTCCATCACCTCCGTGCAGGCGGTGTATGTCCCGGCTGATGACTTGACAGACCCTGCGCCCGCCACGACGTTCTCCCATCTGGATGCTACGACTGTGCTCAGCCGTAAGATAGCCGAACTGGGAATATACCCGGCAGTGGATCCTCTGGAGTCCTCATCGAGGATTCTCGACCCCAATATAGTGGGTGAGGAGCATTATCAGGTGGCCCAGAGAGTGAAACAGATACTTCAGCGTAACAAGGAACTGCAGGACATCATCGCCATACTCGGTATGGATGAGCTCTCGGAAGAGGACAAGACCACCGTCAATCGTGCCCGCCGCGTGCAGAGATATCTCTCCCAGCCGTTCTCGGTGGCCGAGCAGTTTACCGGAGTGCCGGGACAGATGGTGCCTATAGAGGAGACCATCCGGGGATTCAAGATGATTCTGGACGGCGAGGTGGATCATCTGCCAGAGCAGGCTTTCCTCAATGTAGGTACGATAGACGAGGCCATCCGTAAGGGTGAGAAGATGTTGTCATGATGGAACTTTTAATTGTCTCACCTGTCAGGACCGTATGCGAGACGCAGGTCACAAGGGTTTTCTTCCCCGGGTCGCTTGGGGGACTGGAGATCTTTGACGGTCATGCGCCATTGCTGACTTCTCTGAAGCCCGGGAAGATTGTGTATACCATGCCGGACGGAAAGGAGGAGACTGTCGCAGTCCGTACCGGCTGTGTCCGTGTGCTGAATGACAGAATAGAAGCTTGCGTAGAGACAGTGGAACCATGAGATCGGTAAGGGAATATATAATATCAGTATTGTTGCTGGTGCTGCTTCCGGTGCTGCCGATGTCCGCCGCAGATGAGCCGGAGACAGGACAGGACGGGTTTAGCGCGAAGGATGTGGTGCTCGGTCATTTTGAGGACAGCTACTGGTGGCACATAGGTACTTTCGGCGATAGGGAAGTCGCCTTGTATCTGCCAGTGATACTTCATAGCAAAGCAACGGGATGGCATTGCTTTTCGTCCAGGAATCTCAGGGACGGGGCGTCATATGAGGGATTCAGTATCGCTTCGGAAGGAAAATATAAGGGCAAGGCAGTCGAGACCCTCTCAGACGGCAGCGTGGTCAGACCTTTTGATGTATCCATAACCAGGCTTGTAGCCGCACTGCTGTTCAACAGTGCGATAGTTCTGGCTCTTGTGCTTGGAGCTGCGCGCTGGTACCGTCGCCGGAAGATAACGGATACCCCTCACGGCCTGGCCGCCCTGATGGAATGGGCTGTAGAGACCGTTGAGGATGACCTGATAAAGCCCAGTGTTGGAGAGAACTGGCGCAGGTTCGCGCCTTTCCTCCTTACGGTATTTTTCTTCATACTCATCAATAACTTCATGAGTCTGGTGCCGTTCTTCCCCGGAGGAGTCAATGTGACAGGCAATATAGCCGTGACTTTCGTTCTGGCCCTTGCGTCGTTTATCGTGATTAATCTGTTTGGCGGCCGGACGTACTGGAAGGACATATTCTGGCCGGAGGTTCCCGCATGGCTTAAAGTCCCCGTGCCGCTTATACCTTTGATTGAGTTTGTGGGTATTTTCACCAAGCCGTTTGCACTGATGATCCGACTCTTCGCCAATATGCTGGCCGGACATGCCGCGATTATCTGTCTGATATGTGTGATATTCATTACGGCAGGCATGGGGGTGGTCATGAGTACCTCCATGACGGTAGTGTCGCTGCTCTTTGCCGTCTTTATGAATGCGCTGGAGGTGCTGGTGGCTTTTCTTCAGGCATATGTGTTCACGATGCTTTCTGGTGTGTTCATAGGTCTGGCGCAGGAGGACGCTGGTAAAAAGGTAAAATCATAAAAAGCAAAAAACTTAAAGGAAACATAAAATTTAAAATTTAGAGTTATGACTGAATTGGGAATACTTGGGGCTGCCTTGAGCGCCGGTCTCGCTGCTATAGGAGCGGGAGTAGGTATAGGAAAGATAGGTTCATCTGCTATGGAGGCCATAGGCCGGCAACCGGATGCGGCCGGTAAGATAAGGACCAACATGATCATCATTGCCGCTCTTATAGAGGGTGTGGCTCTGTTCGCGCTGGTAATCTGTTTTATGGCTCTTTAACGAGGAGGACTGGCTATGGGACTTTTGCAACCGGAACCGGGACTGCTTATATGGATGACCATAGCGTTCCTCATCGTCTTCGGACTGCTGGCAAGGTTCGGCTTTCCGGCCATACAGAAGACCTTGGATGAGCGGAAGAAGTATATTGCCTCGTCATTGGAGGAGGCCGGGGAGGCTCAGCGCAGGCTGGAGGGGCTTCAGGCGGAGATGGACGTGGTACGTCAGGATGCCCAGAGGCAGAAGGCCGAGATTCTCAAGTCCGCGGCTGACGCGCGGGAGAAGATTCTTTCCGAGGCCCGTTTGCGGGCAGGGGAAGAGAGCGAGCGTATCATCGCCGCGGCCAGAGCCAGTGCCCAGAGTGAGAGTGAGGCTATAATAAGAGATGCCACGCATCAGGTGGCTCTTCTGTCAATAGCTATCAGCGAGAAACTTCTGCGCTCCAAACTTGAAGATTCTCAGGCTCAGACAGTTTTGGCTGAGAGGCTGCTTTCCGAGATGGAAAGGAAAAACGACGGGATGAATAAGGAGGCTTAAAGATGACAGGCATAGGATTGATATCCAGACGTTATGCGAGGGCTTTGGCGGAGTATTCCGCGGGGCTGGGGGAGGAGACTATGGTGTATGGCCAGTTGCTCCCCCTGTCAGAGCATTATGACTATGTGCCCTTGTTGCGTGAGACTGTATTGTCTCCACTGGTCTCTTCCGGAGAGAAAGCCGCTGCGATATCCGCCCTGTTCGGAGAGGAGGGACCATGCCGGTCATTGCGGGATTTTATCAGGATGCTTCTCCGGCATCGCCGTGAGGCCTATTTTTATTTCATTCTGCATTCCTTTATTGAACTGTACAGGGAAAGGCATCATCTAAAGGAAGCGGTGCTGACAACCGCAGTCCCACTGGGGGACAGTGTAAGGGAAATGATCCGGAAACAGATGCAGGACAGCTGTGGATGTACTGTCGATGTCTCTGTCAGGATTGATCCTGGCATTATCGGAGGTTTTGTGTTCCGTATGGAGGACACATTCATAGACGCAAGTGTGGCATCCCAGCTCAGAACGCTGCGTCAAAGGCTGGGCAGCAACCCTTCAAAAAAGATTTAATATTGCTTAAATGATAGAAAATGAGTGAGAATATAGATAAGATAAAACCGTCAGAAGTATCCAAGGCCCTGCTGGCAGAGCTTCAGGGGGTAGACCTCGAGGCCAAGTACGCCGAGGTCGGTACAGTCCTTCAGGTCAGTGACGGCGTGGTGCGTATCTTCGGACTGCGCAATGCCGAGTCCAGCGAGCTGCTGGAGTTCGACAACGGTATGAAAGCCGTGGTCATGAACTTGGAGGAGGATAATGTCGGAGCCGTGCTGTTGGGACCGACAGATCAGGTCAAGGAGGGAGATATGGTGCGCAGGACCGGCAGGACTGCTTCTATAGGAGTCAGCGAGGGGCTTCTGGGACGTGTCATCAATCCGCTCGGTGAGCCTATGGACGGGGCTGGTGAGATAAAGGGCGAAAGAGTGGAGATGCCGTTGGACCGCAAGGCACCCGGAGTTATCTTCCGTCAGCCTGTCAACCAGCCGCTTCAGACCGGTATAAAGGCCATAGACGCCATGATTCCCATCGGTCGCGGGCAGAGGGAGCTGATTATCGGAGACCGTCAGACCGGAAAGACAGCCATTGCGGTTGATACGATTATCAACCAGCGGTCCAACTATGAGGCCGGCGATCCGGTCTACTGTATCTACGTGGCAGTGGGTCAGAAGGCATCCACAGTAGCCAAT
>ERZ780212.604-NODE-604-length-35248-cov-7.222857_pt1 | contig 35248 bp, 46 predicted proteins | sample MGYA00511364_ERZ780212 | MGnify/ENA primary metagenome ERZ780212 (study PRJEB29588, sample SAMEA2147991) | human gut metagenome | biome: human gut; feature: human-associated habitat; material: faeces | place: Denmark | collected 2008/2010 ... | reverse complement strand
GCAATACTCATGAATCAATTATTTGTCATTTTCTTTTGAATCGCTTATCTTGTTTTGCTTCTCTTCACACATCGTAGTTACGCTGTCAGCATCAAGCATTAAGAACATCATAAAGCTAAATAGCCCAACTACAACAAAGAGTAAAATAAGTGCAGCGCAAGTCACAATAGTCATAGTTGTTGTATAGTTCTCCAACAGTAGCACAACTGAAAATCCAACATAACATACAACTGTTGCATAGACTGCAATTCTTTGAAGACGCTTAAATCTGCTACGAATCTGACTGGCTTCTGGCAAATGTTTTAACCACCGTCTAACAAAATACAACGCAGCAATCAACACAACAAAACTTACAACTGCCAATATCGGTGTGGCTATAAAACAGGCAGACGCAGCGACAACGGGAAGCACTATCAAAACCAAAACAAACCAATTGATATTACTATCAACAAGCCTTGCAGTAAGAAGCATCGCAGGCAATGCCACAAACGCCGAAAACGGGAGGCATAGCAACCCAACAATAACAACAAGAGCTGCTCCGTCACTGGTTGATGCACTCAGCATAAACGGTCTTGGTCTTCTTCTCATAGGCACACCTCCTAATCAACACAACTATGCTTGTATTATAGGAAAATCGCCCGCTGAAGTCAACCAATACACATAGCTTTAATTGCTATTAGTTGTTTTCTTTCGCATTCTCCACGAAAGCTTTCGCAAGCTCTTCAGTAGAGATCTGCGTGTCAGAAAGCTTGCTCATACTCGAAATGAAACCAGCCATTTGCTCGCCGCTGATATTGCCAAACACACTATCCATCTGTTCTGCGAAACGAGAAATCTCACCAACCAATGTGTTGACACGCTGTTCCTGCACAGACAACATTTTCTGAGTCTCAAAATTAACCCTATCACGAACACCAGCTAAAAGCATCTGATATTGCGCATTGTCAATGCAACCGATAATATCACCAATAATACCGTTTGCGCCCAACACCAATTCATACGCCTTACTCTCATCGCTCGGCATCGTAAAATTCGCATAGTAAACGAGAATGTTCTTTCCAATGATATAGCTCTGTGCGAGCGGCACAATCATACCATCATTCGGCATAACAGCTTCTTTTACAACATCCTCAATAAAACGCATAGACTCTTCCAATGTAAGGCGGAATTTTACCTCATATGTAATAGTCTCATCGCCAATAGAAAATGTACGCTGCATAATATCAGGAGTTGTCTCCTTACAAAAACGCTCAAGCGCGTTAATTGAAACACGATTAGTCTTCTTTGCCATTTATAGCACCCTCTCTAAGATTATTTTTCATGTTTCTCAATTTTGATTTGGTCATCCTGATTTAACCGAATATCGTAGTTGTTAATTACAAAATGCCCAATCATAATTGCATCGGCCAGATTATCATTGTCCGTGTCAATTCCGTACATTTCTTTCGCTGCTTGAATGGAAAGAATTTTTGATTCTTTCTTTCCAGACGCTTCCAAGGCTTTAATTTTATCTTTGATTTCCTTACTGCTCCGTCCTCTTGCTTTACAGTAGTTTTGCCACTGAGTTGGAGCAATGAAATCGTACAAGTATTCATTCTTCTCAAAGAGATTTATGAGGACTCCTTGAAGTTGCGCAAGCTTTTTGAAAGACTGTACATTTACACGAAGCTGAATGTCTTCGATAAATACAGCCGAAATGTTATAGGTCTTGATAATCGTATCGACCAAACTCTCAATAGCAAGAATCGCTCTTGCGTATGTATAATCCTTATTTCCAAAAGAAAAAGTCCCGTATGTTTCGAGCTTTTTCGTTTCATAGTCAAAAACAGCCCAAGCACCGTTTCTGGCCTGGTCTATGGATAAAATTTTCATATCATCACCCTTCGCAAAACAAAAGAAAGGGAGAGGTTATTCCTCTCCACTTTCAATATCCTGCGTAGGATCATCTACCTCATGTTTTGGTGATCGTACTGCGGAGAGACGCACACGCCCATTCTTGATTTCATAATAAATTTCCTCGCCAATACACTTGGAAATATCACAGTATTTCGGAATGCAGATCTGTACTTCTCGCGTTTTTTCTCCATCTTCAACGAGTGCTACAACCACATCCAGATCACCAGCACAAGGCAACACATCGCATACAAAAATCTTGTTCTTACTCATATTTTCACCTTGCCTGTTGATAGAAAGACGGGAGGGCGGTTTGCCCTCCCGAAGTGATTAACCCCTTAATACTTCACCATCTGAATCATCGCGCCAGTATCAGTGTCGCGCATGACCTCGCACTCAAATGTAGTGGTAGAAGGATCACCCTCAGCAGCAAAACCAAGCTCCAAATTAGAAGTGAACTTCAGATTTGGAATAGTAACCTGGAAAGCTTCATCCTTACCAGTCTTCTGGTTACGAAGTACGGTATCGCCAACCAGCTTGTAAGTGCCGCTGAAGTGTTCAGCATCAATTACATAGGTCTCGGCAGTAGCTTCACTATCGTAGTCGTAGTAAACCACAACACGCTGATCCTTAGCCTCTTCGATGGTAAGAGTTTTGTTCTCCTTGTCGAGAGTTGCACCGGTCATATCGAACAGGGCATCCTCTTCACAATCGGAATCGAACGGATAAACCAAGATCTTGCTCACATCGGTATTCGGAGCAAACGCCAGAGCGATCTTACCAGTAGAATCAGCCTTCAAAGGATACATCTTACCCTTATTCTCGCCGTTTTCGTACTCGGTTGTCTGTCTCATGCGAATGGTCTGAACACCGACCTTACGAGCGATACCAGACACAAGCTCCATAGACTTCGGAGAAATCAAAGCGTCCTCAATAGTCAAAGTTGCTTCCTTATTGATCTCCCATGTAATCAGCTTCGGATTGCCCTTACCGCCTCGTGCGTAAACCTTTTCTGAGGTTACGCTAATGCTGGAAGTCTTTAGACTATCAAACTGAATAACCGGCTTATCTGTCTCCATGTCATAAAGAACAACGTCCATGACTTCCTTCGCGCCAAATTTTGCGTTAGACATGTATGTACCTCCTTAAAAAAATAAACAGCCTGGAATAATCCAGACTGCCGTATTACTCAGGATCGTGTTTAATTTTTGTGATCCAGTGAGTCAAATTAACATTTTCTTTCTTAGCACCATGCAATAGTGCCTGAACATTGACTTCATAATCGTCCATAATTTTTAGACGGTTGAATTGATCGTTAAATTGGTAGATGTCATATTTCATTACATCCGCCATCGTCAAGCCAAAACCACTTGCTAAAATACTGACCAAATCAGCAAGCGTGATCGCAGACTCTTCATCGACCTCTTTCAAGCGTTTTCGCTTTAACCGCTCTTCTTTTCTGCGCTGTAATACGCGGCGAGCAGCTTCGTTATCTGGGTTTTCTTCCTCTTCTTCAATGTCTTGTAAGCCATTACGAAGTCTAATAACAGCTTGTACCTCATCAAAGTTTTCTTGTGTGATGTTGAATGCGCCACAAGTAAAACATAGGTTACGAGAAGAAAACTTCATTCTGCTATGCGTGATAATAGAGAGCCAAAACAAAATCGTATCCATAAGCCCTTGATCTCGCATTGCGTTTGCGACCAGATATTTGAAAACACCAATATCAGAAATATCGTTTCCGGTCATTGCACTGATATCACTTTCGTTCAAACAGAGCAAACGAACCTCAGCATTAAATCTCATATACCCAATCTTAGCAATTTCGCTGATTGGAATAGGGTAGATAGGTACTCCGCCAACAAAAATCGGATCATCCGAACAGAGCTGCAAATTCAAGTCTCTCTTATCCACTTTGTATCACTCCCGATTGAAGTCAACAGTGCGATAGGTAAGAGAGCGCCCATGAAAATCGTCAGCAGGTGTAAAACGATCCCATCCCATAAGCTCGACTCTACCAAGACCAAACTCTCGGCTACCGTTCATAAGCTTATCTACTTCGCAAGACAGAAGATCCGTCACAAGTCCTTTCGGTGTCCGCATTGCTCTTTCATGAGAGATAATCCAAAAGTAAATACGGAAATCAGAAAAAGCACGGTCAATAATACGCGGAGCAGCAACATCAAAACACAGATATGTACCTACCTCTGTGGTCTTATCCACAATGTAGTCATATGGAAAAATGTATTTATAAGCCATGTCGGAAGCCTTCATATCTGGCTGATCCTCAGGCCGAATCAAATCAATGATTGCGTCGCACTTACAAATCCTCTCCATAACGACATCTCTATATCTCGGTATCTCAGATAAATACATCAATACCACCGTCCTATCGTTAGAATAATCGACGCACTAACACCATACTCATCATTGCTCGCTTCAAGAGTAATTTCCTGACCAATATAATCTCGATTATTTAGCGCACGAACAATAATGTATCCGTCTCCAACTTCTTTAATCTCACCGTATTCATTACCATCTGTCAGACTGGCATTGACCTCGAAAGAATCAATGGGAACACCGTCCTTGAAACAGTGCAGATCAACACGAATATCTTCACCAAATGTAACCTTGTTACCGGACGAATCCGTAGTTAATGTGATAGAATATCCTTCCTCTGGATCTTCTGGCTTAGAATAAATCGACTTGCCATAATAATCGGCAATCATCAGTTCTTTGTTATCAGTATCTTTGTCATACTGACTTTCAATAATCGTCCACTGCAGCAGTCCATCATCAGCACCGCACGAATAACCTCCTGAGTCCACCTGCGCAAGACGATATGCGGTCGGCTCTTCTCGGTTTTTATCAATCAGAAACCGGAAACCGCTATCAAGCATAATTGTCTCAGAATTATATGGGATATAAACAAGATGCTGCGAAGTACCAATGGTCATATGTGTTTTGGCAGTCTCACCAGAACCATACTGTGTACTATTGATATCGTAAACAGGGTACTCAACTGCTTTGCCTGTAATGGGCGAAATAAAGTAAATAGAGTATTTGCACTGCCACGCAATCGCCTTTTCATACATCTTGTTATTATCAGGAAGAGAATAAACCATCCAATACTGACCACGAGCCTTAATATATTGACCTGCCCGAAGTGTCCCAATACGACAAATAAATTGACGCATAACACTATTGTTATAGGTATCACTCGTCACACCCTGAATGATTGCCCGTGTCTTTACTGGCTCAACACTGAGAGTCTTTTCAAAAATCTCAATATCATCAGCAAGCTCAGACTCTAAAATTTCCTCAAACCCATCTTGGGCATAATTCGCAAATTCATCGCCCTCAAAACCACTGTTATAAGTAGGCTGCTTCATTAGATACCACTCAATAGGCATATCCAAGCACCTCCTTAGTCAAAACAGTGTTGTTTCAGTTTGTGCAATCGTTCTTTTACGCGCCCAATCTCAAATTCAAGTTCTTGCTTTGTTACTCTTTTCGTTCCGTCAGCACCAGTGATCTGAACATCCTTTGTATAAATTCCATTCAGCGCCATTACACGACTAAGCTCTCTTTGTAAATAGCTGACATACATCATGAGAGCAAGAACACGCACAGTCTGTCGATCCAATGCAGAAGAAAAACAGCGATTCTCTTCGTCGTATTCAAGATCGCAGCTCAAATCAAGTTCATAATCTGCAACCGCAGATTTCAACCATTCCTGCTCTAACGCTGTTGGGATAATATACTTAGTTAAAGGCATGGAATGAAAGCTGGTCTCGATCTCTTCAAAAGTAGTTTTCTCCATACCCAAACCTCCTTAATTAAAGAGTGACTGACTCAGCAAGCTTGTTGATTGCGTCCATTTTCCAAGCGGCGACGTCATCTCCGCCATTTTCCTTTGCAATCTGCGCAATCATTTTCTTTTCAGCATCATTGGTAACAAGAGCCGCAAGGCGAGCATTAAACTCATCCTTCTTTCTAAGAGCCAGCAACTCCCGCACAGACTCCGCATTCAAGACAAGTACATCGTCTGTCGTATCAGCATAGCCGAACAACGCCTTACGCTGCGCATCGTTTTGAATAAATAGACGAGCATGATCGCCTGGACGAGCCGGATCATTACCAACAAACATTCTGTTTCCAGACTGAATCTGCATCTGCACCTCTGCAACATCCAGCATAGCAAATCCAGTTACATTTGCTGGAATACGAATATCTCCCACTCCATTTAGGCGGCGGAAGTATAGAGGCCAGCTACACAAATTATCAATTAAAACCTTATCGGTTAGTTCCATTTACTTTCGCTCCTTGTTATAAAGTAGGAGGGAGGATATTCCTCCCTCCGTTATATTGTCTAACTAATTCCTAATTAAAGAGAAGGAACCTCAAAGTTAGTGTCGGACAGAAGACCAATCTGATCCTCCATACCCTCAGCAACACCAGCGCCGATTTCCATATCGAAACGAGTCAAGTGCTGACGAGTTACAATATCATCACCAGTCATAGTGGTCATACCGCCACGACGGAAGATCTGCAACGGAGCAATCTTGCCCTGAGGAATGAAGAATAGCAAGCCCTGTGGCATATACAGCTCGTAAGAAGTCTTGTCGGCATTCATACGAGTGAAGTCCAGAGCGTTAGGCAGCTCAACAATATGAGAACCATTGTAGAAGCTCAACAGGCCGGTCTTGCGGATTTCCTCGGCAACAGCATCAGCACCAAACGGAATGGTGTTCGCACCGAAAGTCTTATAACCAGCAAAATCGTTGAACTGAGATACAACAGAATAATCGCCGCAAATGTTCACACGACCATAACGACGCATCTGCTTCAGCATCTCATCAACAGCAGTCTGCGTAACACCGCTGTTCTCAGCAAAGTGCTTCACGCCCTTAGCATTCTTCAGCGCATCATACAGCTTGGCAATGACATAGTAAACTGCCTTATTCTGCATGTCGGTCTGCACCTGAGAAATACCCTCGGCAATAGTACCATCAAAATTGCCGCTCTGCAGCTCACGATAGTCTACGGCATAACCAGAAGAAATGGTCTGAGTGCCGATAGGATACTCGCGGAAGCTGTGGGTAGCAAAAGGCACATCACCGCTTGAAGCCTGGAAACGAGAATCAATGCTCTCGTACTTATAGGTCTTCATCATAGGAACGGTGTCGTAAGGAACACTCTTGTATGTACCCATGAAATTGAAGATCTTAATAGCCTCAATCAACTTAGGCTCGATAGCAAAACGCTGAATAGCGTTCAGCTCAGAAACAGCCTGGTGATCGCCGTCAATAGCACGACCAGCAAGATCCTTGATATGCTCAACTGACCTATCAACGATCTTACCATCAAAAGATGACAGGCTCTTGCCCTGCACCAATGCAGAGAAGACCTCAACCACCGGAGAGGTGGACTTTATCTTAGAAGCGCCAACTTCATCTTTAACATTGTTGACGGTGTTTAGTTCAAAAATGTTATCCATTTGTTTTTCCTCCTATACCTATTCTTACTGCGCAACAATCTCAGCAAGAATACCATCATCCATATATGGAGTCTTGCGGATTACCTTGAAGCAAACAGCATAGCCATCTGCACTTGTTGTCTTAACGATCTTACCGTCAGTACCAAACACCAACAGATCCTCAGCCGCCAAGCCAGTAGTGCCACCATTGATCTCAAAAGCAGCAAACTCAATTTCAAGACCATTTACGGTTCTCAGATCATCGGCACGAACATACTCGCCCTCGTTTACAACATAAGTCTCAGGGCTGTTATGCAGCTCAGGCTTATCATTGATATTGGTAACGATATATACGACCTTCTTTGCATCGTCTTCGGATGCGGGAAGAGTTGCTGTCTTTGCAACACGATCCAAAATAACGCCCATGCCGACCTTCATATCAGAAGCAGCCTTGCAATAAGGCACATTCTGTACATTCTTAAATGCACCAATAGTCTTGTACTTCATTTCTATTATCCTCCTTATTAACCAAAGATATCTACGTCGCCTTTATCCTCAGGAGAAGAAACCCCTCCAAAGATATCCGGTGCGCCATTGTTCAATTCAGCGTTGTGAATCTCCTTGTTTTTGCGAACCATCTCAACGCAAATCTTACTGGTAATACTGTTGATCTCAACAGTTGTAGGATCAGCCTTAAACGCATCAATCTCAGCATGCGCAAGAGCCTGTTCCTCAGCGCTGAACTCTGACAGAGCAGAATTTAGCTCAGCGATTTTCTTCTCTTTCTCCAAAGTAGCATTTGTCTCTTTCAAAGAATTCAACTCAGAAGTCTGTGCTTCCATAGCCTCGTCCTTTGCGGCCAAATCCGCCTGTGCTGTCGCAAGCTTCTCATTCAGCTCAGCGATTTCCGCATCCTTTGCGGCCAACTGACCGTTCAACTCGGAAATCTGCCCCTCATACTGCTCGCCTTTATTATTAAGCTCAGTAATTGTCTGAGTAACAGAAGTCTTCACAAGCTCGACGAATTGTCCCATTACCTTTTCGTCCATAGGTGTTTCCTCCTTGCTGTTTTCCAATTTATTATTTAACTCAACAACGATTGCGGTATCATCTGCCGGTCTGATACCAAGAATGGCATATCCACTATAATCGTAAATCTGGGGAACTCTGCCATGCTCTTTCCAACCGCCATCGTAAATAATACGATTATCATTTTCTGGGCGACCAACGATTTCAACAGATCCCTTAACGCTGCCATTCTTTAGCTTTTCAGCTAACCACGCAACAAACTTTGGATACCGCATTTCGTCGATATATCCCTCACCGACAAGCACTCTTTTTGTTTCGCCGTCGATTTCAATATCTGTGACATAGCCTTTCTCGCAATGGCCTACCACAGTTGCATCTTCCATATATGGCATGTTATCCTTAATATCGGTCAAGCCATGACCATACGGAAGACGGCGCTCTTCGCTTAGGAATTCAACACAGATAGACATATTTGTGACAGATTCGATATTCTGTGCTGTGTATTCCTCGTCCCAAGAAATTCCATTCTCCTGCCATACATCATGAGATGGGAAAATCTCGTGTAGCACAATTTTGATCTTTCTACGACCAGTAATTTGCCGTTCATTAGAAAGCTCAAAAATACGCCCCATAAAACGGTCTTCGTTCATTTTCCTCACCTCCTAATCAAGTTGATGGTTTTGGGGTATTATTACCATCATTAGTTCGCTGTTGAACAGCCGTTGGATCTGTACTGTCAGAATCAGTCGGACGACCGCCGTCGCTGTCACTTTCGGTATAAGAAGTCTTATGTACTGGATATCTGTTCTCAAAGTCTTCTTCCAACTCATGATCCATAAGCGCAATGTAATTATCGGGATTAAAGCCTGTCGCCGCAATCCATGCGTATAGACTACCCTTACCACGAGCATATAGCGATTCCATATATCCAACCATATTGTTCTTGTTCACCATCGTAATTGGAAGGATATATAGCTCAACGCGACAACTCGCATCGCTGATGATGTTCTGATTGATGCACTTATTCAGCTCGTCAACAATGTCCTCAATCCATGAATACACATTGGCAGAAACAAGCTCCAAATTCAGATTTGCCGTAGAATAGTTACCCGTGCTACTTCCATCTAACGCACTCGCGCTAATACCAAGATCCTTGTTTACAGAATCAATGATGGAGTTCTCATTCTTCTCGTCCAACAGAGAAACATCGAGAGAGATACTATCCAGCTTTGTGCCGGCTGCAAGAGAGAAGAAAGATGTACCACTTGAATTTCTACTCTTGCTGGCAAGCGCATTCTTCACAAGATCGTGTTGTTGTTTTTGCTGCTTTTCACTTAGAGCGGATGTACCTTTTTCCTTTCCCTCAGGGAAAGTCTCGTACACAATCTGATTGTTGACTGAATCCAAAACATTTCTTTTGGTATCTACAAAATACTGCGCATAACTCACATCATCCAAAGCGGCAATCGCAAATGGAATGCCGAACGGATCTGTAATTTCACTCTTGATTTTGGTCACAATCGTTTTGTTGTTATTGAGTCGCAGCCACGGAGCATCTATTGTCTGATTCTCATATGCAAGATACCCCTCTTGAATTTCTTTCGGGAATCCAGCAAGTTTTCTTTTCCTGACATCTTCACTTAGATTAGAAAAATACCGCAGATCAAAAGCTACCTGATAGCTATTGTTTCTGCGACCAATAATTCTCACATAATCAATAGGGAGTGGAATAACCATTGCGTTCATACCAATCGCATTGATCTCTGTGATATTTTGAATCTCATAATCCGTTAAAGCTGTTCGATAGTCTGGCGTAGCATAATTGGTCTCAAAATAAGCTACATACATACCATCGTTTGCATTCTTAAAAATCGCATCACGAATTACTTGCTTATATCGAATGGTGTGAAGAGTTGCCTCCATTTTTTGCTTGTTCATACGATAATTGCGCGGTCTTTTCCCGTCAGCTCGTTTTGATCTGCTGACAATAACCCCATCAAGCGTGTGCATCGTCCGCATATAATCAATTCCACTTGCAACAACGCCATTAGAATAATAAGCCCAATGCGCTAAATTTCTGATAGCTTCAATATTCGCCATCGGGTTTCTAATAAACGATCTAATTTCTTGAATCGTATATGGCATACGACCAGAGCTTTGAAGCATCCGAATATAAGCAGTTTCTAAATTCGTGTTAAACTCATATGTCGGATCTTGCGGCGCTGAATTTTCCTCGTAGACTTCATTTGTTTTCCAGAAAAACGGAAAGCGTCTTTTACTATTTGGCAATCTTCTCACCTCCTTCAGTTAAATAATGGTACATACTCATACTCCGAACTATCTGACAACATGTCGTGTTCAAGCATTTGAGCAAAATAATTACCGTAAGAGACCGAAGTATAGCGGTCTTTACGGTTGTTGTTGTTTACAATCTTAATAAGCCCTGTCTGTTCTCCACGCTCATATTCCAGATCAATCATTTCGTTGATAAGGGCAACTGTTTCAAGATATGGACGCTCAAAGAAAAGCTGCGTATCCACATCGGCAGTAGCATACTCAGGAATAAAGTTTGCAATTTCATCAACCGCCTCAGTATTACTAATCAATAAATCAATCATTCCGGAATTCAGAGCATTTCTCATCGACTCCGCAATATTGCTATTCGTCTCAAGCTGTGCTTTGATAATGTAAACATTTTCTTCTGCTCCAGCGATCTGAATACGATTAGCAACTTTCTCATCATTCATACATTTCCAAGGCTTATACTCCATATTGCGCTCTTCGTCATATAGAACCTTAGCAAGCATATCATAAACGGAGATACCTGCATTACGACCGTCCAAAACACAATAATCCGCATTGAAATCAGTATATAGCTGCTTAATACGAATGGCCTGCTTGGTTGTTTCGCCACCGTGAACAGCCTCCATATAACTGACTTGACGTCTATATCCACGCTTTACTTCGATGTGTTCTCCCTGAGTATCCATAACTTTATACTCTTGGCTCTCTGGGAGTAGACGAATGCAAGAGTAAATAGAATTATCTGTGGCGTTACCGCCCTCCATAGCGATATCGCAAGACAAAATGCGAATTTCGCCAACTTGCTTTGGGATATCGTACTTGTTCTTCTGCTTCAAAAGCGCTTCGTCGTTTCTTCTTGGATAGAAAGCTCTCTTCAATCTACGGTTGCGATTGAGCTGCTCATAATTGAAGAAAGATTTTGCATTTTCCGCAATCATCTGGTTTTCATACTCAATCGCCCAAGAAATCGGATCGAGCTTTTTCCGCTCTTTGATCAAGAAGTTTCTCGTTTTGATATTGTGCTTCAAAGCAATACTATAATCCATTGCAATTACACACGAAGAACCATCTGTAAACATATCCTTAGTAAGAGTCTGGATGAGCTTCCACATCCAATGGCTTTGATACCACGCGGAAGAAATATAAACTTCTTTCGGCTCTTCGACCATAGAAGAATACTCTGGAAGCTTCAAGTAATCGGCCTGACGGATATATAGGAACGGTGAAAGAACGCTATCAATGATATTTTTGACGATCATACGGAATTCTTCGTAAATCATTACCGTTGCACGATAACCACGAGCATTTTCATTTGCGGCAACAACAACGATGGAACTGCCATTCTTGAAAATCACTTCGATTTCGTTTTGGTTATCTTTGAAGCTATCAATCTCAGCAGCCAACAATGGCGATTTTGGCATAAGCTCCTTTTTGATCTTCTCAGACACAATAAGGCGAGCTTGCTTTTTAGTTGCCGACGCAACAACAATTTTCGCCCCAGGTCGCAAGATAGCCTCTTTACAAGCAAAGATAGCAATTAGAAATGATTTTGCCGCAGATCGCGCAGCAACAATACAAAAGCTCGGAACGAACTCCATCAAATACAAGATGATATGCTGGTATAGATGAAGAACGATTCCAAAATAATGCTCTACAAATCTCGATGGGTTACGACGATAGAATGTAATCCACTCCATAAGTCGCATAACATTTTCCTGCTTATGTAAATAATGCGTTGATGGGAAATGCTCATGTAGAGCAGCTTGCCGTTCATCCATTCGCTTGATATTATCCATACTCAATCCTCCTTGGAGAGATTGAATTCTTTATCAAGCTCCTTTGAACCAGTAAGCAAGTTCTTTAACGGGCGGAAAATAAAACGACTTGCATATCCGCCAATACCATCCGCATCTCTGTAAAGATCTTTGTCTTTGTAGTATTCAGCCGGCGTATATTTCTCAATATCGCTGATCCAAACACCAAGAGGATCTAATTTCACAGAATCTTCCTTTTTCTGTTTACGATCCTCCAGCTCGGTAGTTGCAGCGTTGATATACTCTTTATAAGTTTTAGCCAACGCACCAATACCAGCATCACCATTCTGAACGGACTTCTGGAGCTGTAACTTCAAATAGCAGATGCTCTTATATAGCTCGTCTTGACGCTTATCCTCAGGTTCGCCATATTTGCTTACCCAATCATCATATTCAAACTTCAAAACCTCATAGTCTTGCTCGCTAAAACCAAGACCGAATAAACGAATTGTTTCAATAGGTACTTCGATTTTAGGATTGTCTTTTACTTGCTGCACAGAAGTTGCATTTTCAACCTTGTTAGCTCTTCGTAGCAAAATAGTATCTGCATATGACGCACCTTTCGTCTGTGCAAGATTCAGTTTTGAAAAATAAGCGCTGACACGACTTTTGTTTGGTGGACTCTTTTTTGCATTTGTCCAAGCCGTTTCATCAAAACATGTGTTGATAGTAGCGCACAAAAAATCCATCGCCTTATCCTGATCGCCATTAAAAACATCATCTGTATAGTAATCAAATGACTTTTCTAAGCAGCGCTTACAAATAGGCAAATAACCATTATTTCTTGCATAATACGGAGATGGAGACACATTGAAATTATCTTTTTGTCTCATGAATCCCTTGCCACAAGAAGTACAATGAAACGGATAACCGTCATCGTTCAAATATGCTTTCTCAGCAGACGCAGACTTTTTTGTACGGGTAGTTCTTTTTACTTCTCCAGACATGTCTCAACCTCCTTTCCATAAAACAAAAACTCAGAGCAAAATACTCTGAGTTCATTTGGTGCGCCAGAAGGGATTTGAACCCTTGACTTGTCGCTTAAAAGGCGACTACTCTACCTACTGAGTTACTGGCGCTTATTCAGTTCCGGTTTGCACGGTTTCCCCACTTATTTTAACTCAGTTGGTAACTCCCATTAGAGTAGCAGTGCTTTCAGTCTGCCAGTCCGTCCGCTTTTCACGGAGGGCATACGTTCCCAATAGAAACTCATGAAGAGCAAACTGCCATTTCTGGCTTTGGTGGGACAAGAAGGAATCGAACCTTCGACGCGCAGGGCTTCAACCTGCCGCTCTTCCATCTGAGCTATCGTCCCATATAAAACCATTATGTATAGCAAACCTTTCTATCGGAAATGCTCTTTCGTGTAAACTGATAGAAAAGGAGGCTATGCGTCATGGTTGAATTTTCTCAAAGATTAAAACAACTGCGCAAAGAAAAACATTTAACTCAGGCGCAGGTTGCAAAAAGAATAGGAGTAACAGCCTCAATGGTGTCCTCATACGAAACGGACATCCGACTCCCATCCTATGAAGTCCTTGTAAAGATCGCTACACTATTCGGCGTGACAGTAGACTACCTACTCTGCCGTGAAGACAAAAGATTTATCGACATATCCAGTCTATCCGATGATGAAGCTGCAGTTGTGTGTGATATGATAAACATACTCCTAAAAAAGAAATGACTACCAGCCGCCCGAATGGGCGGCTTTTGTCATATGTGGCGACGGAGGTAGGATTTGAACCCACGGACGGCTCATCACCGCCTCTTGTTTTCAAGACAAGCGCCATAAACCGGACTCGACCACTCCGCCATATAACTGGCTTTCATATATACTTCGACGGGAACAGCCATACCCATCCATCCTAAGCAGCCTATATGCAGGCCGGAATCATATGATCTCGTACCTCATAAAGCGTGGTACGACACGCTTTGGTGAGGGAGGTTGGATTTGAACCAACTCAGCCCGAAGGCAACGGATTTACAGTCCGCCCCAGCTCTCCAACTCTGGCGCTCCCCCATATAAGGTCGCATCAGCGACCATTTTTATTTAACAAATAAGCGCTCAATGTATTCTTCAATAGCGAAACCCTTGTCATAAGACCAACACCACCAGGAACAGGTGTAATTGCGCTACACTTTTGGCTTACATTATCAAAATCGACATCGCCACACAACCTACCATCTTTACCCCGATTGATTCCAACATCAACGACAACAACCCCGTCTTTCACCATGTCTTCAGTCAAAAAGCCGCTACGACCAACTGCACACACAATGATATCGGCTTGCCGCGTAATATCGACCAGATTATTTGTATGCGAATGGCAAAGAGTTACCGTCCCGCCAGCATTTGTGAGCAGCAAACAAATTGGCTTGCCCACAATATCACTGCGTCCAATTACTGCACATCGCTTACCATCTATATCAATGTTGAAATGGTTTAGCATATCCATGATTCCAAGAGAGGTACACGGAACAAACATAGGAGAATTGATAAATAATTTCCCCATGTTTTCAGAACAAAAACCATCAACATCCTTACACGGATCAATCTGTTCAATGACGGTGGACTTATCAATATGTTCTGGCAATGGTAGTTGAACAAGAATGCCGTCTACATCGTCACGAAAATTCAAACGCTGAATAATATCACAAATATCACTTGTCTCAATCGCTTCATTAAAATGCAAAATTTCACATTCAATTCCACACTCTTCGCAATCACGCTTTTTCCCGCGAACATACGATTGAGAAGCCATATTATCTCCAACAACAATAACAGCAAGTTTCGGAACTTTATTTAGCAGTGCAACGCACTGTTTGATAGCACTCTTTTCTTTTGCAGCAAGTTCTTTGCAGCTCATAATTACACAACTGATACCATCACGACCTTTATACATTTTTGGTACTGGCGGTGGGGATTGAACCCACGACCTTATGATTAAGAGTCATCTGCTCTTCCTCTGAGCTACGCCAGTATAAAACAAGACACTTGTAAGGGAAAGGAAAGGGGTGGTGATACAATGGAGGTTGTAATAGGATGTTTCATTAAACAAATCGCTGTAAGTGTCTTTTTTGGCATGAGGTAAAGGAGTCGAACCCTTATTTACGGTTTTGGAGACCGCAGTGCTACCATTTACACCAACCTCATAAATATGGCGACGTATACGGGACTTGAACCCGTGACCTCTGGCGTGACAGGCCAGCGTTCTACTCTTCTGAACTAATACGCCATTTTATTTATCCCAGTCTACAAGAGGGTATAAGTCATATGGACTATCAGCAGTTGCAATCTTCTCAAAACCGCTATCGACAATGCGCCATAATGTGTGCTTGTGTTTTTCTGGATTCTGAGAAATACGATATTCCTTTCCAGATCTGGTTTTGCATAAAACGCCAGTTCCACAATCTGATGCAGGAATTTTCTTTACAACCTTCCGTTCTTTATCAACCGATAATGAACTTGCTTTTCGCGGCATAATTTACACCTCTTTCATGTTGGTGATGCGTAAGGGATTTGAACCCTTAAATTCCGCCGTGAAAGGGCGGTGACTCTACCAATTCGTCCAACGCACCATATAAAAGCATAGTATTTCTGATGGTACTCCCAACGAGACTCGAACTCGTATTGCCGACTTGAGAGGCCGGCTTCCTATACCGATTAGAAGATGGGAGCATATAAATGGCTGGGGTAGTTGGACTTGAACCAACGATACGAGAGTCAAAGTCCCGTGCCTTAACCACTTGGCTATACCCCAATATTGATTTGGTACGCCAGACAGGACTTGAACCCGTAGCCTAAAGATTAGAAATCTTTTGCTCTATCCGATTGAGCTACTGGCGCATATGGTGCTGGCGGTGGGACTTGAACCCACACGGTATCTCTACCAACGGATTTTGAGTCCGTCGCGTCTGCCGATTCCACCACGCCAGCATATTTTAATTGCAGAGCGCCTTGTTTGGCTGATCAGTTAAAAGTTGATTCCATAAATAAGGTTGCTGTATGCGCTCTTCGTGGTACGGGCAACAGGAATCGAACCTGCACGGTTGCCCACCAGATCCTAAATCTGGCGCGTCTGCCAGTTCCGCCATACCCGCATATTTCCCATCGCAATTATATAGCCGTCGCCATATAACAAGAGATGCGACCATCCCATACGACAGGTTATATTCCACTCGGCTCTACATTCACTGACGGGCTGTGGACTACCGTGAGATTACCAACTCTCAAAAGGCTCGACGATTATTGAATGCCTGCGATCACAGCATTTCTCCAAACCAATTTGTCAAGTAGAGAAGTCACAAATGTTCGGAGTGGAGTGGATAGCGGGATTTGAACCCGCACAGTCTGCTTGGAAGGCAGAAATGCTTGCCATTAAACATCATACCCACATAAAGAAGACAATCATTTTTTAGAGCCTTAGTTGTCTTAATAATGACTCGTGGTGTCCCGTGACGGAATCGAACCGCCGACCTCCTGCTTGTAAGGCAGATGCTCTAACCTGCTGAGCTAACCGGACAAATAGGCCAATTCAAGGCATTGGCCTTGCCTCCAACTCTATGCTGTTGAGTCGCAGCAAGGTTTTACTCTAAAACCTTGCAAAAAAGTCATCACTGCCAGACATGACGGTTTCATTCCCACTACGGTTTATAGAGTAACCACCTCTTATGTGGACGGGCATGGGGGCGGAGGTTGGATTTGAACCAACGACCACCAGCTTATGAGGCTGGTAAGCTACCTCTGCTACACTCCGCTAAATAAAATTGGCGCTGTCATCCATTCAGACAGTCATTAAGTCGCAGTGACGTTGTGACACCAATATGGCTGGAACGATAGGACTCGAACCTACAACCCTCCGATTAACAGTCGGATGCTCTACCATTGAGCTACGAACCAATATTTTCAACGAGACGCAACATCATTTACACTTGATAGATAAAATCCAGCTCATCTTTTATGTATAGAAATTTGAAGTTGCTGTAAGCGTCTCTAACAACGGCAAGGCACTTATGTACTTTCTATTATCCGCAAGAAAATCCTCCAAAGTTGCTGTGTGTGCCTTTTTATGGTCTGAGTAGCTGGTCTCGAACCAGCGGCCTCGTGATCCCAAATCACGCGCTCTACCTACTGAGCTATACCCAGATTTACTTTTGAGAGAATCAGTAAAAGCAGCATCGCCACGAGCAGGCTTCTCTCCTGATGCCGTGGAGCAGAGGGGAATTGAACCCCTGTCCGAAATTCCTACATGAACAAAACATTCTTACGCAATAGATAGCAATTTGCATTTTGTCATAAGACGAGCTGCTTGGTGCTATCAACCAACTCAGAGCCGCACCAGTCTTGCGACCTCCACCACCTTATTTCTTTTCACAGTAATAAGGAAAACTGCAATGTCAGCCTGATTCTTTATTACCGCAGATGCTCACCCAGACTAAAAGTGCATCGTTTAGGCATCCATCAACTGCAATTAAGCAGCAATACCCTCCATAACAGCATACAGAGCGGGATGAATCATAACCACAATAGAATCATTGTCATTTCATTTTTGTTTGAGCCTTAGGCGGTCTCCATGCCTGCGTATTTCGTCCTATCAAAACCCCGTCGAACCCATTACTGCCCCATATTTAATTTTGTGGTCGGAGTAGAAAGAGTCGAACTTTCGACCTCACGATTATCAGTCGTGCGCTCTACCTACTGAGCTATACTCCGAGATAAAGCCATGCGTCCGTAGAACCTCGTCTGCAGCCGATAGGTTTTTAGCTGGAATAGCAGTCAAGTAATGAGCTGAACCGCACAAACGCCAACATAACCAACATGGCACGATCTGGTGGAAACAATGAGAATCGAACTCACGACCTCCTGCTTGCAAGGCAGGCGCTCTCCCAGCTGAGCTATGTCCCCATGTAACCGTCCTCTTTCGAGGACGGATTTTATTTGATTTGAGATTAGGAGCTGAAAGCGGGGGCGAGGCCATAGGAAAACCTGGCGTTGCTGCCGTCCGCGTTGCCGTTCGTGCCCACAAAGCAGAAGAGGCCGCTGTAGTCGTAGTACGGAGAACGCAACAGGTTACAGCGACGATTCCCGTCATCATCTTCCTTATAGTAAGGAACATCCTCCTGCTGATAGTATTCGTACCAATGTCCCTCGCCAGGCATCGAATAAAAACAGCGACCGTACAGTTCTTTCTCACTCTTGAGCCAAACCTTACAAATGCTCTTAATAATTTCCTTGCTGCAATCGCCAGCGCTTGTAAGTTTAATAACCGGCTTAATAATTGCCTGCAATTCATCGGAACAAAGCGAGAAGAACTCCGTATCCAGCCTGCGTCTTACAACAGAAGCTTCATATCCGCCGCGATTCGTACTTTCGTCGTTCCACGACCAGTCCTCGTTATAAACTCTAACCATATCCCAAGAAAGAGGTGCTTTGCCAGTCCCATCTGCAAGATCATCATGATTAAATCCAATAATCTGCCATACAGCAACGAACCCATTCTTCATGTGGTCTTTCTTCTGTGCGCCAAGTGCAAACACATCACGCGCCTTACCAGACAATCCGATCTGATTGATTTCGTCCCAAGAAAGATGGTTCAAATCTTTCAAAGGCATCGCAAGCGGCGCTTTACAAACGGTCTCAACAATATGCTCACTCGTCGAACTATCATCGAAACTAAGAGTTACTGCATCGCCATCGCAAACGATATTCATTGCCGAAAACTTGCTAAGATCCTTTGTTGCAATTTTGAACTGCATAAAACACACCCCGTAAAAATTATTTTGCTAATTCCTTAGAAAGAAAATTCAATACTTGAATCATACCTATCATTGAGCCTTCGCTCTACCTCCATTACCTTCTCACAATGTTCAGCCACCAGGGAGATAAGTCTGAGCTTCAAGGAGCGACCTTTAACTTCTTACCCCAGCCTTACACAGCGAACTGTATTAGGCCAATTCCTGCGCGGGATTGTTTACCCGCAAATTTCACCGTTCGTTCAGAAAATTTGATAGTTTCATACAATTTCTTTTTCATCATATCGTATTAAAGATCAAACACCAAAACTGTCCTACGGCTACTTTAACCGGCGACTTTCGTTATAGTCGAGTTTCTTCGACATCAAGACAGGAGCGCATTGTTGGCATTTCCTCCGGTTGTACTGGTTGCCACACCAGCATCCTTGAGGATTATTCTCCACAGGAGCGTCTATTGCTGCGCCCGAAAGTTCCGTGCTTTTTGTAGCGATAACTCTTGGCAACACACATTTTCGTTGGCGGTTTCTGCCTTCCAGCAATACATCGCTGCATTACTGCCGCCTGGACAATAAAAGGTATCCCTCGTAAATCCAGCGGGAACTACTGTGCGTCTCGGAGTGCTGACACACTTTATTCACCGAGTTAATCATAAGCATGATTCAAATATTGAATTTTCAAAGATCATGGAGCTGGCGACAGGACTTGAACCCGCAACCTGATGATTACAAATCACCTGCGCTACCAATTGTGCCACGCCAGCATATTGTTTAGCTATGTCCTCTTGACATTATTGAGTATAGCACATGGGCACATAGTTGTCAATAGGAATTAGCAAAATAATTTCAGATTTTTTGGTGGCTGAGGCTGGGCTTGAACCAGCGTCTCCGCTTTATGGGAGCGGCAAGAAAACCAGCTTCTCCACTCAGCCAAATAGGGAGGGGCAAAAGCCCCGTCCCATAGTTACTCTCGAATACTTCTTAAAAGTTCTGCTCCGGACTTAAATACGACATTCTGGAACTCTGGAACAACAATGCTTTCTTTCGTTACCGGATGAAGAGCAGGATGTGACTTGTACTTTTTCACATCAAATGTTCCAAACCCATAAATCGAAACGCGATCTCCATTTCTAAGAGCATTCGCAATTTCATCAAAAATATCGTCAACGATATCCTTGACCATGTACTTCTTATACGCCTTATTATTCTGAGCAAGCGTATTTACTAAATCTGCTTTATTGATATTCATGCTAATTTATCGCTCCCTTGTGGGCGATAACGAGTCGTATCAAAGTCAATATCGTAAAATGCTTTGACACCATTATAATCACAGACACAAACTAACTGCTGCTGCGCTCCGTAAATGCGCTTTCCAACGCAGTAGTCATCCATACCAAGAAAGCTGCCGGCCATAATCGTTTTCACGCCTTGAACACTATCAGTCTTATTGTGATGTAAATGACCTGAAAGAATAGCGTACACCGGCTCTTTTGCCATTGTCTGAAGCGATTGAACTTTCCCAGCAGATCCATCATAATCGCCATGCACACCAAGATAAGTCTTGCCGCGAATATCAAGCAGATACATCGTATCGTCGATCTTTCTATAATGATCAAACGATACATTCTCGAAAGCTTGTAAACGAGCTTTCAAATACCACTCAACTAAATCGTCAAGACGCTCATGGATTGAAGCAACATCTTTCTCTTCAAGCCGAGAATGATTTCCAGCAACAGAAGAAAAGTAAACATTCTTAAAGTGATGGCTTAATGTAGACAAAAACTCCGCAAGAAGTTCAGATACTCCAACGACCTGTTGAATGACATTTTCTCTGTTCGACACGGCAATAGACTTATGGATATTTCCGCTAATCAAGTCTCCGTTTGCCCATACATAGCAATTCTCCGCTCCATGCAAAGCGGCAATTTCAAAGATGCGATCCAGATATTCATTAAGAAGCTGCACGCAAACATCAGAATTATAGTAATTCCAATAATTGTCTACACACGCTCCAAAATGCAAATCATTTAAGCTCACAAGCAAATCGTTTCCGCTTGGTTCAATTACACATGGCACATAATCCAACCGTGGAATTACGCCAGAAGTAATTGCCCTCTCAAAAATATCAGAGTTTTCATCCTTGCGAGCCAAGTCGCGCACAACTTTATTAAGAGCGTTTCTCTGATCAAAAAACCGTTGGCGTTCTTTCTTAAATTCAAGCATCTTCTGCTCAATCTCATCAAGATATGCACTTCCGAGATCCTGCGTTGCCTTCTGCTTGAAGTATTTCATCACATGATAGCCAGAATACGGTGTTACATTCGCGGCTTTACGAAGACTATCGTAATGGACATCAAGCCCAAGCAGATCAACAATATCTGACCATTCTAAGTCAGAAGGGTTCTGCTCAACCTTAATCTCAATCAGCCGTAGGCCATACTCATAATTGTCTTCATTTTCAAGCTGTTTATATTTTGGATTCAATATTCATCCCTCCCATCATCGGGCGGCAACTGAATACTGCGGCGAATTGTCAGAGTAACGCCAACAACGCCGTCCCAGCGTTTTAACAGCTCTAAGAGGCTGTATGTTCTTACGGAATCAGTATCATATTCTGTGATTGTCATATCACTGGTGTCAATTATGGCATTTTCAAAGCTTTCGCTTTTAACCACCATTGACATTATGCTTTCCTCGCTGCTGAATGATTCGCTTGCGACGAATCTCACGCTCTCGATCAATCCGTGCAACAATTTCGGCGGCGAGATGGTTTGTACTCGCAATCGCCCTCATGTTTCCTTCACTCTCTGTTGCGTAGTAATGATGCCGCTTTGAATCCTGCATCATTGTTCGCGTTACCTTGTACTCAGGATACAATTCTCTGAGAATACGCGCTTCTTCCTTAGTTACTGGAATCATATAAAGTCTTCATTCCTTTTCAAAAAAGATGTCTGGGCTGCGGATATCGCACCGCAGCCATAGACAGGAGAATCCCGAATAGATTAGTAAATACGGTTTTCTTCCCTTAAAGGTCTTTTTCTTTTTGGTTGCAAATACTCCGTTGAACAACGGGTATTTCGTTATATTTGCCAAGCATTATTTGGCATATTTGATAGGCAAATACTCCGTTGAACAACGGGTGTTTCGTTTTATCAGACTTCAAAATAAAACATGGGGACATTTTGTGCTGTTTAGCTAATTCCTAACAACATCATGCGACGCTCCGCTGACGTCGTTTCTTCTCACGCTCATAATTGCGAATATGGATAGCCTGACAGTCATTGCAGCGTTTCTTGTTCTTCACGATGCCGTCTACCTCAAACTCTTTTCCGCAATCAATACACCGCAATTTCTTTTTGCCGAGTGGATGATATCCAGAGCAATTCGTACACACTTTCTGCTGCGGGGAAAGCGGAACGAAACGCTCTCCGCATTTTTTGCACTGAATAGAGCCATCTGGAATATTTCGCTTGAGATTCTCCAGAACGATATCGCCAAAGCACATCCAAAAAACATTTTTCCTACGACTATTCTTGCTATGAAATAGATATTTCACAAGAATGTCGCAAACATCCAAACGCTCAAGGCCAAGCTCATCGAATTGCTTCAAGATATTATCCCGAATATACGCAAAGTTCGAGTCATCGTCATAAAAGCTAATTGAATAACGATACTGTTTTTCCACATCATTATACAAATCCGTCACAGGTAATAAAAGTTCAATCTGTTTCATCGGATTACTAAGCATATACTGATATCTGAAGACACCAATATTCTTCGCGGCAAAAGACATCCGCTTATTAGGGACGATATGTTCAAGCTGGTTTACAACACTATTGTTCGTTCGCTGAACCTGAGATTTTGTTTTCTTTTTAGCGTGGATAAAAAAATGCGGTGCTTTCATGCTTGTAATTCTCGCAAGACGAGCATTGATTTCATCTGGTCGAGTTGGCTTATACAATGTCTTGGCATAGTCGATACAAAAGTTGTTCTCCATACAAAGGATTTTAATTGCTTCTATATCAACATCCGCACCGTTCCAAATCTTCGTAATATCATTACTAATAACACCGATATTACCGCCAGTCCATGCGGCGCGAAGCCCTTTGAAGATTTCCTCTGGTGTAATCGTAACAGCGCCGGCTTTTGCCATTTCGTAATATAAAGGAACAACCCCTTCCATATTGCGCTCAGCAATAGCCACGAGTAAGGAATCTGCGCATACAAGACTTTTATCTCCATCGCAATCAAATTGCAGGATCTTTGAAATTAAGTCATGGCAGCTCGTATAGATAGCATTTTGAGAAAACCACTTTTTCGTTGCGCTGGTAACAACATTTTTACGAATAGCATGTTCACGATATAGGTGCGGTGAGCGTAGACAGTCCAATTTACTTACCGTGCGATAAAGGTAACAAGATACCTCTCCATCTGCAAGCAGACCAACAGGACTGCGATTTCCAAGAAACAGCCATTCACAAAAAGCATAGAGATCCGGAATCAAGAACATATACTTTGCGCTTAAATCAATCTTTGCCGCTCTCGCCTCAGTAACAAGATTCTTCTTGATTTGCCGTAGCATCTCTTTTGTGTACGGATCGGAAAGTAATTCCGGATAGATACTAAGACACTCCTGAAAAGCATTCTTATTACGATACTGTGTAGAAGCTCCGAACACATCAAGCATGGTATTCTTATCCGATGCAATTTTAGCAATTTTGTCAATCGTCTTTCCCGCGAGCTGTTCAAGTTCATCGGGACTCAAATCCGTAAGAGTCTGAAGCATTTGGTAGTTAAGCTTTGCGTCAGGGATAAAATCCTCTTCCTCATTACACTTACCGACAGTGCAGCCATTCGCCAAAAACAAATCAATGTATTCCTGCCAATTCGTGTAATACTTGTACATCTTAAATTGACTTTTCGTAAAAATGACCTGAATATCCTCCGCGATTACATCATGTTCAAACCCATAGATATCTGTTACCAAACCATGATTTACAGACGGATCGCGTTCGTTTGCTTCCGAAATAAACTTATCAAACGGGAATACGGCAAGAAGCCCTTTTACCCAAGGAAGACGAACCATAGTATTCTTTGCATTACAAGAGGGAAGAACCATTCCACAACCATCCGTATGTGTAATCGGAATTTCCATGTCCCTACGCTCTACACTGTATGTTTTGTGATCAATAAAATCAACAGTTCCACGAACCATTGTTTCCATATCATCCACAACGATGGTCTTTCTGATATCGAAATCTTCCCACAAATCAGTTGCGCTATTACACAGTGCAAGATACGCCAGGTACTTATTGATATTGATTCCGCCAAGCTCGTTGATTTTTTGGACGCTCAGTCCACACATAATGGTTTTTTGATACTTCTCCCAAACTCTTTCCTTAATGAAAACTGTTTTCTTTGTTCTGATCTGCCCAGCAGATGCCGTAAAACAAATATAACGCTCTCCGTTAAAGGTATATCCGTTTAGGATGAGATCTTCAATTACATCAAAATAATATGTGCGAATAACCATGAAATCGTCATACAGTTTTCCTGTTTCCATGCCGAGTGTTCTTGTAAGCATCGACTCAAAAACAGAAATCACATTCTTATCAACCACATATTCAGTTCGTAACTCGCGCTGCGAACGGTGTGCTTGAAGAAGCGATACAAGCTCAGACTTCTTAATCTTAATCATTTGGTTTGTACCACGAATTTCTTTCGCAATCTGTTTTACACGGGAATTATCCATCGCAACAGGAATCGGATCTGACTTTCCCATGCCATACAATTTACGAAACTGAGACTCAGCTTTCTCCCTGGCTATTTCTCCAGCACATAGCTGCTCAATAATTTCTCGCTCTGATTTTAATTTCGATTTTGAAGAACAATGCTTATTGATCTCCACCTCAAGCGCCTTTTCTTCATCAGTATAAAATGCACTCGTATCAAAACTATAAATATGAATTTGCCGATCAAGACTAATGGCTAATCACTCCTTGCCGTTATTCATTAACCCTTTGTAAATCGCCAGTCCAGAAAAGCCAGCCATCTGGATCTTCTTTCAAGGCAACAACTGAGTTCAGCTTTTGAACCGAAGCAGATCTATCATACTGCACAGTAAAGATGTCTCCTGCATGAGTCTCTACAAAATCACGATAGCGCTTAGACAAACGCAAATAATCCGGATGTTTCATGATCTGTTCAATATTCAATCGAACCAAATCACCCTCACGCAAATCCTGCGGAGCAGAACCGCGATTCCGCATAGAAATGTACATCTCTGCCAAACTATGAGAAATACCCTTCTTCTTTGCCAGACTCCTAAACTTTCTTGTTTGTGATCTGTTCATATCAACCTCTTGCCGCGATATAGCTATCAAGCAAATCAAGAATCTCTTCTACAAGAGACACCCAATTCGGATCAATCTTAATTTCATCCTTGTGATTTCGGTAATACTCAGGAGCAGAATCGCCCTTAACATACCCCATGGCCTGCCAATCACAAATCATTTCCAAATACGCACAGATTTTTGTATCAACATCATAATAGGACATGAAGTCTCCATTACTGTCAATCCAATACTGCCAGTGATGGTCGTTGATATGATAGTGGCGCTCCCATGCCCGTTCAAAAGCAGCGTCATCAATCACTTCGCCAGCAACAGGATAAAAATGCTGACGATATGGCAAAAATTCTTCCTCAGACATCTTACTATCATCGTGATTGCGGATACGCCATTCCATCTCATCAAGAATTTTAGGGCGTTGGAATAAATCAATTCCATTTAAGGCATCACGCAATTCCAGCCATGCCTTCTTAATATTTTCCTTGTGCTGAGCAATGTAATTCATATACTCAGTTGTTTTTTCTAATAACTCTGTCTTATTAAACTCGTTCATATTTTCTCCTATGATCTGTACATCTTTCTAATTCTAATGATATTCTTTCCGAGCAATTCGGCAGCGCGAGTTACTTCTTCGACCGTCGTATTCCATCCAAACGAAACTCTAATTGTAGATTTTTCCTGCGTATAATTCCGACCAATAGCTCTCAAAACATGACTCGGCTCTAAACTGCCAGCAGAGCAAGCAGAAGCAGCAGAAATACATACACCGTCCGAATTCATCAGATGAAGAATAGCCTCAGATTCAACATCATTTATGGTGATACTCAAAATACTGCTTAGCTGATACGATTTCTCATAATGCTCATTGATTCTAATTCCCTCATCGCATACAGAGTACAGCTCTTTCAAAAATGCTTCCCGTAGCACTAATGCGTCACGAGAAAATTCGTTTGGCGTTGAAAACTTTGCTGCAGTACCAAGCGCCACAATACCCGCTACATTCTCTGTGCCAGCTCTCACACCAAATTCTTGCCCACCACCATATATAATCGGTTCAATATGCTTTTTAAGGCCACCGCGAACATACAAAGCTCCAACACCAATTGGCGCACCGAACTTATGCCCACTAATAGACAGCATATCAACGCCGCAAGAATTCACATTGACATCAATATGACCAACTGCCTGCACTGCATCCGTATGAAATACCGCGCCATAATAATTACAAAGATCTGCAATGCTTTTTACATCCTGAATAACACCAATCTCGTTATTCACCCACATGACAGACACAAGACCCACATTGTCTTCTTTGAGATATTTTTCAAGCTCAAATAAATCAACCTGTCCATATGTATCAACAGAAAGCGGCTTTACAACTATTCCAAGGCGCGTCAGTAAATTGCGCTGGTTCAAAATGGCATGATGCTCAATTTTACTAACAAGCATTACATTATGGTTCGTTGCATTTAGAGCAGATGCCATTCCGATAAGCGCCAGATTATCCGACTCAGATCCGCCAGAAGTAAAAATAATCTCATCTGGGCTATCCGCGCCAATTAGCTTAGACACATCATAACGAGCTTGATAAATGGCTTGATGTGCTTGCCGGCCAGCAGAATGAAGAGAACTTGGATTTCCGCATTTCCCAACACCATACCAATAGTCCAGAGCTTCACGCACAGGCGGTCGAACGCTCGTTGTCGCTGCATGATCTAAATAAATCATCTTTTTCTCCTTTATGGGTGGACGGGCTTTGCCCGTCCGCGCCATGCTATCATAATAATTACACACTAACATTTGAATTGTTAGTATATGTCATTCACACACTCCGAAAAATAAGCATGTTGATTTTCTTGTAAGATGCTTTCGTAATACGGAATATCTTCCGATTGCTCAATAGGAGTAAAATCATCACATCTTTTATCACATAAACACTTGTCAGACCAATAGCATCCATGACAAGTCAAAGCATTGTCGTTCATATTTCATTGTTCCTTTCCTCTGTCACATGCGCATCATCTCCTAACATCTCCAATCTTTTTAACCTGCCCTTTTCAAGACGCGCTTTGGAGGCGGCAATCTGTGCCTCCGTCATAACTACTTTCTTTTTTGGTTTTACTTTGAACCATTCTGCTGGAATATGAGCAATCAAACTTCCATCCGGATTCACATGCCGAATCTCCACCTCATCTGGATACTGCTCTTTAAGCTTCCATATCTGATTGATCCACTTCGTTTCACTACTAAAAAATGTTGCAATCTTTTCTCCAGCAACATGATCAATAGCTGTTTCTCTAATATCACCCGTCATGTGCTTCACCTATATATTCCAGTAGAAATTCTTTGATTTTCCTTTGACACTGAACTTCTGGTTTGGCCGAAAAACTCTGAATCGCACAGCACTTTCCACCACAAACAACATCGCACAATGTAAAAATCGGAATTGCAGCCAAAAGACAGGAAACATCGTCTATATCAACTAAATTCTTATTTTTGTTTTCCATTGTCATCCTCTACATAAACACATCGGTCAAAATCAAAAACCCAAACAAAAGGATTCTGTTCCCACCCGATCTTAGCTCGTTTCTTCTCTGATAAACCACTGTTCCATTTAGACGCAAAGGCAAGCTTAGGCGATAAAACACCTGGCAACCAAATACCCTCTCGTTCGATATCATCAAGTGAAATATCATGTAATCGTTCTACGCGAACATCTGTGATTCTTATAAAATTCCTTGCAGCATCATTTGGCATTTGAACAGACGGTTTCCAGTTGAACAAAAGGTAGCCTTGCGGCGGATCTCTGTCCAAACGATACACATACTTGCCATCAATCATTGCCCATGTTTCTTTTAGAGCAAGAATATCTCCCTTTTCGTATGGCGGCTTAATGACCTTGCGCTCTTCTTCTACATCTTTGGCATCCAATAAAAATCCCGCTTCGGTCATTTCTCCACCTAAGATATCTTGCTTATTCATGGCAATGCGAAAACAATGCTTTTCATTTTCAACGATTTGTCTCAACGCATCGCCATTAAGCCTTATGTACTTCACACTCATATTCGCACCCTGATTCCTCCTTATACATGAGTCCATATCTGACCACTGACTATTTTAGAAATTAGATTCGCAGATACTCCGTATTGATTTGCTAATTCCTTTCTGTTGCACCTTACACCAGAACCTCTTGGCACATAGTTCATGCGAATTTCTCGCACATCGTCCTCGGTCAGCTTCGACATACCATTACAGCTTCCAGCATAAGCGCCAAGGTGTGACAGATATCCGAGTTGTGCCGGCACATCATAGTCAATCAATTCAAGATCAACAGCATGAAAATAATTTTCCTGCCTTGTACACCATTCAAGGTTATCCACCCAATTGTGCTGCTTGCAACCGTCAATATGATTGACAATCTCATACCCGATGTGGTTCGGAATAAAAGTCTCAGCAACACACCGATGTATCCTCACATTAAGCCGATGTCCAAACACAGAAATGCAAACCTGCTGATATCCGCCAGCACCATAACCGCAAGAGTAGAGCTTTCCAGTAATGGCACTTCGTATTCTGCCGAAAGTAGACACCTCAAACCGCCATGAGTAGTCAACGCCCTGATATATAGCACCGTGCCATACTTCGTTATCAAAATCCCGAAACACCACAATCACTCCCCAATATTATTGCACCAGAATCTTATCCGCTACGGAGTCGTAATATCGCGTCCAAAGATGTTGAATGAGGGCTTTTCTATGCGGCTGTTCCAAACGATCAAGCACATCAAGTAGCTCTTTAATTGCCGTGTCATTCTTCTCAACGATACTCAAAACACGCCACACTTCGATTCCAAATTCGTTTCCGTAATTCTTTTGCAGTTCAGCCGGCAAAGTCTGCTTAGCAACTCGTTCACTAATATTACCCATTGGTTTCACCAGAGTCTTTCGGAGTAAAACCATTGCAATTACGCAGCCATATAGGATCGAAATTGACAGGCCACATGAACCAGCCGCTCACAACACCATGCTTCTTAGCACGAATGTCCAGCTTTGCAGCTTGAAGAAAATTTGCCGACTCAAACATTGAAAATAAATTTGTATCGTTTCCAGGATAGTGACAACAGCTATGCGCGTCGCCTGGGACATCACCTCTGTATTTGCACTTATAACACATTCCTAATTCATACATGATCTTTCACCTCACGAGAAGATTGCCTAAGCCGCTCAATAGCCCTACGCAATCTTAAATTTTCTTTTTCAAGCTCGTGAAGCTGAACATCATAACTGACAACAGATCCCGCAAGCTCCATATTTTGCTCTATCAGGTCTTCAGCTCTGGTACGAACCAAAGCAACAAAGACACACGCATTACAATCTTCATCCCACCACGCACACTGTTCACCAATACACTTTGATCCAACGCCGCCCCTGATAGAAGCAAGTGGGCAATATTTCTCATTTTCCACGCTTAATAAACCTCCCACTTATAATCAAAACAGCGCCGATAGCCACCTTTGCCAGCACCACCGACCTTTCCTCTCCGGATCAGACGATTTGAATAATTGCGGTAATACTTCTTAGCTTTTGAATTCTTAGGATAGACGATATAAGCACCTTTGCGATGCCAGATATCACGCACATAGCATCCTTCAATAGCCCGCATCAAATCATTGCGCTTTTTCACGCGCATTTTTCTTCGATACACCTTACCAGTCTTGCGCTTTCCGGTTCGTTCAAAATTATCTTTCTGGCAGAAAGCATCCCCACAATACCCACCAACAAAGAAAGGAAAATCAACCTTATCACACCCGCAATGGTCATACTGAAAAACACCAGCCTCATCAGCGTTGCGATATCTTCTTTCCACATCTTCTGAAATAGGGCATTCGTCACAGCAGAAATAGGCAGATCCAACATCAATCATTCAACTCACCTCAGCATCGTAATTGCTCCTACGGACTCTCTTTACCATAGCAAAACCATCATCAGTTAGCTTCTTCTCATAACCATAGCGTGTCAGCGCCCGCTCGTAAAAACGAAACCGACGATGATCCTCACCGTAAACAACGATCTTTGTCTCAAATGTCTCTGATAGAAAGACTTCATTCTCAAATTCGAGAAGTTTATCTCTACACCAGATAAGAGCCTCAGCGCCGCAGCGTCCAGTGTACTTCAAAGAAATATTGTTATCCTTGGTCTGATCGAAATAGCCATTTAAGGCTTTCTTTTTGTCTGCCACCGCAAATACGACATGATACTCGACGGATCTTGACCGGTAGAAGCGATAAAACGCAACCATACAATACTGCCCGTTTGAGAGCCTATGTCGCTCGTAGTAGCATTCGTTTTCACTATTCCATGTCATCGTCTTGATCCTGCGGATGACAACGCGGGAATGGACAGTTATCACAATCAGTACCATCACAACATCCGCCATCATTCCTAAGTGCGCAAACAATCACATAGTAAATAGCGAAAATAGCAAAAATCAAACCAAGAAGAGTCAGTACATCATCAATTTTCATATGGTTTAACTAATTCCTTTACTCGTTTTTTCAATCCACTCAGTAAGCAAATCCCTCATACGCTTACTTGGCAGATACAAGTTGATTTCTTCACCGTTTCTAATTGCAGAACGCCAGATCCACTGAATCATAGTTGACAATGCGTAATGGTCGTTATCAAAAATCACGCCTTTGCTTGCATAATAGTGGACGATATCGCCATTCGCAAAAAGATTGATTGGGTAAGCCAGCGCTCGACAATGACTAAATTGGTTAGTTGCCTTTGCATTAAAGACTACAGATGAGTTCCAATAACCCTTTCCTCTGATCCGCCCCCAATACTCCTTGTAAGTACCGCACATTCGCTCTGGCACCGGAATATCACCGCTTCGCTTTTGAAAGTAATTCATCAAATTGCGGCGAACCTGATTCACACCGTCTGTTTTCGACTTATACCAGTTCATAGAAAGCGCGTGTTTCATATCGCCAATGCTATTGATACGCTGACCGTCATCAATATGAATCATATCTTTCAACCGATACACATAATCCGGAACATACTCCGGTTTGTCGGAAAAGATATATCCTCCGCCCTCAGTGCGACGAATGCCGATATTCACATACGGAATGTTGTTGATCTGCATAAACAGATCCATTTCTGAGTTTTTGAACAGATAGGTAAGCACAAACACATCTTCAACAGCTTCCAGCAGCTCTTTTGAGAAGAGCCAGTACCACACATTTCCGTTCTGCTTTGATTTGTTATAAACCAGTGGTCTTGATGCCATGAGTCGAAACATATGGGAAAATACGCCGCCCTCATATGGCTTATCAGTTCTGCGGTATTCGTCCGGAGCAGCCTCATAAACATAGCCGACATCAATGGCAAGCTGGATATCAGAATAAGCAATCTGCTTATCCGCCTGCAGCACGGTCACTTCTTCATCAATGATGATGCAGTATCCATTTTCTTTTAGGAGCTGGATCGTCTCTGGGGTATAGTACATAAGACACTGATGTGTCGATGTAATATTGCGCCCCTGTCGGATCAGCCCCAATGTGTGCATCGCCTTAGAAAAGAAATATTCGGGGAGTCTGTCACTCGGCTCAACAAAATCTGCTTGAGGGCAGTTGTTCTTAATTCTTTCCGCTTCTGGGAGGTACGGAGTGATATAGAGAAACTTCTTTTCCGGATGAGCATTGATATAGCCAATCGTCGCGCTGGTCTTTCCGCTGCCCATAATAGCATCACATACTCTGACCATCTTCGTCTACCTCATCATCAAAGCCTTCTTCAAAATAGTCACAGTATGTTTCATCTGGAACGCAATACGAATACGGCTCCCAGAAACTCACACGATCTACGGAAATATAATCAACCGAAGCATCCTCTCCATAGCGGACTTTCAAACAAACCGGAATACCCAGACGATTTCTGATAATGGACTCTACAACGCCGGCCTGCTGCGAAGAAGCGGCTTCAACATAGCAGCCCTTATGAACATTGTCAATCAGATTCCGATAAGAGTAGGTGGACATTTCGTGGCTTTCCAGCTTCATGACATCTTCGTATGCGGGTTGTGTTTTACGTCTCATTTTCAGCCTCCAAAGTCATCCGATTTTCCGCGTTTTCGACCGAGTTGGTCGAAAATAAAGAAATTTACATGGCAAACATACCGTTGTTCAACGCATTTCTTGTGTCCGTACCCCTTAATACCGGACAAATCTTTTTTGTTTGTAGCAATGGAATAATCATCACCCTACGAAATCCTGGTCTGAGACCACATTGATGCACATGTTTTTGTAGAGAGCTTTGTCCTCTTCATCGGTAATGCCAAGGTAACGCAAAGTCACTTCTGGAGAACTATGCCCAAATGCTCTTTGTAACATGGTGATGTCCAAATTTGCTTTTTCGCTATTGTACTTGTATTGATGCCATCCCCATGTCTTACGGCAGGTATGAGTCCCGATATTCTGCTTCAATCCGCAAGCTGCCGCTGCTTCTTTCAGAACCTTACGGAAAGTACCGACCTGAATAGCACCACCTTCTCTTGATGGAAAAAGATATCCTTCTGAGTGTAGATACGCACCTTTGATTGGAAATGCCCACTCAAGAGCATCCTTACAAGCAGCATTCAGAAAAACAGTTCTATGCTTCTTTGTTTTGCTCTGATAGATGTCGATTCCATCTGAGGTATCTTCTTCATCTTCAATCAGCCTTACAGAGCCATCAGGAGAAAATACTTGGTTCATCTTCAAATCCAAAAGCTCATTTGCTCTTAGTCCGAGATTGATGCCTAAGGTAAATGCAAGCACATACTTGTTATCCTTATGCTCATACAGCCAATTCGCCATAGCAATAATATCCTTATGAGTCTTGATAGGATATACGGTTTGACGTTCACCAGTCTTGCAGTTGTTTGGTTTCTTCTTGCCAAGTAGCTTCTCAATCTCTGGGTGTAAGGTGATTTGTAGGATCGTACCTTCGGTAGACTGAGCCATATTCATCACTCCTTGCATATTGTTTAGCTAATTCTTTAGAAGCAGAAAAAGCGTTGTTCAACGAACAATCTTTACATAAGATATTATACCACAAATCGGTCTGAAGTCAATAAAAATCGGAAAGAAAATATTGTTTAGTCAATTCCGTTCATTTGCAAATTCGATAGAAATGTGTTGATTAAGGCATATTCCGTAGCATAAAATTATAAAAATGTATTTTTGTGTGTTGATCTAAAGACGAAGATCCAGCGTTGATTAAGGCATTCTTCCGAAGACAAGTCTGTAGCAGAAGATATTTATATTTGTAAGGGAATATATCGTTGATGAACGGTGTGTTTGAGAGATGGTGTTTGGTGAAAAAGATAGAGGCGTGGAGAAGAGGGTACAAAGCCAAATTTTTGGCGTTGCTAAAGTCGTGAAAATGTAAACCCACCCCCCTATGCAGATAGCAAAATTGGCGTTGATCTCCGTTAGTTCCGCATACTCCACAAAAGCAGAACCGAAAAAGGCGGCATTTCTGCTGCTGTCCGTGTCTGCCGGTGCTGGGCTGGCTCTGGCGGTTGATCTGCTGGGCGTTCGGTGAGACGGGGAGAAAAGCGGCGTTTTACTGTCGTTTTCTCTTCGTTCCCTCTCTTTTTCTCTTCTCTCTTCGTCTTTCTGTCTCCGTCTGTCTCTGCTCATGGCCTACAGTGCCGCGCTTCTGGCTCTCTGGCTCTGGCTCGATCTCTGCGGCTCTTCTGGTGCTGGCTGTCTGCTGTCGGTCGTGTCTCTGCTGCCGTCGTGCTGGCTTTGGCTCTTCTGGCGTTCCGCTTCTGGCTTTGATTTCTGGGCGGCTCTGCCGCTGGTGCTGTCTTCGCGTCTTTTCGTCCGCGTCCGCTTCTGATGCTGGCGCTTCGTCCGCTCCGGTGCTGTCTGGGCGTGTCCAGGCGTTCCCGTGTCCAGTGCTGCGGCTCTTCTGGTGCTGGCGCTGGGAGACGATGCAGGCCAAAAGGATATGGCAGAATGCACAATTCTGTAAGGCGGTATTTGTATGATATGCCAATGGCATATTGCACAAAAAGATAGTGTTTTTGGCTTGCTATTTTTACACTTTGTCAAGGTATTATTTAGCTATTTCCTATTGCAAATTCCGCTTTTGTGTGGTATACTCTACTTGTAAGGTAAAGGAAACGAGATCGACGGCGGCGGGTGCGCCGCTGCTGGACGATCAAAGGAAGTAGTTAAATAATACTATGGAGGTAAAATTATGAATAAGCTGTCCGCCCTTGTCCCTCTGAAAAGCAAGATCACCGTCTACGTTCCCGCTACGGTATCCGTAGATCAGGAGATCGACAATGCCGCATACGTTGAGCGCGTCGCGCGTACTCTGTCCGCCTGTTTCGGTGGTGCTACGGCTTCGCTGGTTCGCGGCTATTGGGTCTCCGATTCTGGCGAGCTGGTGAAAGAATCAACAACGATGGTTTTTGCGTACTGCTCCACGGCTGACGCTGAAAAGTATATTGATGATGTCGTTTCCCTCTGCTACGAGCTGAAGCGCGAAATGGGGCAAGAAGCAATCGCCCTTGAATACAACGGCGAGATGTATTTCATCTAATCGAGTAAAACAGCGGCGGCGGGTTCATTCG
>ERZ780212.594-NODE-594-length-35634-cov-3.607184_pt1 | contig 35634 bp, 50 predicted proteins | sample MGYA00511364_ERZ780212 | MGnify/ENA primary metagenome ERZ780212 (study PRJEB29588, sample SAMEA2147991) | human gut metagenome | biome: human gut; feature: human-associated habitat; material: faeces | place: Denmark | collected 2008/2010 ... | reverse complement strand
CCTCTTTTTGGCCAGTTAACCACTTGCGGACCACTAAAAATTGGATGAAAACGGCTCTCGTTTGGTCAAATCAAGTCAAACTATATCAGTCCGTTTAGGTATAAGAAAACCCCGGAAAACCTTGATTTTCCGGGGTTTTGTAAACCTTTTGATATAGTCTGAGCAGTCGATTATCTCTTGCTGAACTGAGGTGCGCGACGAGCTGCTTTGAGACCGTATTTCTTTCTTTCCTTCATACGAGGATCACGTGTCAGGAAGCCAGCTTTCTTCAGAACAGGTCTGAAGTCTGCATCTGCTTCCAGCAGTGCTCTTGCGATACCGTGACGGATTGCACCAGCCTGACCGGTGTAGCCGCCACCCTTAACATTAACAAGAACGTCGAACTTGTCAGCTGTATCAGTAGCTGTCAGAGGCTGACGAACGATTACTTTCAGAGTTTCCAGACCGAAATACTCATCAATGCTTCTTTTATTGATTGTCACATTGCCGTTGCCGGGTACCAGGTATACTCTGGCAATGGAGCTTTTTCTTCTTCCAGTTCCGTAATATTTTGCTGCGTTAGCCATTTTCTAATTCCTCCTTTTCGATCCTTTAGTTAAAATGTCAGTACTTCAGGCTTCTGTGCCTCATGCTTGTGATCAGGGCCAGCATAAACGTGAAGTTTGGTGAACATCTGTCTTCCTAAAGGTCCCTTGGGAAGCATTCCTTTCACTGCTAACTCAATAACCTGCTCAGGCTTCTTGTTCAGCTTTTCTCTCAGAGTTGCATCCTTCATACCGCCAACATAGTCGGAATGATGATAATAAATCTTCTGATCCAGCTTCTTGCCTGTTACATGGATCTTTTCTGCATTCACAACGATTACATAATCGCCGGTATCAACGTGAGGGGTGTACTCAGGCTTGTTCTTGCCTCTCAGTACTTTAGCTACTTCAGATGCCAGACGGCCAAGGGTCTTGCCCTCTGCGTCTACTACATACCATTTTCTATCAATTTTAGCCGGGTTAGCCATAAATGTTTTCATAGTGTACCTCCATACAATCTACAGGTCATTCGCTGCGCGTATCCGAACCGGGAATTGAACGAATACAGGTCTGTTTTTGATAAAATGCTTTTCCGGGGCAGGTAAAACATTTTCAGACCGCCACATTTGATAATTATATGCTACACAACCTCTTGTGTCAATCTTTTTTTATTAGATTTTTTCGCTATTTTACAACACTTTTCATGCAGTCACAAACCGCCTTGCATTCCTGAAACCTTTCGTCCTGAAAATCCTTGCATCACAAAAACTCATACTCCACCAGCGTCAGTCCCCGTGCTGGGGCAGTCGGTCCGGCACAGCTTCTGTCACAGTGTTTTAGGATCTCTTTTATATGCTCCGGCGGGTATTTGCCGTTCCCGACCTCCATCAACGTTCCTGCAATGATCCGTACCATATTATAAAGAAATCCTGTACCGGTCACCCGGATCGTGATCAGGCTGCCCTCTTTTTTTACCGAAAGATCTGTGATCGTCCGAACCGTGGTCTCCGTCTGCGTATGAATACTGCAGAAGCTTTTGAAATCATGCTCTCCGATAAGATATCCTGCTGCCGCATTCATCCTGTCTATATCCAGCTTTGTATAGGTAAAATGTGTATACAGTCGGCAGAGCGGATCCGGAAATTCGTCATTGAAAATCCGGTATTCATATGTTTTTTTACTGCTGCACTTACGCGGATGCCAGTGCGGTGAAACCTCATAGGATTTTCGAACCCGGATATCCTCCGGCAAACGCTGGTTCAATGCGTAGGAAAATTTATCCCCGGGCATCCGGACAGCGGTATCAAATACCGCGTAATTGCAGCGCGCATGGACACCGGAATCCGTACGACTCGCACCGGAAACCTCAATTGGTTCCTTTGTCAGGGCGGACAGCGCACGGTTTAACTCCGCTTCGATGGTATTGCCATTTTGCTGTATCTGCCACCCCTGATAATTTGTCCCGTCATATGCCACCACCAGACAAATGCGGCGCTTTTTTCGTATTTCCATCGTCTCCATTACAGAAGCACCCTCCCGATCAGAACCGCTGCCACCAGATAGGCGACCAGAACTCCATAGCCCATATAGTCCCGCTTTCGATAAACGAGCGGCTTCATCTTTGTCCGCCCCTCGCCGCCGCGGTAACATCTGGCTTCCATCGCCATGGCAAGGTCATTTGCGCGCCGAAACGCAGCGATAAACAGCGGCACTAACAAAGGAACCATCGCCTTTGCCCGCTGGATCAGACTTCCATTTTCAAAATCCGCGCCTCTCGCGATCTGCGCTTTCATGATCTTGTCTGTCTCTTCCAGCAAAATCGGGATAAAGCGCAGCGCGATGGACATCATCATGGAAACCTCGTGCACCGGCACCTTAAGTTTTTTAAGCGGATTCAACAGGCTTTCCAGGCCGTCCGTCAGATGATTCGGCGTAGTTGTCAGGGTCATCAGCGATGAACCGATGATCAGCATTACCAGACGAACCGCCATCTTGGATGCCATCTCAATGCCTTCCCATGTGATTTTCAACTTCCAGATCGTCACAGCCGGAGTTCCGGGAGTCAGAAAAAGGTTAAACACAACCGCAAAAAGCATCAGAAATACGATTGATTTCATACCTTTTACCATGAATTTAAAGGGCACATTCGATAACCGAATGCACAGTGCCAGAAACAGTGCCGCCAGCAGATATCCCCATACGTTATTCACAACGAACAGGGAAATGATAAATGCAAGCGTCCCTACAAGCTTTACCCGACAGTCCAGCCTATGCAGCACGGAATCCGTCTGATAATATTGTCCAAGTGTAATATCCCTAATCATTTGCTGTTCTTCCTCACTGCCTGCAGAATCGTCTCCTTTGCTTCCTCAATCGTTGTCGCAGAAGGATCCACGTCAAAGCCATTGTCCTTTAGCTGGTGCAGAATATAGGTCACCTGCGGTGCGGCAAGTCCGACTGCCTCCAGCTCCTTTACATGGGAAAAAACCCGGTGCGGTATGTCATCGAACATCACCTTTCCCTTGTTCATCACAATAATGCGCTCCACATAATTCGCCACATCTTCCATGCTGTGGGAAACCAGCACCACGCTGATGCCTGTTTCCTTCTGCAAATGAGAAATTTGCCCTAATATTTCGTCCCTGCCCTTCGGATCAAGTCCTGCTGTCGGCTCATCCAGCACCAAAATATCCGGCTCCATTGCGAGCACACCTGCAATTGCCACTCTCCGTTTTTGTCCGCCGGAAAGCTCAAACGGGGACTGTCCGAAAAATTCTTCCGGAAAACCCACCAGCTCCAGTGCCTTTTTTGCACGCCGCTCGATCTCCCCCTGCTCCAGCCCGAGGTTTTTGGGTCCATAGCAGACATCCGCAAATACATCCGTTTCAAACAGCTGATGCTCCGGATACTGAAAAACCAGCCCGACCTTGCTGCGCAGCGTCTTTCTCGAATAATCCTGAGCCCAGATATTTTCACCGTTAAAAAGAATCGTTCCCTCTGACGGCTTTAAAAGCCCGTTCAGATGCTGCACCAGCGTCGATTTTCCGGAACCGGTATGGCCGATCAGTCCGATAAACTGACCGTCCGGAATTTCCAGATTCACATCATCCAGCGCACGCACCAAAAGCTCCGTATCCGTTCCATATAAATAACTTACATGCTCCAGTTTTAATCCCATTGTTTCCTCACTTTACAGGCATTTGTCTGTTATCCGATGCGCCTGTTTTGCTGCCTGTACACAGCTTTTTTAACTCCTCCGTCAGCTCCTGTGCTGTCAGAATGCCATCCGGCAGCTTCAGTCCGCTCTTTTGCAGCTCATAGGCGAGTAATGTAACCTGCGGTACATCCAGACGCAAATGCTTCAACCGTTCCACCTGGGAAAAGATCTCCCGCGGCGTTCCCTGCATCACAACCTTGCCTTCATCCATTACAAACACCCGGTCGGCATAAATAACCTCTTCCATATAATGGGTAATCAGGATAATCGTGACATTTTCCACGTCATTCAGTGCACGAGCTGCCCTTATGACATCTTTACGCCCGTTGGGATCCAGCATTGCCGTCGGCTCGTCCAGCACAATACATTTCGGATGCATCGCAAGCACGCCTGCGATGGAAACGCGCTGCTTCTGTCCGCCGGAAAGCTTATTCGGAGAATATTTTCGATATTCATACATTCCGACTGCTTTTAAGCTTTCCTCCACTCGTTCCCAGATTTCCTTTGTCGGCACACCGAGGTTTTCCGGTCCGAAGCCAACATCCTCCTCCACGACCTGCCCGATGATCTGATTGTCCGGATTCTGAAATACCATCCCGGCAGTGCTGCGCACATCCCAAGTATGGTTCTCATCTGCCGTATCCATGCCATCCACAACAATACAGCCCTCCGACGGCAGCAAAAGCGCATTAAAATGCTTCGCCAGCGTCGACTTTCCGGAACCGTTATGTCCCAGGATCGCAATAAATTCGCCCGGCTCCACCGAAAGATTTACATCCTTTACCGCTGGAACCTCTCCCTCCACATTGCCTTCCTCATCGTGACGGATATAATGATAGCTTAAATGTTTCGTCTTTATAATGCTCATGTTTTCCTCTCATTTCTGAGCACGCTTTTTGCGCATGCCGAGTTTGTGTCAAGTGCACGCAGATACAAATCTCGAGCTTGAATAATTTTATTTTTCAAGCTTCTTCCCGTCTGCACAAATGCCTGCTGTTTCAATGTTTCCAGAAAAATCGGGGTCAATCCTGTTCCATTTTAACAGCACACCTCCTGAATGGCAAGGACAATCCTGTTGCGGCTTTTATCACACTGCTGTATAATCATCCTGCGTACCGGGTTTTCGACGAACATCATCGGCATGATCCTTGTTGAAATTTTCTTCATCTCCGGCAAAATACACCCGTCCGCATAAACACTTTTATATAGGATTGAAGCATTCTTATGAAAAAACACTCTAATGATTTCGGAAACGACTCTGTACCGGGACTGGTTCTGCGAACCTCGATCCCCTTTATGTTCGCGCAGTTTGTCAACGTTCTTTACAGCATCGTTGATCGCATTTATATCGGAAATATCCCGCAGATCGGAGATGTTTCCCTGGCAGGCGCCGGCATCTGCGCGCCCGTCATCACGCTGCTTTCTTCTTTTGCAACACTGATCGGTATCGGCGGCTCCGTCCTGTTTTCGATGCGTCTCGGAGCAAAGGATCAGGAAAAAGCAAAAAATCTCCTTGGTACAAGCTTTTCCATGCTGCTCGTTTTTTCCGCTGCGCTTACCATTTTGTTTCTATTGCTGAAAGCTCCGCTTCTTCAATGGTTCGGCGCAAGCAAAACAACATTTCCCTACGCCAATACCTACATGACGATTTATACACTCGGCACGTTCTTCGCCCTGCTGTCCATGGGCATGAACTATTTCATCACCGCGCAGGGATATCCGGGGCTTGGGATGGCAACAACCTTGATCGGTGCGGTTGTCAACATTGTACTGGATCCCGTATTTATCTTTCTGCTGCATATGAATATTGCAGGTGCTGCCCTCGCTACCGTCCTCGCGCAGTTGTCTTCCTGTGTTTTTGTCCTGCTGACGCTGAAACAGAAAAAAATGCCCATTCCCCTAACACTGGCACCGATCCGGCGTTCTACCGCAGTACGCATCCTGAAAATGGGCTTTTCTCCCTTTTTAATTCTTGCAACCGACAGCGTGATCATCATTGCCCTAAATGCAGTCCTGCAGCATTTTGGCGGTCCGGAATACGGAGATACTCTCATCACCTGCGCAACCATCGTACAGAGCTACATGCTGCTCATCACCTCGCCGATGCTCGGCATCACCGAAGGCTCCCAGCCCCTCATCAGCTTCAACATGGGTGCCGGAAAGGTTGAGCGCATCCGCAAAATTGTACTTTGCGTCCTGCTTTTATGCATCGGTTTTACGACGTTTATGTTCCTGCTGTCCCGTTTTGTTCCGCAGTATTTTGTCCGAATTTTCACCCAAAACCCGGAATACGCATCTCTTTCTGTCTGGGGCATTCAGGTCTTTACCCTCGGCGTTATCCCTCTGAGCTTCCAGTATGTCTTTGTAGATGCCCTGACTGCCATGAGCCTGACAAAGCTGTCCCTGTTTTTATCCCTGCTGCGGAAAAGCGAGTATTTTGCAGCGACCTGTCTGCTTCCCCTCTTTTTCGCTGCAAGGATGTGCTTTTACGCGGAACCCATCGCAGACACGCTTTGCTTCTTCTCTTCCAGTCTTGCCTTCTTCCTGATCTATAAAAAATATCTCAAAGGAGAAGGACGTCTCTCACAGCTTCGCCTGTGAGGGCCGTCCTTGTAAAAAAGAATGTGCCTTGGCACATTCTCGCGCCGAGGCGCGGTTGCCTCGGCAACCATCTACCCTTGCGCCGAGTGCGCATCCTTGCGGAGCATTTTTATCGTATGGAAACGAAGTTTCCTATACGATAAAAAGAGCCGGATAAACTCGACAGACATTTTCAGTCCGCCGTCTTATCCGGCTCTCCATTTCTTCAGAATGATTTGCTCTCCGATCGGAAAACATACCATCATTTAATTTGAAAAATCTCTGATTAGATCAGCTCCAGTACAACTTCCATTGCACCATCGCCCTTACGCTGGCCGATCTTAACGATTCTGGTGTAACCACCCTTACGGTCTGCGTACTTGGGAGCGATTTCATCAAATACCTTTGCAGGCATATCGATCTTCTTGGTGTTTTTCTTCTTACCGGCTGCTGCGGCAGGAACCTCAGTAACAGGATAGAATACTTTCAGCATCTGACGTCTTGCATGCAGTCTGGAAGGCTGATCTTTCTTGATCTCCTTCTGAACTTCATCGTAAACGGTAACCTTCTTGCCATCTACAACTTCTTTTACTCTCTTGCCGTCTTTGTCCTTGCGGGCAACCTTAGCAGTAACAGTAACGGTATCGAAGTTATCTTTCTCCTTGATGCCCAGCGCAATGATGCCCTCAGCGATCTTACGGATTTCTTTTGCCTTAGCTTCAGTGGTAACGATTTTACCTCTGTACAGCAGGCTGGTTACCTGGCTTCTTAACAGAGCCTTTCTCTGATCAGATGTTCTGCCTAATTTTCTATACTTTGCCATTGTATTATTTTCCTTTCAATCCTGGTACATCCGGCCATGCCCTTTGGTCTTACTCACCGAATGTTTGTTTACGCCAATCATGTTTTACGACCGGACGTGCCTTTTGGACTTACCGCCGACCGAACTTTCCCATTTATAAAATGCGATATAACTTTTAGAGCCAACCGGTGTTCACCGGCTGCACAAACCCATTTCTGAATTTGCCTTACTCCTCACTGGGTCTGAAATGGAAACCCAGCTCGCTGATTTTTGCCTGTACTTCTTCGAGAGATTTGCGGCCCAGATTACGAACCTTCATCATGTCTTCCGGAGTCTTATTGATCAGCTCTTCAACCGTGTTGATACCAGCACGCTTCAGGCAGTTGTAAGAACGAACAGAGAGCTCAAGCTCATCGATGCTCATCTCCAATACCTTTTCCTTCTCGTCATCTTCCTTCTCTACCATAACCTCTGCGGTCTTGGCATTCTCCGAAAGATCGATGAACAGGCTCAGGTGCTCGCTGAGTACCTTCGCAGCCAGACTGACAGCCTCATCGGGAGCCAGTGTGCCGTTCGTATAAACATCCAGGGTCAGCTTATCATAGTCTGTCACCTGACCGACACGGGTATTCTGTACTGCCATATTTACTCTCTCAACGGGAGTGTAAATGGAATCAACAGCGATAACACCGATCGGAAGATCATCGCTCTTGTTCTTGTCAGCACTTACATATCCTCTGCCCTTGGTGATTGTCAGCTCCATGTAAAGCTTGCAGTCCTTGCCACCGCTCAAATGAGCGATGACAAGATCCGGATTCAGAATTTCGATATCCTGATCAGCCTGAATATCGGAAGCGTGTACCACGCCTTCGCCCTCAAACTCAATGTATGCGGTCTTAGGCTCATTGGTCTCGCTGCTGTTCTTGATTGCAAGACACTTGATATTCATGATGATCTCAGTTACATCTTCCTTCACGCCGGGAATGGAACTGAACTCGTGCAGCACGCCTTCGATTTTCACCTGGCTAACTGCTGCACCGGGTAAGGAAGACAACATGATTCTTCTCAGCGAATTGCCCAGGGTAATTCCATATCCTCTTTCCAGAGGCTCCACCACGAACTTGCCATACTTCTTATCTTCGGAAATTTCGGCAACCTCAATATTGGGTCTTTCAAAATCAAACACTGTAAATACCCTCCTTTATGAACAATCTGAGATGGACAGTTATCTTCTAATTATTTGGAGTACAACTCGACGATAAGCATCTCGTCTACCGGAACATCGATCATTTCACGGGTAGGAAGCTGCTTAACAGTGCCCTTGAATGCTTCTTTTTCTACATCCATCCATTCGGGAGTCAGTCTGCCTGCAGTTACCTCAAGGATGTCCTTGTATCTCTGCATGGTCTTAGCGCTTTCCTTCACTTCGATCACGTCACCAGCCTTTACCTGGTAAGAAGGAATGTTTACGCACTTGCCATTTACCAGAATGTGCTTGTGGTCAACAACCTGTCTTGCTTCTCTTCTGGTTCTTGCGAAGCCCATACGGAAAACAACGCTGTCCAGTCTAGCCTCAAGCATGGTCATCAGGTTTTCACCAGTCATGCCTTTCATTCTGTCTGCCTTCTTGTAGTAGTTACGGAAAGGCTTTTCCAGAACGCCGTAGATGAATTTTGCTTTCTGCTTCTCTCTCAGCTGCAGACCGTACTCACTCATCTTCTTGCCTGTTCTGGCGGTTCTGTTAGATTTCTTATCATAACCCAGGTATGCGGGCTCCAGTCCAAGGGATCTGCATCTCTTTAAAACAGGGACTCTATTTACTGCCATTTTTATAATCCTCCTGATTATTGTTTACAGCACGGCTCCTGCCGTGTCTTCATCCAACCTACTTCTGATTTGTGTCTATTCCAACGATGGGAATATGCAGCAGCCATCTGAAGCCGGGAGCTTCCCGGTCAGATTCTGCAAAGCGTCGATTAAACGCGACGACGCTTGGGCGGGCGGCAGCCGTTATGCGGAACAGGAGTCACATCCTTGATGCTGACTACATCCAGACCGCATGCGGACAGCGCACGGATTGCAGCCTCACGGCCTGAACCCGGTCCCTTTACAAAAACATCTACGGTCTTTAATCCATGGATTAAAGCTGCCTTTGTAGCTGTTTCTGCAGCCATCTGCGCTGCATACGGAGTAGATTTCCTTGAACCCTTAAATCCCAGACCGCCGGCAGAAGCCCAGCTTAAAGCATTACCTTCAGCATCTGTCAGAGTAACGATTGTGTTATTGAAAGAAGACTGAATATGTGCCTGTCCGTGTTCAACGTTTTTCTTGACACGCTTTTTTGTCACTTTTTTGGTAACTTTCTTATTTGCCATTTAAACTAACCTACTTTCCCTTGTTTGAATTATTTTTTCTTGTTTGCAACAGTTCTCTTAGGACCTTTTCTTGTTCTTGCGTTGGTCTTTGTCTTCTGACCACGAACCGGAAGGCCTTTACGATGACGGATGCCTCTGTAGCAGCCGATTTCCTGCAGTCTCTTGATGTTCAGTGCGATCTCTCTTCTCAGATCACCTTCAACAGTCATGGTTTCGTCGATCACTTCGCTGATCTTCTTAACCTCATCGTCTGTCAGGTCTCTGCAGCGAGTGTCGGGATTAACACCTGCCTGAGCTAAAATCTTTGTTGCGCTGGGTCTGCCGATACCGTAAATGTAGGTCAGGCCGATCTCAACACGTTTTTCTCTGGGTAAGTCAATACCTGCAATACGAGCCATTTACATTTCCTCCATTCTGTGTGCGCAATGCGCACAGCTGCACAGGCCAACTCTTTCCTGTGCGTCTTCAAATAATAGTTACTAATTGACTGGGGTACCATGTACCCAACCGGTAAACCGGTCTTTCCGATACTCTCTCACAGATTGCTCCGTGCGGAAACGATGTGCTTTACACATTCTGTTTCTTCACACAGCCGTTCCCGACCTTTGGATAAAGGTCTCTTTTCGGTATCAAAAAGTAATCTCCCGTAATAAATGTGCTCTACTACGTTCAATTATTTTCAAGCGGACCTTAGTAACAATCCGCTGCCAGCCGTCTTAGATGCGACGGGGTAAATCGCTTTCTTCCAATTAATTAAATTAGAAAGAACTACTCAACCCTGTCTCTGTTTGTGCTTGGGGTTCTCACAGATAATTCTGATGGAACCTTTCCTTTTGATGACTTTGCACTTTTCGCAAATCGGTTTTACGGATGCTCTTACTTTCATTCTTAACCTCCATTTCTACCGTCCTCCGCACCCGCGGAATCCGGCAAGAATCCTGATCAGATCGCCTTTTCGAAGCGTTCTGACCGACCTCCTTCCAAAAAGACCGTTACCTATTGTAGCATGAAAATTCAATACTTGCAACCATTTTGAGGCAAAAAAACACCAGTTTTTCCGGGTTTTTCTGTAGTTTTTTTGTAAAAATCCCCGGTAGCAAAAACGCCGCCGGGGACTGAACTTTTTCTTATTTATCTCTCCAGATGATTCTTCCCTTGGAAAGATCGTAAGGGGACAGCTCCAGTGTCACCTTGTCGCCGGGAAGGATACGGATGAAGTTCTGTCTCAGCTTACCGCTGATATGTGCCAGAACTCTGTGACCGTTTTCCAGTTCTACCTGAAACATGGTGTTGGGCAGCTTTTCCACTACTGTGCCTTCGATTTCAATAACATCTGCTTTCGACATATCTTACCTCCGTTCGTTTGCTTTCTCCATACTATAAAGTTTTATGCAGCGTTTGATTTTCGTATCCGCGTCCGCCGGGTTTTGGAAAAGATCCTCCAGCTCGCTGCTGTCCATCCCTCCGTTTAAAACCAGCTGAACGTGTTTTCTTTTTTTCCGTTTGGGTGACTGATACAGACGGCTGATTCCGTCTGCCAGCCAGATAACATCCCCATCCTCCCGGATCACCAGAAAAATGCTTCCTTTATCATGTCCCGCCAGGGAAACTGCCAGTTTACCGACCATCTGTGTCCTCCTTAATACAACGTCAGGATCTCCGGTTCCCCATCGGTCACCAGAATCGTGTTTTCGTAATGCGCTGACAAGGAGCCATCCTTTGTAACGACCGTCCAGCCATCCCGCAGGAATCGTACCTGCCAGGTTCCGGCATTGATCATCGGCTCAATCGCAAGCGTCATGCCCGCCTGTAAGCGGACGCCTCTTCTTTTCTGTGCATAGTTAGGAATCTGCGGATCTTCATGAAGCGCTGTTCCGATTCCATGGCCAACCAGATCCCGCACAATTCCGTAGCCATAGGGTGCAACATACTCCTCAATGGCTCTCGAAATATCATGCAGGTGCTGTCCTTCCTTTGCCATTTTGATGCCTTCAAAGAAGCTCTGCTTTGTTACATCCATCAGCTTTTGTGCCTCTGTGCTCACCTTGCCGACCGCATGTGTCCGCGCCGCGTCGGAATGATAGCCCTTATAGATCAGTCCCGCATCCAGGCTGACAATATCGCCTTCCTTTAAATAACGGTCCTTTCTCGGGATTCCATGCACGACTTCGTCATTGACGGAAACACAGATAGAAGCAGGATATCCATTATAATGGAGAAAATTCGGGATACATCCGCAGTCTCTGATGAGTTTTTCTCCCTTTGCATCAATTTCCCAGGTGGAAATGCCGGGCGCAATCATCGCTTCCAGCTCCTGATGCACATGAGCAAGGCGCTTTCCAGCCTCCCTCATCAGCTCGATTTCTCTTGCAGATTTAATTGAAACGGCCATAGTTCCCCTCCAAAATGCTGACATCCGCTCTCATCAGCCCAGAATCGCGGTGATTGCAGCAAATACCTCTTCCATCGGAACGGTACCGTCCACAGTCTTTAATACACCTTTTTCGGTGTAGAAGTCGATCAGGGGCTGTGTCTGTTCGTGATAAACGTTCAGACGGTTCTTTACGGTTTCCGGCTTATCGTCGTCACGAAGCACCAGTTCGCTGCCGCATACATCACAGATGCCCTCTTTCTTCGGAGGTACATGCTCGATATGATAGGTAGCGCCGCAGGTCAGGCATGCACGGCGTCCGGACATTCTCTTTACGATGTTTTCATCCGGTACATCTACGTTGATTGCGTAATCAATATGATCTCCAAGCTTCGTCAGCTCGCTGTCCAGAACCTCAGCCTGAGGAATGGTACGCGGAAAACCGTCCAGAACATAACCATTCTTGCAGTCGTCCTGTGCAACACGGTCTAACAGAATGCGAACTGTCAGTTCGTCCGGAACCAGCAGCCCCTGATCCATATATTTTTTTGCTTCCATGCCCAGCTCAGTGCCGTTTTTAATATTTGCACGGAAAATATCGCCGGTGGAGATATGGGGTACTCCGTACTTATCTGCGATCATTTTTGCCTGAGTTCCTTTGCCTGCTCCAGGCGCGCCTAACATGATAATCTTCATGATCTCTTTCCTCCGCTGTATTTTTTGTAGAATGCAGACAGGGACAGAAACGTCGCCGTCCTGTCCCCGCCCGAATCCGGACCGTCTGTTATGCAGACAGCCGTTTAGTCATTTAAAAATCCTTTATAATTCCGAACCATCATCTGGGATTCGATCTGCTTTAAGGTTTCCAGCAGTACACTGACAATAATGATCAGGCTCGTTCCGCCGAAGGAAACACTTGCACCGAATACTCCGTTAAATACATAAGGGAGTACGCATACGATCGTAAGACCGCAGGCACCGATGAAGATCAGGTAATTCAGAATTTTGTTCAGATAATCGCTGGTAGGCTTACCCGGACGAATGCCCGGAATGAAACCGCCCTGCTTTTTCATATTGTCGGCAATTTCCAGCGGATTGAAGGTAATCGATGTATAGAAGTAGGCGAAGAAGATCACCATTACAATATACACGATCAGTCCGATGGAGTATACCAGTTCACTGGGCTTGCACCAGTAGCTGGAATTCAAGCCGCGCAGGATATAAGCCCACGGACCTGTTCCTTTGTATCCGGTCAACTGAGAAATGATGATCGGAATCTGCAGAATCGACTGCGCGAAGATAACCGGGATAACACCTGCGGTGTTTACCTTTAAGGGAATAAAGGTGGATTGTCCGCCTACCATCTTGCGGCCCTGCACTTTTTTGGCATACTGTACCGGAATCTTCCGTACAGCATCATTTAAAATGATAACCAAAATTACCATTCCGACGATGATCGCCAGAATGATAACTGCAGCAAGCGCTCCTACAGCAACTGCCTTGCCTTTTACAAACTGCTGATAAAGACTGGACAGATCGCTGGGCATACGGGAAATAATATTGATGGTCAGCACGATAGAAATACCGTTGCCCACACCATTTTCCGTAATACGCTCGCCGATCCACATCAGGAATGCACTTCCTGCTGTCAACGCGGCAATTACAGTAATTACGTTAAGCGCATTGAAGTCATCCATCAGACCCTGGCGTCCGAAACCGATCGCCATAGCAGCAGACTCGATCAATGCCAGACCAACCGTCACATATCTTGTAATGGAGGTCAGTTTTTTACGCCCCTCTTCCCCATCTCTCTGCATTTCTTCCAGCTTCGGGATCGCAATCGTTAAAAGCTGAATAATGATCGATGATGTGATGTAAGGGGTGATGTTCAATGCGAACAGGGACATGTTCTCGAAAGAACCGCCGGTGAACGCATTGAAAAAGCTAAACGTATCTCCTGTCTGCGCCGCGAACCAATTGGAGAAGAAGTGTCTGTTTACACCCGGTACCGGGAGCTGGCAGCCAATACGAATGACTACCAGCATCAGGAAGGTGAACAGAAGCTTCTTACGGATCTCCTTGATCTTAAACGCATTTTTCAGGGTAGTAAGCATTTACATCACCTCTGCAGTTCCACCAAGCGCCTCGATCTTTTCCTTTGCGGATGCACTGAATGCATTTGCTTTTACATCGAGCTTTTTGGTAAATTCTCCGTTTCCAAGAATTTTAACGCCGTCCTTAGGGTTCTTTACGATACCCTTCTCGAGCAGTGTCTCAACAGTTACGGTTTCACCGTTCTCAAATACTTCAAGTGCACTCAGATTGATTGCAACGATATCCTTAGAGTTTCTGTTTGTGAAGCCTCTCTTAGGAATACGTCTGTATAAAGGCATCTGGCCGCCTTCAAAGCCCGGTCTCGGAGCACCGGAACGTGCCTTCTGACCCTTGTGGCCCTTACCTGCTGTCTTACCGTTACCGGAAGCATGGCCACGGCCTCTTCTAAAATTATCGCTGTGTACGGAACCAGCTGCGGGCTGTAAGTTAGATAATTCCATTTCCTGACACCTCCTCTTTTTATGCTTCTTCTACTTTCAGCATATATCCAACCTTCTGGATCATGCCTCTGGTAGACGCGTTATCAGGCATGATAACAGTCTTGTGCATTTTGGTAAGACCCATAGCCTCTACGGTTGCTCTGTGCTTCGGCACTGCACCGATGGGGGACTTAACCAAAGTGATCTTTAAATTCTTCTCTGCCATTTTTGTCTCCTCCTTGATTAAGCCATGATCTCTTCTACAGACTTACCACGCTTAGCTGCTACTTCTTCAGGAGTCTTGATCTGGCTTAATCCCTGAATGGTTGCCAGAACGACATTCTGCTTGTTGGTGGAGCCCAGCGCCTTGGTACGGATATTCTTGATACCAGCCAACTCGCAAACCACACGTGCAGGGCCGCCAGCGATGATACCAGTACCTTCAGGAGCTTTCTTCAGCAGAACGGTAGAAGAACCATACTTGCCGAGGAAGTCATGTGTAACGGAATTGTTCTCATCCAGAGCAACGGATACCAGATGCTTTGCAGCGTCTTCTTTACCCTTACGGATTGCTTCCGGAATTTCAATGGATTTGCCCAGACCTACACCTACATGTCCGTTGCCATCGCCTACTACTACTAAAGCTGTGAAACGCATGTTGCGGCCGCCTTTTACAACCTTGGTAACACGTTTGATGGAAACGACTTTGTCTGTTAACTCCAGATTTGTCGTATCAATAATTGTTCTTCTCATCTGATGTGTTCTCCTTCCTAGAATGTCAGGCCAGCTTCTCTGGCTGCCTCAGCTAAAGCTGCAACTTTACCCTGGTAGATGTAGCCGCCGCGGTCAAATACAACCTCGGTGATACCCTTTTCCAGAGCGCGTTTTGCGATAACAGTTCCCAGATATGCCGCAGCATCAACGTTATTGGTCTTCTCCAGTTCAGCCTTTACATCCTTTTCCAGGGTGGAAGCAGCTGCCAGAGTCTTGCCAACGGTATCGTCGATAATTTGAGCATACATATGATTATTGCTTCTGAATACGGCCAGACGCGGTCTCTCAGGAGTGCCGCTGAAACGGTTACGCATTCTTCTGTGCTTGTTCTCACGAACGACCTGTCTTGATTTCTTACTAACCATTTTTACACTCTCCTTATCCGTTATTTCTTACCAGTCTTACCAACTTTGCGTCTGATAACTTCATCAGCATACTTGATACCCTTGCCCTTATAAGGCTCCGGTCTTCTCTTGTCTCTGATCTCAGCTGCAAACTGGCCAACCTTTTCTTTGTCGATACCCTTTACGATGATGATGTTCTGACCGTCCAGTACAGTTTCGATACCTTCGGGATCTTCCATCTCAACGGGGTGGGAATAACCTAAGGATAATGTCAGCTTCTTGCCTGCTTTAGCAGCCTTGTAACCTACACCGTTTACTTCCAGCTTCTTCTCGTAGCCGGTTGTAACACCAACAACCATGTTGTTGATCAGTGTTCTGGTCAGACCATGCAGGGATTTCATTTTCTTTAAGTCGTTGGGACGTGTAACAACAACGTGTCCATCTTCCAGTTTAATTGTCATCTCTTCAGGAAGCACTCTTTCCAGTGTTCCTTTGGGACCTTTTACAGTCACTTTATTATTTTCTGCAACCTCTACAGTTACGCCTGCAGGAATCGCGATTGGCATTCTTCCTATACGTGACATGCCCGTACCTCCATAATATAGAATAATTGATAGGATTACCAGTTATCTTTGGGGTTTTACCACCCGGAGAATGCAAAGCATTCTCGGAGACGAAACTTTAGAATTTCTTATGCGGCGTATTATGACGCATTAGAAATTCTTTTCGTCTTATGAAGCCTAGTAATTCTTAGATGACGTATTTTGTCATCTTAGAATTACTCTTCATTTTTTTACCAGATGTAAGCCAGAACTTCGCCGCCAACCTGCAGCTCTCTTGCTTTCTTATCAGTAATAACACCCTGGTTGGTGGAAATGATTGCGATACCAAGACCGCCCAGTACGCGGGGAAGCTCTTCCTTACCAGCGTATACACGCAGGCCGGGTTTGGAGATTCTCTTGATACCGGAAATGATCTTGTCGTTCTTATCTTCACCGTATTTCAGGGTGATGTGGATGGTCTTGAAAGAACCTTCATCCAGAATATCATATTTTTTAATATAGCCTTCATCCAGCAGGATCTGTACAATAGCCAGCTTCATTTTGGACGCAGGTACATCTACTGTATCATGTTTTGCAGTATTTGCATTACGGATTCTTGTAAGCATATCTGCAATAGGATCGCTCATTGTCATTGTGATTTACCTCCTTCTCTTACCAGCTCTTACCAGCTTGCTTTCTTCACGCCAGGAATCTGTCCCTTGTATGCCAGTTCACGGAAGCAAATTCTGCAGATTCCGTATTTTCTCAGAACCGAATGGGGACGGCCGCAAATCTTGCAACGTGTGTATTCTCTGGAAGAGAACTTAGGTGTACGCTGCTGCTTAATCTTCATTGCTGTTTTAGCCATGAATACATTTACCTCCTTCTTACTTCGCGAAAGGCATGCCGAACAGTCTCAGCAGCTCGCGTGCCTCTTCATCTGTCTTCGCTGTGGTAACTACGATGACGTCCATACCTCTAACCTTTTCCACCTTATCATATTCGATTTCAGGGAAAATCAGCTGTTCCTTAACGCCCAGAGCATAGTTGCCTCTGCCGTCGAAGGAATCTGCGCTCACGCCGCGGAAGTCGCGGACACGAGGCAGTGCAAGGTTAACCAGACGATCCATGAAGTCATACATTTTCTCGCCGCGAAGTGTTGTCTTGCATCCGATCGGCATACCCTCACGGATTTTGAAGTTAGCAACGGAATTTTTCGCTCTGGTAAGAACAACCTTCTGTCCAGTAATTGTCTCAAGATCCTTTACTGCGGAATCCAGAACCTTGGCATTCTCTTTTGCTTCACCAACACCCATGTTGATGACGATCTTGTCAAGCTTCGGAACTTCCATAATGTTTTTATAGCCGAACTTCTTGATCATAGCATCTACGATCTCGTCTTTATATAAGTCTTTCAGTCTGCTCACGCTTATAGCCTCCTTCCTCGGAATTATTTATCGATTACTTCGCCTGTGGACTTTGCAACACGAACCTTTTTGCCGTCCTCTACCTTGAAGCCGATACGGGTTGCTTTCCCATTGTGAAGATACATTACGTTAGATGCATCAATGGGAGCTTCCTTCTGGATAATTCCGCCATTCTGGTTTGCTGCAGAAGGCTTTGTGTGCTTGGTAATGATGTTGACTTTCTCAACAGTTACCTTGCCGTTCTTCTTATCTACGGCAACAACTTTTCCTTCTTTGTCTTTATCTTTGCCGGCGATGACCTTTACAGTATCGCCCTTTTTAATTTTCATGGTAGACATAAAGGCACCTCCTTATAATACTTCCGGAGCCAGAGAAGCAATTTTCATAAACTGCTTGTCACGAAGCTCACGAGCTACTGGCCCAAAGATACGAGTTCCTCTGGGGGTCTTGTCATCTTTGATGATTACAGCAGCATTCTCGTCAAACTTAATGTAAGAACCGTCTTTACGACGAACGCCCTTTACGGAACGAACTACAACAGCCTTTACAACGTCGCCCTTCTTTACAACTCCGCCGGGTGTTGCATCTTTAACGCTGGCAACGATGATATCGCCTACATTCGCATATCTTCTGGTAGAGCCACCCATAACGCGGATGCACAGAATCTCTTTGGCACCTGTGTTATCGGCAACTTTCAGTCTCGTTTCCTGTTGAATCATAATAATTCTCCTTCCAACTTAATTACTTGCCGTAGATTATTTCGCTCTTTCGATGATCTCAACAAGTCTCCATCTCTTGTCCTTGGACAGCGGTCTTGTTTCCATCACCTTCACGGTGTCACCAATGTTGCACTCGTTGTTCTCATCGTGTGCCTTCAGCTTGTAAGTCTCTTTTACGATCTTCTTGTAAAGAGGATGCTTTACATGATCTTCAATGGCAACAACGATTGTCTTGTCCATCTTATTGCTAACGACCTTACCGGTACGTGTTTTTCTCAGATTACGTTCCACGTTCGTTTACTCCTTTCTGGATATTACTCTGCAACCTTGGCTTTCTGTGTCATCACTGTCTGGATTCTGGCGATGTTCTTTCTAACTTCGCGGATCCGAGCAGTATTGTCAAGCTGGTTTGTTGCGTTCTGGAATCTTAAATTGAAAAGTTCCTTCTTGGCAGCTGTCAGTTCCTGTGCGAGATCAGCAGCTGTTTTATTCTTTAAATCATCTACATAGGTTTTAGACTTCATTTGCTACACCGCCTTCCAAGTCAGCTTTCGACACAATTTTGCATTTGCAGGGAAGCTTATGCATTGCGAGACGAAGTGCCTCTTTTGCAGCTTCCTCCGGAACGCCTGCGATTTCGAACATTACGCGGCCCGGCTTAACAACTGCAACCCAGTACTCCAGAGCGCCCTTACCGGAACCCATTCGAGTTTCAGCAGGCTTAGCTGTAACCGGCTTGTCAGGGAAGATCTTGATCCAAACCTGACCGGTACGCTTTGTATAACGTGTCAGTGCGATACGGGCTGCTTCGATCTGGTTGGACTTGATCCAGCAGGGCTCAAGTGCTACCAGGCCGTATTCACCGTATGTGATTGTATTGCCGCGCATAGCCTTACCAGCCATGGTGCCGCGGAACTGTTTACGACGTTTAACTCTCTTCGGCATTAACATAGTTATTTATCGCTCCCTTCCTTATTTCCTTTTGTAGGAAGTACCTCGCCTTTGTAGATCCAAACCTTAACGCCAACTTTGCCGTAGGTTGTATCTGCTTCTGCGAATCCATAATCGATGTCAGCTCTTAATGTCTGCAGCGGAATAGTACCTTCGCTGTAGAACTCGGTACGTGCGATATCTGCGCCGCCCAGACGACCGGATACAGCAGTCTTGATACCCTTTGCGCCGGTTTTCATGGTTCTGCCGATGCAGGACTTCATAGCACGTCTGAAGCAACACGGTTCTCCAGCTGCTGTGCAATGTTCTCAGCAACCAGCTGTGCATCGCGGTCAGGTCTCTTGATTTCTTTGATGTCAACCAGAACCTTTTTATCTGTCAGCTTGGACAGCTCTTTCTTGGTTACTTCGATTTCTGCGCCGCCCTTACCGATTACAACGCCGGGCTTTGCGGTATAAAGGATAACCTTTACTCTGTCGGACGCTCTCTCGATTTCAATCTTGGAAACGCCTGCAGAATACAGTTTCTTCTTTAAAAATTTTCTGATGTTGTAGTCTTCTACTAAATAATCAGCGTATTCAGCGTCTGCATACCATCTGGAATCCCAATCTTTGATTACGCCGACTCTTAAACCATGAGGATTAACCTTCTGTCCCATTATCGTTCCTCCTACTTTCTCTCATCAAGCACTACAGTGATGTGGCTCATTCTCTTCTCGATTCTGTAAGCCCGTCCCTGTGCTCTCGGTCTAACTCTCTTCATCGTAGGTCCCTTGTTTGCATAGCACTCAGCAACATAAAGGTTTTCTCTCTTCATGCCGTTGTTGTTCTCTGCGTTTGCTGCTGCAGATTCCAGCAGTTTCTTTACAAGGCTGGAAGCATATCTGGGATTGTAGGTTACAACAGCCAGTGCTGTCTCCAGATCTTTACCTCTGATCGCATCCAGTACAAAACAAGCTTTCGTTACAGACACTCTTGCGTAGGATAATTTAGCAGAAGGTCTTGTATCTTTATTCGCATTTCTTTCTCTCTTAATTTGAGATCTATGTCCTTTAGCCATGAATAAAACCTCCTTTCAATTATCTAACTTTGGACTTCTTTTCGTCTTTACCATGACCTCTGTAGGTTCTGGTAGCTACGAATTCGCCAAGTTTGTGTCCAACCATATCTTCAGTTACATATACCGGAACATGCTTGCGGCCGTCATGAACTGCAATTGTATGTCCAACGAAGGACGGGAAAATTGTAGAACGACGGGACCAGGTTTTGATAACCTGTTTCTGCCCAGCAGCATTCATAGCGTCCACTTTTTTCAGCAAGCTGGCATCAGCGAACGGTCCTTTTTTCAGTGATCTTGCCATTGTTGTTCTCCTCCTTAACCTTATTTGATAGCCTTACCGTCTCTTCTTCTTACGATCAGCTTGTTAGAAGCCTTTTTAGACTTTCTGGTCTTCAAGCCGAGTGCCGGTTTGCCCCAAGGAGTGCTCGGACCAGGACGGCCGATACCGGTCTTACCTTCACCACCACCATGCGGATGGTCATTCGGGTTCATAACGGAACCGCGAACGGTAGGACGGATACCCATGTGACGCTTACGTCCTGCTTTACCGTAGTTGATCAGGTTGTGATCGCCATTGCCTACAACACCGATTGTAGCGCGGCAAACGATCGGAACCATTCTCATTTCACCGGAGGGAAGTCTCAGGGTTGCATATTTGCCTTCCTTTGCCATCAGCTGTGCGCTGTTACCTGCAGAACGAACCATCTGTCCGCCCTTGCCGGGATATAATTCAATGTTGTGTACCTGAGTACCAACAGGAATTTCAGATAACGGCAGGCAGTTGCCTACTCTTACTTCAGCTTCCGGTCCGTTCATGACCTTCTGGCCTACTTTCAGTCCTTCAGGAGCGATGATATATGCCTTCTGGCCATCTGCGTAGCAGATCAGTGCGATATTTGCTGTTCTGTTGGGGTCGTATTCGATACCAACTACAGTTGCCGGAATGCCATCCTTGAATCTCTTGAAGTCTACCATTCTGTACTGGGTGCGAACGCCGCCGCCATGATGTCTAACGGTGATCTTGCCCTGATTGTTACGACCGGAGTTCTTCTTCAGAGATACGCAAAGGCTCTTTTCAGGAGTTGTCTTTGTGATCTCGGAAAAATCAGAACCAGTCATATTTCTTCTGGAAGGTGTATAGGGATTATATGTTTTAATTCCCATGATGATTTCTCCTTTACTATTTATTATCGTGCTTGTATGCACATATTCGCGATGAGCAGAGCGAGTGCGGATCGACGGGGAGGCTTTGCTGTGCTTGCACAAGCAAAGAGCTCATCGGCGAGACGTATACGCGTGTAACGCGACCGAGAGACGTCAGTCTCGAGGTTCTCGCTCGTCGTGCCCTCGATCGTTACCTGAAAGCTTTTATAACAAACCTTTGTCTCAAGCTTTCTTTCATCGCATCTTACAGACCAGCGAAGATCTCGATATCTTTGCTGTCAGCGGTCAGGGTTACGATAGCCTTTTTGGTCTTGGCTGTCTTACCAACTACCATACCGCGTCTCTTGTTCTTGCCGTCAGCGTTCAGAGTGTTTACCTTAGCAACCTTAGCGCCTTCGAACATCTTCTCAACAGCTTCCTTGATCTGGGTCTTGTTTGCTTCCGGATGTACCAGGAAGGTATATTTCTTTTCGCCCATACCAGCCATGCTCTTCTCAGTGATGACAGGTTTGAGGATAACGTCATAGTACTTAATGTCTGCCATTATGCGTACACCTCCTCGATTGTCTTAACAGCGTCCTTTGTCAGAACAACCTTGCCAGCCTTCATGATGTCATATACGTTGATGGTGTTCGGCAGAGCCATCTTCACATCAGCGATGTTCTTTGCGCTCATCATTACGTTTACATCATTCTCGTTTACAACAACCAGACCGTTGTTTACATCCAGGTTCTTCATAACCTGTGCAAAATTCTTGGTCTTGATTTCTTCGAACTTCAGCTCGTCAACAACGATCAGCTTCGCATTTGCAACCTTGTCTGTCAGAGCAGACTTCAGAGCAGCTCTCTTCTCTTTCTTGTTGAGCTTGAAGGAATAATCTCTCGGTACGGGAGCGAATACTACGCCGCCGCCTGTCCACTGGGGAGCGCGGATGGAGCCCTGTCTTGCATGACCGGTTCCCTTCTGTCTCCAGGGTTTTCTTCCGCCGCCGGAAACCTCGGAACGAGTCTTTGCTTTCTGTGTTCCCTGACGATTGTTTGCAAGCTGCTGAACAACTGCCATGTGTACCAGATGTTCGTTTACTTCAACACCGAATACCGCATCGTTTAATTCGATTGTATCGATCTGCTTGCCTTCCATATTATAAACAGATACGTTTGCCATCTGTGTGGTCCTCCTTTCCAGTTTTAAGCCTCAACCTTAACGGTCTCTTTGATGGTTACCAGAGCTTTCTTAGGTCCGGGTACAGCACCCTTAACCAGGATCAGGTTCTTGTCAGCATCTACTCTTACAACATCCAGATTCTGTACAGTAACCTTTACGCAGCCCATGTGACCAGGCATTCCCTTGCCCTTGAATACGCGGCTCGGAGAGGAGCAGGCACCGTTGGAACCCTGATGACGATGGAATTTGGAACCATGAGCCATAGGTCCTCTGTGCTGACCAAATCTCTTGATCGCACCCTGGAAGCCCTTACCTTTGCTGATTGCAGTAGCGTCGATTCTGTCGCCAGCTGCAAAGATGTCAGCTTTGATTTCCTGTGCCAGTGCGTACTCAGACGCATTTTCAAACCGGAATTCTCTTACATATCTCTTGCAGGAAACACCAGCTTTTTCGAAGTGTCCCTTCTGAGCTTTATTTACGCCATGTCTGTGAATGACTTCCTTCTTGCCAGCCTTGTCTCTGTTGATAACTTTTTCTTTCTTATCAACGAAACCAACCTGAACTGCTTCGTAACCATCATTTTCTACGGTCTTGATCTGTGTTACGACACAGGGACCAGCCTGAAGTACGGTTACCGGGATCAGCACGCCGTCTTCGTTGAAGATTTGAGTCATTCCGACTTTGGTAGCTAAAATCGCTTTTTTCATTGTTCGTTTGACCTCCTGTTGATTTCTACATAGCGGAATGTTCGCAACTTTCCTGCTTCTGCATCAGAAGTGGTTAAAGCAGTTGGACTATTCATACGTCTCTGTAGAGGTTCTTGCAATTACTTGTTTGTTTTCATTTTGATATCGATGTACACACCAGCAGGCATTTCCAGTCTCTGCAGAGCATCAACGGTCTTGGGTGTGGGTGCAATGATATCGATCAGTCTCTTGTGTGTGCGGCGTTCGAACTGTTCTCTGGAGTCTTTGTACTTGTGTACGGCACGCAGAATCGTAACTACTTCCTTCTTAGTGGGAAGCGGTACCGGTCCGCTCACCTGTGCTCCATTTTTCTTGACTGTTTCGATGATTTTCTTCGCAGACGCATCAACTAACTGATGATCGTAAGCTTTCAGTGTAATCCTCATTACCTGATTTGCCATAAAAAAAGTCGCCTCCTTTTCGCGCTTTTGAGATAAGTGCGACAAGCGGTGACTGTACACGTTCCCGTGTGTGTCCTCTTGATAAGCAACCCTGAAAGATCTTTTCTTTCTCTTATCGTGGACTCCACGTTGTTTCCCCTGTCTCGTGACAGGTGCTGTTATCTGGTACAGTGACTTGTCGTCAGTTTACTAACTTGACATTCGCTCCACATAAAAACCTGCAGGGATTATGTATTTTCCGTTGCAGCAACCTTATGCTTCTTCGCTATCATGTCACAGCACTTAGTAGTATAAAGTAAGCCCTGCAAAATTGCAAGGCTTTTTTTCAAAAACTTTTCTCTTTTTTTGTACATTTTTCGATACAACAGTTCACTCGTGGGGTTCTGCAGACAGATTTCGTGTTTACACGAAAATCTGACTGTAGAGCACCACGAAGGGAGCGCCAATCGATGAGCAAAAGGAGCTGCGCAAGCAGCGGAAAGCAGCGCAGCTGCGTTTTGCGAATGGCGCGGTGAACTGTGGCTAAAACTCGTCACACTTACTCCTCGATCTGTGCCTTCGCGAAGAATACCGGCAAATGGAAGTTCGGTGTCGGATTATCGATCGGTGACCAGGAAGCATAATGCTCAATTTCAGGAGTCTGGGCTATCTTATAGAAGTTACAGTAAAACTCGGTCTCCCCATCCAGCTTTTCCACTCCTGCCTCTTCCTTCAGATAGCTCTCAGGGATCAGATAAGTCAGTGTCCAGCTGTCCTCCTGTCTGTCCGCTTTGCAGTCTACAACCTGCAGATATTTCTCCGGCATCGGTTTACGGCCTTTTCTTCCCTTTCCATATGCTGCATACATCGCACCGTTGGAATTGACTTCAAAATTTAAATACATTACATCGTTGGTCAGCGCTTCACCCTTTTCGGGGAATGCAAGGAAAACCTCCATTGCGCTGTCCTCACAGACCATATCCATAAAATTGTGGTAAACGCGCTTCGGATCCTTTTCTTTGCAGACCAGCTTCACGAAAAGTCCCTGACCCTTCAGGTAGCCCATCCACCCGTAAGCCTCCGGCTTCTGCAGACATGTCCACATAAAATGATCCATCGAAAACCGCTGACAGGATTCGATTTCTTCCTTATTAAATATTGTTTTTACACGATACTCCATACGTCCCTCTTTTCTGCCGCGTTCCTAGACCGACGGCGTTTATTCATGACAATAGAATGCTCGCAGAGCATGCATTCTATTGTTGGCTGCGCACTTTGAATAGCATTTTACTGTGCCTCCGCCTCAGCGCATCCGGATGCTTTGTTCTATTCCTACCTTATCATACTATGCCAACCAGCGCAAGCACACCCTGCACTGCCAGCTTTGCAAAACCGCTCAGCACCATCACAAGAATCGGATTCCAGTTTTTCTTTTTTAACAGCCATACTGCGACAACAAAAATCACGATCGAATCCCACTTCGTCGACATAAAGCTCACCGCGTCGTTCCAGAACGCAGTGATCAGGATCGATACGCCTGCCGCCGCGATCATCGACACAACTGCCGGACGCAGCGTTTCCAGCACGCCCTGCAGCATACTCATTTTACGGTATTTTAAATAAAGATAGGACAGCACCGTTACCAGGATGCACGACGGCAAAATACAGCCAAATGTCGCCGCCAGTGCTCCCAAAAAGCCTGCCAGCCGGATGCCGACAAACGTCGCGGAATTGACTGCAATCGGTCCGGGCGTCATCTGGGAAATTGTAATCAGGTCGGTAAATTCCGATCTCGACAGCCACCCATGCTGCGTCACTACCTGCTCCTGAATCAGCGGAAGTGCTGCATAGCCGCCGCCGAAGCTGAACATTCCGATCTGCAAAAAGCTCAGAAAAAGCTGCCAGTAAATCATCTCTTTTTCTCCTTTCTCTTCCGGATCAGGGTTCTTACCACTCCGAGCACGATACAGAAGATCACGACATAGACCACGTTGACATTAAAAATGCAGACCGCAAGGAACGCTGCCGCCATAATTGCGAGGGATGATTTTTGCTTTCCTGCCACAATGCCGCTGCCCATATCATAGACAACCGACGCAATGACCGCTCCGACGCCCGCCTGCATGCCGTCCAGCACCGTTTTTACAATATAATTGGAAGAGAATGCCGCATAAAAATAAAAGATCACCGACAAAATCACAAACGGCGGAATAATCGTTCCGATGATCGCTGCGAGTGTCCCTGCGATGCCCGCCAGCTTGTAACCTACGACGATTGCACCGTTTACCGCAATCGCTCCCGGCGCGGACTGCGCAATCGCCACCAGATCGAGCATTTCCTCTTCATCGATCCAGTGCAGCTCATCTACAAATTTCTTTTTCATCAACGTGATGATGACGTATCCGCCGCCGAACGTAAACGCGCTTAAATACAGCGTGGAAAAAAATACTTTTCGGATCTTCGTCCATTTCTCCTTCATGCTTTCCTCTCATTTCTGTGCACGCTTTTTTGCATGCCCGCTGCTTCTGTTTGTTTCTAAAATCGTACAGCCTCTTGTAATCGTTCTTATCATACCTTTTCTTGTAATATAAGTAAAATAGTATTATAGTATAAAATATATAATATTTTTGTTATATAAACTGTGCAGGAGCAGCCTTTTGACACCTTCGGTACAAATAGCTGCGTGAAAATAAGCGATCACACTTATTTTTCACCCGATCACCTTGGAGGAACCGCCATGACTCTGCGTCATATGAAAATTTTTGTCGCCGTATATCAGCAAAAAAGCATCACCCTCGCATCGAACAGCCTGCATCTGGCTCAGCCGTCCGTCAGCCTGGCGATCAAGGAGCTGGAGGAATATTATCATATCCGCCTGTTCGACCGCCTCTCCCGACGGATTTACCCGACAGAGAACGGGCACCGCTTCTATGAATATGCACTCCATATTGTGTCACTTTTTTCAGAAATGGAAAACGGAATTTCCGCCTGGGATGCAAATGCCCCGCTCCATATTGGCTCCAGCATCACTCTCGGCACCTGCCTGCTCCCCTCCCTTGTCAAAACCTATCAGGAGCAGCACCCGGAAATCAAAATCTATGTAACGATCAAAAATACCGGCACAATCGAGCAGGCAGTCGTCGACAATCAGCTGGATTTTGCCCTGGTCGAAGGCGCTGTCACTCACCCGGAAATCGTTTCAGAAATCTTTTCAGCCGATACGCTCTGCATGGTCGCAGCTCCCGGCCATCCGCTTGCCGCCAACCGGACGGTCACCCTCGCCGACGCTGCTTCCTGCCCCCTCCTTTTACGCGAACCGGGCAGTGCCGGCAGGGAAATCGTCGAAAGTCTCTTTTTATCCGGCGGCATCCAGATCGCGCCCGCTTGGGAAAGCGTCAGCACCCTCGCCCTCATCCGCGCCGCCCAAAACGGTCTCGGCATCGCAATTTTACCGGAGCTTCTCGTCCGGGATGCACTGAAATCCGGAGATCTTGTCTCCCTTCCGCTTCCGCCCGACATCCTGACCCGCAGCCTATACCTGATCCGGCACCGCAACAAATACCTTTCATCCTCCGCAGAGGAATTTCTGAATTTATGCCGGATGTGGAAATTTTAAGTGGGTGAACAGTAACGATTTTTTTCATCGCAACGCTCCAGCAATAGAATGATTGCTTTTTGGGCGTACTTCCTGTATGATAATCTCGTATTATTATCCTGTGCATACACGCACAAACGCAGTTTTGCCCGGATACCTTGCAGATAATTCCTGTAACTATATTACTTACGAAATGAGGAATAAAAATATGTGGATCGCAGATCAATGGAAAGATTATGAAGTGCTGGATACCTCCAGCGGAGAAAAGCTGGAACGCTGGGGAGATTATCTTCTCGTGCGTCCCGATCCGCAGGTCATCTGGAATACCCCCCGCAAAAATCCCGGCTGGAAAAAGAAAAACGGCCATTATCATCGCAGCTCCAAGGGCGGCGGCGAATGGGAATTTTTCAATCTGCCCGAGGAATGGAGCATCCATTACCGCGAACTGACCTTCCGTTTAAAGCCGTTTAGCTTCAAACATACCGGTCTGTTTCCGGAACAGGCAACAAACTGGGACTGGTTTGGCAACCTGATTGCCAACGCTGGCCGCCCGGTTAAAGTGCTGAATCTGTTCGCCTACACCGGCGGCGCTACCCTGTCCGCAGCGAAGGCAGGCGCAGCAGTCACCCATGTGGACGCTTCCAAGGGCATGGTTACCTGGGCAAAAGAAAACGCAGCGGCTTCCGGTCTTTCCGATGCTCCGATCCGCTGGCTCGTAGATGACTGTGTAAAATTTGTCGAACGTGAAATCCGCCGCGGCAACCACTATGACGGCATCATCATGGATCCTCCCTCCTACGGCAGAGGTCCTAAAGGCGAAATCTGGAAAATTGAAGAGAGCATCTATCCCTTCATCGAACTGACGACTCAGATTCTGTCCGATGACCCGCTCTTTTTCCTGATCAACTCCTATACAACCGGTCTACAACCTGCTGTTTTAAACTATATGATGCAGACTGCCATTACGCCGAAATTCGGCGGACACACCGAAGCATCCGAAATCGGACTGCCCGTTACAGACAGCGGACTGGTGCTGCCCTGCGGCGCGTCCGGACGCTGGAGCAAACAATAGAATGCACGCTCTGCGAGCATTCTATTGTCATGAGTAACGCAGCGTCTCTCACCCCTGCAGCATTCGAACCAATCCCAGAATCCACTTCCGATACCCCGGAATAAGCCGCTCCGCCAGACTGCCCGATGTGTAGCTAATCGGCGGCTCTCCGGGGAAAAAGCAATACATTCGATACAAATAGACTGCAACCATCAGCACTACAATCACGCCTGCAGCCGTCATCAGCCCTTTCGCTTTTTTCCCAAACCCATACCGCATAACCACCAGATAAGCAGCCCATAGAATCCACAGAAGCCCCAGCGGATTCATCTGCATTCCCCTCTGAAACTGCCCTGTGATAAAAAAGAACACCGCCCGCGTCATCCCACAGCCGGGACAAGGCAGACCAAATAAAAACACGGAGGGACAGAACGCATGAAACATCGCATGCGCTGCAATATCATACAAAACAAACACGACAGCAAAACCCCAATATGCCCCCACATCTTTGCGAATTCTACCAATAATAGCTGTTGTTTTTTTATCTTCCCTTCTCCCTGATATCTTCACCGCAGTTTTTTCTCCTCCAGCCAGATTTTCTTCCCTTCCGTCCGAATCAGTCCTTCCTCCTTCATCCGTCCCAGTTCGCGCATCATCGCGCTGCGGTCCACAAACAGATAGTCCGCACAGTCCGTATAGGAAAACGGTAAAGAAAAACCATCTCTGCCCTTCTGGCGGTTCAAAAACTGAAAATACGTCATCAGCTTCTGCCGCAGCGTCTTCTGCCCCAGCACATCCGCGTGCATCAGCGCACGTTTCTGGGTTCCCATCAGAATTTCCTCCAGAAGCTGCCCGCGCTTTTCATATTTTTTATAAGCCGACGACAGCTTTCTGTCATTCAAAAAAGCGACCTGGCAGCTGGAACGCGAAATGACGTAGCATACGCCCTCCACATCCGGAAAGCATTTCCGTGTAAAACTCTCCTTCGGCTCATAATAATCCAGAATCCGTCGCTGTCCCTCCTGATTCATACTCTCCAAAAAGGCGGTTCCGCTCAGCATAACGCCCACATTGCCCGCATCGTCGTCCTGATTCATCAGCACCTGGCGCTTTCCAAACGTCCGGATATTCAACATCCCGTCCGCTGCCAAACGCTCCTGCTGTTCTTTTGTCAAGTCCCAAAAGCCAATAAATTGTTCCATATTTTCACACCATCATGTAGTCTATTTTTGTGCAAACCACTATATTTTGTATTATATCCTATATTTGTTGCTTGTGCAACTATTTTATCAGGACTTCGGTTATATAATAATGCTTGCACTCCACAGTAGAAGAACACTGCCGGAGCATGTCAGATTTTATGTTAAATCTCGAGAAACTGTCATTTACTCCGTTTTCCGAGATTTTTGCACGAAAAAGGAGAGGGAGACTATGAAAATCATCAAGAGGAACGGCTCTGAAGCCACTTTCGATTCCGAAAAAATTGTGGCGGCCATCACAAAGGCCAACAACTCTGAGGAAGGAACCAGACTTTCTCCGGAACAGATTCACGATATTGCAGACTACGTCGAATATAAATGCAACAAGATCGGACGCGCTGTATCCGTAGAAGAAGTACAGGATATGGTAGAAAACCAGATCATGGCAACCGGCGCTTTCGACCTCGCGAAGCACTATGTCCAGTACCGCTATCAGCGCTCTCTGATCCGCAAATCCAACACCACGGATACCCGGATCCTTTCGCTGATCGAATGCAACAACGAAGAGGCCAAACAGGAAAATTCCAACAAAAACCCTACGGTCAACAGCGTACAGCGTGACTACATGGCAGGTGAGGTCAGCCGTGACTTAACCCAGCGCCTTTTACTGCCTTCCGACATCGTAGAGGCTGACCAGAAGGGGCTGATCCACTTCCACGATTCCGACTACTTCGCACAGCACATGCACAACTGCGACCTCGTAAACCTCGAGGATATGCTGCAGAACGGCACCGTCATCAGCGAAACCAAAATTGAAAAGCCCCACAGCTTTTCCACAGCCTGCAACATCGCGACCCAGATCATCGCGCAGGTGGCAAGCAACCAGTACGGCGGACAGAGTATTTCTCTCGCACACCTCGCGCCTTTCGTACAGGTTTCCCGGGAAAAGATCCGCACCGAAGTTGCCGAAGAAATGAAAATTCTCAACACCCAGGCGACTCCTGAACAGCTCAACGATATCGTGGAAACCCGTCTGCACCGTGAGATCACCAAGGGCGTACAGACCATTCAGTACCAGATCATCACCCTGATGACCACAAACGGCCAGGCACCGTTTTTGACGGTCTTCATGTATCTGAATGAGGCAAAAAATGCGCAGGAAAAAAAGGATCTCGCACTGATTATCGAAGAAACCTTAAAACAGCGCTATCAGGGCGTCAAGAACGAAGCAGGCGTATGGATTACTCCCGCGTTCCCCAAGCTGATCTATGTGCTCGAAGACGACAACGTGGAAGAGGACTCCGAATACTTCTACCTGACACAGCTCGCAGCAAAATGCACCGCAAGGCGTCTGGTTCCTGATTATATTTCTGAAAAGAAAATGAAAGAATTAAAAGAAGGCAACTGCTTCCCCGTTATGGGCTGCCGCAGCTGCCTGAGTCCCTGGAAGGATGAAAACGGCAATTACAAATTCTACGGCCGCTTCAACCAGGGCGTCGTGACCATCAACCTACCTGACGTCGCACTTTCCTCCGGCGGGGATTTCAAGAAATTCTGGGAAATTTTCGACGAGCGTCTTGATTTGTGCTATCGCGCCCTGATGCTTCGCCATAAGCGTTTAGAGGGTACTTTATCTGACGCTGCCCCGATCCTCTGGCAGTACGGTGCTCTTGCCCGTCTCAAAAAAGGCGAAACGATCGACAAGCTGCTCTACGGCGGCTACTCCACGATTTCCCTTGGCTATGCTGGTCTGTACGAATGTGTCAAATACATGACCGGCAAATCCCACACCGATCCGGAAGCGACCCCGTTCGCACTGGAAGTCATGCAGCACATGAACGATGCCTGCAACAAATGGAAACGGGAAACCAATATCGCGTTCTCCATTTACGGTTCTCCGATCGAGAGTACAACCTACAAGTTCGCCAAATGCCTGCAGAAGCGTTTCGGCATCATCGAAGGCATAACGGACAAGAACTATATCACCAACAGCTACCATGTGCACGTTACCGAGCCAATCGACGCTTTTTCCAAGCTGAAATTCGAGTCCCAGTTCCAGGCGCTTTCCACCGGCGGAGCGATCAGCTATGTGGAGGTTCCCGATATGCAGGACAACATCCCGGCTGTCATTCAGGTCATGCGCTTTATCTATGACAACATCATGTACGCGGAGTTGAACACCAAGAGCGACTATTGCCAGGAATGCGGTTATACCGGCGAAATTCAGATCGTTGAGGATGAACACAAAAAGCTCATTTGGAAATGTCCGAAATGCGGCTGCACCGATCAGAACAAATTAAACGTCGCAAGGCGTACCTGCGGCTATATTGGCACTCAGTTCTGGAATCAGGGACGGACGCAGGAAATTAAAGAGAGGGTGCTTCATCTATAATGAACTACGGTACAATCAAAAACTGTGATATTGCAAACGGAGAGGGCGTGCGGGTTTCCCTTTTCGTCTCCGGCTGCACTCATCACTGCCATAACTGTTTCAACCCGGAAACCTGGAGCTTTTCCTACGGCTCCCCATTCGATGAACAAGCGCAAAGCAAACTGCTTACGCTGCTTTCCCCAGATTATATCGACGGACTGTCCCTGCTGGGCGGAGAACCGTTTGAACCGGATAACCAGCGGGCACTTGTCCCTTTCCTGAAAAAAGTCCGTGCGCAGTATCCCGGTAAAACAATCTGGTGCTATACCGGCTACACCCTGGAATCAGATCTTTTGTCCGAAAGCCGTGCTCGGTGCGAATGCACGGATGAGATGCTTTCCCTGCTCGATGTCCTCGTTGATGGGGAATTTATCGAGGCTCAGAAAAACATCAGCCTTGCATTCCGCGGCTCCGAAAATCAGCGCCTGATCGACGTTCCCGCAACGCTTTCTTCCGGCAGCGTGGTGTGGCACGGGCTCGTCAGCCAGAATATTTCTATGAAATATTAAAATTTCCTCAGAGCCTTCCGGCAAGTATAAAATCTGCTTGTCGGAAGGCTCTGATTCCATGTAAAAGAAAATATCAGCAGTTACAGTTTTCCCCGCACCGTTTATGAAATCTTCGTGAAATCCAGTCTTTTCCACTTGTTTTTCACTCCTGGTGCAGTATACTTAAAAGCAGGAGGAACAACGGTTCTCCGCTTTTTAAACCACGGAAAATCCGTACTCGTTCCCGCCGGAAAGGATGTGACAGCCGATGGAGATTACAGTTGCGGATGATATCAGCGCCGAGTACCGCGGTCTGGTGCAGAGCATTCTGGACAATCCCGAATTCAAAAAGCTTCAACGGTATAAGCAGCATTTTCAGACAACCCGCTTCATGCACAGTCTGAACGTTTCTTATATCTCCTGGCTCATTGCCAGAAAGCTCGGATGGGATGCCAAAACAGCTGCCCGGGCCGGACTTCTTCATGACTTCTGTGTTTACGATTTCAAAGATAAACTTCCCAAAGGGGAAATACAGGCCTACTATCATCCCAGAGTGGCCGCCAGCACCAGCGAAAGGCATTTCCTGATTTCCGACAAAGAGCGACAGGCGATCCTGTCCCACATGTTTCCGCTTGGACCTCTTCCCGAAAGCCGGGAGGCATGGTTAATCAGCCTTGCCGATAAACTCTGTGCCATTTCAGAGTTTTGCTGCTTCCGCATTGCTTTGGCACGCAGGCATAAGGTTGTTATCAGCTACGGCTGATCCCAATCCCTGCGAATATTCTATTTTCTCAGGCAATAGAATGATGCATGCTCTGCAAATATACTATTGTCCGAAACAACAAAACGTGCGAAACACCTTCGATCTGAAAGTGTTCCGCACGTTTTTATTCATGACAATAGAATGCTCGCAGAGCGTGCATTCTATTGTTTTCTTACTTACTGCTTCTCCGGAGCGCTGATCTTGATATGAACCTCTCTCAGCTGCTTCTCGTCTACCTCTGCAGGAGCGCCCATCATAACGTCCTGAGCATTCTTGTTCATCGGGAACGGAATAATCTCGCGGATGCTGTCTTCGCCTGCAATCAGCATAACCATACGGTCTACGCCGGGAGCAATCCCTGCATGCGGCGGTGCGCCGTAGCAAAATGCATTGTACATAGCAGGGAATTTCGCTTTCACATCTTCTTCGCCCAGTCCAACCAGCTCGAACGCTTTTACCATGATCTCAGGATCGTGGTTACGCACCGCACCGGAAGACAACTCAATTCCGTTGCAGACCAGATCGTACTGATATGCCAGAATTTCCAGCGGATCCTGATTCTCCAGCGCTTCTACGCCGCCCTGGGGCATGGAGAAAGGATTGTGGCAAAATTCCAGTTCGCCGGACTCTTCGCCGATTTCGTACATCGGGAAATCAACAACCCAACAGAACTCATAGCATTCTTTTTTCATATAGCCATCGAAGGATGTGCCAACCAGCTTGCGAATAACACCTGCAGTCTTCTGTGCTGCGCCCAGGGTACCTGCACTCAGTGCTACAAAGTCACCATTCTTTAAGCCGAGAGCTTCTATAACAGCGTCCTTCTTTTCCTGCAAGAACTTCGCAATACCACCCGCCAGCTCACCGTTTTCATCCATCTTAAACCAGTATGCCTTCTGACCGCTGATCACTTCTACTTCTGCGCACATCTTATCGATCTGCTTTCTGGTACCCTTGAAATCAGGCGCTACGACAGCCTTTACCGTCTTGCCTGCAAAGGGTTCAAAGCCGCAGTCTGCCAGAGCTTCTGTCGCATCCTGAACCAGCAGGCTGATTCTCAGATCTGGTTTATCGGAGCCGTATTTCTCCATGGCCTCTCTGTAGGGAATCCGTTTGAAGGGAGCGGTAGAGGCTTCATGATAAATACCATACTTTGCAAAAATCGGAGGAAGAACGTCTTCCAGAACAGCAAAGACATCTTCCTGATTGGCAAATGCCATTTCCATATCCAGCTGATAGAATTCACCCGGAGAACGGTCTGCTCTCGCATCCTCGTCTCTGAAACAGGGAGCAATCTGGAAATAACGGTCAAAGCCAGAAGCCATCAGCAGCTGCTTGAACTGCTGCGGAGCCTGGGGCAGCGCGTAGAACTTACCCGGATGCTTTCTGGCAGGAACCAGATAATCTCTTGCACCCTCCGGAGAAGAGCAGGTCAGGATCGGCGTTGTAATTTCCATGAAATCATGGGCAACCATTGCGGAACGAAGATCTGCTACAATCTTGCTTCTCAATACGATCTTGGATTTTACCTCCGGATTTCTGAGATCCAAATAACGGTATTTCAGTCTTGTATTTTCATCTGCTTCTTTCGAACGGTTAATCTGGAACGGAAGCTCCTGATACTGGCATTTGCCCAGTACCTTAACGGTTTCGGGAACTACTTCAATATCCCCGGTTGCCAGCTTCGGGTTCTTCGAGCTGCGCTCTCGCACGGTTCCTGTTACTTCAATGGTAGACTCTGTATTGATTGCAGAAAACTGCTCCATCAGATCTTCTGTTTCAACGACGATCTGTGTCGTTCCATAAAAATCTCTCAGGATAACAAATCCGAGGTTTTTGCTCACCTTACGGATGTTCTCAAACCATCCGACCAGAGTTACTTTTTCTCCTGCGTTTTCCAGTCTGAGCTGGCCGCAGTTGTGTGTTCTTCCCTGCATCTGTATTCTCACATCTCCTTTTGCGATATCAGTCCATATGTAATGAATTATACCACCCTGCAAACAGGCACGTCAATATGCGGTGTTGGAAATTCACGCGCCATTTTATGAGTAAAAAGAGCTGCAAAGCAGCGAAGATGCGATTCATGACAATAGAATGTTTCAAGTGAACTGTGGAACAGAAAAACCCGTAGAACCGAAGTTCTACGGGCATCTTACGCTTGAGCACAATATTTAAAATTTAATTTCCTATGTTCGAATTACTCGATGATGGAAACTACACGGCCGGAACCAACGGTTCTGCCGCCCTCACGGATAGCGAAGGTAAGACCCTGCTCCATAGCTACGGGATGGATCAGTTCGATGGTCATCTCTACGTTATCACCAGGCATGCACATCTCTGTGCCAGCAGGCAGTTCGCAAACGCCGGTAACGTCAGTTGTACGGAAGTAGAACTGAGGTCTGTAGTTGTTGAAGAAAGGTGTATGACGGCCGCC
>ERZ780212.591-NODE-591-length-35904-cov-5.167118_pt1 | contig 35904 bp, 32 predicted proteins | sample MGYA00511364_ERZ780212 | MGnify/ENA primary metagenome ERZ780212 (study PRJEB29588, sample SAMEA2147991) | human gut metagenome | biome: human gut; feature: human-associated habitat; material: faeces | place: Denmark | collected 2008/2010 ... | reverse complement strand
CCTTGAACAACGCCTGCGCCTGCTGCTCTAAATTGCCATTTATCCGGCGGTTCAGCTCGATTTTGTCATCAAGGGATGAAAGAATGGTTGCAATCTTTTTTTGTACTGATAACGAAGGTACTGTTATTGATTGCTTGGCTAACTCGGTTACAGAAAGCCCCGGTTGAGCAGATTGACCAGAGAATCGTCCTAAATTCATTATACCGAGTAAGTATGCCAAGAAACGAGTACTATTATTTTCATTTGCCACCGCAATAATTGCATGTTCGGTCATATAAGCTTTCCCTTTGAAATATCGCACATTGCCACAAAACGCACCTTGTCTTCCTATTATAGCACAATCACCTTCAAAGTTATTTCGAGTAGTATAGCCTCTCAACCCATTACCACCAAAAACTGGGTATTCCCCTTTTGAAGATATTTCATTAGCATGTATTCCCTTTCCACTTTTTAGATAAGCGAAAACGTCTCCTATTTTATATTCTTTCCACTCTTTCATGTCATTGAGGATTATCAAAATAACTATCAATGCTGTCTTTCAAACTTTGTAGGCCTTCAATTTTTGTAAAATCAAAAGATTCTAACCATTCCAAGATATATTTTTTTACATTTTGCAAATAGTTGGCAACAATCACATTTCCGTTACTAAAATTTACGTTAACTGTGATAAAACCCGCACTTGTTGTGGAAATTAAAAAGCCTCCACAATAAATTCTATTATATTCATTAGGGAATATATTTAAATTCCATTCTCTCTTTGTGTCCTTCGCTTTTATACAGGCATACATTGCCATTATACCAATGGGAGATGCTAAATTTACATATCCTTTTATATAAGCATCTAAATCAAAATCTACAAGATGATTATTTGTTCCAGAACTTGCTCCAGCACTAGAAATGGAAGTCATATCTAATAATCTGTCTGTTTTTTCTTCAACACGATTTACTGCCGTAATTATTTTTGAAATATTTTCTTGTAGGCTTTCGGCTGATTCTGCATATGACGTAGTTGCTCTTTTTACACTTTCAGCTGCTTTGTTTAAAGTTTCAACTTGGCTGGCTGATTGACTATTGCTATAGAATGAATATATTATTGTTATTACTGCCAAAATTATTGATATCAAAGCAGAAGCAAGTGATACAAAATCCAAAACATTTCTATTCCCATAAAAACAATAAGAGAATATTGATATGGTAAATATAGATAATATGCTTGCATAATATATATATGCTCCCCAACTACGTTGTTGTCCTTTTTTTATTCTATACGCAGATACAGCTACTATTGTTATTATAATAATGGTGCAACAGATTATAATTGTTTGTAAGATACAAGGTGTTAAAATCGTATTCATAATATTATTCTTTTAGTTTGTTGATAGAAGTTTTATGCTGTTGTTAATCTCATAAGTGCCCTGTTCAAGGGTTGTAATAAACCGCTTTCATACAGCTGATATGCTTTCTTACGGCTCTGCACGTCTAAGGTATTGTCGCTATACGTGAACCAATCAAGAAATTCGTTTGCCCTGTTATTGGGATAATGTTTGGCTAACAGAGTAACCTCTTCACTGTTAAGCACATCAGCCTTACGCAATTTGCCGTCGGGAGCCTCGAATTTGAACTCGTGAGTGTCACTCACGAGTTGGATGCCGCTTTGTTTCAGTTTTCGTTTTATCCATCGCCAATAGTTTCCAGCTTTCGTATAGTCCGGTTCGTTGTTGATGGCCCGTACTATATCAATGGCAGAAAACCACCAACAGTTGTTTTCGTCACCCCATACAGCCCGTACTTCACGATCATTAAAGAAGCGTACGGATTTCTTATGCTGTTTTTCTGTATCTTCCATAAATGAGAATTTAGCGGTTCAAATCGTTAATTTTAAGCTCTCCAGACATCAATCTTGGCAAAAGCGTATTTCGTAATTTTGTCAAGTGTGTATTTTCTCTGCTATTTTTTAGTATCGTTGTTATCATTGGAAGTACAATTTTCCCAAATTCTTTAACTTTTTTATTATCATCGGTGAATATAGGTAATGATTCTACATCTTTTGTATTTATACCCGGAATGGCAGCTTTTCCACCAATGGAGTTGAGCTGATTCATAATATAAGGAGTTTGCATATAGAAGTAAGCGAATATATTATATTCTCGGCTCATTAAATCGAGAAGAAAAACATGTTCATTGATGAACATATATTCGAAAGGGAAACCTTCTCCAAAGATTGTATAATTGGGAATGAAATACCCAGGCTTTCCTCCATCTTTATATATTAAAAGTTCGTATCCCGATATTTTGCCACGATTAGTTATTGATGCAAAATCCTTTGGTATGTATTTGGTCTTAGAATAATCGTAAAATCCTAATCCTTTTATATTTTCAGCACCAATACTGGGAATTCCTTCTGAGGTTGCTCCACCTTTAGGTCTTTTGCCACTTTCTATTTTATGAGGAATATCTCCAATCTTGCTAATGGTGAGTTCTTTGGGTATTCTTCCAAGCTTAGATTCTACAAATTCACCGCCCTTGAACGGCTCGAAATCCACGAACCAAGCCTTGAACAACGCCTGCGCCTGCTGCTCTAAATTGCCATTTCTGCGTTTGTTTTTTCGTACAGAAAGGTTATGAGGTTTATATGTATAATATCCTGTTCTCATTTCAACTAATGAATTTGCGGTGAGAAAGTTTCACATTTGTTTGATTGACCATAGCATAATGCATGGTCGTGTCAATCTTGACATGCCCAAGCAAGCGTTGTACCTGTTCAACGGGCATTCCCTTGTCGATTGCCATCGTTGCAAGGGTTCTTCTGAATTTATGAGGATGCACACGGACAATCTTTGCCTCACGTCCGATTTTCCGCAAACGGGTTTCCACTCCAGATATTTCAAGGCGGTTATGTGGTTTAGCCAATGAAACAAAGAGAGCTTTGTTGCGGTCTTTACGTGTGGCAAGATATTGCTGGAGATGAATCTTGGCACGGGCATTGAAATAAACAATCCTTTCTTTGTTTCCCTTGCCAAATACGATACATTCACGCTCATTGAAGTTGATATCCTCCCGGTTTAGTTTTACCAGTTCGCCCACACGCATCCCGGTAGAAGCCAGCAAATCAATAATTGCCAAATCACGAATCTGTTTGCAGTTATCCCGCAAATGTTCAAGATTCTCATCTGTCAGCACCTCTTTCACCTGTGTGCCAGTCTTGACTTTATGGATTCTGCGCACCGGGCTTTTGATAATGTAATCCTCTTCCTCAAGCCATCCGAAGAAAGAAGAGAATATACGGCGTATGTTGTCAATGGTCACTTTACTGGACTTATGCTTACGTTGGAAAACCGCTAAGTAAGCCCGAATATCCTCTGTGGTATAATTGATGACTTTCTTTGGCATGGTTTTGAAGAGTTGCCGGATGGTAGAACCATAATACTTAATGGTAGGTGTAGTGCATCCTTCCACTTGTTTGGCAGACAGAAAGATTTCAAGCAGACGCTCATTGGTGGCAGTTTCTTCATGTTGTGCCTTTTCTTCGTCTTGCGTAATGGTATATTTGCTGACCACTTGCAGTAGCACACCATTCAGTTGGGCTATCTGTTCTACACTTAAAATCTCTGTCATTGCATTGCTGATTTCTTGAATTAGTTTTTCTTTCATATTCTTCGCTTATTTGATGATTGTATCTCCTAATTGAAGAATGTGGCTCATTCAATTTATTTTATAATGAATCCAATGCTTTTCAATTGTTTTCTGATTTCATCTTCCAGTTGATGTGACTGGACAAACATATCGGAAAGTTCTGAAGTAAGCCGTTCCATTTTTTCTTGAAACGGTTCGCCGTCATCCTCTACTTCTGCAATTCCTACATAACGTCCCGGAGTAAGTATATAGTCTTGCTTTGCTACATCTTCAAGTGTGGCTACGGCACAATATCCTTTTTCGTTTTCCTGTGTTCCGGCTTCGAAATTTTCGAATGTCTTGGCTATTTTCATTATATCGTCCTCTGACAGTTCCCGAAGTTTCCGTGTAACCATTGTTCCCATATTGCGAGCATCGACAAACAGGATTTTCCCCGTTTGTTTCTTCGCCCTGTTCAAGAACCACAGTGATACGGGTATGCCTGTAGTATAGAACAACTGAGAGGGCATAGCCACAATTCCTTCCACCAAATCCGCCTTGATGATATTTTCACGGATTGTGCCTTCACCTCCCGTCTGTGAAGAGAGTGAACCATTAGCAAGCACCATGCCGATTCGTCCACGGGGTGACAAGTGATGAATCATGTGTTGAAGCCAAGCAAAGTTGGCATTCCCTGCGGGTGGAATCCCATACTTCCAGCGTACATCGTCCTGCAATTTATCCACTCCCCAGTCGCTGAGATTGAAGGGAGGATTGGCAAGGATAAAATCCGCTTTCAATGTCGGGTGCAAATCATTGAAGAACGTATCTGCGGCAAATTTCCCCAAATCAGCTTCTATGCCACGAATAGCAAGATTCATTTGAGCCATTTTCCATGTGGTCGGGTTACTGTCTTGCCCGAACACGGAAATGTTGTTGATGTTACCTTGATGCCTTTCAATGAATTTGGCAGACTGTACAAACATTCCTCCAGAACCGCAACAAGGATCATAGACACGACCACTGTATGGCTGAAGCACTTCGACCAATGTACGGACAATGCAAGCTGGTGTATAAAACTCGCCAGCCAGTTTTCCTTCCGCCTCGGCAAATTTGGAAAGACAGTATTCGTAGGTTCGTCCCAATATGTCTTTGGTATCGCCATGTTCTTTCATTTGAATATTGGTGAACAAATCCACGACATCGCCCAACCGTCGTTTATCAAGTTCCGGACGGGCAAAGTTTTTAGGAAGAATACCCTTCAATCGTACATTCTCTTTCTCAATCAAGCGCATGGCGTTGTCAATTACCGTACCTACTTCTGGTGTATGAGCAGCTTCTGCCACAACAGACCAACGCGCTTCTTGGGGAACAAAGAAGATGTTTTCCGATGTATATTCGTCTTTGTCCTCTTCGAAGCCGTCACCCTCAGCAACCAATGCATTGTATTTTGCCTCGAAACGGTCGGAGATATATTTAAGAAAAATCAATCCTAATACAACTGATTTATATTCCGATGCATCCAGATTACCTCTTAACAAATCTGCAGCTTTCCATATTTCTTTTTCAAAGCCAATGTTGGCTGTATTAGTCTTAACCATATCTTTATTTTGTTTTATCGTTTATCAAATCCTTCACATCCACATTTAGAATCTCAGCTATCTGAAATAGTACCTCCAGACTTGGCTGCCGCCTGTTGCAAACGTATGAGTTAACCATGCAGAAACTTTTGCCGAGTTTTTCTGCCAACCATGTCTGTTTGATGCCACGTTCTTCAAGAACTTCCTTTATTCGGTTCATGGGTTTGTCCATACCTTCTATCTTAGTTTTGTTTACAAAGATATAAAATATCATGCTATAAAAAAAGAAAAGAGGAAGAAAACTCTCCCTCTTCGCTCAAATTCATTCAAATGTCGTTCAATCAAGCATGGATAGCTTCCAACGGTGCCGCATAGCAATCGTTACCGAACCGATGATTGGTCGTAGGTTTCAATCCTAACAGGCGATAATCGCCTCGCATGTCATTCTCGATGCCGAGGTAGTAGAAACCGTAGAGTGGGGCGTACTCCTTGAAGAAACTCACCAAGTCCAATAAATTCTCTTGGTAGTTTTTCTCGAAGGCATGGTTCACCAAGATGATGCAACGGTCGGGAAAACCGTTGACTCCCTTGCTGTATTCCCACAGGCGAAAATACAGCTTCACGTCCTTTTCACGGATGTCAATGCAACAACCATTACAGGTCGGATTCACATACACGCTGTTACGATACCCGAACTTCTCACAAATGTAGAGTTCAATGTCTTTCACAAAATTCTTGTCAATCATAATGTTGAAATTTAAAGTGTGAATAAAAAGATTTGTTATAATCGGAAGCCGCGCTTGCGTTTGGCTTTCTTTCTCCGTTTCAGTTCCGCTTCAAATGCTGCCTCGTCTGAGGTGTTGGATGTCGGTGTCGGCATGAACAGTCCCAATCCCGCAGAATGTGATTCTTCAAAATCAGATGCCCGTTCTTGTACAGGAGATGCTGGTATGGCATTTTCCCTGACTGTTTTCCGATATGAATAGGAGGGAGCGTATGTGTTTCTTTCCAGCTGGCGGTCAATAGCCAGATAGCTGAACTCCCGACTGATTTTTGAACCGGAAAAGGTATATTTCCCATATCCGAACTTTACCCCTTGAATGTCCCGTGTGGTGCGGCTAACTTTGAACCTCATGTCAATGCCGTATTCGGCAAGCGCGTCTTTCAGCTCGTTCCAGCTTTGGGCATTCTGCACTTCCGCTTTCAATGCCTTGTAGATTCGGTACCTCGCCTTGTCGTATGGGCGCAACCGTTCTTCGTTCACATGGTCTTTGCCTTGGGCAAAGTGCAGGCGGTATTTTGCCGTTAGCATCTTGCAGACCTTCTCGTTGCGATAGCGATCGTTCTTGTCACTGATAGTTTTGCCGTCATTGTCTACACGGTTGAACACGATATGGCAATGTGCGTGCCTGCGGTCTGTATGACGGGCTATGATGTATTGTGTGTTTTGGATACCCATGCGTTCCATGTATTCACGGGCGATTTTCAACATGAGTGCATCATCATTCCTTAGTCGCAGACTATCTTCCGGGGAGAAGCTGAGCGATGTATGTCCGACAACATTTTTTACCTTATCATTCAGCAAGGATTGCAGTTCAAACTGCTCAGCTATCTGTTCCGGTGAACCTTCCACTCCGACAGCTTCCAGAAGTCTTGCCTTTTCTTCTTTTAGCACATAGCGCACGCAGCCACCGAAGGAAGTTCCTTTTGTCAGTTTACCTATCATCTTTCAGTTGTTTGATGAGTTGTGAAATATGGTTTGCTATCTCTTGGCACTGGTCAGCTACGGCAAAGAATCCGTAGGTGTTTGCCTGTTTAGCCAATTGGTTCAGATTAGTGCCTTCGCCAATCAACTGACGGATGATATGCAAGTGGTCGCAGGTGATACGTTCTCGTACCGACCCTTGTTCGATGAGTGAACGGATAACCTCGCTTTTACTTCGTTTGCTGCGTCTGCTTAAAGCTCCCAACCATGCCAACTGGTCATCGGTCAGTCGCAATGTAATCGTATTTTTCTTGTTCATCTGTCATTGTTTTTTAGTTGTTAAAGTTGTGACCATCGGGAGCTGTCCCACCGGACTTTGGGTAGGCAAGTTGTCGGGAAATGTAATACATCGACATAAACTTGCTTACCCTAAAAAGTTCCGGTTTTCAGTCCTTGCGGTCAGTATTGAAAACCTCACTTTCGGTATGCCTGAAACCACGTTCAGGAGCAGTCCCGTTGTACGTTTACCAACTCCAAACCAAACGTTTCAATCAATGTTTTAGGTGCGGATTCTTCCTGCTCATCGCTTGGAGAATTGCCTCGTCCGGCTGGATTTGCAGCAGGTAATCGGCAATGATAGCCGATATTCCATCCAAAGTGCATCAGGTCAATGGTTCGGATGGCTGAGTCCACTTTGACGGTACGTACAACCTTTGGAATATCCTTGTCCGCATGGAACAGACAAATGTATTCGCACAGAATGTTCAAGTCCTCTTCTTTCATATAGGGTGCAAAAGATTCGCGTGTGTAGGTCAGGACTGTAGTGAGCTTTTCTTGCTCGGCCTGTTCTTTGGCTTTCATAGCCGATAGCCGGATTTGTGCATAGTCCATACTGAGTGGAGGATTTGTGTCCGTCTCTTTGGTCCAAGATTCTTCTTCTGTCGTTTCTTTATCCTTTATTTCGACCTTGCCCTTCTTCCCATAATTCGGGAATTTAATAAACAGGGTTTCAAAGAAAGGAGAAAGAGTTTTCTTGAATAACTCTTGCAGGTTGGTATAAATGGCCGTAAGCATCAGGGTACAGATCATAAATGCCACATAGCCATTAAATGCGTCAAGTCCATGATGGAGCACCATTTGTCGTGCCATTGCACCAACAATTACATTTGCGCTGAATACTAACCATGTCAGCGTTTGTTTTTCCAATTTCTTTGTCTTCATATTTATCAATTTTAATTGTTTGCCTGCAAAAGTATATCGGTATGAACGAGTCCCAATCGATTCACTCTGTTGTGGCAGCGTTTGGCGTTATTAACTAAGACACAAGTTGCCACAAGAATGATTACTTGGCTAATCCATGCACAAAAGTGTGGAATAGCTATCAAAGCAATTATATAGTATATACATAGTAAGTAATGATTTTTTTGAGAAGAGCATAAAAAAGCCCGAAATGGCTGGACCAAATCGGGCTTTACAGGGTTATCATATCAGCAAAAGTGTTGTTTCTTTCCGGATAGGAGAATGAGTATCGGTATTTTAGAACGGTTTGGAGTGGATGTTTTCTGCGTCAGCCATCTCCGGAACAATATGGAATGCCCCGTGTTTAAACGAAAGGATAGGGCAATGACCATCTCCATATTATATACATCTGCATAATTCCCGTTTTCTAAACAAATATATCGGTGTATCTGAGATTCAATAAGAACTTCCTCTTTCAGAATACGTTTGATAGCATGATTGATGGAGACAGGTGTTACATAGAAAAGGTCTGCAATCTCCCAAGAAGTCATCCATATTTCATCATTGGGAATTATGATGGAATAGCCGTTGTTATATATGATTCCTCGTTTCATAAGTTTGTCTTTATTTGAGTGATATTTTATTGGCAGTTTCCCGCTTCTTCGTATTTATCAAATCCGCGTAGATTTGGGTCGTGGACACATTTTTATGCGTGAGCATCTTGGAAACGGTGTAGATATCTGTGCCTAAAGAGATTTGGATTACGGCATAGGAGTGGCGAAAGCAGTGAAAGCTGATGTGCTTATTGATTCCGGCTTTCTTAATCCATTTCTTTAATGGATGTTGCGTCATGCTCCGTTGCAATCCCTTGAATACTTTTCCTGTGCCGGGTGTTCCACACAATTCGTATGCCTCGTTGCTGATAGGAAGTGTCGCTTCCGTTTGCGTCTTTTGTGTACGGATGCGCAGGCAATAGCCTTGGTCGGGTGCAATTTCGAAATCTTCCCATTGAAGTTTCAGAATGTCACTGATGCGTAAACCAGTCATGCAGGCGAAAAGAGAAGCCGCTTTGAGTACAGGGATGTCGCAGGGAGTGGCTGCAAGTTGCTTGACTTCATCCAGCGTTAGATATTCCTTTTTCACATCCTCCGGCTCAATCTTATCCAAGAAATCGTTGATGTTCTCACGAATCCATTTGTCACGATAAGCAATTTTCAGCAATCCTCGGAATGTGGAGTAGTAGCCGGAAGCTGAATTGAGCGAAATGGGACGGTCGGAGTGTTTGAGTTGCTTGGCGTTCAACAGGTATTCGCGGAAACGCTTGCACAAATCCACGTTCACTTCACCGAAGGTACATTTGCCCTTGACGAAGTTATAGAAATGCTGATACACGAAAGTCCACTTCTCATCTTTGGTGCGACACATCTTTTTGAAGTAGGCAAGAAAATCGGCTTTTTGCTTGGTCTTGTCCAAGAAGCCCAACTCTTCGTTGATGAGGGATTGCACACGGATACATCGAATGGCTTCCGCCTTGTTTAGCATCTCATTGTTGAATGCCCGTTCCATTTCGTTTTTGGGATGGGCATAGAGATAGATGCCAAGGTATTCCCTGCGGCTCATCTGCATCGTTTCGGGGTTGCGTACTGCCGGATAATAATCCAGATACAAAGAAATACGGTCATTGCGAATCGCTCTTTGGCGAACGGTCACTTTTGTACAGGTGTGATTCATAACTGATGATATTTAGAGTTTTACATTTGTTTTGGGCACAAAGAAACTGGGTGATATAATGGCGAGCAACATCACCGGACGATAACCGAAAAATCGTTATTCTATTTTGGGTGGGGCAAGGAGTTTGTCCAATTCAGTCCTGCTTATGAAGGTGTATTTGCCCTTCTTTATCTTAGATATGTGGTGCCACTTCACGTAGTGGTATAACTGGTCTCGCGTGAGGTTGAACTTCTCCATTGCTTCTGCCACGGTATAATACATCGTTTCTTCCGGCTTGGCGATTCCTTTTGCTATGTCAACGTGCTTTTTCGAGTAATACACTATAATGCCCTCTTTCTTCTTTGGAATGGCATTCTTGTGGGCAAAGGTGTAGATGGCGGACAGGGTCATACAGAACTTTTCCTGCATTTCCTGCGTGCTGTACCATTCGGTGATGTCTGGGGCAGGGGCTTTCTTGGCAAAGTAGGCATCAATATGTTTTTTACTCCAATAGGTCTTGCCACGATTGAAGGTGCGTGGAATGTTATGCTTCTTGGCAATAACGAATATCCACGATTCATTAACATGGTATTTTCCCTTGACTTCGGAGGTGGTGTAGAAGTCGGTGATAGGAGCTTTTTCTTTTGTCGGAGTATGGAACTCTATAGGAGTATTGAACAATTTCTCAATATCCTCTTTCTTTAAAAAGTATTTAAAACCTAATCGAATGACCTTCAATTCACCTCTTTTAATGTAACCATAAATAGTTGGTCGAGTTACTCCAAGATAAATAGCAGTCTCAGTGATTGTAAGAAAAGGTTTATCTTTTATTATGGTAATAGGCTTTTCTTCAATCTTCTTTTCGATGTTTTGATTGTTTATCTTAATCGCCTCATCACGCTTTCTCTTTTTATAGAGTGCGTTGGCGCATTGTTTAGAACAACACGCTGTAGTTGTCTTTTGGGCGATAAACTCTTTACCGCACCAAGCACAAATTCTTTTAATTTTCAAATTACTGCTCATTTTATTTCGTCTTTATTTCTCCATTATTTCTGTCAAATCCCGTAAAACCACGTAAAATGGCGTAAAGTTTCTCTACTACCTTGCTTGAGGTTTTTATAGATCTTGCGTCCGAGTTACAAATACGGTACAAAAATGAGCAGAAAAAGACCTTCCAACGATGAATATCGCTGAATGAGCAAAAATAAAAGGCGCTCAAAATGAGTGCCTTACTAATCAATGATGATTGATGTTAATCGTTTGTAAGTATATATTACTTGCCGATGCAAAAGTGCTTAAAAATATTCCCCAGCACCTCATCCGTCTCAATCGTGCCGCCCACGATTTCTCCCAAGTGATAAAGACACTCACGGAGGTCTTGTGAAACCAGGTCACCGGAGAGCTGCATAGCCAGTCCATCTTGTACGCGGTGGATAGCTTCCAGCGCACGGCTTAATGCTTCGTAGTGGCGGATGTTGCTCACCACTACATCGTTCTGCGACAGGTCGGGCAGGGCAGCAAAGTGTACCAACTGCTTCTGAAGCTGAGAAAGTCCCTCTTTCTGCTTGGCCGAAAGGGAAAGCACACAAGCATCCTCCGGCAAGTCGGGGAGAGCCGCTTTCAGGCGATCAAACTGTGCATCCTTCGAAGCCGCAGTATCCATATCTGCCGATGAAAGCAAGTCCGCCTTGTTGAAGACAATCACCAAGTGCTTGTTCTTGCAGCGAGGCAAAATCTTGTCGGCCAACTGACGGTATTGCTCTTCGGCACAAGTGGCATCAATAACCCAAAGCACGATGTCGGCCTGATCCAGCTTCTGGAAACTCCGTTCGATGCCTAAGCTTTCGATGGTGTCGGTTGTTTCGCGGATACCGGCGGTATCGATGAAGCGGAAGGTGATACCTCCCAAGTTCATGGTGTCTTCAATGACATCGCGGGTGGTGCCGTGGATCTCGCTCACGATGGCACGTTCTTCGTTCAAGAGGGCATTCAGCAGGGTGGACTTACCGGCGTTTGTTTCGCCGACGATAGCCACGGGCACTCCGTTCTTCAGGGCATTGCCCACGCTGAACGTATCTACCAAGTGATGGATAACCTGCTCAATCTGACGGGCGATATCTTCCAGTTCCGAACGGTCGGCAAACTCCAGTTCTTCGTGGTCGCTGAAGTCGAGTTCCAGTTCCATAAGGGAAGTGAGGTGGAGCAGTTTGTCGCGCAGGACGGCCAGTTCACGACTGAATCCGCCGCGCATCTGGTTCATGGCCATGCGGTGGGTAGCAGCGGAAGTGGATGCAATGAGGTCGGCCACGGCTTCGGCCTGGCTCAGGTCCATCTTGCCGTTCAGGAAGGCACGTTGGGTGTATTCACCCGGTCCGGCGGCACGGCATCCTTGGCGGATAAGGAGCTGCATCACTTGCTGGAGGATGTAGCTCGATCCGTGGCAGGAGATTTCCGTGGAATCCTGACCAGTGTAAGAGTGGGGGGCACGGAAAAGGCTGACCAACACTTCGTCGATGATTTCTCCTTCGGGCGTGAGGATATAGCCGAAGGTGAGAGTATAAGGTGCGCGTTCGGCTAATGGTTTGCCGGAAACGGGCTTAAAGACGCGGTCGGTGAGGGGGATGGCTTCCGGCCCCGACACGCGGATGGTACCGATGGCTCCACCCTGAGCGGTGGCAATAGCACAGATGGTATCTTCAGTTTGTAATATGTTCACGTGTATATGTCTTTTAAAATCCTTGCAAAGATACGGTTTTTGGGTTACATCCGGAAGCGGAGCCGGCAGATTTATGCGGACTGGTAGAGGGTTTTCACCAGCAGGTCGACTACTTTTTCGAGGTATTCACGGTCGGTTTCGTCGAATGTGGCCAGCTGGTCGCTGTCGATGTCGAGCACGCCCGTCACTTCTCCTGCGGCTATCATTGGCACGACGATTTCGGAACGGGAGAGGGAACTGCAGGCAATGTGCCCGGGGAACTGGTCTACGTCGGGCACGAGTTGGGTACGTGCTTCAGCCCAGGCAGTGCCGCATACGCCACGTCCTTTCTTGATGCGGTAGCAGGCCACGCTGCCCTGGAACGGGCCGAGCTGGAGTTCGCCTTCGTGTACAAGGTAGAAGCCTACCCAGAAGAATCCGAAGGCTTCTTTCAGGGCGGCACTGGTGTTGGCCAGTACGCTGATTTCGTTTTTCTCGCCTTCAATCAGAGGGGCGAACTGTTCGAGGAACTGAGCGTATCGCTGACGCTTGTCGGTAAGGGTGGATTTAAAACTTGCTTCCATATGAGTGAGTTTTCAGACATAAAAACAGGTCCTCCTCCGAAGAAGAGAACCTGTTGATTCATGATAAGTTTATTAGATTCTTTCAAGTACGACTTTAATCAGGTCGTCAATTTTGTTCTTGTATCCGGTGTTGGCTTCCTTGGCTACGCGGTTCGCAATGACCATGCACACGGTGGTAGCTTTATGGCCTTGCAGACGTGCCAGTCCGGCCAGTGCGGAACTTTCCATCTCGAAGTTGGTGATGCGGTGTCCCTGATATTCGAAGCTCTCGATTTTCTCGTTCTGGTGCGGGTCGGCCAGTGGAATACGGAGCTGGCGTCCTTGCGGACCGAAGAAACCGCCACAGGCTACTGTCACACCACGTACCATGTCTGTACCGGCGATACGGTCTACCAGTTCTTCGTTAGCATGAATCACATAGGGAGCCGGTGCACAGAGATTGCCCGTCCAACCTAAATGGTTAAGCAGAGCACGTTCCATGGGCAGGTCGCACACCGCATTACGTCCTTCGTAGAAGTTCAGGAGGCCGTCGAATCCCACTGAGATAGCGGAACAGATGTAGGTGCCTACAGGTGTATAAGGTTGCAAACCGCCGCAGGTACCGATACGCACAATTTCCAACTGACGGAAGGTTTCGTTTTCTTCACGGGTCTGGAAATTGATGTTGGCCAGTGCGTCGAGTTCATTCATTACGATGTCTACATTGTCGCATCCGATACCGGTAGAGGTTACCGTGATGCGTTTGCCCTGATAAGTACCGGTCACGGTACGAAACTCACGGCTTTCCACTTCGCATTCTTTGGTGTCGAAATGAGAGGCTACGAGAGCTACACGTCCGGGGTCGCCTACCAGGATGACTTTATCTGCCAAGTGTTCTGGTTTCACGTGGAGGTGAAACACCGAACCATCTTCATTGATGATCAGTTCTGAAGGAGGAAAATACTTTTTCATACGCATTTGTTTTTAGTTAGCAAGTTAAGTGTTTTGTTTCTGTCTTTTTATTTGCCGATAGGTTCATGTCCGGCCGGGTGTGAATCAGGGCGGGCAATGCTGCTCCGCATGTCGGTGTCGGCCTGAATATTCTTCATCCGGTAATAGTCCATGATACCGAGGTTGCCTGTGCGGAAGGCTTCTGCCATGGCTTTAGGCACTTCTGCTTCGGCTTGAATCACGTTAGCACGGGCTTCTTCAGCTTTGGCTTTCATTTCCTGTTCCAGGGCAACAGCCATAGCACGACGTTCTTCAGCCTTTGCCTGAGCGATGTTCTTGTCGGCGTTGGCCTGGTCTATCTGCAAGGATGCTCCGATGTTACGGCCTATATCGATGTCGGCAATATCAATGGAAAGAATTTCGAAGGCAGTACCGGCATCCAGTCCCTTACGCAACACGAGCTTGGAGATGGAGTCGGGATTTTCGAGTACCGATTTGTGGTTTTCGGAAGAACCGATGGAAGAGACGATACCTTCGCCTACACGGGCCAGCACGGTGTCTTCACCGGCACCACCTACCAATTGGCGGATGTTGGCGCGTACGGTTACACGAGCTTTGGCTATCAACTGGATACCGTCTTTGGCTACAGCGGTTACAGGAGGTGTGTCAATGACTTTCGGGTTGACCGACATCTGTACGGCTTCGAACACGTCACGTCCGGCCAGGTCGATTCCGGTGGCCATCTGGAAAGACAGGTCGATGTTGGCTTTTGATGCCGACACCAGCGCATGTACTACTTTTTCCACGTGTCCTCCGGCCATGTAGTGAGCTTCCAGCTCGTCGCGCGTAATGGTGCTCAGCCCGGCCTTGTGGGCTTCAATCATGGCAGGTACGATGACGTAAGGCGGCACGTTACGGATACGCATCAGGAACAGTTGGATGAGCGAAATCTTTACACCCGACACCTTGGCCGAAAGCCAGAGAAAGAAAGGCACGTAGTGAAAGAATATGACCAGAAAGATGATGACACCTCCGGCCAGTATAAACGGAAGATAAGCGGGATTAATCATATAACTTAGATTTAAAAGTGAATACAAAAAGGGAGAAGGAGATTAGGCCTGCTTCACGTAAACAGTAGTTTCGTTGATACGGACAATTTCTACCGGTGTTTTTTCGTCGATGAATCCGTCGGCCGATTGCACTTCGATGATGTGTCCGTTGAAGTCGGCATTACCTATCAGGGTCAGGCGGGTAACACTTATGCCTTTGTCACCGGGTTTCAGGTCCATTCCTTCAAAAGGTGAGGGACGGTAGTCGAGCGTTTTCTTCAGCGACAGACGGTCTACAGTCTTTGAGCGCATGAACCACCATGTGACGCCAATGATGCCCAACAGGGAAACTCCTAAGGTAATGAATCCTGCCTCCGAACCGAGTGAAGTAAAGGCGGAATAGATGGCATACAGGATGCATACCGCCGACCCGATTCCCGCTATGCTGATGCCGGGAATCAGGAAGACCTCTATGGCAAAAAGTATCAATCCGCCTACGATGAGTGCAATGATAATCAGTGTTTCCATGGTTATGTGAATATTAAGGATTTTTGAGTTTGCGGATTTCCGTGTTTCGGATGTCGAGGGTCAGACGAGCTATCTCCTCGCGCAATTCCTTTACCCGTTTTTCCTGGTCTAGTATGCCGGGAGTCAGCTGACCTTTTGTGCTCTGATTGCCAGAAGCGTACTTGGCCCGTACTCTGTCAAGTGCATCAATCATCGTATCCAAATCCTTTTTCTTCTGCTGGAGTAACTGGAATTTCTTCCGTGCATCGGCCGAACGGAAATCGTCAAGGGTGTGATAGATGGCGTTATCGTCCACTACGAAACGGAAATCACCTTTCTTCTGGGTTTCATTGCCTCCGTACATCACCTGTGCCAGTTGCTGTTTGGCGATGCGTACCTTATCGGCATCGTTCCAGGTGTGACGGATACCGTTCAACATAGCTATGTTGGTCAGCAAAGCAGGGTCGGTCGTATCATAGTCGTACACCCGTTTGGAATTGTTGGGGGCAAACACGTACACACAGACTTTCCCTTCCGGCTGATAGCGGTCGGAAGCAAACCAGCCTAAGTCGTTGAAGTCGTCGATGGCATACATGTAATCGTTGAAAGGAGAGTTGAACGGGAATCCCATGTTATCGGGTTTCAGGTAGCTTCCATCCTCTGCATCATAGCGGGTGATGAAAATATCGTATCCGCCTAAGCTGGCTTCACCTTTGGCTGCAAAATACAAGGTAATACCATCGGAGTTCATGAACGGATAGTTCAGGTCGGTGCCCAGGTCTTCCAGTCCTTTAACCTTTTCAGGAACGCTCCAGTCGCCACCTAATGTAGCACTGGTGTACAGCACTTTCTGATTGGTTCCCGGCAAACGGTGAGAGAGGATTTTCTTATCCTTCATTCCATTGGTAAACTCCGTACAGTCACTTTCTCCTGTCAGACCGATTTTTCCAGATTCTTCGTGGATTTTATAAGCTTCAAGAAAATTCGCTTTATCGACTACAAAACTATCAATTACGGCCACATTCTCTACGCCTCTTATCATACGAGCTCCCATGCGGTAGCGATTCATCAAGCCTTCCACTTCAGAAGCGTCACGATTTTTTCTTTCCAGCCAGTAGATATGTTCATCCAGATTCTCAATGGCTTCGTCGAAACGGTAGAGGTCGGCATACGCCTTGCTCAGGTAAAGATAACCGTTGATTACCTTGCGTTCGGCACTCTTTTCCAGATAAGGAAGTGATTCCTGCAGTTCGCCTGTCTCGTAACAGCAGGCACCGTACCAGAAATTGTAATTGGCATTCGAAGGAGACTGTTTCACCAGGCGCTTGAACACGGGTTTGGCCTTGTCGAATTCTTTATTGTTGAACCATTTCTGTGCCTGGCTTAAGCTTTGGGCAGAAGTTCCTCCTGCGCAACAAAGAGCCAGCAGAGGAAGCAAATATCTTTTTTTCATCGTTTCTGTGTCTAAAAGTTTCTCAAATGTAGGAATATTCTTGGAATTATGCCATTTTCTGTTCTGCTATTTTTCATTCAGGCAGAACTTTTGTGTGTTTATTTTTGCGAATGTAGTAAATAAAGTGCTATTGTCAAAGCGTACGCTCCGGCTGACTTGATAAAAATCTGTAACGAGGACCTATGGTTCGAGCGTTTTTTCGTAAATTCGTCGCCGTTTTAACAACATACGATATGGGAAAAATGACGGAAGAAGACCGCCTGATGCGCCGCATCAACCAGCGGTTTATGAAAGGAGTGATGAATTACGAGCTGATAGAGGAGGGCGACTGTATTCTGGTGGGCCTTTCGGGAGGAAAGGATTCGCTGGCCTTGCTGGAGTTGCTGGCTCGGCGTTCGCGCATCTACAAGCCAAAGTTTTCGGTGGTGGCGGCGCACGTGGTGATGAAGAACATTGCTTATGAATCCGACCAGACTTACTTGCGCGAATATGCCGAAAGTTTGGGAGTGCCCTACGTGTGTTATGAAACGGAATTCGATCCGTCGACCGATACACGGAAGTCGCCATGCTTTCTCTGCTCATGGAATCGTCGTAAGGCTCTTTTCACTGTGGCCAAGGAGCAGGGTTGCAACAAGATTGCTTTGGGACATCACATGGACGACATATTGGAAACTCTGCTGATGAATATGACCTTTCAGGGAGCATTCAGCACCATGCCACCACGCTTAGTGATGCGTAAGTTCGACATGACCATTATCCGCCCCATGTGTCTGGTACACGAAGCCGACCTGAAAGAGATGGCCGCTCTCCGTGGTTTCCGCAAGCAGGTGAAGAACTGCCCGTACGAGAAAGATTCTCACCGTTCAGATATGAAAGAGGTACTGGCACGTCTGGAAGCCATGAATCCGGAGGCTCGCTATAGCCTGTGGGGAAGTATGAACAACATCCAGCATGATATGCTTCCAGTAGAGGAGGACGACCCACTCAAATAAATGTCAGTCGGTAGAGTGAAGAATCACCTGTTTGCCGGACATGGTGACTTTTCCTTCGGCAATCAATTCAGACAAGGCACGGGCCAGTGACTGACGTGCCACTCCCAAAATAAAGGCTACTTCCTGCTGGTTGTGGATGCCTCCGTGCATTTTCAGGTAGTTCAGCAGGCGTGATTTCAAGCTCTGCAAGGCAAACTCGTTCAATTTTCGGCTCAGGAACAGGCTCCGGTCGGATATTGTGGCAATGAAATTCCGCATCACAGCCGGCTGGGCATGCATGAACTCCTCAAAACGTGCCCGGTCCATTACAAGTACCTCACAAAGTTCCGTAGCTTCCACATTCACCGGAAAGCGATTCTCTGAAGCATAGATAAAAGCCGGTGCCAGAATGTCGGGTGCCTTAATCCAATCGATGGTAAGTTGCTTGCCCTCGGCATTCTCCATTTGTGTCCTCACATGTCCTTTTATCAGAATAAACAAGGAGCGGCACACGTCACCCTGACGGGCAATGAATTCTCCTTCCTTATATGTGCGCAGACTGTTCGGGGCTTCACGGAGTAACTGATAAAGTGCCTCCGGGTCACAGCCTTCAAACAGGCTCATTCGGCTCAAAATTTCGGTATGCATCTTTCTTTTAACTTTTCTTTGGGTTACGTGTCACATAGGTGACAGAAATCCCGTGCAGGATTCCTCATCTTTGCGCAAACTTAATGAAAAATCAATAATAACCCAAGAAAGAATATGGAAGGAAATATGTTTTGTTATCAGTGTCAGGAAGCAGCTAAAGGTACCGGGTGTGTGTTGCGAGGAGTATGCGGAAAGAAAGATACCACCGCACGCTACATGGATTTGTTGCTTTTTGTGGTACGTGGCGTATCGGTGGCTGCCGATACTTTGCGCACGAAGGGATACGAAGTGGAAGCCGGTACGAATGAGTTTGTCACCGACGCACTTTTCTCTACAATTACCAATGCCAATTTTGACGATGAAAGTATCCTGGCTCGTGTGAGAAAGGGACTGGAACTGCGCGATCGTCTGAAGGCACGTGCCGTGGAAGCAGGTATCGTCCTACCGGAAGCGGATGAACTGACATGGAACGGTAAAGAGGAAGAACACCTGTCCAAGTCAGCTTCCGTAGGAGTGTTGAGAGAACCGAACGAGGACCTTCGTTCGTTGAAAGAACTGCTGATGTACGGACTAAAGGGAATGGCAGCTTACCACGAACATGCCATGCGCCTGGGATTTGCCGACGAGGCCATTCATGCCTTTATGCAATCGGCTTTGGCGCGTATCACCACACAGACAATGGGAGCGGATGAGCTAGTGGCTCTGGTACTTGAGGCCGGACAGCACGGAGTGCAGGTAATGGCCTTGCTGGACCGTGCCAACACCACCCGCTACGGGCATCCGGAACTGACGAAGGTAAATATCGGAGTAGGGAAGAATCCAGGTATCCTGATCAGCGGACACGACTTGCACGACCTGGAGGAGCTTTTGCGCCAGACTGAAGGTACGGGAGTTGACGTGTATACGCATAGCGAAATGCTTCCGGGACATTATTATCCGGCTTTCAAGAAATACAAGCATTTTGTAGGAAACTATGGAAATGCCTGGTGGAAGCAGCGCGAAGAGTTTACGGCATTCAATGGCCCGATTGTGTTCACCACCAACTGTATCGTACCGCCACTGGAAAATGCGACTTATAAGGAACGGATGTTTACGGCCAATTCGACGGGGTATCCCGGATGCAAGCATATTGCCACAGATGCCGACGGCCACAAGGATTTTTCAGAGGTCATCGCACTGGCCAAACAATGCCAGCCGCCTGTAGAGCTGGAGCAGGGAGAGATTATCGGCGGATTTGCCCATAATCAGGTAATGCAACTGGCTGATAAGGTAGTAGAAGCCGTAAAGAGCGGTGCCATTCGCAAGTTTGTGGTCATGGCCGGATGTGACGGACGCATGAAGAGCCGCGACTACTATGCTGACTTTGCTCAGGCACTTCCGAAAGATACGGTCATCCTTACCGCCGGTTGTGCGAAGTACCGTTACAACAAGCTTCCGTTAGGCGATATTCAAGGAATTCCCCGTGTACTTGATGCCGGACAATGTAACGACAGCTACTCACTGGCCGTCATTGCCCTGAAGCTGAAGGAAGTCTTCCAGTTGAACGACATCAACGAACTCCCCATTGTGTACAATATTGCCTGGTACGAACAGAAGGCGGTCATCGTCCTGCTGGCCCTGTTGAGCCTGGGCGTGAAACAGATTCACCTGGGGCCGACCTTACCAGCCTTCCTTTCACCAAACGTAGCCAAAGTACTGGTAGAACAGTTTGGCATCGGAGGCATTACTACCCCCGAAGCGGACATGAAACTGTTCGGTATCTGTTGACGGATTAATACGATTTCTCGTTAGCCAGGTTCCAGGCGTTAAGGAAAGAAGCCTTGGTAATTTCCACCACCTTCTCCCAGTTCAGCTTGTCGGCATGGTCAGAAGGCTGGTGGTAATCCGGATGTCCGTCAGTGTGATACCAGATGATGGGAATGTCGTGTACGGCAAACGAAGCATTGTCGCTTCCTCCCACTGGACGGTTCCACGGGCGGTAATCCGGTTGCAGTTTCAACCCATAACGTGCAATGTCATCCTTGAGCCACTGGCCCAGTGCCGGATGTGCCTCCGTATAGAAATACACCACGTGTTCGGGTTGTTCCGGCCGATTGTTCCGGCCAATCATATCGAAATTCAAATAACCTTTGATATCCTTTACAAAATCACAGTGCTGCATGAAGTACTTAGAGCCTAAAAGTCCTTTCTCTTCTCCATCCCAGAATGCGATGATGACGTTGCGCAAGGGCTTTTTACCACTGGCCTGAAAAGCACGGGCAATCTGCATCACGGCCGATACACCCGACGCATTGTCATCGGCTCCGTTGTAGATTTTGTCACCTGCCAGTGTTTCATCAATTCCCAGATGGTCAAAATGCGCGCCTACCACCACGTACTCATTGGTCCGTTCTCCTGGAATCATGCCTAATACATTGGCCATGCGGAGCGAGCGGTGCGTGCCCTGCTTCAACTGGGCAATGGAATCGGGATGTACCTGCCAGCGGCCTTTCTGCTGCCGTTCCTTGGCACAGGCTTCGAAAGGCTGGTAATACGAATCATCATACAAAGGAGTGATGCCGGCTTCCTGAAGACAGGAAACCAGGTAACGGGCTGCCACGCGCGAGCCAATCATGCCGGCTTCACGTCCTTGCAGCGCGTCATCGGCCAGAAAGCCTACAATGGCCTCGGCAGAAGGGCGGTTGATACTCTTCAGACCTTTTTCTACGGCGGTCTGTGCCTGAAGGAAAGATGTACCGCATGAGCCTATCGCCCACACCAGTAGGAGAGAAGTGATTGTCTTTTTCATAATGAGAGCAAAAATAGGCAGAACTTATGAATTTCACAAGCTTATCCTAAAAATTGAGATTGATTCCGGCCATCACAGTGGCACGCGGCATGGGATACCCGGCATTGATTTCATATTTCTGTGCCAACAGGTTTTCACCACGTGCCCAGATGTCCAGCCAGCGGTTCACACGGAAGGTGGCACGCAGGTTCCAAAGCACGAAATTTTCAGTCACCACGGGGTCCGTCTGCGTATAAAGTCCGGCAATGTATTGCAGACCCGTAGATACGTTCCACCGTCCTTGCGAGAAACTGGCTCCGGCATAAAGTTTATGTTCCGGAGCAGCGATGACCGGATTCTTCATGTGAAGATAGCTGTAATTCCCGTCTACCGACCAGTGGCGGTCGATACGGTAGGCAGCCTGTACTTCTACACCCGCATTCTCTATCTCTCCGGAGTTCTGGTTCAGCATACCGCTTCCGTGAGGATTCGGCAACGTCTGGATAAGGTTCTTTCCGTCAATGAAGAACAGATTGACACCATACTGCAGTCTGCCGTGCATCAATCGCTGTGAGAAGGCCAGCTCATAGTTCCACATAGATTCCGGTTGCAGGTCAGGATTTTGTGGCGGAAACATGTACATTTCCCGAAGAATGGGGTAGCGGAAACCTTTTGAAGCCGATGCCTTCAGTTCCATAGCTTGTGGCAGATGAAAAGCCAGACCGACCTGCGGCACCCATTCCGTTCCCACACGCGAATGATGGTCTACCCGAAGTCCGGCATTGAACGTCAGCCACGAACGGATGTCCTGACGCAAGTCCACGTATCCGGCCAGTTCATCTTCCTGCTTGTCCACCAAATCGGCAGACGTACCCGCATTTTCTCCACTCACATACTCATTCCACGCATGTCCTCCGTAGCGGAACCAGTCGAAGCCAAAGGTAATGCGGTTTCCCTCGAAGAATCGGGTACTTTGATAGAGCGAAACACCCATCATGTGGTCGCAGGAGTTGAAGCGGGCATCTTGCGGACCCTCTCCGGCAGAAGGAGTGTACCCGTCGTTAATCCAGTGGTTCCCCCAGTTGTAGAAAAAGCTCCATGCGCCGGAAGTCTTTTCGTAGTGGTTCTCCATGGTAAAAGAAGTTACTCCACGCGTAATGCGCTGGTCGCCGTCGAGCAGTGGGGCAGTTATCGGACCGGGATAGGAGGCATTAAAATGTGTCACGTTTACATCTCCACGCAGGTTCCAGTGTTCAGCCACTTCATATCCCAGCTTGGCATATCCGCCGTACTGTTCAAATCCCATATCGGTCCGATGCCCGTCGGTACGATTGTAGGAGCCCGATACCACACTCGAGAACCGTCCCTTGCGGACACGGTTGGTCAGTTCCGTTTCCAGCGTGTTATACGAACCGTAACCTGCATGAAGGTGTGTATCAATCCCGTCTTCCTGCATCTTCCGTGTCACAATATTGATTACGCCTCCCATGGCATTCGAACCGTAAAGTACCGAGGCCGGCCCTCTTAGCACCTCTACACGCTCGGCCAGAAACGACTGGTAGGCATCGGCTATCGGATGACCGAAAATCCCGGCATATTGCGGATGGCCGTCAATCATGACCATCAACCGGGCCGTACCTCCACTCAGTCCGCGCAGAGAAATGCCGCCCGCCGCTCCGGTTGACACACCGTAGCCCATGGTACCTCGCGAAGTGACAAAGAGTCCGGGCACCTGCTCAGTAAGCACGGGCAGCAAAGACAGTTGCAAGGCACTTTCTATCTGGGCACGCCCCACTACCGACACGGTCTGTGAAAGATGCCGCACGTCCGTTTCATGGCGTGCGCCGGTCACTACCACCTCATCTATCTGGTGAATCTTACTTGTCAATGAAAGTGTATCTCGTTGTGGTTTCCGGGCCATTCCTGCATGGCAGGCCAGGCCGAGCAATAAAACAGGTATCGTTCGTTTTTTCATTCAAGTCGTCAATTAAATGTATGCACGTAAAAGGATGCAAAAGTAAAAAATCCTATAAAAAAACAAATTGCTCAGAGCCAATATAATTGCCCCTGAGCAAAACCTTATTCTAATTCTTTTTATTGAGTTTTTTATTCTGCTAGCGAGAGGGTTACGGTAACTTCTCCTTTGCCACCCAGCAAATCCAGCATCTCATTGCGGCTGGACACGCCATCCACCTTTCCCAAGCGGGTAAAGTTCCATGAATTCGTATCGTAATAAATAACAAACGAATTGCCCTGATACAGAATCAGGTCGCCGGGAGATGTGGTTGTCTGCCGGTCATTTCTTGGCAAGGAAAAGCCTAAAGAGCCCACCTTTTCCATATCTCCGTAATCATTCATGCGAATGTCTACACTTCCTTGCGCCAATTGTTTCATCAGCGCCTCTGTAGATGAATTTTTTACTAATGTAGCTGTAAAAGAGCGACCGTTCACGGTCAGTTTAAGTGTATTATTTTCCATAGGAGTATCTTCATTTTCATCGTTTTCAGGATGTTCATTGGTTTCACTGTCTCCGGCATTCCCCGACTGTTCGGGTGTGTTCGTTTCAGGTGCAGACGGGGCATCGTCCGAAGGATTGCAGGCAAACAGGGTCATGCCAGCAAAAAGCAGAAGCGGGAATAACAAGATTCTCTTCATAAATAAAAATGTAGGTGACAGAAAAGGGAAGAGTGAAAGGTCATCGGCCCCGACAAAAGCGAGAAGCCGATGACGCTGGATAGATTATTGCAGTTTACTATATTCTTCGTCTGAGACAGGTTCCAGCCATTCGTTCGAAGTGTTTTCTCCTTCTACTTCGAATGCCAGGTGTGCAAACCAACTGTCGGCTGCTGCCCCGTGCCAGTGTTTTACGCCGGCAGGAATATGAATCACTGTGCCCGGCAGAATCTGTACGGCAGGTTTGCCTTCTTCCTGATACCACCCACGGCCAGCCACTCCGATAAGCATCTGTCCGCCGCCTTTAGTCGCCCGGTGAATATGCCAGTTGTTGCGGCATCCCGGTTCAAAGGTCACATTGAACACCGGCACCTGTTCTTTTGAAACCGGAGCCAGGTAACTCTGACCGATAAAGTATTGTGCAAATGCGGTATTCGGTTCTCCGATTGGGAAAATCATTTCGCGCTGGAAAGCTGCCTTTGCCTCTTCTCCGGTTACATCTTCCGCCCAAACTTCCTTAGCCTGACGGAAAGCGGCCCATGCTTTCGGCCATCCGGCATAAAAGGCAATGTGCGTAATGATTTCCGAGATTTCCGTACGGGTGATGCCGTTCTGCTTGGCAGTCTGCAAGTGATAAGTCAGCGAACTGTCGGTAATACCCTGACTGATAAGTGAAGTGATGGTAACCAGACTCCGGTCGCGCAGACCGAGTTTGTCGGTACGGCTCCACACCTCACCGAAAAGTACATCATCATTAAGTTCCGCGAATTTAGGAGCAAAATCTCCCAGCTGATCGCGTCCAGCCGTCTGTTTAATCGTTTCCTGTGCCATAATAGTTGTACTGTTTATTACCCATGCGGCAAGCGCAAGGACCATTTGTATTTTCATAATAGTATGAGTTATTGGTTTGTCTTCTTTTTCAATGGCAAAGTTAACCGATTAATATGGGGAGAATGTATACCATTTACAGATGTTTATACCCGAATTGTGGAAAGTGTTTCTTATATATAGCGAAACCGCCATTTCCGAAATGGCGGTTTCGGAACTTATTCATTGATTACTCGGTTCAACTCCTCCACATGATGCAGGATAATCCATAGATACATAGTCGATACCACATGAACGGCAGAGTTCAGCTCCTGCAGAGAAGCATCCGGAGCGGTATGTGATTCGTTGTTTCTCCACTGTTTGACAAGCTCCAGATAAGTATAGAACTTCTGGTATCTCTCATCTTGATTGTACTTCAATCCTCTCAAACAACTGAAAGACAAGATACAATCTATAAAGGTAGGCATACTGCTTTCATTCTTAGTATTGACCATTTCCTTCTGATGTAACAAATAATACACCTTCTTCAGGAAGACCTCATATTTAGTGACGATTGTATTAAAAAGCCTGCGTTTGTCTACCAGTTTCATATTTTCCAGACAATAAATCCGGTTAAACGAGTCCAATAAAAGTTCGTTGGCTCCATCTATTGTAGCTACAGACTTTGCACTTAATGTCTTTATAAAGCAGTCAGCAGCAAGAGATAAATCCGGCAAATACGGAGCAAGATCTGAGAACTCAGCTTTCAAATCTGTCAGGAATCTTTCTTTGAACAATGCAGGGATAAACGGCAGTTCATCTTCCTTCTTTTTGTAGTTCTCGTACATTACCCTGGCCATCTGTGTCATTACATTTCTGTAAAAATCACTGTTCTCAAAAAGCTTGGCAAAAGAATCCATCTGCTCTACATAACAGCCTCTGGCAACCTCATCGAATATCTGAGGGAATATACTTTCCTCAAACTGTTTTTCATCCGTATTGTTGGCCTGTTTGGTCAGTTTCCTTTTTGCCGTCGAAACCATTTTATCATAAATAGATTCCACTATCACCCTGTCAGCTTCGGAGAACTGACCCTGATACATGATGTTGACCTTGTCAATGATACGACTGAGCAAATCCTCATTGTCATTCTTTGGCTTTCCAGCTTTCGGGTTCTCACCTTTAAGAGGCTTCACTGTTCCCTCCATCTGAATGGAAACCGTTTCTCCCTCCGATATCTTTGAGTTTACCAGCATAATCTGTTTGTTCAGGTCAATCCTCTCTTTGGGATTCTTTGGCAGAAGTCTGTACAGATAGTCGGCATATACGTATGCTTTGTACAAGTCCTTATCAAAAGTTCTTGCTATCTGAGCCATATAGGAATAAAAACGGACGAAATTTTTGATTTTCGATCTTACCTCAAAGCGTTTTTCTTCATCAAGTTCTTCGTATCGACCGATGGTATTTTTGAGAGCATTCGACAAAACTCCCAGACGGTCCTTCTGCTTGCTGATGTCCTGCAGCAGGTCAAAGAACTTTTGCTCGTCACCTTCAGTCCATAGCTGGAACATCTGTATATCTTTTCTGAAAGTATACACATAGTTTACATCTACAGGATTTATCAGTTCAGTCCCTTTATAGAAAGGTTCGAACGATTTCTTTATATCCTCCGGCTTATTGCAGAAATCGAGTACGTATGTATCCTTCTTGTCTTTATGCCATCTGTTCAGACGTGACAAAGTCTGTACAGCTTTCACGTTCTTCAATTTTTTATCTACGAACATGGTGTGTAGTCTCGGTTCATCAAATCCAGTCTGATACTTATCTGCCACCACCAGCATATTATACAAGTCTGAGGCAAAGTACAGCGGCAATTTTGCTTCAGAAATATTGCGTCCTTCAGCAGAGTTCAACTTCGTTTCGGTATATTCCACTCCCTCATACGATACCGTACCGGAGAAAGCTACCATAGGATTTACATCAGTAATATTGTTTTCCTGGCAATACCTCTTAATTTCCAGGAAATATCGTACCGCATGAGCACGCGAAGAACATACCACCATAGCTTTTGCTTTTCCAAGCATGGCATTAAGTGTCACCTCCCTGAATTTCTCCACAATGATAGCCGTTTTCTGCGCTATCACATGCTGATGATTGTCATGGAAAGCCTTGATAGCACGTGTAGCAGGAGTTTCCTGATACGAAGGATCAGCCTCTATACGCTTGGCAATCTCATAAGTAGTGTCATACGTGGTATAATATTTCAGCACATCCTTGATGAATCCCTCTTCTATGGCCTGCAGCATGGAATAGTTGTGATAAGCCACATATTTATTGTCTTCCGGATTTTCACCTTCTTCAGCCAACTCACCGAAAGTCTGCAGCGTCTTTGGCTTTGGAGTTGCCGTAAATGCATAGAAGTACAGATTGTTGTGCTGTCCCTGTGCCAACAAATCTTCCATAAGGGCATCCTTCTTCTTTTCCAGTTCTTCAGCCTCAATCTCTTCTATTTCTGCATACTCGCGCAAAGCGTCATCCGTATCGGCCAATGCTGCTTTCAGCTTTTCTGCGCTTTTGCCCGACTGTGACGAATGAGCCTCGTCTACAATGATAGCATATCTCTTTCCACTGCGACTTGTCAGTTCCTTGTAGATAACCGGGAAACGGTGTAGGGTAGTGATAACAATTCTTGTATTATCATCGTTGATGATTCTTGCCAGCTTTTCCGAGTTATCTGCATCTGTAATGGTTTCTATCTGTCCATCTATATGGTCGAAACCAAGAATCGTATTTTGAAGCTGCTTGTTCAGTACACGTCTGTCGGTAATGACAAACACACTGTTAAACATATTCTTTAAATCGGCATTCTGAAGCCCTGCCAGACGATAGGTGAGCCAGGCAATTGAATTGGACTTACCCGAACCCGCCGAGTGCTGAATCAGATAATTGTTTCCATGCGGCTTTTTCAGATACATGTATTTCATGTGTTCATCGGCAGCCAAATCAAAGTTTTGCATCCCGCTGTTGGTATGCTTGCTGGCACAATTCGCATAATACGTATCGGCCACCAGCTTTTCCACCACATCCAGCTGATGATAACGAGGGAAAATTATCTTTACGGAAGTTTCCGTCACCTCCTTTTCTTTGCCATGCTTGTCAATGATAATCTTCAGTTTCTCTTCTTCCTGACGGGAGATGTACCGCTGAAGTATGGAAAGCAACATTTCTCTGCACAAGATTTTCTCCCACAGATACGAGGTGACATATCCTCCGTCCTCACGTTCGGGATTGCCCGCACCGCCCACTTCTCCCGCACCGTTGGAACCCTGATTAAAAGGGATAAAGAAAGTCTTTTCCTTTTTTAGTTCGGTAGTAAGAGCCACTTCATACAAATCAACTCCGAAGTATGCCAATATTCTGTTGTTGAAATGAAACAGCGGTTCCTTCGGGTCTCTGTCTGTGCACCACTGACGCTTAGAATCCTCCACATTCTGACCCGTAATCTGGTTTTTCAATTCGAGTGCCACCACCGGAATACCGTTCAATGAGAGTACCATATCGATAGTGTTCTTGTTCAGTTTGGAATAAGCAAACTGACGTGTCACTGTAAGAATGTTGGCATCGTAATTTGCCACCAGCTCATCGTTCAGCAGTGACGCCGGAGCAAAATAACAGAACCTGATATTTATACCCACATCGCTTATGCCTTTGCGCAGCACATAAATCAGTCCGTAGCGTGACACATCATCCTGAAACACGCGATACAGCTGCTTCTCAGCCTTGTCGCCATACTTGGTTACATATCGTTTCCACTGCTTTGGCTGTGTCTTTTCTATAAAGGAGATAAGTACAGGCATATCTATAGCCCGTTCCTTGTCGTATGTATCCTGATTGCCTTTGATATAGCCGCCCTCTGTGATAAGATATCGTTCTATATCGGCTTCAAAGTTCTTTTCCTTTAAGTCTGTGGTATTCATAGTTATATCTTTATTTAATCTTTGTCTTTGGTTTTTACTACCCAACTTCCTTTATCACCTTTTCCGTTTATACGTTCCAGCAATCCTCTTTCTATGAGTGAAGGAGTCATACGCTTCACGGTCCGTTCCGATTTACCAATATGTGCGGCTATATCAGACTGTGTGGCTTTAGGGTTTTCTTTCAAGAAATTCAGCAGTGCCATTTCATCCAGTGTACAATTCAAAGTGCCATCCCAAGTGCCATTTTGGCTCTTTGATTCCTTTTTTTTGGCACTTTGAGAAAAGTTTATGTGCATCTCCCTGTTGCTAAGAGGATTATTTTCTCCAAACAACATGTTTCTCAAGAACATATCCAGGAATCCGGCATCTGCTGAAACCCCTTTGGCATAGTTGTTATAGTTGGCACGTGCCAGTGCATTTCTGAAATACCACGAATGTTTCTTGAATATATCATTATCTACTTTAAATCCGAATGTCTTCAAGTATTTCATAAGGAACACAGCTATGGTTCTGGTATTGCCTTCGCCGAAAGCATGTATCTGCCAAACCCCTGAAATAAATTTGCAGATTCGCTGCAAAGCCTGTTCTGCATTCATGGCGGGATAATCAGTAGCCTTTTCCTGCGCAAAATCATATTCCAAAGTAGGGCGAATCATTTCATAATCCGAGTAGATAACCGTATCTCCGTCGAGTACCCATTCTTTCTTTGTGATATTATAGTTTCGTATTTGCCCTGCATGCTTGTACAGACCTTCGAACAGACGTTTATGAATATACAGGAGATAGTCCGGTGTAAACGAGAAAGTCTTTTCCGAAAGCAGTTCGGTGATACGTGCCGATACCTTGTCTGCTTCTTCTGTCCGTTCATCTTCCATTTCCCCACGTGATGATTTCGATTGATAGTATGTATCAATCAGATGTTTCACTTCGTCAATGGAAATGTCTCCCTCTATATGTTGCTGTGCCGTCTGAATAAGATACTCAGACGGTTTCAGTCCGTCCACATCCTGCAAACCGATGGCAACTTGCCATGCGGCAGCTTTCTCTTTCTGGTCGGGTTCTCCCTGTCGGATATATTTGTCGAATTCAGTCATGGCTTATACTTTTCTTTTTCCGGTTACACACTCGAAAATCAATGATTTCTTGTAGTCTTTAAGTTTTTCTATCTTCTGTTGCTTGATGGAGATTAGTTCGTCTATCTCGCTGCATTTCTGGTCGAGGTAATCGGCGATGGAGTGTTGTTCAGAGATAGTAGGAAATGGGATTAACTCTTGTCCTAAATAAGCATTATTAATAATTGGCAATGTTGTAAAAAAAGCATTATCTCTAATTTTATCTTTTAATGCACTTAGATAATAGAAATAAAATCTTGAATAACAATTCAAAGGTATTAATCCTGTAATTTGCTGGTTGGAATATCCGTTTTCATTAGCATATCCAACCTTCCCAGCAGAAGCTCCAATTCCAACATATAACAAAGTGCCTATAGGAAAAAGTGATATTTTGTTCGCATAAATTACCTTTTCTGATAATTTTCGTTGGGAGCTAAATAAATCATTACAGCTATCCAATATATCTGAAGGAGTATACCAATTTATTAAATTATCTTCTTCTGATGTTTGATCAAAATCTTTAGGTGTTGTTCCAGTTGACAATAAAAAAATATTTTTTAACTTACATATATTCCAATGCTCTGGAATCTCTCCAATCCATTCAATACCGCTATCTTTTAGAGGAACATTTTTATCCAAACCTTTGGTTACAGCCTCGGTAATGACAGATTGCTTGTAGCTTTGCAGTTTGGTTATCATTTCCTCTTGCAAAGTTATCAGTTCGTCTATTTCGCTACATTTTTGGTCAAGGTAGGTGGCGATGGATTGTTGCTCTTGTATAGTTGGTAATGGCAATTTCATTAAAGAGAAATCTTCATATTGAATGTTTTTTCCTTCTCTTATGCCAAGAGTAAAAGCATTTATTTGTGATACAAATCCATAGCTTTTAAACATATACTTAAAGAAATAATTACAACATGGTTTTGTACTATAAAATACTTGATATGCAGGCGAACAAACACCTTCATATTCTGACATCTCAAATCCTCCTTGAAAACTTCTTAAACTAATTACATAATCATTCTTATGAACTGTTTTGAATGTATTGAGATCTGTATTCTGTTTTACTTGAACAACTCCTTCTACTTGCGATTGCGGAATCATTCCATATTTTTGAGTAGCTGCAAGTAAAATGGCGTTATTATTTCCTTTAGAATTTCGTAATTTAAATAGATTCTTTCCTTTCCTTAACTCCCAATGCTCCGGAATCTCCCCAATCCAAGCAATCCCACTATCTTTATATTTATCGTATCTATTTTCCATAATCCTCAATCTTCCTGTTCGTAATAATAAGAGTAATCAATTCCTTTCATGTTCAGTTGGTTAGTAACACTAACCAACTGATAATCTATCTGCCTTTCAGCTTCTTCTGCTCCTTTTCAAAATTCTCTAAAAAATGAATCTCTACGGGCGAAAGACTGTAAACAGTCCTTTCCTTGAACTTGTCGTATTCCGTATCTGCTTTCTGTTTTGCAAGTTCTGCAGAAATCTTTCCAGCATGGCTTAACAGTTCTTTACCAGAAAGCTTTAGGAAATCGTCCAGCTTTTGAATCCAGTCCTTCATATACATGGGCTTATGCGATTTAGCCTGAAGTTCAGCAAAATCCAAGTACAGACTGACGATTCTATTGAGCGTATCCAGCTCATCGGAAGAAAGATAGTTCTTCGCTATTTCTGCATCAGTACGTTTGGGCAATGCTCCCGTCCATGAAGTCAGTCCCATGAAATCTTTTTCCGCGTTAGCACGTTCGTATATAATTTCGGCAGCGGTATGACCATGTACAGAGAAATGCATCTTGTTCTGTACTGTCTTGAAGAACTGCATGGTAGTCTCTGTACGCGGGTCATAATCTATACTCAGGGCATAAATTTCGAGTATCTTGCGGTAGAATACCTTTTCCGAGGAACGGATGTCACGGATACGGCTTAGCAGCTCGTCGAAATAGTTTCCTCCGCCGGCTCTTTTCAGCAAATCATCGTTCATGGCAAATCCTTTTACAAGATATTCACGTAGAACTTGTGTAGCCCATATTCTGAACTGTACGCCACGGTGCGACTTGACACGATAACCTACGCTGATTATCATGTCGAGGTTATAGTATGCTACCTGATGAGTTTGTTGCATTCCTTTGATAGCGCCGTGCTGAGTGGTTGTTGCAAAAAATGCAACAACCATATCTGATTGTAACTCTCCGTCCTCGAATACATTCTTTATATGTCTTGAAATGGTAGATTTGTTTCTTTGGAACAACTCTGCCATCTGGTCGGCTGTAAGCCAAACCGTATCATTGCATAGCGTTACTTCTATCCTTGATTTGCCATCCTCTGTCTGGTAAAGAATTATACTTCCGTTGTTAGGCTGCTCATTCATGGTTGATTCTCTTTTTATGGAGTTACATCTATTCACCCCAAAATCTTAGACATCAGTTCCGATTCTCTTTCCTCCAGTTTTTTCAGTTCATCGAATATTACTGAACTTGCTGTAAGAGGAGTATATTTATAAAACTCACGTGTCAGCGGAATCTCATAACCTATCTTACTTTCAGATTCGTTATACCAGAAATCAGGGGCATACGGACGCACATTTTTGTCAAGATATTCGGTTATATCCTCTTTCCAAGGGATAATTTCGCTGTCCTTCAGTTCAGGGTCGGGTGCAAACCCGCTTTCCTGGTCAACAGGCTTTACGTATGCTTCCATCATATCAGGGTTACGTTTGCCGAAATAGTTTCTCAACAAAGCAACCTTTCCCTGCGGCACTTTTATCTTGGCCTTCTTCAGCTCAAGGAAGAAAGTAATATCAGGAAAACCTACGTGCCCAGGCATATTTGCTTCCCAGTATGCAGCCACCTCTTTCAGTAAGGCTTTGTCTGCTTCCTTATAATTGGCCGCAGTAGTCTCATCAAAATGAATATCCTTGTACTCCAGCCGCAAGGGGCGGTTGATGGTGAGTTTTGTAAACTTAAAATCCTCCACATCTTTTACCTTACTTTCCACTTTCAGCTCAGGATTATGCTCGGAGGTATATTCCCAGTTGGTAAAATCGTGATAAGCCTGCATAATCAGTTCGCGGCAAAGAGTGGTAATCTCTACACGCTTATTACCAAGCGGCTTGCGCAGTTTCTCAAAGCATTTGCTGGCATCGATCAGCTGCACCTTACCCGCACGTTCTTCCGACTTATTTTTGCTCACTACCCAAATATAGGTAGCAATACCCGTATTATAAAACAGGTCGTTAGGCAACTGGATAATCGCCTCCAGCCAGTCATGTTCCAGCAGATAGCCTCGTATTTCACTTTCACCGCTGCCTGCATCACCCTTAAAAAGTGGAGAACCATTCTGAATAATAGCCATACGCCCTTCTTCCTTCAGCTTTGCCACACCGTTGAGCATAAACAACATCTGTCCGTCTCCCTTTGCCGGCAGTCCCGGAGCAAAACGTCCTGCTTCGCCCATTTCGTTTTCGGCTTTCACACGTTTTTCGGATGCTTCCCAGTCAATGCCGAAAGGAGGGTTTGAGATGATGTAGTCAAACTGATAGCCCTTGAACTGGTCGTCGCCAAGAGTATCTCCCAAGCGCATATTGTCGGCATTACCGCCCTTGATAAGCATATCGGCTTTGGCAATACCATACGTCTGTGGATTGAGTTCCTGACCATAGCATGTGATTTCGGCTTCAGGGTCTATCTTACGGAACCGTTCATCCAGACAAGCCAGCATCTGGCTGGTTCCCATTGCCATATCGTATATGGATGCCACGATGCCTTCATCTTCCATTTTCTGTTCATCATCTCCTACAAGCAGTTCGCTCATCAGATAAATGATGTCACGTGCGGTAAAGTGTGCTCCTGCCTGGTCGTTATACGATTCGGAAAACTTTCTGACTAATTCTTCAAAAATGTAGCCCATATCCACAGCCGAAACTACATCCGCTCCCAGATAAGCCTTGGCAGAGCAGAACTCCTTGATGACGAGGTAAAGACGGTTGTTGTCGTCCATCTTCTTGATTTCGTTGTAGAAGTCCATGCGGTTGATAATGTCAATCACATTTTCGGAAAAATGATTGAGGTAGTTCTCGAAGTTGTCTTTGATATTATCGGCATCAGCAAGCAAAATGTCGAAAGTAAACTTGCTGGTATTATAGAACTTCTGTTTGGCTGCCGCTTCAAGAAAACCTTTCTTTACGGCTATACCCTTCGCATCAAGGTCTTCGTTCATCTTGATAACAGCATCTTTTGTTGGTGCAAGGGTATCTTCAAAACGCTTGATTACACACATGGGGAGGATTACCTTTCCGTATTCGTGAGGTTTGTATAAGCCTACCAGTTTATCGGCAATGGCCCAGATTAAATTGGCCTTTTCCTGTATATTGATAGAGGTCTGTCTTTGTAAATCTTCTCCGCTCATAACTATTTTTATTTCTTTTTCAAAGGTAAGAATTTATCAATTACTTAAACAACAAATTAAGGTCCATCGACAAGAAATCCTCAAAAGACAATCCTCCGGAACCTACCACCAAAGCCTTGTGCGGATGGTATAACTGCGAGAAAACGGCCAGCCCTTGATTGGTAGTTCTTCTTCCACTCTTCACTTCAATGGCTACCTTCTTGTTTCTCCGGACCAGTACGAAGTCTACTTCATCTTTCTTGTCTCTCCAGTAATACACTTTGTAGTCATAAATCTGTGCCTGGCTGACAAGGTGCGCACCAATGGCGGATTCTACATAGCACCCCCATAACTTGGCATCTTCTATCACTTCCGAAAAATCTTCGTCGGCATATACATTCCGAAGCGCACTGTTATGAACCTGAAACTTGGGAACGGAATTATATTTCCGTGCTTCATCTTCTGCGTATTTCTGTAGTCCACAAAGCAAACCACATTCATCCAAAAGATGCAGGTAACCGGCAAGCGTGGTCACATTGCCTGCATCTTGCAGTTGGGCAGCTACCTTGGTAAGTGAAAGTAATTCTCCACTATAACTGCTGCATATCTCAAACAGCTGCCGCAAGAGCTGGGGTTTCATAATACGGGTATCCATCAACACATCTTTTGAGATAGAAGATTCAATCAATGCATCTTTCACATAGTTTCTCCAACGTGTTTCATTCTGAATGTATTGTGCGGCACCCGGATAACCGCCAAAATAGACATATTGTGGCAAAGACCATCCAAAACAGTCTTTCATTTCAGTATAAGTCCAGTGGGAGAGACGGATAAGTTCAAACCGTCCGGCAAGCGATTCGGTCAGACCTTTTTCAATCCACATTCTGGAAGAGCCCAACAATACCACTATCAGTTGTCTTTTTTCTCGGGTGTCGCGATCCCATTCGGCTTTTACCGTTTCACTCCAGTTTCTTATTTTTTGGATTTCATCTATGACCATCAGCCTTTTGTTTTCTCCACGAACGGCCATTTTCATTCTTTGTGATTCCCATACCTGGGTAAGCCAGTCGGCAGATACACCTGTCACATCATCTGCGGAATAACTGTCGAACGGAAGGGTGCATTCTTCCAGTACCTGACCGATGAGGGTAGATTTTCCTACTTGTCGAGGGCCAACAATAACCTGTATTTTACTTCTTGGCTCATTTATGCGGCTAAGAATCTCCTGAAATTGCGCTCTTTTATATTCCATATTTTCCCAAATGTTCAATCTAATTCCATAAAATGTTCAATCCACTGAACAAAAATGTTCAATCTGCATCAAAGATAGAAAATCCAATCCAGAAGAAGAAAAAATGAGGAGGTGAAATCATTTCTGTTGTATAAACTGCTTTTCAGGAGAATTTATAACAATACATTTGTCTATAATTATTTGCATTTATAACAATACTTCGGTAAATTTTTACCGATAAATTAAAATTAAACATAGAATCGGCATA
>ERZ780212.590-NODE-590-length-35979-cov-6.882224_pt1 | contig 35979 bp, 30 predicted proteins | sample MGYA00511364_ERZ780212 | MGnify/ENA primary metagenome ERZ780212 (study PRJEB29588, sample SAMEA2147991) | human gut metagenome | biome: human gut; feature: human-associated habitat; material: faeces | place: Denmark | collected 2008/2010 ... | reverse complement strand
GAAGGAAGTAAAGATGCTCAGACCTTGTGGTCTGAAGTTGTATTCACTTTCTAATTTAATAGTTAGAACTGTTAAAGCGGATGGCTTTATGCCATCCGCTTTTTCTTTTACAAAAAATGGCGGATAAAATCCGCCATTTTTTATCATAACTTAATATTTAATATTAAATTTTAAATATGTGCCGCACTTACTTTTACGCTGTAACCCATAACGTAATCCAGCATTTCTACCGGTACCATGGTTACACCATCGATAAGTTCAGCTTTGTTTTGCAGCTTAATGCGCATACGCTGTTTGCCGTACTCATTGCTGTTAATTGTGCATACTGCGCTGCGCGGGCCGTCATAAACAACGGCTGTCTGTGCATCCTGATTCCATGTTACGGTATAGCCAAGTGCTTCCGCTACGGCGCGCAGAGGAACATATAAAGTGTTATTTTTGTTTACAAGTTTAACGTCTGCAAGCTCTTTGCCGTTTAAAGCAATTACTCCGGCTGTTGTGCTGATGTTAATATCAGCAAGGCCCTGCTGCAATAAAACGGCTTTGGTTGCAGTAGCCTGGCCGGGCAGGCTTAATGTAGAAACTTCATACCATAACAGCATTTTGTCGCCGGGTTTAAGTTCGGCAGCTTCCGGATAAACTTCCGGCAGCAAGGTAACGTATTGTGTTTCGTTAACGTTAAGCACGCGTACGCTGCCGTCTTCACGCGGTTCTACTTTGCCGATATTAAAATAGGTAAAGGTGGGGCGGCTGTCTTCCGGGCCGGAAATAATGGCATCCGCTTTTCCCTGCGGCGGCAGGCTGCGCGTTAAAGCAGGCCCGTACCAGGCGCTGACATGCCCGTCTTTTTTTACATCATTGGCGCCAAGATAATAGCCGGTACCGCTTTGCAGTATATAGGTGTTGTCCGTAATATGCAGGGCAACGCTGTCGAACGGTTTATTGCTGTTTTTTACGGTAATCATGCTGCCGGTATTTTCCGTTACGGTTCCGGACATTTGCAGTTCCTTCGGCACATTCTGCGCCGCCATGGCACTGCCGCTTAACGTAAGCAGGCACAGTGCCGCTATAAGCATTTTTTTCATTTTATGCAGCTCCTTTAATGTATAAACTAAAAATATTATAGCATGTATACGCCTTCCTGTTCCAGTATGTTGCAAAGAGTTTGCAAAAGTGTAAAATTTGTGATAAGAGTTAAAAATATATTACCAAAAAGAGGATTTTTGAAAGATATAGAGTATACTAATAATATATATGGTATTTTATGGGTTAAATTAAAGCGGCAGAAGGGGATGAGAACAATTTCTTTAAGTACAAGGCAAAAGCGTATAGCTGAGATTGTAAGACAGGACGGACCGATTACCGGCGAACATATTGCAGAAAGACTTAATGTTACGCGCGCTGCCTTGCGCAGTGATTTGGCCATTTTGGTGATGGGCGGCATTTTGGACGCAAGGCCTAAAGTAGGGTATTTTTACACCGGAAAGAACACCCTTGGTATGCTGATGGAAGAAATTTCCGGTATCTGCGTGCGCGATTTGCAGTCTGTGCCGGTTGCCGTCAACCATGATAAGAGTGCTTACGAAGCGGTTATAACAATGTTTCTGGAAGATGTGGGAACGGTATTTGTTATTGACGATGCCGGACTGCTGGCCGGTGTTGTTTCGCGTAAAGATTTGTTGAAGGCTGCTATCAATAATAATTATAACCTGCGCGAAGTACCGGTTGTTATGGTAATGACGCCGCTTTCCAAATTAATTGTTGTAACTCCGGAAGATTCCGTGGCAGCTGCTGCCCGGAAGATTATTGATAATGAAATTGACTGCCTGCCGGTTGTGCGCTGTATAGAAGAAGGCAGCCGCAGCTACGAGGTTGTGGGCAGAATTACAAAAACTAATTTTACGCGTCTGCTTGTAGATTTGGCAGAGGGCAAAGGGGGCAATTATCATAGCTAAGACACCGGTTATTTATGCTGTGTCCGATTCTATCGGCGAAACTGCCGAATCGGTTGTAAAGGCTACAACCAGCCAGTTTGTACAGGAAAAATTTGACATTATCCGTGTTCCTTATATTAAAGATGCTCAGCAGGTTGAAAAAATACTTGAAGAAGCTAAAGAAAGCGGCGGCATTGTTTGCTATACTATCGTATCGCCGGAACTGCGCGAGCATATTATGCAGAAGGCAATGGAACTTGACGTTGAAGTTATTGACGTTTTGGGGCCAATGCTGAAGGCCATTGAAAAAACTTCCGGGCTTTTGCCTAAAAACCAGGCAGGCCTTATCCATGCTTTGGACCACGAATATTTTAAGCGTGTTGAAGCAATTGAGTTTGCTGTTAAATATGACGACGGCAAGAACCCGCTGGGACTTTTAAAGGCAGACGTTGTGCTGATTGGCGTAAGCCGCACCAGTAAAACGCCGCTGAGCATGTACCTTGCACACAAGCAGCTTAAAGTTGCCAACGTGCCGCTGGTGCCGGAAATTGCTCCGCCGGAAGAACTTTTCAAAGTTCCTCCCCATAAAATTATTGGCCTGTTGATTGACCCGTTTAAATTAAACGAGATACGCAGCGAGCGTTTAAAAACCATGGGGCTGAGCGACGGCGCAAATTACGCGGATGTAAGGCGTATCAGCGAAGAACTGGAATACGCCAAAGCCATTATGCGCCGCGTACACTGCAAAATCATTAATGTATCGAACCGTGCTATTGAAGAAACAGCCGGCATCATACTTGATTACGTACAGAAAAACAGAGACAGGAACATATAAAAATAACCCCCGTTTTAACGGGGGTTATTTAGGCTGGCGTTATAAAAATTTTTTATCGCGTACGTTATAGGTTAAATCACCTGTGTGCGGCGTGCCGTTAACGGTAACGTTCCCGGAGAAAACAGCGTTTTTGGTTTTCCAGTTAAAGCTGCCGTTATCGGCGGTAATACGCAGGTTATCCTGGGTAAAAACCATGTTGCCGTTTACGTAGGCGGTGCGTTCATTGCCATTAACTTCAACGGAATCGCAGTCAAAATGTATTCCGGTGGGCTTGTCGGTAAGGCTGATATTGCCCTGTGCATGAACTTCCAGCTGATACAGGTAAACCTGCGCAGCATCGCCGTCAATAACGCGGCCGCCTAAATCCACGTGTACGTGCCCTTTTAAATCATAAACTCCCGTAAAGGGGTTAAAAGTCTGGCTGTCGCTGGAAATATCCGGCTGGGCAGCAAAAGCCGAAGGTATAAACAAAAACATCAGCATAAATAAAACTGCAAAAATTCTTTTCATTGTAAAAACCTCTTTATTTTATGAATATACTATTATTATAGACTTTGGCGCGCCGGGCGGCAAGGCAGATTAAGTGAAATAAAGGTGAAAGAAATGGTTATAAGAAAGTTGATAGAAGTTACAGAAGAAAAGATTTTGGCGCCATGGGCACAAAAAAGTGCTGCTGCCGTGCGTGAGCACGAAGAAGAAGCAGATGACCTGCGTACTGCTTATCAGCGCGACAGGGACAGGATTATTCACAGCATGGCTTTTAGAAAATTAAAGCATAAAACGCAGGTTTATTTAAACCCGGGTGACCATTACCGTACGCGGCTTACGCACAGCATGGAGGTATCGCAGATTGCAAGGACAATAGCCCGTGCGCTGCGCTTAAATGAAGATTTAACGGAAGCGGCGGCGCTGGGGCACGATTTGGGGCATACGCCCTTCGGGCATGCGGGCGAGCGTGCCATTAACGCTTATACGGGGCATTTTAAGCATAATGAGCAAAGCCTGCGGGTGGTAAAATATTATGGGCGCGAAGGGCGCGGGCTGAATTTAACTTTGGATGTATGTGATGCCATTGTTAACCATACGGGCGACACTTTGCCCAAAACGCTTGAAGGGCAGATAGTGCGCCGCTGTGACCGTATAGCCTATTTATGCCATGATTTTGACGACGGCTGCAAAGTGGGAATTATAGGGCCGGATAAACTGCCGGGCATTGTTGCAATGCGCCTCGGCACAAAACCGAGCCAGATTCTTGACATTCTTGTACGCAATGTGGTGGAAAGTTCGGCAGGAAAACAGATTGTCAGTATGGACAAATATTATGAAGAAGCAATGGATGAATTCCGCTGCTTTATGTTTGACTATGTTTATCTTTCTCCGCCGCTGAAAAATGAACACCGCAAGGCAGAACATGTTGTAACCACGCTTTTGGATTTGTATATGCACCGCCCGGAAATGCTGCCGCAGGAATATGCCGTTAACGTGGAAAGGCACGGTTTGCAGCAGGTTGTGGTTGATTATATTGCCAGCCTGACGGATGCGGCTGCCGTGCAGCAGTTCAGCAGGCATTATTTACCTGTTATTATTTAATGTAGCGAAAAATAAATTATCGTCAATAAAAAAAGAGGATTTTCTGTTTATATATTGAATATAAATAAAACAGATGATATTTAAAGTGACGGGAGCAAGGCAAATGAGCAGTATGTTTGATGATTTTAAAGAGCAGGTCCGCTCACAGGCAAATATCGTCGAAATAGTATCGGAATATGTACCGCTGAAAAAACGCGGCAGCAGCTATTGGGGCTGCTGTCCTTTTCATGGCGAAAAAACGCCGTCTTTTTCCGTATCGCCGGATAAGAATTTTTTTTATTGCTTTGGCTGCCATGCAGGCGGCGATGTTTTTACCTTTATAATGAAGGAAGAAAACTGTACCTTTCAGGAAGCATTAAAAATTCTGGCCAATAAACTTGGCATACCGGTTCCGGAGCGCGAAAAAACACGGCAGGAAATTGAACGCGAAAAAGAAACAAAAGAAATTATTGCCGCCAACGAACTGGCAACACGTTTTTATCAGGCCTGCCTTACAAAAAGCGAGTTTGGCAAACTAGCGCAGCGTTATCTTGCTGGCAGGGGCATTACGCCGGAAATTATCGAAAAATTTTCTATCGGCGTGTCGCTGCCGGGTTATACTTCGCTTGTAAAAGCGCTTGGCAAACGCGGCTGCCGCGAGGAGCTGCTGATAAAGGCGGGGCTTGCCGTTAAAGGGCGTAACGGCGCTTACGATAAATTCCGCGGCAGGGTTATGATACCTATTGAAGATGCGCGCGGGCATGTGGTTGGTTTTGGCGGGCGTATTCTGCAAAATAATGCCGAAGCCGCCAAATATATGAATACTGCCGAAACAGAATGGTTTAATAAACGTACATTGTTGTTTGGCCTGCACGCGGCAATTAAAGAAATAAAAAGCAGGCGTCAGGCAATTATTGTTGAAGGTTATATGGATGCTATAAGCCTTCATGCCGCCGGTATTGGCTGGGCTGTGGCTTCAATGGGCACGGCATTTTCGGCAGAGCAGGCAAAACTTTTGGCGCGCGTATGTGATGAAGTTGTGTTTTCGTACGACAGTGACGAAGCCGGGCAGCGCGCTGATATGAGGGCCGTAAGCATAGCACGCGCGGCGGGGCTGCGGGTTAAAGTGCTGGCAGTGCCAGACGGCAAAGACCCGGATGAATTTGTGCGCAGGCACGGCACAGAGGCCTATCTTGAATTAGTTAAAAACGCTGCCGACGGCATTGACTTTCAGATGCGGCAGGTAATAGCGCAAAATAATGTTTCAAATTTAGCAGGAAAAGTGGAAGCGGTGTCGAATATACTACCATTCCTGTTAGAATGTAAAAATGATATAGAAGTGGCAGGGTATATACGCAAATTAGCCCAGCTGCTGACAATAGATGAAAGCCTTATCATAAGCGAATACCGCAAAATGAGCCGCAAAAGCGGCAGCCAGGGGCATGTGCCTCTGCCGGTGCAGACAAAAGCAGTGCATGCGGCCGCGCCGGATGACGAAGCGGAACAGCAGCTGTTGAACATACTTGCAAAAAATATCAGCCTTCTTCCCGTATACAGGGATGAAATAGCCAAAGCCGGATTCAAGTCACCGGAACATCAGGAAATTTATTCATCACTGACGGGAATGCTGGAAAATATGCCGCAGGATGTTACGGCTGAGCTTTTCAGGGTATTAAGCCCTGAGGCTTCAACGGCTTTTGCAGCGATAATGGCGAAAAATGTGCAGCCAGGCGATGAAGAAAAACTTATTGCCGACTGCATACGTATGATGAATAAAAGCAGGCTGGAGGCTTTATATGAAAAGCACCGACTGCTTGCGGATGAATATGAACGTTTGGGGGACAGCCGCTTTTTGCAGGAACTTGCAGAAAGCCAGAAGATAAAAGATGCTATTAAAAATTTGTATTGAAATGGTTAAAGCAGTTTATCACGAAGGGAGGGAACACCATGGCTAATACAAAAATACCGTCCGAGCAGGTTGAGGAATTATTGTCTAAAGGAAAATCACATGGCGGTGTTCTCACTTATCGTGAAATTATGGACTCCATGCAGAACGCTGAAGACATGAGCGCCGACGATATGGACAGCATGTATGAACTGATTGCCCAGAAAGGCATTGATGTTGTTGATGACGCTAACGATGACCTTGACCTGGAGCCGGAAGCAGTAAGTGAAGCCGACGAAATAAACGAGGCCGAGCTTGCCAATATGAGCGTGCCCGAAGGCGTAAGCATTGACGACCCGGTGCGCATGTACCTGAAAGAAATAGGCCGCGTGCCTCTTTTGGTTGGCGAAGACGAAGTTAAGCTGGCCAAACGCATGGACAAGGGCAAACAGGCTTACAGGCTTCTGCACGGCACAAGGCACGGCGTGGTTGCGCCCGTATATACCGGCAAAGATTCCACGCAGGAACTTATTGCCAAGGCGCGCGAGCTTATTAAAGACGAAAAAACAATCTGCGATTTGCGCAGCATAACCAAAGCGCTGCAATTTATTGAAGCGAGAGAAAAAAGCGGTAACCCCTGCACAATAGAAGAATACAAAGCACTGGTTGCCGATTTTACACGCGACGAATGCATGCGCCTGCACAAACTTTTGCAGGATGAGCATATAACCATAAGCGGCAGCGAAAAAGTAACTCCCGATGCACATACCAGTGATAAAGAAATTCATTCGCTGTTTGATTTAAAAACCATTCTGGAAGAAGTTAAGCGCCGCCTGCCGGAAGAAAAAGATACGGCTGTTTTTGATGCTTACCTTGAAATTGAGGACGATTACAAAAAACTGCTGGAAGAAGTTTATGAGCAGGGCGAAGAAGCAAAACGCTGTCTGTCGGAAGCAAACCTGCGCCTTGTTGTAAGCATTGCCAAGCGTTATGTAGGGCGCGGCATGCTGTTCCTTGATTTGATTCAGGAAGGCAACCTCGGCCTTATCAAAGCGGTTGAAAAATTCGATTACAATAAAGGCTTTAAGTTCAGTACCTATGCAACATGGTGGATTCGCCAGGCCATTACAAGGGCTATTGCCGACCAGGCGCGTACTATCCGCATTCCTGTGCATATGGTGGAAACCATTAATAAACTTATCCGCGTATCGCGCCAGCTTTTGCAGGAACTGGGCCGTGAGCCGCAGCCGGAAGAAATTGCCAAGGAAATGGACACTTCCGTTGACCGCGTGCGTGAAATTATGAAAATTGCCCAGGAGCCGGTATCGCTGGAAACTCCTATCGGTGAAGAAGAAGATTCGCATTTGGGCGATTTTATTGAAGACCATGACGCGCCGGCACCTGCTGATGCAGCTTCGTTTACGCTTCTGCGCGAGCAGCTTGACGAAGTGCTGGAAACCTTGACGGTACGCGAGAAGAAAGTACTGGAACTGCGTTTTGGCCTTGAGGACGGACGTAGCCGTACCCTGGAAGAAGTAGGGCAGCACTTTGGCGTAACACGTGAACGTATCCGCCAGATTGAAGCCAAGGCTCTTAGAAAATTAAGGCATCCGAGCCGCAGTAAACGCCTGAAAGATTTTCTTGAATAGTTGACAATATATACTAACTTTAGTAAAATATTACTGTTGGCTAATTGCCATCAGCTTGGGCCTATAGCTCAGTGGTAGAGCCATCGGCTCATAACCGATTGGTCGTAGGTTCGAATCCTACTGGGCCCACCAATTCAGAATGTAGCGGATTATTGCCCGTAGAGCCGCTTGCGGTCTGCGTTCCCAGTTCGTTATAGTTATAATGGACGGTGGCAAAAAACTGCTTGGTTTCTTCATTGTAACCCAAAACAATATCGTGGATGAGCGTAGAGATTATAAAATCTTTACGCTCGTTTTCGTTTCCACGGAAGGTGTTCTGTAAAAAGGAAATAACGTACTTTTTCATATCATTGGTTGCCTTTTTGGCGTCTTTTATTTTTTCAATATTTCCATCAATAATTTTTAAAGCCGCTTCGTGTTCCGCAATGTGTTTCATCAGTGTTTCTGATACCAGCCCGCCATCGAGCGCTTTCATGCAGTTATTTAATTTTTCTTGTACTTCACGCCGCTGTGATTGCAGAAGTTTCAGTTCAATATTATCGTTTTTAGTGCTGGCAATGGCAGCGGCGGCGATTTTCTACACATTATCCGGGCTATCAAGCAGGTGAACAGTAGCATCTAAAATGGCTTGTTCAATTAAATCTTAGCGGATATTTTTCATATTGCAGTTTTTATAATGACGTTTGTTGTTGCAAACATAATAATAATACATGGCGCCGGGTTGGCTTGTGCCGCTGATACCAACCATATTGCTGCCGCAGTTTCCGCATTTTAAATTTGTAGTTAAAATATAGTTGTTGTTTTTAATAAACACTTTATTCCCTCTTATCTGTCTTTAGTTACGCAGTTGTGCCAGTGCAAAAATTTTCGGGAAAATGGTTGCCGGCAATGCGCCTGGTTTCACAATGTCATTCCAGCGGTATGTGCCGATGTAAATAGCATTTTTCGTTGGCGGCGGTAATGATGTAACCGATTTTATCATTCTTTATGTAACGGTCAAAAATCATTTTAACGATAGGTATTTTCTGTTCATTTAAATGGATATGCCCTTCGGCATCTTTTGTGTAGTCGAGCGGCATGTGAGCAAGTGCTCTACAAGCAAGGGCACTGTCAGTCATGCCGCGGCGTACCTTTTGCGCCAGCTCCACGCTGTAATATTCCGCCATACCTTCCAGTACGCTTTCCAATATAATGACGGAGGCATCATCAGTAATGTTTTTACGGGCAGACAACATACGCACGCTGTTCTTCTTTAATTTGTTTTTGTAAACGGCGCTATCATAACGGTTGCGTGCAAAGCGATCCAGCTGATATACTAGCACATAATCAAATTTATTACCTCTGCTGTCAGCAATTATCTTTTTAAAGTCCGGACGGTGGTCGCTAATGGCACGGTCGATATAAGTTTCAACTATTTTAAAACCACGGTACTCAGCAAAGGATGTGTACTCACGGATTTGTCCTTCTATACTTTCCTCGCGCTGCTTCGTGGATAAAAAGCGGGCATAAATAACAGCTCTGTTCATACTTTCGAATCTCTTTTTTATATGTAATGTTAAAAATGTTCATTTTTTATTATTAAAACAATAATATTTGTCGGGATGCAACTATAAGTATTATTTTTTAGAGTATTGAATATAAAATTTTAACCTTCTCTTTATTGAGATGTTCGTTATCATTTGTTATAATTTATTAAGAGCATATAAGTAAAAGCTTGTTTTGAGGTTTTCTAATGCATAATATTGAATTATTTATAGATAAATGCCAATTTAAAGAGTCCTTTTTAAGATTTTCTGATCTTTTAGAGAATTATAATATATATGCATTACCTGAAGGCGAGATAGGCATTTTTCAAATAATAAATTTAAAGAACAAGATAATATCAGATCTAAATAATCAAACTTATTGTGAACATAAAGGCAGGTATGATGCTGCTCTTTTTTATTACCCTCGTTATTATGTTAATAGTAAGTTCCTGTTTCCAGTAGTAATTTTATTAAAAAATATAGAATTTAATGATAAATTAGCAGTTTTATTATTTGAATGTTTATGCTATTATTTAGTTCAAGAGTTAGGATTGGATTTACATATAAATAGTGCTTTTAAGAAGAACATATTAACAGAAGAAATTATAGTTTCAAGTGTAAACTTTTTAAGAGCTGGGCAATATTATTCGAATGAGAATTTTGAAAAAAATTTTAATTCAACAATCTATTTCAATCATTATAGACTGTATTTAAATTATGAAGAAACTAAAGATAAAAAACGGCTTAGTATTTTATATACAGATTTAATTAATTTTTTAAAGCCATTTGATATTGATGAAAAGTCGATTGAAGAAGTTGCCGATGTTGTAATAGAATTAGTTGGCAATGCTTGCGAGCATGCACATTCAGATTGCTTATTGGATTTGGACATTGCTCAAAATTATTCTAAAAAGGATAAAAAAGGTAATCTTAGTGGAAGTTATTATGCAATAAATATTAGCATTGTAAACTTTTCTGATAAACTTTTTTATTATGACATAAAAGAAAAAATTAAAATTTTATCTAATCAAAATAATTTGTCAGATAGATATAAAACATTATTGCAGGCATATAAAAATCATAAACAGTTTTTTGATGACCAATATATAGAAGATTACTTTTATTTAATTGCAGCCTTTCAAAATAAAATATCTGGAAGATTTGATAATAATATTACTGGAGGAACAGGACTAAAAAACTTATACAGAGTTTGCAGAGAAAATCAGATGCATCTATATGTTATATGCAAACCGGTGATATTATATTTTATTTTGTTGATAATTTCTTGGATTATAATGCAGATAACTGGATTGGGTTTAACAGCAAAAATGATTTTATAAATAAACCGCCAAGTATTCATATCTTTAGAAAAAGCAGGATTTTTATTCCTGGCACAGCATATAATTTAGCATTTGTTTATGAAAGGAAAAAAATAAAATGGATGATAAGAAAATAATAGAATTAGAATTTGATAAAACTTTAAGCGGATTAGCTGGATATGACTATGGCAAAGATATTTATAAAAAGCAGGTAAAAAACAAAATCGATTTTAAGCAGAAAACTTGCATTGTATTTCCTAATAATATTCAAAGGATAGCATCTTCTTTTGTACAGGGATTTTTTGAAGAAATAATAGCCAATGCTGGAATTTCTTCTGTTGGCAATACTATTGATATTAAGTGTGTTAATGAAGAATTAAAACAATCAATTGTTGACAATTTATAAAAATACAGAAGGGATTGTTGAAAATTAATATAGATATCAAGTTATCAGACATAATTGCTTTTTTAGCAATTTGTATTTCAATTTATACATGTCGTCAACAAATTAATTTTGCAAAGACAAATAGTATTAAAAATTTAGAAACAATATATTTTAATGCTATTTTTAAAAATATATTGATTTATGATATTCCAAAAGCACAAAGGAAAATATATGTAAATGAAAGTGGTATAATCCAAGACGATAAGGATTTCATTAAATTATTAAATAAAATTAGAAACAAGTCATTATATTTTAAATATACAGATAAAGATTTTTATGATAAACTTGTAAAAAATTTGCAGGATTTGGAAGATTTTATTATTAACCGAAGTAATACACCAATTGTCGATAGAAATAATTTTTTAAAATCTGTTAATGACAAAGTTGAAGAATTATATAAGCTTTTAATCGAATACTACAAAAATCTTTAAGCTAATAATAAAAACAGCTCATGTACTGAAAGTGTGATATCAGTGGCAGAGCTGGTTATATTTGTAGCCGCAATCCCTCAGCGTTGGCGCGCCGGGGGATTTTTATGAGTGCTTTAGCAAATAAATAAGCGTGTAACATTTATTTAACCACCACCCGCTATGCGGGAGAGATAAAGCTTAAGCCAAAAAACAATATACTTTCAATTAGTGTATTTTGTGACTTGAACAAAGTGAATGCCAGCGTCATTTAGGTGCTGGCTTTTGTTATGCCCTTATAGGCTTGTGTAAACCACCACTCTTAGGGGTGAGAGCGATATCCGGATGGTTTTTGCCTATCCTTTTATATATGTTACTGCGCTGAAAACGGCAAGCAAAAGTGCCGACATCGGTACAAGCGTTTTTAGGCATTTAAAGTAATCGGCTTTAAAATAATCGAGCGTTACAAGCAGGCACATATGCGTCGGCGTAAGCATCTGCCCGGCAACGCCAAACACCATGGCAATGCCTGCAAGCGTTAAATCTCCCGGTGCCATAGCGGCGATGATTGGCATTACTATGGCAACATGCCCCTGCGACATACCAGTAAGTATGCCGATAATAAATGATACGGCGGCAACAATGGCCGGTACCGGAAGCGGCGATTTTTGAAATTCGCTTACTATAAGGTGCAGGATGCCGGTATCGGTTAAAATTTGAATGAAGTAGAAAATGCAGACGATATTGAGCAGCATTTTCCTGTCGCACGCACCTGCAAAAACTTCTTTAATATTTAATGTATGGTTGGTAAAGCGCAGTACAAATATCATTGCAAAAACAACCAGCGCCACAGCCGCCGTAAAATTAAAAGCGGTTATTAAGATAAAGTTGGCGGCAACCGGGGCAACGGCAAAGCAAAGGGTTTTTAATTCTTTTGTAAAGTTTACTTTTCCGGTTTCTGTAATAATGTGCGGCAGAAGTTTTAACGGGCGCATTAAAATAAGCCAGCCTACCAGGAAAAACAGCGGCGTAACCCACGCCAAATGCAGCAGCAGGCTGCTGAAGGGGATAGCGGCAATGCTGCAAGCCATCAGCATGCCGGGAATAATAGGGCTGGAAAATTCAAAAATATGGCGGAACCAGAAATTAATATTGGCTTTGTGCTCAGCCGTCAGGTTTAAACCTTTGGCTGTTATTTCAACAATAGGGGCGGAAAAGCGCGCTCCGCCGAGCGAAGGCAGAAGCCCTAAAAATGCCGGCATAATGGCAAGCGTAAGGCGCGGGCTTTTAAGCAGGCGGTGCAGTGAACGCACAAGGTCATCCAAAATGCCGCCGGTGCGCAGTTCAATTTCCAGGCACATAACAAAGTACAAGGCAAAAATTAAATCGTAAGTGCGGTAAGCGCTGAAGGTTTCTATCCAGGCGTTCCACAAATAATGCGGCTGTGGGGCGGCAGCTGCCCAAATAAAAATGCCTGCCGTTAAAATTGCCGGCCCTATTGGCACACGGCGGCGCAGCAGTACAATAATAATCAGCAGTGCTGAAATTAAAATTACAAAAATATTCATAATTTAACCACCTTTTTTATTTATGAAGAAAGTTTAACACGTTTTCAGGCTATTGAAAAATATGAATATAGTAGTAAGATAATAAGTAAATACTAATAACGAGGAAAATAAAATGACAATCCGTTATCTGGAAATTTTTGTGGAAGTATGTAAATACATGAACATGAGCAGAGCGGCGCAGTCGCTGATGATTTCGCAATCGTCCGTCAGCCAGGCGGTTAAGGCGCTGGAAAAAGAATATAATGTACTTTTGTTTGAACGCCTGAACCATAATCTTTATTTAACCGCTGCCGGAGAGAAGATGCTGTACCTTGCAACGCAGGTTTTAAAAAGCATCGGGCGCTTGAATTCTGCCATGCATAATGCGCCGGTATCGCTTAATATCGGTTCTTGCAATACGGTGGGCGCAAGTTTTCTGTATCCACTGCTGGCGGAATTTAAAAAGCTCAGCCCGGATATTCATATCAGCGCCGAGATAAGCAATACCCAAACCTTAACGGAGAAAATTTTAAACAGCAGCCTTGATCTGGCAATAGTTCCAGAAACGGTGCAGCAGGATTCTTTTGAGTATCTGCCGTTTTTTGATGATGACATAGTTGTTATATGCTGGCCGGGGCATCCGCTGGAAGGGCGTACGGCAGCGCTTGAAGAAATTGCCGGAGAAGTTTTTGTGGGCAGAGAAAGCGGCAGTGCGACAGACCTGCTTTTAAAAAATGTATTTGCCAAAAACGGGCTGCCGCTGAAGATTAACTGTGTCTGCAACAGTGCGGCTTCTGTAAAGCTTGCTGTAAAAAATAAAATGGGCATAGCTTTTATTTCGCGCTTTTTGGTTAAGCGTGAGCTTAAAGAGCATAAACTTGGCTGCATTAACCTTTGCAGCAAGGTGTTTACGCGGCGTTTTGGCATTATTTACCATAAGGATAAAGTTTTAAGCAAAGAATTTACCAGGTTTACCGGTTTTTGCAGGCAGCTTGGGCAGCAGGGATTGGAAACTCTGCTTGACGATAATTAAACAGGAGGGGTTGCAATGGAAAGAGATTTGCAGGTTTTAATAGAAAAGGCACTGGCGGCAGGTGCTTCCGCAGCCAGAGTTGTGGATGTAAACACGATAAAAACAGGTTCGTGGACGCGCTGGAAATGCCAGTATGGCTGCCCGAATTACGGCAAAACTTTGTGCTGCCCGCCGTATTCACCTGATTATGAAGCCACGCAGCGTTTTTTGAGCGAGTACAAAAAAGGCATTATTGTGCAGTATACCATGCAGCTTGACCCTACCGGCCCGGCTGATTTTGAGCGTGCGGATTTGCAGCTGAGCAACGAACTTCTGCGCATTTTGCTGGAACTGGAACGCGAAGCGTTTTTGCTTAAGCATTATAAGGCATTCGCGCTTAAAGCGGGGCGCTGCCGTTTGTGTGAAAAATGTAATCTGGAGCATTGCGTGCATCCAACCAAAGCACGCCCCTCGCTGGAAGCCTGCGGCATAGATGTGTTCGCGCTGGCGCGTGACAACGGTTTTGACATGGATGTAGTAACCGGGCCGATAACCAAACTGGATATTTACGGCATGGTGCTGGTGGAATAATTGTTTACAAATTTGTCAACGGGTGTTTGCCGTTATGGCTTTAAAAGCAAAAACGAAAATGATATAATTATACTATTAGATAATTTTTATATTTTATATAGAACAGGATGTGGATTGATTAATGAAATTAGTTTCATGGAATGTAAATGGTTTAAGAGCCTGCATGAATAAGGGCTTTAAGAATTTTATGGACAGCGTTGACGCCGATGTTTTCTGCGTGCAGGAAACCAAGATGCAGCGTGAGCAGGCTAATTTTGAGTTTCCCGGTTATTTTGAATACTGGAACAGCGCCGAGAAAAAAGGTTATTCCGGCACGGCAATTTTCAGTAAAACGGAACCAATCAGCGTAACTTACGATATGGGCATTGAAGAACACGATAAGGAAGGGCGCATTATTTGTGCGGAATACGATAAGTTTTACCTTGTAAACGTTTATGTGCCCAACGCCCAGCGTGATTTGGCACGTTTGCCGTACCGCGTAACGTGGGAAGATGCCTTCCGCAATTATGTCGGCGAACTGAACGCCAGGAAACCGGTGCTTATCTGCGGCGATATGAATGTGGCGCGTAATTTTATTGATATTAAAAACGCTAAAAACAATGTCGGCAATGCCGGTTTTACCAACGAAGAACGTGCAAAAATGGAAGAACTTTTGCAGTCCGGCTTTGTGGATTCTTACCGCCATTTATATCCTGATAAGGAGGGCGCTTATACATGGTGGTCCTACATGTTTAAAGCACGCGAAAAGAACGTGGGATGGCGTATTGACTACTTCCTTGTATCACAGAAAATGCAGGACGAAATTGAGGACGCATTGATTTACCCTGAGATTATGGGCAGCGACCACTGCCCCGTAGGTTTGATTTTAAAATAATGCTGTGAGGCGTTAATTATGGATTTTAACATAAAGGCACCGTTTGAGCCTGCCGGTGACCAGCCGCAGGCCATAGAAGAACTTGTTGACGGTGTAAACAAAGGGCTGCATACGCAGGTGCTTCTGGGTGCAACCGGTACCGGCAAAACCTATACCATTGCGCAGGTTATTAACCGTGTGCGCAAACCGACGCTTGTTATTGCGCACAACAAAACACTTGCTGCCCAGCTTGCCAGCGAGTTAAAGGCGTTCTTCCCGGATAACGCGGTTGAATATTTTGTATCTTACTATGATTATTATCAGCCGGAGGCCTATATTCCGCAGAGCGATACTTATATTGAAAAGGACGCCTCCATCAACGACGAGATTGATAAACTGCGCCACTCTGCCACCAGTGCACTGTTTGAACGCCGCGACGTTATTATTGTTGCCAGTGTATCGTGCATTTATGGCCTGGGCGCACCGCAGGAATACTATGATATGGTGCTTTCGCTGAGGACGGGGCAGATTATTGACCGTCAGGCTATTTTGCGCAAGCTGGTGGAAATTCAGTATGACCGCAACGATATTGCTTTTCAGCGCGGCACATTCCGCGTGCGTGGTGATGTTATTGAAGTTATTCCTGCCGGCTACAACGAAAAAGCCGTGCGCATAGAAATGTTTGATGACGAGGTAGACCGCATACTGGAAATTGATGTGCTGACCGGTGAAGTGCTGGCGCAGCGCACGCATGTGGCAATTTTTCCGGCGTCGCACTATGTAACTTCGCGTGAGAATCTGGAACGTGCGATGGAGGACATAAAGGTTGAACTGAAAGAACGGTTGGAATACCTGAATGAGCATAACAAGCTGCTGGAGGCGCAGCGCCTTGAGCAGCGCACAAACTACGATTTGGAAATGATGAACGAAATGGGCTACTGTTCCGGCATCGAAAACTATTCGCGCCATCTGGCAGGGCGCAAGGCTGGCGAAGCGCCGTTTACGCTGGTAAATTATTTCCCGGATGATTTTTTGCTGGTGGTTGACGAATCGCATGTTACGCTGCCGCAGATACGCGCCATGTATGCCGGTGACCGCTCGCGCAAGGAAATGCTCGTGGAGCACGGTTTCCGCCTGCCGTCGGCGTTTGATAACCGCCCGTTGACTTTTGACGAGTTTCAGTCGCAGATAAAGCAGGCAATTTACGTATCGGCAACGCCTGCCAAATACGAATTGGAACATGCCGATAAGGTTGTGGAGCAGATTATCCGCCCGACGGGGCTTTTGGACCCGAAAATTGAAATACGCCCGATTAAGGGGCAGATTGATGATTTGCTGACGGAAATAAATAAAGTTACCGCCGCCGGTGAGCGCACGCTGGTAACAACGCTGACCAAGCGCATGGCGGAGGATTTGACGGATTACTTAAAAACTGCCGGTGTACGCGTGCGTTACCTGCATTCGGAAATTGCCACGATTGAACGCGGTGCGATTATTGATGACCTGCGCAGCGGCAAGTTTGACGTACTTGTTGGCATTAACCTTCTGCGCGAAGGTCTTGACTTGCCGGAAGTTTCGCTGATAGCCATTCTGGATGCCGATAAGGAAGGCTTTCTGCGCAGTGATACTTCCATGATTCAGACTATCGGGCGTGCGGCCCGTAACGAGCACGGGCGTGTAATTATGTATGCCGACCGCATAACAGATTCGATGCAGCGCGCCATTGACGAAACCGAACGCCGCCGCGAAAAACAGGCGGCTTACAATAAAGAACACGGCATTACGCCGAAAACGGTTTACAAAGAGCAGCGCCAGCTGATTAAGCTGACCAAGGTCGCCGAAGAAACCGGCATTGATGATTACAGCGAAAAGGCACTGAAAAAACGCAGCATTAAAGAAATTGAAAAACTGGCGCGCACACTGGAAAAAGAAATGATGGAAGCCGCCAAAGCGCTTGACTTTGAACGCGCCGCCGAACTGCGCGACCGTTTGATTGTAACCAAAGGGCTGCTGGGCGAAAAATTAGTGCCTAAGAAACGTAAAAAATAGAGGAAAACATGAAAGAACAGATTATTGTAAAAGGAGCAAGACAGCATAATTTAAAAAATATTACCGTGGAAATACCGCGCGACAAACTGGTGGTAATTACGGGTTTAAGTGGCAGCGGCAAATCGTCGCTGGCGTTTGACACGATTTATGCCGAAGGGCAGCGCCGCTATGTGGAATCACTTTCGGCCTATGCCCGCCAGTTTTTGGGGCAGATGGACAAGCCTGATGTTGATTATATTGAAGGACTTAGCCCGGCTATTTCCATTGACCAGAAAACAACCAGCCGCAACCCTCGTTCCACAGTTGGTACCGTTACGGAAATTTACGATTATTTAAGGCTGCTGTTTGCGCGTATCGGCGAGCCGCACTGCCTTAAATGCGGAAAATTGATTGAACGCCAGACCGTGCAGCAGATTGTAGACCATGTACTGGCCATGCCGCAGGGAACAAGGTTTATGGTAATGGCGCCGCTGGTGCGCGGGCGCAAGGGTGAACATGCCAAAATCATGGACCAGATGCGCAAAGCGGGTTACGTGCGCATGTTTGTTGACGGCGAAGTGCGCACTCTTGATGAAGAAATTAAGCTGGAAAAAAATAAAAAGCACAGCCTGTCCGTTGTTATCGACCGACTTGCTGTGCGCGACGGCATTACCCAGCGCCTTACAGATTCCGTGGAAACGGCGCTGAAGTTGGCGGAAGGACTTGTTGAAATTAACGTTATCGGCGGCGAAACGCAGATGTACAGCGAAAACTTTGCGTGCAGCGACTGCGGCATCAGCCTGCCGGAAATTGAGCCGCGCCTGTTTTCGTTTAATAACCCTATGGGTGCCTGCCCGGCCTGTACCGGCCTTGGCATGAATATGGAGCTGGATAAATCGCTGATTATTCCTGACGGCAGCAAAACCTTTGCCGAAGGCGTTATTGCTGCGCTTTCAACAAACCAGGAAGCCTACCATATGAAGCAGCTGGCAGCGGTTTTAAGTTACTACGGTTATTCGCTTGATACCGTATGGAACGATCTGCCCAAAGATATGCAGGAAATTTTGTGGTACGGCAGCGGCGAGCAGAAATTTTCGTTTATATATGAAAATTTGCAGGGAGAAGTAAAAAAACATACTACGCCGTTTGAAGGCATAATTCCACTTTTGCGTCGCCGTCACCGCGAAGCGTTCAGCGAGCGCATGCGCCTTGATATTGAAAGCTTTATGACGAGTACGCCCTGCCCGGTGTGCCACGGTGCGCGTTTAAAACCGGAGGTGCTCTCGATACTCGTCGGCGGCAAAAATATTTGTGAAGTTACTGCCCTTACCGTGCGTGACGCGATAAACTTTTTTGAAACGCTGAATCTTACGGAACGCCAGCAGTTTATTGCCCGCCAGATTTTGAAGGAAATACTGGCACGCCTGCGTTTTTTAAATGATGTAGGGCTTGATTATTTAACGCTTGACCGTGCTGCCGGTACGTTAAGCGGCGGCGAAGCTCAGCGCATACGCCTTGCAACGCAGATTGGCAGCGGGCTTGTCGGCGTGCTGTACATTCTGGACGAGCCTTCTATCGGCCTGCATCAGCGTGATAACAGCAAACTTCTGGCAACCCTGCAGCACCTGCGTGATTTGGGCAACACACTGCTGGTGGTTGAACATGATGAAGAAACCATGTATGCCGCAGACCAGATTATTGATATCGGCCCCGGCGCCGGTGAACACGGCGGCAACGTGGTTGCACAGGGCACGGCAGAAGAAATCAAGCTGGTGGAAAATTCCGTTACCGGTCAGTATTTAAGCGGCCGCAAATTTATCCCCGTGCCGAAAAAACGCCGTGAGTGCGATGGGCGCTATATAGAAATTATCGGCGCTAAAGCCAATAACCTTAAAAACATAGATGTAAAAATTCCTCTGGGCGTGTTTACCGTTGTTACCGGCGTCAGCGGCAGCGGCAAATCTACGCTGATTAACGATATTTTGTACAACGCGCTGGCGGCAAAGCTGCACGGTGCGCGTCTGCGCCCTTCAGAGCATAAGGAAATACGCGGGCTGGAAAATATCGACAAAATTATTAATATCGACCAGTCTCCGATTGGGCGTACACCGCGCAGCAACCCGGCAACTTACACCGGCGTGTTTGATTTTATCCGCGAGCTGTTCAGCCAAACTAACGAAGCTAAAATGCGCGGCTACAAGCCGGGGCGTTTCAGCTTTAACGTAAAGGGAGGGCGCTGTGAAGCCTGCCGCGGCGATGGTATGAACAAAATTGAAATGAACTTTTTGCCGGATGTGTATGTGCCGTGTGAAGTTTGCCACGGAGCGCGCTATAACCGCGATACACTGGAAGTGCATTATAAAGGGAAAAGCATTGCCGAAGTGCTGGATATGACGGTAACGGAAGCCTGCGAATTTTTTAAGAACCTGCCGCGTATTGCACGCAAACTGCAGGTGCTGGAAGACGTCGGGCTGGGCTATATCCATCTGGGGCAGGCGGCAACAACGCTTAGCGGCGGCGAAGCGCAGCGCGTAAAACTGGCGACAGAACTCAGCCGCCGCAGCACAGGCAAAACGCTGTACATTCTGGATGAGCCTACAACCGGACTGCATATTGCCGACGTACACAAGCTGCTGGACGTTTTGCAGCGCCTTGTGGAAGCCGGTGACAGTGTTGTCGTTATCGAGCATAACCTTGATGTTATTAAAACTGCCGATTATTTGATTGACCTCGGCCCCGAAGGCGGCGATAAAGGCGGCACGCTTGTTGCCTGCGGTACGCCGGAAGAACTGGCAAAAGTAAAAAAATCCTACACCGGCCAGTATGTAAAACAGGTTTTAAAACAGGCTAAAGACAACGGGTGGTACCAATGAACGAAAATATAGCCAAAGCACTGGCGGTACTGCCCGATAAGCCCGGCGTATACCTGATGCACGACGAGCATGGCAAAGTAATTTATGTCGGCAAGGCCGTTGTGCTTAAAAACCGCGTGCGCAGTTATTTCCGCAATCTGGCCTCGCATACGGTTAAGGTTAAAGCGCTGGTCAGCAAAGTTGCGGAAATTGAAACCATTGTTACCGACAGTGAAGTGGAAGCGCTGATTCTGGAGTGCAACCTTATAAAAAAATACCGTCCGCGCTACAACATTATGCTGAAGGACGATAAAACCTACCCTTATTTAAAGGTAACAATGGCGGAGGACTTTCCGCGTATTTACGTTACGCGGCGGCTTATCCGTGACGGCAGCAAATATTACGGCCCTTATGCCGATGCCGGTGCGATGCACGCCACGGTAAAACTTTTACGGACGATGTTTCCGCTGCGTACCTGCCGCAAAATGAACCAGGAGCGGCCGTGCCTGCAATATCACATTAAACGCTGCCTTGCTCCGTGCGCAGGGCTTGTAAGCAGGGAAGAATACGGGGCAATGATACGCAGCGTATGTATGGTGCTTGACGGGCGTACGAGCGAGCTGGAAAAAGACTTAAAGCAGCGTATGCAAAATGCTGCTGAAAATTATGCTTTTGAAGAAGCGGCTCGCCTGCGAGACCAGCTGGCGGCCGTAAAACGTCTGGACGAATCGCAGAAGGCAGTTACCGGCGGCGGTGATATGGATGTAGTCGGTTATGCCAAAGACGATACTGGCATTTGCCTGCAAATATTTTTTGTGCGCAGCGGCAAACTGATTGGGCGTGAGAATTTCTTTCTGCCCGACGGCGGCGACAGCAGACAGGAGGTTGTAACGGCGTTTATCAAGCAGTATTACAATGATGCTTCGTTTATACCGCGCGAGATAATTCTGCCGGATTTGCCGGAAAAAGATGAAACTGCGGTGCTTACTACCTGGCTGACGGAGAAAGCCGGGCACAAGGTTGAATTTATCCGCCCGCAGCGCGGAACCAAGCGTGACCTTTTACAGCTGGCTGATGAAAATGCGGGCAAGCTTCTTGAAGAACGCCTGCGCAAGGGGAAAATCAGCTTGAAAACGGACGAAGAAGCTGCGGAAGAACTGCAAAGGGCACTGAACCTGCCTGACCCGCTGGAACGTATGGACTGCTTTGATATTTCGCATACGCAGGGCTCGGAAACGGTTGCATCCATGGTTGTGTTCCGCAACGGAAAACCGAGCAAAAAAGATTACCGCAAATATAAAATTGTCAGCGCCGAAGGAAAGCCGGACGATTTTAAATCCATGCAGGAGGTTGTGTACCGCCGCTATAAGGATTATGAAGATTTGCCGAGTTTGGTTGTCATTGACGGCGGCAAAGGGCAGCTGAGCAGCGCATTGGAGGTTATCCGCGGGCTGGGGCTGCACGAACTGCCGGTAATAGGCCTTGCCAAGCGCGAAGAAGAAATTTTTACCGAAGGCAGCCACGAAAGCATTTTGCTGGACCGCGATTCGGCATCGCTGCATTTAATTCAGCGTATCCGCGACGAAGCGCACCGCTTTGCAATAACCTATCACCGCAAGCTGCGCGGCAAACGCAATCTGCGTTCTGTGCTGGACCATATCGAGGGAATTGGCCCGAAACGGCGGCAGGCTTTGTGGCTTAAATTTAAGTCTATTGACGCCATTAAAGCGGCCAGCGTGGAAGAACTTGCGGATACCGAAAGCATGAACTATCCTGCGGCGCAGAAAATATATGACTTTTTCCGCATGGATTTGCCGGAAAAGGCTGAAGTGTTAAAAAATTGAAACATTTTCAATAATTATTTTCTTTTAGAATAAAGTGTGCTATAATAGGCACATAAGCAGTAACGGCTTGAAAAGATTAAAAATGAAATAAAAGGAGATGGAATTTATGGCAAAATGGGTATGCAATATCTGCGGTTACATTTATGACCCCGAAGTAGGTGACCCTGATAACGGCGTTGCAGCAGGCACCGCTTGGGAAGATGTACCGGAAGACTGGGTTTGCCCCCTCTGCGGCGTAGGCAAAGACCAGTTCAGCGAACAATAAGAAAATAAAAAACAGGCTTCGTACTTTTAATTAAGTGTGAGGCCTGTTTTGTTTTTTAGATTAATGATTTTTGGCAGTTTTACTTTTTATAAAAGGTAGTTGTAACGAGATAGCAGAGGCCTGTATTGTGAATTGCCTGCAAAAACTGCGGCGGCTGAAATTTTTATGCTGTAACTGCGAGAGGTCAGCTGCGCAGCCTGACCGGAATCGGAGAAGCCGCAGCATTTTTGTGGTGATGAACAGTACAGACCTCTGCTTTAATTAAAAAGTAAATTACCAAAAAATAATTTTATATCACGTATAGTTTTTATAATTCCGTGCCGTCTGCCAGATAAATAGTTTTTTCTTTGGCGGCGTTGGCAACTGTTTCGCCGATAAAGCCGCGTTTAACCATGGTATCAAGCACTAAATGCTGGCGTTTTTTGCAGCCTTCGGGATTTTCGTACGGGTTAAGCGCGGACGGGGCATACGGCAGCGAAGCGATAACCGCACATTCTGCAAGGTTCATTTCGGCAGGCGTTTTGCCGAAGTAACTGCGTGCAGCGGCAGTGATGCCGGTTGCGCCGTTGCCAAAGTAGGTAGTGTTAAAATACATTTCCAGAATCTGGTCTTTGCTGAATTTATCTTCCATCATCAGCGAGAACATTACCTCATAAACTTTGCGGCTCATGGTTTGTTCCTGGCTTAAAAACATATTTTTGGCAAGCTGCTGCGTCAGCGTGCTGCCGCCCTGCACAATTTCACCGGCATAAATATTTACAAATGCCGCACGCAGTATGCCACCCATATCAACGGCACCGTGGCGGTAAAAATCGTGGTCTTCTATGGCTACAAGTGCCTGCTGCATGGCCGTCGGTATATCTGGCAGTGCAGTCCATTCCATACCGGCAGTACGTTCCTTAACCGTGTTTTCAATAGTAAAGAGCATAAACATTTTTTGCAGCGGGTCAGGCCAGGTGTCACGCTCCGGCAGATAAGGCAAAATTGTCATCAGCGTGCTTTCTGTCTGCTGATATTCGCTGACAGGGTTTGCCTGTTCCTGCATCTGCGTTGTTTCTGCCTGCTGCGCCGGCTGCGGGTCTGCTTCGTAGCCTGCTATATTGGGGTAGTACATAAAAAGCCCTGTTACAGCTGCCAGTATAATTAATAGTTTAATAATTTTTCCCATAATTACCTCACCTGTTTTCTTATATAATATTGTACCAAAAATTGCGCCAAGGTAAAATTTAAATTTTATTTTTATTTTTTACCGAAAAAATTTTGAAAAAGGGATACTAAAGTAGTACAATATACATAATAATGGCATAGTGTTTTCTTTTTGCAAAAGCTGGAAACAGCTGCGAAAAAATTTAAAAATACTATTGATTGATTATGCATAATAGTTGTATAATTATAAAATCATAAATTTAAGGGAGGTTCGGTATGAGAGCAAGTGTTATCGGAGCAACCGGGTTTGCCGGTGCTGAGCTTTTAAGGCTTCTGGACGGGCATCCGCAGGCAGAACTGGCTTATATTACTTCTGAAAGCAGTACCGGTGAAGATATAGCCGCAATGTATCCGCATTTGCGCGGAAGAATAGACAAACAGCTTATTTCCATGAATGAGCTGGAAAAAATTGCAAAAGGCAGTGATGTAATATTTATCGCTCTTCCGCACGGGCATGCCATGAAGATTGGCAAAATGCTGCGCGGCAGCGGCGTTAAAATAATTGACCTTGGCGGTGATTACCGTTTCAGGGATGTAAAGGTGTTTGAAAAATGGTATAAAGTTCCGCATGCTGACCATGAAGCAAAAGCTGTTTACGGGTTAACGGAATTGTACCGCAAAGATGTTGCCGGTGCTGAACTGGTGGCAAACCCCGGATGTTATACAACCTGCAGCATTCTGGCTCTGGTGCCTCTGCTGAAAGCGGGTTTAATTGAAACAAAGGGCATTGTTGTTGATGCCAAGTCCGGCACAACAGGAGCCGGGCGCGGGCTTAAACTTGGCAGCCTGTACTGTTCTGTCAACGAAAACTTCCACGCTTACGGCGTGGCAACACACAGGCATACGCCGGAGATTGAGCAGATTTATTCTGAATTTGCAGGTGAGGATGTTGTAATTCAGTTTACTCCGCACCTTCTGCCGGTTGACCGCGGCATTTTGGCAACCTGCTACGCTATGCTTAAGCCGGGTGTTACGGATGCCGATATTGAAAATGCTTTTAAAGAAATGTACGGCGGCGAATTTTTTATCCGCCTTTTAGGCAAAGGCGCATGCCCGGAAATTAAAAATATCAGGGCTTCCAATTATGTAGATATAGGCTGGCAGACGGATGCGCGCACCGGCAGGGTAATTGTAATGAGTGCGCTTGATAACCTTGTAAAAGGCGCTGCAGGACAGGCCGTACAGAATATGAATGTAATGTTTGGTATTGATGAAACAACCGGGCTGCGTCAGCTGCCCGTATATCCTTAAGGAGGTTGGCTAATGAAAAAGATTGACGGTTGGGTTACAACGCCGCAGGGCTTTTTGGCAGCCGGTGTTAAAGCCGGTATTAAAGCCAGCGGCAACCATGATGTAGCCGTTATTTACAGCACAGTGCCGGCGGCAACCGGCGCCGTGTTTACGCAGAATAAAATGTGTGCGGCTCCTGTATTGGTAAGCCGCAAAGTTGCCGCAAAATCTTATGCGCAGGCTATTGTGGTAAACAGCGGCTGCGCTAACGCCTGCACCGGCGAACAGGGCTTAAAAGACGCTGAAGCAATGCAGGCACAGACGGCAGAACTTTTAGGCGTTGAAAACGATGCTGTTTATGTTTGCAGCACCGGCGTTATCGGGCATTTTATGCCGATGGATAAACTGGCAAAAGGCATTGCCGACGCTGTTGACGCTATGGACGAAACCGGCGGCGAAAGCTGCGCCATGGCAATCCAGACAACGGATACTTTTATCAAGCATGCGGCTTATGAGTTTGAATTAGGCGGCAAAACTGTTAAAATTGCCGGTATAGCCAAAGGTGCCGGCATGATTCACCCCAATATGGCAACCATGCTTACCTTTTTAACTACCGATGCTGCCGTTGCGCCGGATGTTTTAAAACGCGCGGTTAAGGCGGCCGCGGATAAATCCTTTAATATGGTTGTTGTTGACGGCGATACCAGCACCAATGACAGCATGATTGTACTGGCTAACGGCCTTGCCGAAAACGAAATTATTGTAAGCGAAGAACATCCGGATTACCCGGTATTTTTTGAAGCCTTGCTGGCATGTGCGCAGGACCTTGCCAAAATGATTGCGCGCGACGGCGAAGGCGCTACCAAATTTTTGGAAGTAAATGTTGCCGGTGCCGCAACCTGGGCAGAAGCCAAAACTGCTGCTATGGCCATTGCCAAATCCCCGCTTGTAAAAACGGCATTCTTTGGCAAAGACCCCAACTGGGGACGCATTGTTTGTGCAGCCGGTTACAGCGGCGCGCAGATGGAGCCGGATAAGGTAAACCTTGAAATCGGCGGCGTAAGGCTTGTGGAAAACGGCATGAACTGCAATGTTCCGCTTGAAAGCCTGAAAGACATTATGGAACAGCACGACATCAGCATGAAAATAGACCTTGGCGCAGGCAAAGAAGAAGCTACCGTCTGGACATGTGATTTCAGCTATGAATATGTTAAAATAAACGGTGAATACCACACCTGATATTAAACAACATTTTATTAACGGCTTTTGCCGGATTACAGGAGGAATAATCAATGTTACGTAACGAAGAAATTAAAATTTTGGTGGAAGCACTTCCGTACCTGAGAGATTTTAAAGGCAAGACCGTTGTTGTAAAATATGGCGGCAATGCTATGCTGAATGATGAAATTAAAAATAAAGTCCTCCAGGATATTATTTTCCTGAAATGTGCAGGCCTGCGCCCGATTGTTGTTCACGGCGGCGGCCCGGAAATTACCGCACAGATGGTTAAGGCCGGCAAAAAGACCCAGTTTGTAGGCGGCCTGCGTGTAACTGATGAAGAATCGGTAGGCATTACAGAAATGGCACTGGTTGGCAAAATTAACACCGACCTCGTTGGCCGTTTGAACCGTTTGGGCGGCAAAGCAGTAGGCCTTAACGGCAAGGACGACAACCTCATTCAGGCAAGAAAACACCTTGCCGACGTTTATGAAAACGGCGAAGTAAACCTGGTTGACATTGGTTATGTAGGCACTGTTGAACACATTAACACCGAACTTTTAAACGTACTTCTGGATAACGACTTTATTCCCGTTATTGCACCGACCGGCGTTGGCGCAACCGGTGAAACCTACAACATCAATGCAGACAGCGTTGCAGGTGAAATTGCAGGTGCATTAAAAGCAGAAAAACTTCTGGTACTTACCGACGTAAAAGGCATTTATGCCGATTACCGCGATGAAAGCACCTTCCTTTCCACTATGACTTTTGAAAAAGCACAGGAACTTATCATTAAAGGCAATATCGATGGCGGCATGATTCCGAAAGTTAAAGCCTGCATTACCGCACTCAGTGGCGGCGCCAAGAAAGCACAGATTATTGACGGCCGTGCCGAACACAGCATTTTGATGGAAGTATTCAGTGATGAAGGCGTAGGCACCGAGGTTGTAAAAACTTTATAATTTTTTCTGAGGGGGCAAAAAGGTGAATAATATAGAAATCAGAGAACAGACAGATAAATATTACCTTCCGGTATTTGGCCGTTATCCGCTGGCACTTACCCATGGCAAGGGCTGCATGGTTTATGACGCCGACGGCGAAGGCTATCTCGACTTTCTGGCAGGTATTGCCGTTAATTCTTTGGGCTATGCCCATCCGGCGCTGGTTAAGGCAATCAGCGAACAGGCCGGTAAAATTATGCACTGCTCCAACGTATTTTATACGGATGTGCAGGCACGCGCAGTTAAACTTATCAGCGAAGCAACCGGTTTTGACCGTGTGTTTTTAGCCAACTGCGGTGCGGAAGCCAACGAAGGCGCAATTAAGCTGGCACGTAAATACGGCCACAGCAAAAACGACGGCAAATACCGCATCATTACTGCCGTTCATTCCTTCCATGGGCGCACCATGATGACGGTAACTGCAACCGGCCAGCCTAAATACCAGCAGGGGTACGAACCGCTGCCGGCAGGTTTTGACTATGTTCCTTACGGCGACCTTGAAGCGCTGAAAGAAGTAATGGACGAAGATGTATGCTGCGTAATGCTGGAGCCTATTCAGGGCGAAGGCGGCGTGCATGTGCCAAGTGACGAATATTTGCAGGGTGCGCGCGCTTTGTGCGATAAATATGACGCATTGCTGATTTTTGACGAAATTCAGTCCGGCGTCGGCAGAACCGGCCAGTGGTTTGCCTATATGCACACCGGCATTAAACCGGATGTGCTTACCTTTGCCAAAGGCATTGGCGGCGGCTTCCCGACAGGCGGCTTCTGCGTTGACGAAAAACTGGCGCATGTATTTAAACCGGGCGACCATGGCGGAACCTTCGGCGGCAATGCGCTGGCCTGCGCGGCTATTGAAGCGGCTCTTACAACCATTAAGGAAGAAGGGCTTGTTGAAGCTGCGGCCGAAAAAGGTAAATACTTTATGGGCAAATTGCAGGAGCTTAAGGCAAAATACCCGGAAAAAGTTACTGAAGTGCGCGGGCGCGGCCTGATTTTGGGCATGGAACTCAGCAAACCGGGCGGAGCAGTTGTGGAACACTGCCTTAAGGACCATGTTATCGTTAACTGCACTGCCGGCAATGTAATACGCCTTGTTCCTCCGCTTATTGTAACGGAAAAAGAAATAGACACGGCTGTTGCTGCTATTGACGCAGCCCTGGCAGAATTTTAATCGGTTGGTGAGGGTATAAAATGGGTTTAAGAAACAAAGATTTAATTTCTATTCATGATTTGTCTGTTGGTGAAGTAGCCACAATTTTGGACGTTGCCAAAAAATTAAAACGCAAACAAAAAAGAGGGGAGCCGCACAGATATCTGGAAGGCAAAACTCTGGCCATGATTTTTTCCAAAGCTTCCACAAGAACACGGGTTTCTTTTGAAACCGGTTTCTATCAGCTTGGCGGACATCCTATTTATCTTAATGATTCAGCTTCGCAGATTGGCCGCGGCGAGCCGGTGCGTGATACGGCAAGGGTGCTTTCCCGTTTTGTTGACGGTATTATGATTCGTACATTCTCGCATGATTCCGTTATTGAACTTGCCAAATACGCTACCGTGCCGGTTATTAACGGATTGACCGATTTGCTGCATCCCTGCCAGGCCTTGACCGATATGTTCACTATTATGGAACATAAGGAAATATTAAAAGGCCGTAAGCTGGTTTATGTTGGCGACGGCAACAATATGGCGCATTCGCTGATGTATGCCTGCGCCAAAGTAGGCATGAATATGGTTTGCGCATCTCCGAAAGGCTACCAGCCTGACCCGGAAATTGTAAGAACCGCGCAGGAAGATGCCGCACTTACCGGCTGCACCATTGAAGTTGATGAAGATTTGTTCCGTGCCGCCAAAGGCGCAGACGTTTTATACACAGATGTTTGGGCAAGTATGGGACAGGAAGCCGAACAAAGCATCCGTCAGGAAGCACTTGGCGATTACCAGATTAACAAAGAACTGCTGAGCGTGGCACGCCCGGACGCTATGGTTCTGCACTGCCTGCCTGCACACCGCGGCGAGGAAATTACCGAAGAAGTGCTGGAAGGGCCGCAGTCCAAAGTGTTTGACCAGGCAGAAAACCGCCTGCATGTGCAGAAAGCCATTATGGCACTTTTGATGACTGATGATATCATCTAATAAAAATACACAAAATATTTATAAAAATACTGGAAATTTTTAGAATTTGTGGTATAATCATATTCGTTATATATTTTTATACATAAAAGCTGTATATTATGCAAACAACAGGAGGCTGTACTTTAATGAAAATTGACAAAAGCAAAATTAAAAAAGTAGTGCTCGCTTATTCCGGCGGCCTTGATACTTCCGTTATTATTCCCTGGCTTAAAGAAAACTACAATAATTGCGAAGTTATTGCCTGCACCGCAGACCTTGGCCAGGGTGACGAACTGAATATTGTTCATGACAAGGCTTTAAAATCCGGCGCAAGCAAATGCTATATTCTTGATTTAAAAGAAGAATTCGTTTCCGATTATGTATGGCCTGTTGTTAAAGCAGGTGCCATTTATGAACAGAAATATCTGCTCGGCACTTCTTTTGCGCGCCCGCTGATTGCCAAAAAACTGGTTGAAATTGCACTGAAAGAAGGCGCAGATGCTGTTGCTCACGGCGCTACCGGCAAAGGCAACGACCAGGTTCGTTTTGAACTCGGCGTTAAAGCTCTTGCTCCGCAGCTGGCCGTTATTGTGCCCTGGCGTGAATGGAACATCCGTTCCCGTGAAGACGCTATCGACTTTGCAGCAGCACATAATATTCCGGTGCCTGTAACCAAAGACCACGATTATTCCATGGACCGCAACATGTGGCATTTAAGCCATGAAGGCTCCGACCTTGAAGACCCATGGAATGCTCCGAAAGACGAACTCTTTATCGTTACCAGCACTCCGGAAAAAGCTCCCGATAAAGATGAATATGTTGAACTGGAATTTGAAGCAGGCGTACCTGTTGCCGTTAACGGCGAAAAACTTTCTCCGGCAGCACTGCTTGAAAAATTAAACGAAATCGGCATCCGCAACGGCGTTGGCATCTGCGACATGGTTGAAAACCGCCTTGTAGGCATGAAATCCCGCGGCGTATATGAAAACCCGGGCGGCGCAATTATTGTTTACGCACATAAAGAACTTGAAAGATTGTGCCTTGACCGCGCAACCATGCACTACAAAGAAATGATTGCCATTAAATATGCAGAGCTGGTTTACGACGGCATGTGGTTCAGCCCGCTGCGTGAAGCACTGGCAGCATTTGTTGACGAAACTCAGAAAACCGTTACCGGCACCGTTCGCCTGAAACTTTACAAAGGCAATATCATGAGCGCCGGTACTAAATCTCCGTATTCCCTGTACAGCAAGGAATATGTAACCTTCGGCGCCGACGAAGTTTACAACCAGGCTGACGCTACCGGCTTCATCACACTGTTCGGCCTGCCGCTGACCGTACGTGCATTGATGAAACAGGGCAAACTGAAATAATGGCTAAACTCTGGGGTGGAAGATTCAGCAAAAATACCAATGAACTCGTGGACGCATTCAATGCGTCCATTGAGTTTGATAAACGCTTGTACCATGAGGACATCCGCGGCAGTATTGCTCATGCTACAATGCTGGCTAAATGCGGAATCATTCCGGTAGAAGATGCAGAAAAAATTGTTGCCGGCTTAAAAGATATTTTAAAAGATATTGAAGCAGGCAATTTTGAATTTGATATTGCACTGGAAGATATTCATATGAATATCGAAGCACGCCTTACAGAACGTATTGGTGCTGCCGGTGCAAGGCTGCACACTGCACGCAGCCGCAATGACCAGGTTGCGCTTGATATGCATATGTATATGAAACGCGAAGTTGTGGAAATTGCAGAACTTTTAGTGCAGTTTGAAGAAGCACTTTTAAGCGTTGCTAAAAAGCACGATAAAACCTTAATGCCCGGGTACACGCATTTACAGCGTGCGCAGCCGATTACTTTTGCACATCATCTGCTGGCATATTTTAACATGCTGCAGCGCGATTTCCGCCGCCTGCTCGGCGTATGGGAAGGTGCGGACATTATGCCGCTCGGCGCCGGCGCCATTGCAGGCACAACTTTCCCGATTGACCGTTTCTTTGTGGCAGAACAGCTGAATTTCGGCAGCGTTTATGCCAACAGTATGGACGCGGTAAGCGACAGGGATTATATTATTGAATTTTTAAGCTTTGCTTCTACGCTGATGATGCACATGAGCCGTTTGAGCGAGGAATTCTGCCTGTGGAGCAGCACGGAATTTGGCTTTATTGAACTTGACGATGCTTTTGCAACAGGTTCTTCCATGATGCCGCAGAAGAAAAACCCGGATATTTCTGAGCTTGTGCGCGGCAAAACCGGCCGTGTTTACGGACATTTAATGGCAATGCTTACTACAGCCAAAGGCCTGCCTTTAACCTACAACAAAGATTTGCAGGAGGATAAGGAAGGCTTCTTTGACGCCATTGACACGCTTAAATTTACGCTTGCCGTTTACAGTGACATGGTTAAAACCATGACCGTTAATGTGGACAGAATGCGTGAAGCCGTAAGCAAGGATTTTTCCAATGCAACCGATTTGGCAGATTACCTTGTGCGCAAAGGCCTGCCTTTCCGCATGGCACATGAAGTTGTCGGCAAATGCGTGGCTTACGCCATTACCGAAGGCAAGTTCCTGCCGGAAATTTCGCTTGATGAATACAAAAAGTTCAGCGATTTGTTTGAAGCAGATTTGCTTGACGCATTAAAACCGGAAAACTGCGTGGCTGCACGTACTTCTTACGGCGGCCCGGCATTTACGGAAAACGATAAACAGTTTGTGCGCGGCGATGAAATTATTGCAGGGCAGAAAGCCAAAGTTGAAGAATTAAAACAAAAATTATAATTCAGGCTTAAATAAAAAAGAGGCGGTTCGTTATGAACCGTCTCTTTTGCTGTATGATGATTATAATTTTAAAAGTGTTTTTAATTCCTGTACTTTTTGCGCAAATTTTTGCAGGGTTACGGCAACCGGTTGCGGCGTGGTTAAATCTACACCGGCATTTTTTAAAATGTTCAGCGAATAATCGCTGCCGCCTGCTTTTAAGAAACCGAGGTATTTTTCGACGGCGTTTTCTTTGCCGCTGAGTATTGCTTCGGCGAAAGCGGTTGCGGCGCTGTAACCGGTTGCGTATTTGTAAACGTAAAACGGTGTGTAAAAATGCGGAATGCGCGACCATTCGCTGGCAAGTTCTTTATCGGCGGTAAGAGCCGGGCCGTAATAGGTTTTGTTGCTTTCCAGCCAGTAGTTTTCAAGGTTTTCTGCCTGCAGGCTGCGCCCGGCGTTGATTTCTCCGTGAGTGTAGAGTTCAAATTCGGCAAATTGTACCTGGCGGTAAACCGTGGTGCGTACTGCTTCCAAAAACTGGTTGATGAGATAAATTTTTTGTTCGGCAGTGGCGTTGGCAAGTGTGTGTTCCAAAAGTAAAATTTCATTTGTTGTGCTGGCAACTTCGGCACAGAAAATGGAATAGTCGCTGTTGGTATAGGTTTGCGCTTGGTTAGCAAGGTAGCTGTGCATGGCGTGGCCCATCTCATGCGCGATAGTGGAAATGCTGTTATAGCGCGGCTGATAGTTTAACAGAACATAAGGATGTACGCCATAAATACCCCAGGAATAGGCGCCGCTGCGTTTGCCCTTGTTTTCATAAATGTCAATCCAGCGGCTTTTAAAAGCATGTTTTAAAGTGCTGATGTAATCTTCGCCAAGCGGAGCGAGTGCTTCGGCAACACGTTCGCAGGCTTCTTCAAATGTGCAGGCAAAACTTTCTCCGGCAGATGAAAGCGGCATGTATAAGTCGTATGGGTGCAGTTCATCCAATTTCAAGGCAGCTTTTTTTATGGCAATATATTCGTGCAGGGGTTCTAAATTATTATGTACTGTTTCAATTAATTTGTGGTAAAGTTCTGTCGGGATATTATCTTCGGCAAGGCTTGCCTTTAAAGTATCTTCATATTTGTGGGCAGTGGCATAAAAACGGCTTACGCGGCATTGACCGGTTAAAGTGTTGGCCAGTGTGTTGCGGTAGTTATGGTAAGTGCCCATAAGCGTGCGGAAGGAATTTTTGCGTAAAGTACGGTCGGCGCTGGTCATGTTCAGCAAATAATTGCCTTCGCTTACATTGGCGGTATTGCCTTTGCCGTCGGTAATGGGCGGAAATTCCATATCGGCGCTGACAAGGCTGCGGAAGATAGCAGCGGGCGACGACATGGCAAGGCTAGCCTGCGAAAGCAGCGCTTCCTGTTCCTGCGGCAGCACATGCGGAGCAAGGCGCATCAGGTTGGCAAGATAGAACTTAAATTCGTTAAAAGGAGGCTCTGCCAGGCAGGACTCTAAATAATCTTTGGAAAGTGAAATTATTTCCGGTTCAATAAATGATACTGCGTTATTAAAATCAGCCAGCAGGCTTTCGGCTTCGCCGGACATTGCCTGTAAAGCCGGGTCGGTATTGTCGGCATCAAGCTGCAGGCGTGCATAGGCATAAATTCTGGAAATTTCTTCTGAAAGCTGGGCCTGCTTTTGCAGTGCCTGCAATAAAATTTCCGCATCACCAAGGCGGCCTTTAAATTCTTTAAAACGGCTGAGTTCTGCTTTTAAATTTTGGGCGGCAGCCTGCCAGCTTTCTTTGTCTGCATATAAATCATCAATTTTCCATTTGTAAATTTCATTTATATCTTTTCTGGCAATGTTGCTGCCGTGCGCGGGAATATTTTGCGTCATATTTTTAATCACTCCTTGCAAAAATTTCAATACTTTATTATTATAACACAAGACGATATATTTAAGTTAGAGGCGGTAAACATGAAAATAATTTTAACGGCAATCGGAAGCAAATACATACATACGGCATTGGGGCTGCGCAGCATCAGTGCATATGCAAAAGCACACGGAATTGAAACGGAACTTATTGAAGATACCGTTCAGACGCCGCTGTTGGCAGTGCTGGCTGAAATAACTGGGAAAAAGCCTGATGTTGTAGGAATTTCGGTGCATATCTGGAACAAAAATTATGTTTACAGTCTTATCGGCCTTTTGCGCAAAGTAATGCCGCAGCTTAAAATAATTGCCGGCGGGCCGGAAGTTTCGTTCGAGCCGGAACGCATTTTTAACGAATGTTCGCAGATAGATTATATTGTAATGGGCGAGGGCGAAGAAGTTTTTCTGAGCCTTATAAACGCCTTGCAGCAAAACAGCGAGCCGCCTGCACATGTTGCCTTTAAAAAGGATGGGCGCGTTATCAGCAGCGGCGGCACGGCCGTGGTCGCTGATTTGGATGTGCTTGAATTTGCTTATCCTGATTTAACGGATGTTGTTGCAGGTAAAAAAATAGTTTATTACGAAAGCACGCGCGGATGCCCGTTTAATTGTTCGTACTGCTTATCGGGAATATCGCGCAATGTGCGCAAAAGAAGCCTTGGCAAAGTTTACGCTGATTTGGACAGGATGATTGCGGCAGGCGTGGCTTTGGTTAAATTTGTAGACCGCACGTATAATCTTGACGAAAATTATTATCTGCCGATAATGCAGCATTTGGCAGAAGCAGAAACCGATGCAACTTTTCATTTTGAAATAAAGGCCGATTTGCTGACGGAAAATGTGCTTAACTTTTTAAAAACGGTTCCCAAAGGGCGTTTTCAGTTTGAAATAGGAGTGCAGACAACAAATGCAGCAACTCTTAAAGCCATTAACAGGCGCGATAATTGGGATAAACTTACAGCCAATGTAAAAAGATTGCTGAGCTACGGGAATATTCATCTTCATCTTGATTTAATTGCCGGGCTGCCGTACGAGGGAATGGCGGAATTTGAAAAATCTTTTAATGATGTATATGGCCTGCAGCCGGATATGCTGCAGCTGGGATTTTTAAAAGTGCTTCCGGGTACGTCAATGGAAAAACAGCACTTTGAGCATGAGCTGCGGTATATGGATGAGCCGCCTTATGAAATACTGTCGACTAAATACATGCCCTATTGCGCTTTACGGTTTTTAAAGGTTTTGGAAGATGTTTTTGAACATACTTATAACAGCGGAAGATTTGTATATACGTTAAAATATTTAACGGAAGCAGAAGGGAATGCCTTTGCTTTTTATAAAAAGTTTGCATTGTGGTGGCAAAAACGCGGAGAATATCCGCTTGGGCATAATGTGCGCGGCGTAAGCAGGCTTTTGTATGAATTTGCCGCTGAATGTTATGCAGAAAAGCTGGCAGATATCTGCGAATTGCTGCGTTTTGATGTTTTAATGTTCCAGCCCGGCTGGAAACCTGAGTTTTTAAAATGGCATTCGGAAGAATTAAATGAAAAAAGCATGGCATTCTGGCGTGATGCAGAAAGAGTGCAGCGTTATCTTCCTGATTATAATTTTGCAACGTGGCGGCAGATTCAGAAAAAATATGCCATAGAATATTTTAATATTTCGCCGTTTACTTACGAAAAAACAAAAAAGTATTACCTGTTTATGTATGAAAACGGTGTAGCCAAAACAATAGAATTAAAAGATTTATAAAAATAGCGAAAAAGTAGTTGACAAGAGGATATTAAGATGTTATTATAACTAAGCTGTTTGAAGGAAGCGGCTTGAAAGAAAAGCGAAGAAAAAACTTTTCAAAAAAAGGTAAAAAAGCACTTGACAAACCTTTGAAAGTGTAATAAACTATACAAGTCGCCGGAAAACGGCAGCACCTTGAAAACTGAACAAGAACCAAGAAA
>ERZ780212.581-NODE-581-length-36291-cov-5.139585_pt1 | contig 36291 bp, 24 predicted proteins | sample MGYA00511364_ERZ780212 | MGnify/ENA primary metagenome ERZ780212 (study PRJEB29588, sample SAMEA2147991) | human gut metagenome | biome: human gut; feature: human-associated habitat; material: faeces | place: Denmark | collected 2008/2010 ... | reverse complement strand
CTCTTTCGCGAAAATATTTTGTCAAAATTTAGTCAAGAAAAATCGTAAGTATGTCCTTCGGTTTTCCTGTAAAAACAATGGTGTAAGGCGTGATAAATGCGGTAAATTCCTGCTGCTGTATGCTGTTTTATGAATAAACCGGAATCCGGGTGAAAATATATTGTCCGACGGGAAAGGCTTTACGGACTTGCCGCAGAATCTTTCGCGCAAGCCCGTTGAGTCATTCACGCAAGCCCGTTGAGCCCTTCACATAGGACAGGTATGCACAGACGGCACAATCTGTCATTTCTTACCGTCTTTCTCCAGCTTCTTTATTTCCCCGGCAATTATGCCTGCCATCTTCGCCGCACCCTCACGGTTGGGATGTATTCCGTCGGCCTGTATGAGTGCTCTGTCGCCCTCAAACGGCGTGTGGAGGTCTATTATGTGCGCCTTCTCCTTCTTTGCCACGCGGCGGATTATGGGTATTATGCAGTTGGTGATGATGGAATCGTTTATTCCCGCGGAGTTTTCCCATACCTTCATCGGCAGAGCCAGACAAATCTCCGGCTTGGTGTCGAGCGCCTTCAGTTGGCTTATCATGCGTCGCAGGTCGGCTTCGAACTCGTCGCCATGCACCCAGTTCTGCGGCTTGCTGTCGTTGGTGCCGAGCTTTAAGACCACGATGTCCGGTCTGAAATCCTTCGCGTAGGTCCATTCCGGTTCGTTCACGTAAGGCCAGTCGCCTTTAGACAGCAGCGTGCGTGCGCTCACTCCGTAGTTCCTTACGTTGTATCCGTCGCCCAACATCTGTTGCAGGCGTGCCGGATAACCGTAGGTGCTGCTCATGTCTATGCCGCATCCGTCGGTGATGCTGTTGCCTATGCACGCCACCCGCACGGCATCCTTGCGCGGAGCTTTCAGATGGTCGAGCCACGAGGTCATGTCCTCCAGCAGCTGTTTGTGGTACACGAAGTTGGTCTGTGAGCCGAATCCGTGCTCGCCCTCGGCGTAGGCATACATGGCGGCGGGTATGTCGGCGTTGCGCAGAGCGGCGAAGTATGCCACGCCGTTTGGCACGGGCGGCACCAGCGTGTCGTCGGTGGCGAGCAGTATGAGAGCCGGCGGAGTGACGTGACGGCGCACTTGCAGCTCGTTGGAATACAGCTCTACATATTTGCGGTCGTGCCTTTTCTCGCCAAGGAAGCTGCGCACCGAGCCGGCGTGTGTCCTGTTCTCGTCCATGGTTATCACCGGATAGAACAGTATCTGGAAGTCGGGGCGCGCCTTCATCGGCGCGTGTGTGGCAAGCGTCGAGGCAAGATGGCCGCCTGCCGACGACCCCATTATGCCCACGTCGTAAGGATTTATGTTCCACACCTCGGCACTGTCGCGCACCGTGGTGATGGCTTTCTCGGCGTCGCTCACGGGTATGGTCAGGTCGCCGTGAGGCATACGGTAGGTGAGAATCATACAGGCAATGCCGCGGTCGGTGAAGAACGGAATCCAGTTGGTGCCCTCATTCTCCATCGCCAGTCCCTCGTATCCGCCTCCGGGACACACCACCACGGCGCGGCCCGTGGCTTTGTCGCTGTCGGGCAGGCACACTATCATGTTTGCCTTACCGTCGGGCGTGATATTCACTTTGAATTGTCTGTGAGGAGCCGCCTGCGACCATGATGCGCACAACGCGGCAAAGATAAATAAGCATAGCGTTCTGATCATAAAATATTTCTCCTTATATAGTCATGTTTTTTCCCTTAACAGAGGCTTTAAATTGTTAGTAGTGAAGCCTATTATGTTTTATTTGTTACATTTATTCGTTTTTTATGACATTCAGTGTTACAAAGATAATATAATATTAAAAAAACATTTGCTTGTGAACATATTTTTATTTAACTTTGTTATTTGAATGTTTTAGAACACGGTATTTATTTAATTAATTGTTATTATGTGCAATCAGAAATTCAAGGATGTTACGGTTTCTGAGGTAATAAAAGATTGTGAAGGCGTTAGCCTTGGTAAAGAAGTCTTTTTATTGGACGATTTTTCCAGGGTAAAGGATTCTTCTTATATATTCAGAATGCGGTGTCTGGTCATGTCGCTTTGTCTGGAAGGCGAGTGTGGCTACTCGGTTGACACAACCGAACACTGCGTACGACCCAATGACATCATAATAATAAGAAAAGGACAGACAATCAGTAATTGTTGGGAGAGCCCCGATTATAAGGGTCTGCTCATGGCTTTTTCTTATAATTTCTTTGATGAGGCCATCAAGGGAATGCGTGGGTTATCATCGCTGTTTCTTTTTGCTAAGAACCATTCTGTTTGTAATCTCGATCAGGATGAGGCCGATAGACTCAAGGAGTATTATCGCATCATAAAAGAAACTGTTACCAATGACAAGCTGTATTTCCGTCGTGAGACGATACAGTCGCTCATTGCTGCGATGCTCTACGATATAAGTAGCGTCGTGTGTCGTATGCAGAAGGGCAATGTGGTCGGCTCAAGGGCTGAGAGAATATTTATGGATTTCATACACATAGTGGAGAAGAAATTCCGTCAGGAGCGCCGTGTCGGTTGGTACAGCGAGCAGCTCGGACTCTCGCCTAAATATCTTTCTGAGACGGTGAAGAGTGTCAGCGGGCGTACTCCTAACGAGTGGATAGACTACTATGTGATGCTCGAGCTGCGCGTGCGTCTGCGAAACACCGAGGCAACCATCAAGGAGATAACGCAGGATATGAATTTCTCGAGTCAGTCGTTCCTTGGCAAATACTTTAAGGAACACGCGGGAATGTCGCCTTTGGAATATAGAAAATCAATAAAATAAAGATGGCGTCCGCCGTAAGCGGACGCTTTTTTATGCCCGATTGTCTGTCGGAAGTCCTGCGGGACGGTCTTTATTGCGGGGCAGTCGGGCTTTATTTGTCGGGCAGTAGTCATGCCGTCATTGCCGGATTTGTGGCGCGATGTGTCGGAATGAGCATCGGGCGGTATGGCGGTAAGGGTTCGCAAGATGCCTGACAGGCAGATGGTGATAATGTGAAATTGATATTTTCGGTATGACGACCGGTTGTTTTTTATGTTCTGTCAGAGCAATATGCCCTGTTTGCGCAGCTCATCTGCAATGGTGCACAGTTCGTCATACCACTCCTGTCCGAAGCGTCTGATGAGCGGTTCGCGCAGAAACTTATATACGGGCAGGTCTATTTCCTTTCCTTTCTTCACGGCATCGCGACACACGTCCCAGCGGTTGTAGTTAAGCGCCGTGCCGCCGTTGCCCAGCCGTTTCTCGCGGATGGGGTAGAGCGCGCAGCTTATAGGCTTGCAGAACCGCGTCTTTCCGTTGCGGTAGGCACGCTCTAAGGCACAGAGGCAACAACCGTTCTCATAGCAGGTGAACACGCAGTCCTTGCCATCTACGATGCTCGTCACGAGGTCGCCGTCGCGGTCGGTGTATGCCACGCCCTGTTTATCGACCACCGATTGTGCGCTTGCCGACATGTCGCTCCACACGGTGTCGAGCGCATCTTCTATGCCGGCAACCTCGTCAAGGGTGACAGGCGCGCCCGCATCGCCCTCTACGCAGCATATTCCCTTGCACGCATCGAGGTCGCAGCAGAACCGTTCTGTTATTATATCCGACGACACCAGCACGTCGCCCACTTCTATTATAGGAGGTATATTCATTGTCTTGTGTTTTTAGGATGATGTTTTCCTGACATCCGTAATGCCTGTTTCGGCCGCTTCAAGTATGGTCGTCGGCGTGTCCTACCATTTAATCGGTTCCATGCCGTTGGCCTCGAGATATTTGTTGCAGAGCGAGAAATGATGGTTGCCGAACCATCCTCCGCGGTTGGCTGACAGCGGAGAGGGATGCACCGACTGCAATATGAGGTGGCGCGACGCGTCTATCAGCTTCGCCTTTGAGCGCGCATATCCGCCCCAGAGTATGAACACGAGGTGGTCGCGGTCGCGCGACAGTGCCTGTATGGCGGCGTCGGTGAACTCTTCCCAGCCTTTGTGCTGATGGCTTGCGGCCTGATGGGCGCGCACCGTCAGAGTGGCGTTGAGCAGCAGGACGCCCTGTTTTGCCCAGCGGGTGAGGTCGCCCGACTTTGGCATAGGTGTGCCTATGTCGTTCTCTATTTCCTTGAATATGTTGATGAGTGACGGTGGAAACGGCACGCCGTCGTTCACTGAGAAGCTCAGTCCTTGGGCCTGTCCGGGCTCGTGATAGGGATCCTGTCCGATTATAACCACCTTCACCTTGTCGAACGGACACAGATTGAAAGCGTTGAAGATGAGGCTTCCGGGCGGATAACACCGTGTATGAGTGTATTCGGAGCGCACAAACTCGGTGAGGTTGGCGAAGTATGGTTTGTCAAACTCCGCGCCGATGTGTCTACGCCACGATTCTTCTATCTTTACGTTCATATATTTACGGGTTGTTGTATGATGCGCAAAAATACAATTTTTTCTCCGAAGCGCAAAACTTCACGCTGTCTGCTGAGGCGCGGAAAACCGTTTCCGGGCTTGTGGAAACGTTCTCTTGGCGTGCTCCGTCACACAATGAGGTCGTCTTTTTTCAGGCGGTTGCGCTTCACTGAACGTATCAACAGCACGTTGCCGAGCGTAATCACGCCGATACGTCCGATGAACATCAGTATTATGAGTATTATCTTGCTCCCTAAGGTTGCCGATGAAAGGATGCCGCATGTGAGTCCGGCGGTGGCGAGAGCCGACGATGCCTCGAAGATGATTTTAAGGAAATCGGTGTCTGACGGTTCGAAAAGAGCCATGAGATATATGCCGAAGAAGAGTATGAACGTGTAGAAAATGAATGTCGTTATGGCCGATTCTACACGGTAATCAGGTATGATATGATTCATCAGCGACACGTCTTTTCTCAGTCCCAACTTGTTCTTGGTGTATGCATATATGGCTGATAGCGTGGTCGATTTCAGTCCTCCGCCCGTTCCCGAAGGCGATGCTCCGATATACATTGCCAGCGAAAGGATGAGCAGGGATATAGGTATCATGTTGCTCAGATCCACTGTATTGTAGCCCACGGTGGTCATTGCCGACATCGACTGGAACAGAGATATGAGTATTCTGTCGCCCACATCGTAGTGCTGAAGCGACGGTTCGAAGAAGAACAGATGTATGGTACACCACAGCGAAAGCAGGCAGGTGATGCATATTATCACCTTCGTTGTGAACGAAATGCGGTGGTTCTTGCGCGTGAACTTGTGCAGAATGTCGGTCATCATGATGAATCCCATCGCTCCCATGTAGCTCAGTACGATTATGATGATGTTGGCATAATAGTCGCATTGCAGGCTTACGAGATTGTCAGAGTAAATGCTGAAGCCTGCGGTACAGAACGCCGAGACGCTGTGGAAGAGCGCCGACCACAGCGGTTGGTCCATTCCCTTCCACGCGAAATAAGGATAGAGCAGCACCGTTCCGCCTATTTCGAAGAAGAACACGAAACTGACGATGTTCTTTATCATTGCTTCGTTCGGCATGTCCTGAGGAAAGGAGAACTGCGCTCCGAACATGTTGTTCTTGAAGTTTCCCAGATGATGGGTTATCCTAAGCATGATGAACGACGACAGAGTCATGTATCCGAGACCGCCGATCTGTATTAGAAGCAGTATCACCAGCTGTCCGAAGAAGGTGTAGTCCTTGGCAAGGTCGGCAGTGGCAAGTCCGGTTGTCGATAGCGCCGACACGGCATTGAACAGGTTGTCTATGAACGATATGTCACCTTTCGTGGCAAACGGCAGCATCAGGGCGAGCGTTCCGAGTATGGAGTATCCCAGATATCCCACGACAAGTTGTCTTTGCGGATTTGCCGACTTGTATCCGAACGATATTATTCTTTCCGGATCTATGCGCAGAGTGTACTTCTGTACGGTGCGTTTAAGCTTTTCGTTGTGCATTTCTTTGCTTCGTTTCGGTGTCCAGTTATGGCGTCCTTGCCTGCGGACACGGAGTATTTCAGTGTCTTATTATTCTGAAAACAATCGTATTATGTGCGTCGTCCGTACCCTTCCGGTACGAATCTTTCTTAACAGGGCGCTAAATTACAAATTTCGGATTGAATAATGCAGGAAATCTGAATATAAATAAAAAAGCAGACTTCCGCTGTATGGAAGTCTGCTTTTTCTTGTGTATGTCAAATAATTACTTGTTGTCCTCAATCAGGTTCTCACCTGTCATGTCAGCCGGCTGCTCCAGACCCATGATGTGGAGGATAGACGGAGCAACGTCAGCCAGGCGTCCGTTCTTCACGGTAGCGCTGTTGTTGTCGGTCACGTAGATGAACGGTACCGGGTTGAGTGAGTGAGCTGTGTTAGGAGTTCCGTCCTCGTTGATTGCGTTGTCGGCGTTGCCGTGGTCGGCAATGATTATTGCCTCATAGTCATTTGCCTTGGCAGCTTCAATCACATCCTTCACGCAGTTGTCCACAGCATGCACTGCTTTGGCTATGGCATTATAAACTCCGGTGTGGCCTACCATATCGCCGTTGGCGAAGTTTACTACGATGAAGTCATACTCCTGTGTGTTGATGGCGCCCACCAGTTTGTCTTTCACCTCGTATGCGCTCATTTCCGGCTTCAGGTCATAGGTAGCAACCTTCGGTGACGGAACCAGGATGCGGTCCTCACCCTCGTACGGAGTCTCGCGTCCGCCGTTGAAGAAGAATGTTACGTGAGCATATTTCTCTGTCTCGGCAGTGTGGAGCTGTTTCTTGCCCTGCTTGCTAAGATACTCGCCCAGAGTGTCCTGTACGTTCTCTTTCGGGAAGAGGATGTGTACGCCCTTGAACGAAGCGTCATACGGAGTCATGCAGTAGTACTGCAGATCCTTTATGGTGTGCATGCCTTCTTCCGGCATATCCTGCTGTGTGAGCACCTGTGTGAGCTCCTTTGCACGGTCGTTACGGAAGTTGATGAAGATTACAACATCGCCTTCACCGATTGTTCCGTCAACGGTAGAGTTGTTTATCGGTTTTACGAACTCGTCGGTAACGCCGTCGGCATAGCTCTCTTCCATGGCCTTGACCATGTCGTCAGACTGCTTACCCTTACCCTCAACGAGCAGGTCGTAAGCCTCTTTCACGCGGTTCCAACGCTTGTCGCGGTCCATAGCATAGAAACGTCCTACGATGCTTGCGATGTGTGCTCCGTTGGCAGAGCATACATCCTGCAACTGTCTGATGAATCCTTCGCCGCTCTTCGGGTCGGTGTCACGACCGTCCATGAAGCAGTGTACGAAAGTCTTTTCAAGTCCGTATTCCTTTGATATCTCGATGAGTTTGAACAGATGGTCGAGTGATGAGTGTACGCCACCGGTTGAAGTAAGACCCATGAGGTGGAGTTTCTTGCCGTGTTCCTTGGCATAGGTATATGCGCTTACTATCTCCGGGTTCTTCATTATTGAACCGTCCTTGCATGCGCGGTTTATCTTCACGAGGTCCTGATATACGATGCGGCCTGCTCCGATGTTGAGGTGTCCTACCTCAGAGTTACCCATCTGTCCGTCAGGCAGACCAACGTCCTCACCCGAAGCCTGGAGCTGTGAATGTGCGCTTACTGCGCAGAGATAGTCAAGATAAGGTGTCGGAGTGTTGTAAATCACGTCGCCTGCACCATGTTTGCCGATTCCCCATCCGTCGAGAATCATCAAAAGAGCTTTCTTTGCCATAATTATCCTTATTTAATTTTGTGTTGTGTTTTATGAGAGTAAGGCGGTGGCGGAGGTCATGACAGCATGTCCGCATCATCCTGATACACCGTCTTTTGCTTATCACATGCAAAGTTAATGCAAATATGATGCAAACTCATAATTTTTATCTTTTTTTTATCTTCGTTTAATATTTATTCTGTCAGAGTCTCACGGTTTTGTATTTGCCGTTGTCTTTTATCTCAAACGAGTGGGTCCCTGCTTTCAGTTCCACCGTTGCCTGGCCTGATGCGGCGTTCGGTATGGTGAGTGTGGCGGTGGAGTTGGACGGCACTGTCACTGTGTAAATCACTTTCTTGCCCTTGCGCACCCACGACGATACTATGTCGCCGTAAGGAGATGTGTGCACAGCCTCGAAGTTTTTCAGACCCTTGACGAAGTTCGGGCGCAGGATGATGTGCTTGAAACCGGGCTGCCGCTCGTCGGGGAATATGCCTCCGAGACCCTTATACGGCCATGCGCCTATCTCTCCGAACATGATGTGATTGTCCGATATGTCGCGCGTAGCTTTGAGGTCCCAGTTCTCGAGCAGGGTGGTGGCGCCGTTCACTATCCACCATCCCCACGACGGATAAGTGTCCTGTACGGCTATGCGGTAGGCGTCGTCGGCATATCCGTTCTCGCTCAGGGCGTTCAGTATTGCCTTAGCTCCGTGCACACCCACGTCGAGGTGCCAGTCGTTGGCACGCACGTTCTCGGCGAGACGGGCAGCCACACGTGCCACCATGTCGTCGGGTACGACCTTCCACATCAGCGCGAGGCTCATCTCAGTCTGCGAGCCTCCGGCATAGGTTGCCGTCTCGCGGTTGAGGAATTTGGCGTTTATGGCGTCGCGTATGTCGGCAGCCAGCTGTGCGTAATGTTTGTGGTCGGCCTCATGACCGAGCAGTGCCGCAGCCTTGGAGAGTATGGTAGCGTCGGCGAAGAAATAGATGGACGATGTGAGTTCCTTGTTCGAACGTGTCTTCACCGGCACCCAGTCGCCGCGTCCCCATGCCGAGAGATGCTCGGGACTGTTGCTGTCCACATAGTCAACATAGCGTTTCATGTTGTCGTAGCAGTCGGCAAGCGGACGTATGTCGCCGTAGAACATATACAGGTTCCACGGTATTATGGCTATTGTGCTTGTCCAGTCCAGACCGTTGTCAGTGCCGTATCCCCAGCCGTCGGTCGGTATGATGTCGGGCAGTACGCCGTTGGGCTGCTGTTCGTCGCGGTGGTCGGCGAGCCATTTCTCGTATATTGTTATGGCGTCATAGTTGTATAGCGATGTCTCGATGGCCAGGTGTCCGTCGCCCGTCCATCCGTTTTTCTCGCGCTGCGGACAGTCGGTGGGGTAGCCCATGAGGTTTGAGATGTATGCCATGCGTGCCGCCTCCACGGTCTTGTCGAGCAGCGGATTGGATGAGGCTATCGTTCCGGCGATGGCCACGTCGCTGTGTGTGAAGTGTGCGGTGAGGCTGTTCTCGTCGAGCTGTATGGGGCGATCGCTGTTCACCTGAACGTAGCGGAAACCCTTATAGCTGAACTCCGCGCAGAAGGAATCGTCGCCACCGCTCAGCGTGAGTATGTCGGTCTGGAAAGGTTCTGTCTGTTTGTCGCCACGGTAATATACGTCGATGTTCGACTGGTCGAGCGTTCCGTCGACATGCAGACGCTCGCCGTGGCTTATGCGCAGGTGCGTACCTTTCTCGCCTTTCACCCTGACGCTCGTCACGCCTGCCATGTTTCGGCCGAAGTCATAGACGTATGTGGTGTCGTTGAGGCGCGTCATCTTCACCGCACTGTGTGTTTCCGTCAGACGTATCGGCTCCATCTGCTGCGACCATACGAGTGGTGCCGGAGCGCTGCGGAAGCGCACTCCCTGCCACTTTGAGTCGTCAAACTGCGGCGTGTCCCAACTCTTCTGCACGAGGTTGAAGTCGTAGTGCTCGCCCGTATATATGTTGTTGTAGATGAGCGGTCCGCCCGATGTGCGCCAGCTAAGGTCGGTTGCCACGGTCTGTGTGGTGCCGTCGGTATATGTCACCACTACGTCCATGCAGAAAGTAGGACGGTTGCGCCACGGAGCGCGGTCGAAGTCCCACACAGCCAGTGCCTGATGGTTATACCATCCGTTGCCCAAAACCACTCCGAGAGCGTTGCGTCCGCTGTGGAGCAGCGGCGTTATGTCGAACGTGACATAGGAGCATCGGCGGTCGTAGCGCGTATATACAGGATCGAGGAAATGGTCGCCGACTCGCTGTCCGTTCACAGACAGGACGAACAGACCACCCGCGGAGATGTATGCACGTGCCGACTTTATGCTTTTGGAGGCGTCGAATGTCTTTCTGAAATAAGGCGCGGCGCGGTGGTTCTTGTCGTAACCGTCGCTTATCCATGCACCGTGCCACCGGCCCATGAGGCCCGTCTCAAACCGTGCCACGTCGGAGTTGGCGGTGTTGCCATTGCCATCGCTTACGCTCACACGCCAGAAATATACAGTCGTAGGCTTGAGCTTCTCGCCTCCATACACGGCCATTCGCTCCCCAGAGGCCACGCGCCCGCTCTGCCATGCCGAGCCTTTGCCCGAAGCCACTGCCGCACTGTCGGTGCCCACGGTTATCTCGTAGGCCGACTGCTCCATGCCTTCGGTGCGCCACTCAAGACGTGGTGCCGCGTCGTCAATTCCCAGCGGACTTGCCAGGTGATTCACTTTCAGATTGTCGGGCTGTGGTGTCGGCGCTGCCCATACTGCCGGCGACAGCATCAGCATGAGTGCTGTCAGCATCTTCTTGTCCATTTTCTTCATCAGGTTTTAGGTTATTGTGCGAAATTACATAAAAAATCTGACATGATGAATAAAATGTTGGTATATGACCTGTACTTTCTGATTGTGACCGGCTCTTGACGGTCCGACGTCTTACTTACAGTTGCCGGGCAGTGCGTCTGTCTGTTTATTCGAAGGCGCGGAAGGCGACTTCAGGAACAAGTGACAGACCGTATGCCGTCAAGAGTAGGTAAGACGTCGGACAAGACAATAAAGAATAATATAAAGAATAAGAGTCTGTCAAACCGCTCGTCCGCGGATGTTGACACTCTGCTACAACGCACCGTTACTTTGTTACAGGCGTTCCAGCTCATCGTTGGCCGCTCCTGTGCCGCGATACTTGCTGCGTGTAGTGTTGAAGCGGTAGCTTACGGTAAGTCGTAACATGCGTGAGTCGCTGTAGTTCCATTTGTCGAACACTACGGTCGTTCCGTACATGGTGAACGAGTTACGGCGCGATGCAAAGATGTCCTTCACATCCATGCTGACTCTAAGTTGGTCTTTCAGGAAACTTTTGACCACGCTGACGTCGGCTGCCGCCCATGGCTTGACCGTGGTGATGCTCTGATTTCCCTTGCCTTGCCACGACAGAGTGAGCAACGCCCTCCAGCCATGGTTGAATCGGAAACCATTGACCAGCCGCGCGTAAGGTAGGGGACGGTTGAAGTGTTTCGTCTCACCTAAGCTCTGATACTTCAGCATCTGTTTCTGTATTTGCAGGCTGAGCTGTGGTTCGTAGCAGCCCCATTTGGGTGACAGCACCACGCCTGCCGACAGCACGTCCACGTGGTCGAAGTTCTGGCGGGTGATTATGGTGATGGCCGGATTCTGCTCGTAGGGTATCGGCACCATCTGTATGGCGTCCGCGGTGCGCTCATAGCTCAACATCCATTGCAGCCAACTGTAGCTTCCCATCAGCGTAAGGTCGTGTATGGTTTCCGATTTCATGTTCGGATTTCCGCCCTCGTAAGTGAATCGGTCGTCGTATTGCAGGTTGCTGTTCAGCTCGCTGTACGAGGGGCGGCGGGTCTTTGCCGTGTAGCTTAGCGACAGATCTACATTGCCCACGGGCATCGACAACGACAGGCTGGGGAAGAGGTTGTCGTAATCGCGACTCTGTTCTGCCTGGCGCACACCGTGGTCGTAGTAGTCGGACACGACGTGCTCGTAGCGCACTCCGGCATTGGCCTGTAGCTTACCCAGCGCGATGGCATATTCGGCAAAGGCCGCAATGTGCTCTTCCTCTATGCGGTTGTCGGTCTCAGGCAGGTAGTTCTGTTCGTTACGGTACGTGTTGTCGCGGCGTGTGTAGCTGTATTCGCCGCCGCCGCGCAGCTCGCCTTTGCCCAACTGATGGTTCAACACCAGCTTGGCGGCATAGAGCCGGCTGTCCGACACGTTGCTTGTCGTCACGACCCGGTCGTCGTGTTCCTGACTGTTTTCGTTGATATTCTGTAGCTGTGTGGCGGTGGTTTCGTAGTAGTCGGCATTGAAGTCGATGCCCAGTTTTCCCACGTTGCCCAGGTAGTAGGTGTTCAGGTGGTGCGAGTAGTCGTTGTCGCGCCAGTCGTGGTCATACTGCTGACGGTCGTAGAATTCGCCGTTGGCATCTATGTCATAGACTGAGTTTATACGGTTACGGCTCATGGGCGTGCGTGTGTAAGTATAGCGCATGCCCAGAGAGTGCTTATCGTTCACCATGTAGTTCACCCCTCCGGTGGCTTCCAGATAATGGCCGGCGATGTTCATCTCTATCTGCGAGCGGTGGTTCCATATTGTGTCGGGAGTGGTGACGTAGTGTTTGTCGCGTTGCTTCTGGTAGCTTTGCGAACGGCTGTAATAGATTGAGCCGAATATATCCAGACCTCCGTGGCGGTAGTTCAGGTCCAGGTTCTCGTAGTGACTGAAGTGATGATTCTGTTTTATGCCTCCGTATGTGTTCACGCTGAGGCCCTCGCCGTGCGGCTTTACGGTCTTTATCTTGATTACAGCCCTTACGGTGACATCGTATTCAGAGCCGGGATTGGTGATGACCTCCACCTGACTGATGTCCTTCGACTCCAATCGTGTCAGTTCACTTGTATCATACAGTCGCCGTCCGTTCAGGTAAATGATCGGACTGCCCTTGCCGAAGACCGTGAATTCGCCGTCGCTGCCCTGCACGAATGGGATGAGACCCAACACGTCGCTGGCCGTGCCCGCATAGCTGAGCAGCGTGTTCTGTACGTCGGCCACCAGTGCGTTGCCCTTCAGCTTGTAGGTGGGGCGGCGGGCGGTCACTACCGCCTCTTGCAGCATTACGTCGTCGGTCTGCATAGTCATTGTACCTAAGTCGCCCGTGTGGCAGAGCCGGCAGAACATGACGTAGCCCACCGATGTGGCACGAAGCAGGTAATCGCCCTCCGGCAGACCGCTCATACTGAAACGTCCGTCGGCTGCCGTTACGGTGCCTTGAACGAAGGCAGAGTCTTCAGGCTGCAGCGCTACGACATTGACAAATTCCAGCGGAGCACCGTCCTTGTCGCAGAATCGTCCTTGCAGCGTCTGGCCGAAGGAGGCGAGTGTGGTTGCCATCATTATGAGCGACAGCAGGAGCTTTTTATTTATCACAAGGAAAATACGTTTTATAATTGTTGAACTTCCGCAAGTTATAAGTTTTATGTGCATAATGATGTGATTTGTGAATGAAAAAGCTTATAAGTTGTTTTACCTGTTGAAAATTAAAAACATGCGCAGTGTACGGCTCATAAAGCCCATACCTGGAAGAGATATGCAAAGGTATAACAATATTATCAGATAGGAGAAAGATTCTTCGGAAAATGAAAAGAAGGATGTGAGTAGGAATGATAATGGTTAATTAGAAATTAAGTAAGAATTGATTTCAGCGTAAAGACCATTGCTTCAAGCCCGGAAAACTGTCTTTTCTTCTGCTAAAAACAAAACCTGTATGTGCAACTTTCAGATTGTAACCGGCTTCTGATTTTCCGGTCAGAGTTTCCCGATATACCCCGAAAAATAAGCGAGTATTTGCGAACAGACTTTCCTTCGGGCGCAAATACGCGAAAAATAAGAGACTTTTATAAAACATTGAATAGCAATGACTTATATTTAAAGGGTATTTTGTTGCTTTGCAAAAAGCACCATTTCAGCTTGCGAAATGGGCCATTTCAGGGTGCAATATGGTGCTTTTTGGTCTCTGAAATGGGCTTAATCGCACTGCGAAATGGGCAATATCAGAAAGCAGTGTGCATCTTTTCGGACTATGATATAGGGTATATCAAAAGTCGGTTTTGTCCTAAAAGTCCTTTATTATGGAGGATTTGACATTCGTTCACGTCTCTTTTGAGAAAATATTTTGTCAAAATAAAATCAAGAAAAATTGTAAGTCAGTAACGCGAAAACTGAAAAATAAATCATTTTTTAGTACTCCTTATTTCGATTAAAAAAACAGGAGCTCGCCAAGTCCGTTTTCCGGAATCCGGTGAACTCCTGTTTTTTAGTCTGTTGTCCGTTTTACAGTCTTATATTTACTTTAAAATATTGTATATAGCTCTGTCTGCATGCAATGGTCGAAATTCCGATCAGCAGATTCAACAGATGCTTGTCTTTTAGTCTCTACTAACGGAGCCTGCATAGGGAACAGGGGGCATTTGGTATGTGTTTTCCGCACTTACTATTATAAAGACACTGAAAAATCGGCATACCTGCGTACATAGAATCGCACATACGGATTCAGCAAGCGCACCGGTTTTATAGGGAACTTTGGAATAGTCTTCTGATGTCCATCGAGAGGAAATCTTCTACACCGATGCCGCCGTCGCCGACAATGAACGCCGCCTGTGGTGCAAACAGTTCCTTGAATTTATCCAGACCGCTCGTCCTTTTCTCGGCGTTGCTCTTTACCTCGATGGCTATTGTTATGTTTTTCTTGCGGATGACAAAGTCCACTTCATCATTTCGTTCTCTCCAGTAGAACACCTCAAACCGGTGGATGAACCCCTGACTTACAAGGTAGGCTCCTATGCCGGATTCAAATATATGACCCCATACCCGACGGTCGAGCAGGGCTTGTTCGAATGATACAGGGCTGTACACCGTTTTCAATGCGTTGTTGAACACCTGGAACTTTGGAATGCTGGCTTTTCTTCGGGCCGTATCAATGCTGTACTTCTGTAGGCCGCACAGCAGTCCGCTTTCTTCCAGCAGATTGATGTATCCGGCCAGTGTAGCCGTATTCCCCGCATCCTGAAGAGAACCAAGCATCTTGTTAAGCGACAGCAGGTTGCCTGAGTATGCCGCTCCCAGTTCAAAGGTCTGTCGCAGCAGTGCCGGCTTGCTGATGGGTGTGTCCATCAGAATGTCTTTGTTGATGGTCGCCTCGATAATGGCAGACTGTATATATTGCTGGAAACGGTCTTCGTCACCGATAAGTGAGGCCGCTCCGGGATAGCCTCCGTAATAAAGATATTGATCGATTGAGAAACCGAAACTGTCTCTCATCTCCGTATAGCTCCAGTGGCTCATGCGTATCTCTTCGAATCTTCCGGCAAGAGATTCCGACAGTCCCTTTTCCAGCAGTACCCGGCTGCTGCCCAACAGAAGCACTTTGATGTTGCGGTCATGAAATGTGTCATCGTCCCATTCCTTTTTTACGACCTCGCTCCAGTTGGATATCTTCTGTATTTCGTCTATTACCAGGACGATTTCTCCCCATCCGTTGTTTTCTTTGAGGCTGCGTGCTGCAGCCCAGCAGTTGGAGATCCATGCACTGTTCGTAGCCGGTACGTTATCAGCGGAAAACAGCTGGTACGGAATGGATATATCCTTCAATACCTGTTTTACTACTGTCGATTTTCCTACCTGGCGGGCACCCATCACGACCTGAATGAACTTTCTCGGTTCTTCCATTCGGTCTTTAATTATCTGATATTCAGCTCTTTTATACATGGTCTTACATTTTACGCAGTGGAATGCGTATTTTTACGCAGTGCAAATATAATAACTTTTTTAATACTACATCAATTTATTGAATGATAATGTTTTGCAATTATGTTTTTAGTTTGTAAACCTGTAGTTGTGCTTTGTTTTTACCGCAGGGCTTTGTGTACTCATACTTTGTTGGTCGGCAAATGTAGGACAAGGTGCATAATCTCCAAATGACATTACATTCGGATGACGGATTCAGTATCCGCATGTTTTCAACAATCTTAGTTTGTCACGCGGATTTCTATCAACCAAGATCGGTTATCCGGATCCGGCTGGTAGTTTTTGCCTTATATTGAGCTTATTTCCATTGGATTTTTATCAGGCATATTGGATCATGTCAAGACAAGGCGGACAAAAAGACGCCGACAGAAAACAAAGAGACGGCCGAAAACATGATGCACAGGATAGATAAAACCATGTGCCGTCTAATGACCGATTCGGGTTCAAGAACATTGGTATCAGCGGCGATGAATGGTGTGCGGAATGTCATGAGAAGGTTGTAGAGAAAGATATTATTCCGGACAATGATGCAGCCGGACGCGGATGCGCGGGAATAGGGCAGGCGGTATTATTGTTTGCGGTGCGGCCGTTTATACGGTATGAAAAAAGCGGACACATGTCTGTGCCCGCTTCTTTAAGTTAGAATTACAAATTAATATCTGCTTTTATTTCATGAACTTCTTTCCGTTCATAATGTAAATGCCTTTCTTCAGAGTGCTCGGGTCTGTGCCGAGGTAGCGTCCGTCGATGCTGTAGATGCGGTTGTCGGCGGGTTTCTCAACTGTCGGCACGTTGTCGATGGCAGTTGTCCAGTTAGAGTTGTTCTCTGCCCGGAGTGTTGCGCTGCTGCCGTTCTTCACGAGAATGTAGCTGTTGTTCACGTCTTCCTTGCTGCGTATCGGCTGCCATTCGGTCTCACGTTCAGACATGGTGGCAAGATATATGCGGTAAGTGCCGTTGGGGAGTGATGTGAATGGTACCTTTGCGTTGTTGAATTTCAAGCCACTGAGATATCCTATGGCTGAGAATGTTGACTCGTCACCAAGTAAGGCGAGGAGTTCAGCTTCGCCTGTTGTGGTGTTCTGTGCCATCACACCCATCTTGCCTGTGAAGTCGTCCACGTCGATGTTGTACACACCATCTGTGCCCAGGACAATGTATGAGCCCGATTTTGTGGCTGTCAGCTGGTGGCCGAATCCCCACATTGAGCGGTAAGTGCTGTCGAAGGTCGGGTCGTCAGGCATGCGCACGGTCACCATGTCCTGTCCGTAGTTGTATCCGTCGAGCTCGGCGATATCGAAGAATCCGTTGTCAGTACCGCCCCAACCCCAGTTTACGTGCACCAGTCCGTTCTCGTCGTATCCGTCGAGCACGAAAGAGTGTCCGCCGCTTGAAGATTGTCCGCCGTAGAGTATAGGACATCCGTCGTTGAGTTCGCGATAGACGATGCTCATCCACTCGTCAACAGGGAATATGTCGCGTGTGTATAGCTTTATGTTCTCGTCGTAGAGGAAATACTTGCGCAGAGCCTGGCAAGCGTTGGCGCTGAACGCTCCGCTACCTGTCGTGGTGTAGTTCATCTCCACAGACACACCGCAGTGGTACATGAGCTTTGCTACGGCGTCGGCCTGTACCTGTGTGTAGTTGCCCGGGGTATAGACGGGCAGCATGTTGTCGTAGTCGTAGGTGGTCTCGAAGTTTGCCGACGGTCTTACGGTGCCGTAGCCTTCCTCAGAGTTGTAAGTGTAGGAATAGTGTCCGCTTCCCTTTACAGGATATTTGTGATAGTACATTATCTGTGCCATGGCTGTTGCCACGCATCCTGTGACGTAGTTGTACTTCTTGCCGTTCTTGGTGTAGGTAGGACACATGTTGTTGAATGGCGCGTCCTGGTTCCAGCGGGTGGTGAGCAGTTCGTCAACACGTTCCTTGTATTCGGCAGCAGGGCGCACTCTTTCGGGCTGTTCGCCGTCGGCGAGTTTCTTCTCAAGTGCTGTGTTTATGGCATCCATCCACCAGAGGAAGGCAGGTGCATGCTCATCGGCGAGCTTGGCGTCGCTGTAGCCGAGTACCGGTGCGAATTCGTCATCGTTGGCTATCACTGCGTATCCGCCGTTCTTGTAACCCAGCACGGTGAGCTGTGATTTCCGGCTCAGCACTTCGGGTTCGGCTGCGACGTTGCCGTGAAGTCCCTTTGCCATTGTCGTGGTTGAGAGAACCTTGGCTGCTTCCTGGCGCAGCTGTGCGGCTGTACGCGGTTTTGCGGTCATTGTGCATGTCACTGCCAGCAGCAACATGACTATTAAAGATTGTCTTTTCATTTTGGAACAGTATATGTTTGGTTTAAAATTAATAAGTGATCGTGTTTCGTTTAAAGAATAAAAGGCAGGTTGCAGGACTCAGTCGTCCGGACAACCCGCCTTATTTACTTTCTGTACCCTGTGTGTGCAGGGCCGTGAATTATTGTTTCTTTGTGAGAGTTATGTCGTAGACAGCATCCCAGAATCCTTTTCCCGGCTGATAGAGATACAGCATCTGGTTGGTCGGGAATGTGATGACATCAGGCAGAACCTTACCCTCTTCAACAGACCATGAACCTGTAACGTCGTCGAATGTTATCTGGCGGCCGTCGTCGGTTGCCCATGCCCATTGATACAGCTGGCCTCCGTTATCAAATGAAGAAATCTCTTCGCCGCAGATGAATCCGAGAGTTCCCTGTCTTGTCTCCTTGTTGTAGTTGTAGCGGAAACGCCATGAGCAGTCGAGGCTTACGCCGACATCGAACATTGCAGGGCAGGAAGCCTTGATAATCTTCTCATAATCGGCACTGCTCTCGTCTGCAGCACAACTGAGTGTGACGTCGGCAGAGAAATCAGTGTATTCTCCGGTAGGATATCCCTCTTCGTCATATACAGGCCGTTTAGCCTTGAGAGTCCATGTTCCGGCGAATGCGAGATATGTATCGCCATCGTTATCCTTTATTGTAACGGTTGTCTTCTGGGTTGATATCTTGGCACCGTTTGCCGATACGATGGTCAGAGTGAACTGGCGGTCTTCGTTGATTTCGTTATCGTCGATTACTTTCACCTCTACGTTAATTGTTCCGGTGCTGAGTGTGTCGGCTTTGATGTTGAGGGTCTTGTCGGTTATGAGATAGTGTGTGCCTTCTACGGCGCCGTTCTTTTCTACCGGAGCAGCTTCAACCTTCACCTGTACAGAACCGTTTCTGTAGCCGCTTACGTTGATAGGAATGTTTGTATATCCGGTTGTTGCTTCGCTGATTTGAACTTCCTCGCTTGCAAATCCGACGGTGCATTGCTCGGTGTTCGTGGCTTCTTCGTCGTCAGAGCATGACCAGAAGAAAGGCAGAGCAATGGCCAAAAGCATATATAATTTTATATATTTCATAAGTTTGTTTTGCTTTTATGATTGTTGTTTATTGGCAGGCGGACTTGGTGTTGCCGCATCCGCCTGCATTTAGAATTAGTATCCGGGGTTCTGAACCAATTTCTTGTTCACATCCATCTCGTGCTTCGGTATCGGCCATGTGAACTTAGGATCGTTGGCCGGACGGCTGAGCTCTGTGGTTGTAGATCCCGGCAGAAGCAGCAGGTCTTTCTGTTGTGCCGCGCCACGTGTCATACCCAGGTGCCAGCGTTTGAGGTCGAACAGACGTGAACCCTCGCCAACCATCTCGCGCTCGCGCTCGTTGCGAACTTCAGTCATGATGGTCTCTTTGGTGAACGAGCGGTACTGGTAACCAGCGATACGTTTTGACTCCAGCTCGTTGAGATACTGTGCTGCTTTGGCAAGAGCGGCATCATCATCATTTTTTATTGCAAGCTGAGCGTTTGCCTCTGCAGCGATGAGGTACATCTCTGCGATGCGGAATACTTTAGGCTCGATGACAGAACGTGAGTTTGTGTTCTGATACTGCTGATAAAGTCTTGTGTTCAACGGGAACTTGTTGAATGCGTAAACTTTTCCTGATGTACCGGTTGTTGTGGTTACTTCAATCTGGTTGAAGTAAACCTGCTTGCGGTAGTCTTTGCTGTCATACAGATCGTAGAGAGTCTTTGTAGGAACGAAGTCCGGATTTTTGTCAACCGGCTGGTAATAAACATCACCTGTTGCAGCTGCAAGCTCTGAAGCGCTGGCGATGGCAAGCTGGAAGATTGTCTCCATTCCGGCATCCTCTGCCCACATTGATTTCAGTTCGCTTACGCCCTCAGCAAGTGCGTATGTACCTGAGTTGATGAGCTGTTCAGCGTATTTCGCAGCGTTTGCGTAGTCGTCCATGGCGAGTGCCTGGCGTGCGCGGAGTGCTGTGATGGCATCCGGAGTAACGTATGCGCTGAGCGGAGCGTTAGCCTCGCTGACATACTTGGCAGCGCTGTCGAGGTCTTCTGTAACCTGAGCCATTGTCTCTGCAAGAGTCTTACGTGCAGGATATGTGCTTGCGCTGGCAGACGGAGCGTAGTTGAGACGGTAAGAAACACCTGTGTTGGCGTTGTTTGCTGTAGAAGCGTCATAGTCGGCGCAGTAATACTGTGAAAGCATGAAGATGCAGTATGCACGCATGAAGAATGCGTCGCCCTTGGCTGCGTTCACGTTCACCATGTCAGCGTCGGTGAATACGCTCTTATCAGACATGTTGCATTTGTTGTAACCGTCGATAAGGAAGTTAGAACGTGCTATGGTTGCCTGATAGTTTCCGTAAACACCGTCTATTGATGAGTTCTGCGGTGTGAAGTCCCAACGGTACATGTCACCAAATGTATTGGAGTTTCCGATCAGGGCATGGAAACCGTCGCACTGTATTTCGGGAGTTGTGTAGAATGTGTTTCCACCTACAGATGAACGCAGTGCGGAATACAGACCCACACGCATTGCCTGGAAGTCGGCAGGTGTCTGCAGTGCCTCGCCTTCAGGTATCTTATCATACGGCTCCTTGTCCATGTCGCATGATACCAACAGACCGGCAGTTAATGCAAGAAATAAATATATCTTTTTCATTTTTTCCTTTGTTTTATAATTATAATGTTAACTGGATACCGAATGAATACTGGCGGGTATTTGGATAGTCGCCGATGGTTGAATATCCGTCAACCTCAGGGTCGTAGCCGTGATAACCGGTGAAGGTGAGCAGGTTGCGGCCTACGAAGTAAACCTTTGCGCCTTTGATGATCTTTGTGGTGCTGAGCCAGTTCTGCGGCAGATTGTAAGACAGCTGCAGGAACTTCAGACGTACGAACGAAGCGTTCTCAATGAGGCTTGAGTCGAACTGACGCTGGCAGTTTGCTGCTGCGATGTTGGTGATGTCACCCGGTTTCTGCCACATGTCGAGCATTGCTGTGCTCTGGTTGTGCTCTGTTGCGAATGCCGGGTTCTCTGCGAAGTAACGGTCGTTGTTCGCCATGTAACGGTCGAACATACCTGTGAACTGAACGTCGAGCTGCAGACCTTTCCATGAAACGGTTGTTGAAAGACCGCCTGACCACGGAGCAATCATACCTTTGTCGAGCATCACGCGGTTGTCCTCAGAATAAACCTTTGTCTCGTTGCCGTTCTTGTCGAGCCATACACTCTGACCGTCGGCCGGATCAACGTGGCTCCAGCGTACGAAGTAGAATGTTCCGTAAGCATAGCCTTTCTCAAGGTGAACGAGGTCGGTGACGTCGTAAGAGTCGGTACCTTCGAACAGTTTTGTAACTTTGTTCTTGTTGTAGTTACCGTTCAGGCTTACGTTCCAGTACCAGTCCTTGGTTCTGATGATGTCATAGCCGATGTTGAAGTCAACACCACGGTTGTACATCTCTGCTACGTTACCCCAACCACTGCTGAAACCTGTGGTGTAAGAATAAGGTATAGTTACAAGCATGTTGGATGTAACCTTGTTGTAGAACTCAACGTCGAATGTCAGACGGTTGAACAGCTTACCGTTGAGACCTAAGTTGAAGGTCTTTACTGTTTCCCATGTCAGGTCAGGGTTTGCTGCGTTTGATACAGCTGAACCGGTCTGGCCGTTATACTGCAGACCACCACCTACAAGTCCGAGTGCCATGTAAGGGTCGATACCTGAGTTACCTGTAGAACCGTAGCTGATCTTGAACTGCAAGTCGTTGAGCCAGCTGCGTGTCTGCTCCATGAAGTTTTCTTTTGTTACATCCCACATGAATGCGGCAGCACCGAATGTTGCCCAGCGGTTGTTCTCGCCGAAGAGAGAAGAACCGTCACGACGTACACTGAGGTCGAGGAAGTATTTGTCTGCGTAAGAATAGTTGAGTGTACCGAACCATGAGTTACGTACCTCTTCAGAGATGCTCTGTGAAGGCTGCTGAACGCCTGACAGAGGAGCGGCAGACAGGATGAGAAGACGGTTGTCTGTGAAACCGCCGGCTGCAACGCCGAATGATTCTGTCTTATTGGTCATTGTCTCCTGACCGAGCAGGACTGTCATGTGATGATCTCTGAGGAAATCGAATTTGTACTCAGCTGTGTTGGTAACGGTCCAACGATAGAAGCGTGAGAAGCTCTCTGTTACAAGACCTGTCTGTGCGAACGATACGTCAGGTGTCATGAGACATTTGCCTGATACACGCAGGTCGTTGGCATCAAGACCTACAGCCGAACGGATGTTCAGACCCTTGATAGGGTTGATGTTTACATACATGTTTTCGTTCAGACGAACACGGGTTGTGTTGCTTGGCTGTATCTCTGAAAGGTAATACGGGTTGTAGCTTCCGTCAGGAAGTATGTTCAGACGGTCACCGTAGCCTTCGAATGTACTGTTGGCATAATCACTTGTGTTAAGTCCGAGAACTTCGTAATATGGAAGTGTAGGATTGTATGTACGTGCAACGAAAGATTTGTTTCCCGGTGAGTTAGGAGTTGTTCCGTATGCAGATGTCTTAGACTTTGTATAAGCAATATTGGTATTGCTTCCGACCTTCAACCAATCATTGATGTTGGCCTCGAGGTTGGCACGAAGGCTCTCACGGCGCATGTTTGAGTCGTCCATGATACCGTTAGCATTGTAGTGTCCGTAAGAAATGAGGTAAGACAGGTTGTGAGAACCACCGCGGATACTTACGTCAATCTGAGACATAGGTTTGCTGTCTCCGAACAGCATTTCTTTCCAGTCTGTACCGATGTTGTACTTCTTATAGTATGCTTTCATAGCCTGGAAGTTGGCATTTGTCTTATAAGAAGGATCGAGCATCTCCTGGAAGTCGAGCCACTGGTTGGCGTCCATCATGTCGAGGTTGTCGCCTGTCATCTCAGAAAGACCATACTGGGCAGAAACTGTGATAGTAGGAGCCTCACCGAAGTTACCTTTCTTTGATGTGATGATTACGACACCGTTTGCAGCACGTGAACCGTAGATGGCTGTTGCAGAAGCATCCTTGAGCACGGTCATGTTCTCGATGTCGTTAGGGTTGAGTGAAAGGAATGTGTTTGAAGAAATCTCACTTCCATCGAGGATGAACAGAGGTTCTGTGGTTGCGTAAATTGAAGTGACACCACGGATACGCATGCTGGAAGTTGCAGATGGCTCACCAGAAGATGTGAATACCTGCAGACCTGCTACCTGTCCCTGCAAAGCATCACCGACGTTTGCGAGCGGACGGTTGGCAAGCTTGTCGCTTCCTACTGTTGCTACTGAACCTGCGATGGTTCCGAGCTTACGTGCCGAACCGTAACCTGTTACGACAACGCCCTCGAGTGTGTGGCTGTCTGATTCGAGTACGATGCGCATGTTATTAGCTGCCTTGACTGTCTTGGGAATCATGCCCAGATAGGTGATCTGGAGCTCTGTGCCCACCGGCACGTTGATTGTGAACTCTCCGTCGGCATTTGTCACTGCGCCTGCGTTCAGGCCCTTTGCCTTGACAGATGCTCCCACTACCGGTTCGCCGTCCTCTGCCGAGGTGACAACTCCGGTCAAGCGAGACTGTGCCAACGCCATTCCTATGCTGAGGAACAGGCAGGCAAGAATCATTGTCAATCTTCTTTTCATAAAAATCTCTCTCCTGATTTGATTAAAAATATTAAAAATAAATGTTCTTTCTCTATATTATTTTTCGGGCATCACCCCGGTCATCCTTCTTTTGGTAAGGCTCAAGGATGCGTTAGCTCCTGATACTCCACCAGTTACGCTCCTTCAGCTATGAATATCGGCGCTGACTGTACGTTTCTTTCGTCCGGCTTGCGCCTCTTGTTTTTTTTGCAATCAATTTGCTATTTTTGCATGCACCTCTTGTGGAGAGGTGTATTATTTTGGTGAATTCCGGGCTTTTATGTCAGCCGCGGCGAGGTGTGACAGGGCTTTTCATTGATTCATCGGACACCGGACTTGTGCCGGAAAATTACATATAACCTAATAGCGATCTGACTTCCTTATATATAATAATGTATAGACGCGGCATAATCACGCCGTGAATATATTGAACAAAGAGTTTGTATTTGTCTGAAGATATACATAATTCCGCATGTTGAACAGACGTGATGCTTGTATAAAAACGCGAGTTAAATAAAGAATTATTAAGAAAATTGGCGGCCGTTGTTACGGTTTCATCGTCAGCGACGATGCTCCATAACAAGCGATAATGGTTCTTTCGGCACGTGCTGCCGGCCTTATCCGCCAAAAGGCTCGACCGACTTGCGTTATGTTACTTTTCATTCATTTAACAAAAAACTTAAAAAGACTGTTATGAAAATCAGATTCCAATTAAATGTCTTGGTAAATAAGAAGGACGACAACCAAGCCGATGGATATGTCACCAACGGAAACCATTCATTTGTCGCATACGTGCTAAGGGAGATTGACAATGCCCGCAACCGTGGTTCGTTCAGCACGGCAGCCAACTACAACACGGCAATCAAGTCGCTCCTCAAGTATCTTGGATGTAAGGATATAAAAGTGAAGGACATATCGCAAGAAATGCTTGAGAATTATCAGAAATGGCTGCTCAGGCGCAATGTGTCGCTCAACACCATATCGTGCTACATGCGTTCGCTGCGCTCAGTGTACAACCGTGTGACGGAAAACAGCGGAGACGTATTTGTAAAGGCCTTCACCGGCAACACGCCTACGGTGAAACGATCGCTGTCTATCACTGACATACAGCGTCTGATGATGATGAAACTGCCTTACCGGTCGCGCATTATGCTAACCCGCGACTTGTTCATCTTCAGCTTCTATTGCCAGGGAATGCCCTTCATAGACCTCGCGTTCCTGAAGAAATCACAGATTGAGGACGGCAACATAATATACCATCGTCGTAAGACCGGGCAGATAATCCACATAAAAATAGAACCATGCATGGAGAGCATAATAAAGAAATATGAGGACAAAGACCCAGTGTATGTATTTCCGATACTGAAATCGACGGATAAGAACTCGCCCTACGTGCAATATCAGAAACAGCTGTGCTACTATAACCTATCGCTGAAACGGCTCGGACGAAAGGCCGGACTGTCCCGCCCGCTCACTTCGTACGTCGCCCGCCACACGTGGGCAAGCATCGCCTTTCAGACCAATGTCGAACTGCAGACCATATCGCGCGCAATGGGACATACCAATCCAATGACCACCTTAATATATATAAAGGAACTCGACAACCATTATCTAGCGACAGCCAATCGTAAGATTATCATGGCATGCAACGCTCTAACAGAAGAAATAAACGACTTTATGGAGTAAAGGAACAATGTTCCGACAAACCATAAAGGAATATAAATACCATAATATAAATAATAACGGATTAAAATATATATGATAAAGATGCATGCACGATAGTCGTAGTACCGCATCTATTATCATAAGACAATCATTCTACGTCAGAAAACAACGTGTGTCACACTATTCTACTCAGACAATATATTGCAGCTGTCGTGCGGATGATAAAATAAAGACATTCTGTCGGCAGCTGCGCCTTTTTGCTTTCATAATGCACGCATGTCTTCACGTATGGAATCAAACCGCACATCTCCGGACCTCATCGAAGCATAATGTTTACAATTCCAAAGTATTGAATAATTGCAAATCAGTTTCCATAAAAAACATGCAATTATTCTAAGAATTTTCATGTTTTATTCATTTCTTTGTATTAGAATGACATTTTAGGCCTGTTTTTTAACATTTATAGCCAATAAAGGTTAAAAAATGTATTGTTTAAAATGCAATGTTTGTTCTATATTCGAATTAATATTAATTTTGCAAACTGATGCTAAATTTAGATAATTTCTGCCACCTCTCCACAAGAGGTGCATGCAAAAATAGCAATTTGATTGCAAAAAAACAAGAGGCGCAAGCCGTACGAAAGAAACGTACAGTCAGCGCCTATATTCACAGCAAAAAGGAGCGTAACTGGCAGTATTTCAGAAGCTAACGCGTCCTTGAAGCTTTCAGATTATAAGGATGACCGGGTGATGCCCGAAAAAATAATATAGCGAAAGAACATTTATTTTTAATATTTTTAATCAAATCAGGAGAGAGATTTTTATGAAAAGAAGATTGACAATGATTCTTGCCTGCCTGTTCCTCAGCATAGGAATGGCGTTGGCACAGTCTCGCTTGACCGGAGTTGTCACCTCGGCAGAGGACGGCGAACCGGTAGTGGGAGCATCTGTCAAGGCAAAGGGCCTGAACGCAGGCGCAGTGACAAATGCCGACGGAGAGTTCACAATCAACGTGCCGGTGGGCACAGAGCTCCAGGTTACTTATCTGGGCATGGTTCCCAAGACAGTCAAGGCTGCTCACAACATGCGTGTCGTACTCGAATCAGACAGCCATACGCTCGAGGGCGTTGTCGTTATGGGTTACGGTTCGGCACGTAAGCTCGGAACCATTGCCGGTTCGGTTGCTACCGTTTCGGGCGAGAAGTTCTCTACAACCCCAGTTGCTAACGTAAGTGATGCTTTGCAGGGACAGGTTGCCGGTCTGCAGGTATTCACATCTTCAGGTGAGCCTTCTGCTGAGGCAAGCATGCGTATCCGTGGTGTGACATCACTATATGCAACAACCGAACCTCTTTACATTCTGGATGGAAGTGAGATTACTCGTGGTGCATTCCTTTCACTTAACCCTAACGATATCGAGAACATCACAGTATTGAAAGATGCATCTTCTACAGCCATCTACGGTTCACGTGCCGCAAACGGTGTGATTATCATTACTTCAAAGAAGGGTAACTTCGGCGAGGCTCCAACTATCACGGTTTCTGCTCAGTATGGTATCTCTGAGATGACAAGCGATAATGAGAAGATGATGAACGCCAACCAGTGGCTCGACTTCCAGGAGATCCTTGACCCGACTTTGGTCAACAATGCCAACTTCCAGGCAGAGAAGGCATATTATCGTAAGTATGGTATAAGTACAGACTGGCGTGATATATTCTTCGGTGACTCTAAACCTGTAACTCAGATAGACGCCAGTGTCCGCGGAGGATCAAACAATCTGTCTTATCTTCTGTCTTTCAACCATTATAACACAGAAGGTATCATGGACGACTCCAACATGCGTCGTGAGAGTCTTCGTGCCAATCTCGAGGCAAATGTCAACAAATGGTTGAAGATAGGTTCAAATACAAACCTTGCATTTACCAAGACAGAAACAACAGCATTCGGTACACAGTCAAACAATGTTTATAATAAATCGTTTGCTGCCAGAATTTTCCTTCCGACATCATCTTATTATGAAATCCTCGGTCTCGACCGCAACGATTATGCCAACAGTACTTTCGAAGGATACGGAGAGAGAAGATACAAATTTGAAGAGATGAGCGGTTACTATAACCCTTATTGGTTGTCAGAGTTGCAGCCACGTCATAGCGATCAGGTTCGTCTCAATGAGAATCTTTATGTAAACATCAACCCGATCAAGGGTCTTAACCTACGTTCAGCTGTTGGTCTCGACGCATACGATGCACGTACCTCCGCAAGATGTTACAATACATTGGATATAGACCCGAATGTATTCCCGACAGGTTCTGCCAATGAAAGCTTCTCACGTTTCTATCGTTGGACAGTAACAAATACGGCCGAGTACAAGTTCAACTTCCTCCGTGATAATAACGTAAGCATCTTGCTCGGTCAGGAAAGTATGACAACAAAGAGCGAAGGCTTCAGTGCAGGTATGGAAGGACTTATAGACAACCGCCTTATGCTGATGTCTGCAGGTGTCAGAGACGGTGCTACGGTCCCGGGACACTCTATAAGCGACGAGGTTCGTAACTCTTGGTTCGGTATGCTTAACTATAGCTACGGCGACCGTTACTTCATTGACGCTTCAATACGTCGTGACGGTTCCTCACTTTTCGCAAAGAATCACCGTTGGGCAACATTCGGCGCAATCGCTGCAATGTGGAACATAACAAACGAAGACTTCATGCAGCCGACAAAGAGCTGGCTCAACGACCTGCAGTTCAAGGTCAGCTACGGTTCTACCGGTAACTCAGGAATCAGCGCATATCAGTACTTGGGTCTTGCATCTACTACAGGAGAATATCTTGGAAACGGTGGCATGGCTCCGGTAAATGTACGCAACGACGAACTGACATGGGAGACTGTAAAGACCCTGAATGTCGCTTTGGTCGGAAAGATCTTCAACAGATTCACATTCGATGTTGAGTTCTACAACAAGGTTACATCCAACATGCTTGTAGGCATACCTTACTCTTATACAACAGGTTTCGCTTCACAGTGGGGTAACGTAGCAGAGATGTACAACCGCGGTGTTGATTTCACACTCGGTGCTGAGATTATAAAGAATAAGGATTGGTTCTGGAATGTTTCGTTGAACTTCAACTACAACAAGAACGAAATCACCAAGTTGTTTGAAGGCGCTGACTCTTACGACTTAACTGATCTGGTACACCTCGAGGTGGGACATCCTTACGGAGAGTTTTACTATGTACGTTGGAGTCATGTAGATCCGGCTGATGGTCAAAACGTATGGCTCGACAAGAACGGTAACTACACAAAGACGTATTCAGAAGACGACCGTGTGATGACAGGTAAAGGTAGGATTGCTCCTTGGTCAGGCGGTTTCTCTACAACCGTTGCATGGAAAGGCCTGCAGCTCGATGTTCAGTTCACCGGTATGTTCGACCGTTACATGGCGAACAACGAACGCTGGTTCACAATGAACCCGACATTCGCAACATCAAACAACCAGTCTGTCGATATGCTCAATATGTGGCAGAAGCCGGGTGATATTACTGATGTGGCAGCTGCCAATGCAGAATATCAAATGGATACTCACCTCATAGAGAACGCTTCGTTCGTACGTCTGAAGTTCCTGCAGCTGTCTTACACACTGCCGAAGAACTGGCTTGACGCTACACACTTCGTTAAGGGATGCAAAGTTTATTTCGTTGGCCGCAACCTGCTTACCTTCACCGGTTACAAAGGCTACGACCCTGAGGTGGACAGCTTCTCTACGATAGGCGACTATCCGAATACACGTCAGTATTCATTTGGTTTACAACTTACGTTCTAATAAAACAAAAACAAAATTTCAAAAATGAAAAAGATATATTTGTTACTTGCATTGACAGCTGGATTGGTTTCTTGCGATATGGACAAGGATCCGTATGACTCTGTTCCTGATACAGAGGCGCTGATGAATCCGGCAAATTACCAGAGTGCACGCACAGCGCTTTACTCAGCGCTGAAGAGTTCTATCGCAGGTACATTCTACAATGCTCCGGAGATACAGTGTGATGGTTTCAATGCTATCACCGGATACAGCAACACACTTGGTGATATGTACAGATGGACATACACATCACAGTCAACAACCTTTGATGGCGTGTATGGAAACTATCAGGCAATTATAGCACGCGCAAACTTCATCATCGACAACTATAATAAGGCTGATTTCTCCAATAAAGGTCTGTTCCCCGATCAGGCAACAAGCACCAACCCGGGTATGCCGGCAGTAAGAGCAGCCAAGGGTGACGCTTTCTTCATGAGAGCATATTCAATCTTCATGCTGTCTCAGTATTTCAGCCCGGCTTATGACAAGTCGAATGAGGATGAGCCCAACCTCGGCGTTTCATATCGTCTTGACTATAATCCTTCAATCGATCAGTCCACATATCCAGGACGTAAGACTCTGAAGGAGACTTATCAGCAGATTTACGACGATTTGGACAGTGCAGCCATATACGTCAGCCGTGATGCCAACTATCCGTTGTATTATGTCAGCCCTGACGCCATAAGAGCTTTGCGTGCCCGCGCCGCACTTGCCAAGGGCGACTATGAGACTGCTGCCGACAATGCCGAGAGAGTAATTGTTTCTGGAAACTACAATCTGGCTAAGAGCCAGACCGATTTCGGCAACATGTGGCAGAACGATAATTACACAGATGATGTGGAGCTTATCTTCCAGTTGCCTACAACATCAACAAGCGACCTGCCTTTGGCAACAGGTACTTTGTTCCAGGCACAGTCTAAAGGTAGCGTTCCCGACTATGTTCCTACTCAGACATTACTCGATCTATATAGTGCAAACGACTATCGTTTCGCAGCTTATTTCAGCACAACTGACATAACAACCAATAACGGAGCTATCGGTACAGTATATGCATTCAACAAGTATCCGCTCTATGGAATATGGTTCCAGCTCACAGGTAATACATCTGCTCTTGGTTGCAGCCAGCCTAAGGTGTTCCGCCTTGCCGAGATGTATCTTATTGCTGCTGAGGCTTATGCCAATATCGACGGCGAGCTGGCTACTGCCGCTGATTACCTCAACGAGCTCGAAAGCACTCGTATAAAAGGATACAGAAATAAGAACTTCACAACAAAAGAGGATTTCATGCAGGAGCTTATGAGAGAGCGTCAGCGTGAGATGGTCGGCGAAGGTACACGCCTGTTCGATATCAAGCGTTGGCACATCGCAATGAGTCGTGGCGTTCCGCAGAACAGAACTCTGTGTCTGCTTCCGGGTTCATCTACTACAGACATGGTTGTAGAAGCCGATTCTCCAAGATTCACATGGCCGATACCGAAGCATGAGATTGATGTCAATCCGGCTATTGTCCAGAATCCCGGTTATTGATATTGGAATTTATAAATTATCAATTTAAAATGAAAATAATTATGAAATATATAAAATTGTTGACCCTTGCCGTGACAGCATCTTTGTTTGCGGCATGCTCGAGTGACGATGTCGAGTACAACAGTGCAGACGGCGTAGCTGTAGAATTCGAGCAGACAGCCATACAGGTCAGGGAGAACGAGAGAATCTTCAATGTGCCAATAAAAGTCAGCGGCAAACGTAACGGCAATATTCAGTTAAAGATAACCGCCGCCGAAACAGGAGAGACTCCTGCCAAGGAAGGTGTCAATTACGTTATAAGTGACAAGACTCTCACCCTTAACCCAGATACGTTAAGCTCTGGAGTTATAAATGTAAACATCAGTGTACTGGATGACAAGGAAGCAAACAACGACCGTACTTTCACTATTACCATTGCTGAAGCTAATGGTGCGGAGATAGGAACGGCTAAGACAGCAACTGTCACAATTCTCAATGATGACGGTTTCTATAAGGCCATGATGGGAGAGTGGACAATGTCAGGATACGACATCAACGGATCAAGATTCTCTTGTGATGTCACGCTGAGTGGTCCTACAGATCCTAATGATTTCGATTATGAGAAGACTCTGACAGCAACCACGACCAATCTGTTGGGCATGGGAGAAACCCTTACATTCCCGTTTGAATATTCATTCGATGTCATATCACGTTCAGGACAGATAGGCTGGTATGTTGACGACTCCGTAATTGGTCAGACGTCTGACGGCCATGCTCTGACATTCATGTATCTCGGAGCTGACGGATATGTATATAATAATTCATCCTTCAAGGGAACCTGGTCATTAGGTCCGAATGGAGAACCTGCCGACAGGATAACATTCAGCAATGATTTGTATCTTGTATATCAAGAGGGTTCGTCCATATATCCGGTGGCTGCGTTCATGTACATAACTCTTACTAAGAAGCAATAAAGTTTATTATTGAGGGAAAGGCACATCACTTAGTGGTGTGCCGTCTCTCTTTTTTACACATAAAGCTAATATTCAGATATGAGAAAGTTATTCTTAGCGTTATCGTTCATACTTCTGTCCACGACATCTTACTGTGCGCCTCGAAGCCTTGAACAGATTAAAGCAGCTGCAGCTAAAGTCCTAAAGCTAAAGATCCAACCTAACAGAGTAAATGCCCTTAACGGCAAGACAAACGTTCTCAATGTCCTTAAGGAAGGCAACGAGTACACTGTCGTTGGTTATGCCGACGGCGGTTTTGCTGTTATTGCAAACGATGACATGTTCAATGCCGTAATAGGATATTCTGACGGACAGTTCTCACAGACCGATATGCCGCCGGCAATGGTATGGTGGATGAGCGCGATGGACGAGTCGTTGCGCAAACAGAAAGAGAGCGGTATCACATCACCCCGTGCCGTCAGTCCTGCCGATGCCGGTTATCCCGCATCTGTCGATGAGCTTGTGACATCAAGCTGGGGACAGGATACTCCTTTCAACGACCAGTGTCCGACATATACTTATGCCGGAAAGACACAGCGCTATGTCACAGGATGTGTGGCGACAGCCATGTCTCAGATTATGTATTTTCATAAATATCCGTTGCATGGACAGGGACGTAAGATATACGATTTCACTTCACCCGTTGACGGAAAACAGTGGAATTTCGATGTCAGGTTCAGCCGTGTAAAATACGACTGGGATAATATGATCGACAGTTACGACCATGGTTACAACGCATTGCAGGCAGAGGCAGTGGCACAGCTTATGTTCCATTGCGGTGTATCTGTCAACATGATGTACAATATGGACGGCAGTGGCGCGTTCACAAAGGATGCTGCCAACTCACTAAGAGAATATTTCAGCTACAGCACCAAGATGTACACACGCGATGTGTTCACCAAAAACGAATGGATGGACGTTATTTATAAAGAGATAAGCGAGCATTGTCCTATTCTTTATGGTGGTTCATCACCGACTCAGGGTGGCCACGCCTTCGTGCTCGACGGATACGATGAGAACGGACTTGTGCACATCAACTGGGGATGGAACGGTAGTCAGGACGGATATTTCGAGATTGGCGAACTCAACGGTTTCACCGATGGTCAGGACATGATACTTATGCATACTGCCACCGATCCGGAGATTCCGTATTCTTCACAGCTCGGTATCATGGAATCACTCACATGGAGCAATGGCTCCACAACCCGTGGACGCTTCACCGTTCAGCTCAACGGTACACTGCTCTCTTATACAGTCACCAACCTGCTGAACTGTGATTCTGAGTCATTCGCAGGCAAGCTGATGCTTATGGCTGAGCCTTCTGACGGCGGAAGTGCCGTATCTCTGAACTCGTTCACAACTTCAATAGGACCTAATGGAGGTTATCCTTCAATGTCAAAGGACAATATTTCCATAAGATCGTTGTCTGACGGAACTTACAGACTGTTCCTTGCTTCGCAGAGTGATCTGGAATCTACATGGCAGCCGGTACATTCTAACGAGAATATCGTGAACAACTATATTCTTACAATTACAGGCGGCAACGCCACGTTGACAGCCGGTGAACCGGGATGGACAACTGGCATAGACAATGTGACTGTAAACGGCAACACGCTGAAACCTGCTGCCGACAACCGCATCTACAGCATCGACGGCCGTTACCTCGGCACCGATGTTGACAAACTCGACCGCGGTATATATATCAGAAACGGCGTGAAGTTCGTAAAGAAATAAAAACATGTAGGGAAGAGGTGACCGGACATACGCAGGTCGTTACCGGCCGGCGATGGCCCGTACTTCAGCGGTCTTGCTGATTGGTCACCGCCCTAAGCCGAAATATCAAGAGCCATATCTTGCCCCGTCGAGGGCGTTGATATGGCTCTTTTTTTGTTCTCACTCAATAAGGATCTGTTGTGGACGGATATTCATTCCGGACTGAACATGAATATCATGGCGTCCTTCGCCGGCAGAGTCACGTCTGTCGCGCTGTCCGTCTGCCCGCCGTTCCACAGCTCCTGCACCTTATATCTTGTTTCTCTCTTCAGCGGCATGCGCTCCACGGGCAGGCCGAATGTCATAGGGCTGTCGCCATAGTTGAACACCGCCAGGCACACCCTGCCGTCCTGTTCGCTGCGTACGAACATGTGTTCGCTGCGGTCGTCGTCGGCGTTGAGCGGTCGGAAAGCCCTGCCGTCTATCAGTGTGTTCACCCTTTCGTTGCCCAGCATGCTCACAGCTCGCGCCTTTGCCGTGCTGTCGCCCTTGATGCTGAAGTCGTCGCCCGTGATGAACATGCCCGTGATTACGGCCGACGTCACCCTCGCACGGTTCTCACCCTCGGTGGCGTCACGCAATACCACGTGGTCGGCGTCGTTGTAGCTGTATACACGGTCGAGCCACCAGCCCCACGTCAGTGCGTTCATTGTGTATTCAGTGTCTTTTATCTTGTTCCACGCATCGCACGCTATGCGGCGCGACTGAGCGTATTGTGCCGGAAACAGCGGTGAAATGGACAGATTTATATACATGTCGCCGAATATGCTGTCTATCAGATTCATGCCGTAGTTGTAGGCCTGTGTGCCTGTGGTTATGTCCTTGCGGTACCACGAGTCGGCCTCCATTCGTCCGTGCGTCATGAAGTCCATCTTCACGTATCGGTAGCCGCAGCGTCTGAATAGCCGCGCCGTCTTCTCCATCATCTCCCTCACCGCCGGATGAGTCGGGTCTATGGCATAAGCCCCGTCGAGCTCCTGCGGCTTGCCGTCGGCATAGAGATATATGTCCTTATATTTATATTCAGGCATTGCGTCCACCTGTCTCTCCGGATTCTTCGCCCAGTCGGAGTATATGCACGGCACCTGGTGCATGGCCTTGCAACGATCGGCAAAGTCCTTCAGCTCCGCTTCCTTGAAACTGTCCCAGCCCGAGTCGAGCCCAGTGTATATCAGTCCGTCGGCATTGTGGAACGAGCGCGGCATGAGCGAGTCGGCCAGAAACGTTGCCACCTCGGTGGCGTTGTCGTGGTTCACGCCGAACTGCAGCGCGCCCCAGCTGTTCCATCCCACCGGCACAGCATGCTCCCACCGGCGCGGCGGCGTGGTCAGGGCGTTGAGACCGGCAAAAAGCTCCATTCCATCGCGCCAGTCGTCGAAGCGCCCCAGCATCATCATTGCCGAGCGCGGACGTGCCGAACGCACCGCTCCATGGCCCTTTACGTCGCGTGTGAGCTCGTCGGCCGCGCCGCTGTAGAGTTTCATGCTCCGGCGTCCGTCGGTCAGCTCCACGGCGTTTTTCCACGTGTCGTGCTCTATTGCTCCCGCCACCAGTCCCTGTCTGCTTTCGGCATCATACACACACGTCACCTCATAGCTGCGTAACGAGTCGCCCGTCCGTGCGGAGGATGTGTAGCGAATCCACTTGTCGTTGTCGTAAGGCACGAAAACAGTCCTTTTCATCGGACTTTTTATCATGTCGCCCGTGTGGCGTGTCACCAGCGGCGCCATGTACGACGTGCTTATCGCCGAGTCGGCTTCCAGCGCTATATCTGTCAGCATGAAGCCGTCGTACAGTCTGAATGTCCTCACGAGCCTCGGCAGGTCGTGCCCGCTCATGGTCAGCGTCCAGCGCATGCCGCGGCCGTAGCGGTCGTCTATGCGCTCCTTTCTGAACGTCGTATGTTCATAAATCCCCGATTTCATCGTGTCTCCGCCCAAGGCATACTCTGCCCACGAGCCTCGCGCGATGGTGTCGCCACGATACACTATGTCAACGCCATCGCCGCAGCTCAGACGCCATCCGGCGGTGCTCACTGCCGACGGACGGGTGCAGGCGCATGCCGTCAGGGCAGCCAGAAAAATGAAAGTCTTGTTGTGCATTGTCAGAATTTAGGTTTATATGGTACGGTTGTCATCTCCCGCCACCCATCCTCCGCCTGTCGTCGCTGGACTTTTGTTCGGGATGGTGTGGCAGGGTGTGTATGCAAAGATAAGACAAAAACCGTCAGAAACGAAACAAAATGGCTGTATTTTGAATGTTCCTGAAGCACGGCGTGGCGCGCAAAACGGCTCAGCGGATGAATGGCTGTTAAAGACAAAAACGGTTTATGCTTCTATCAAAGAAGATTCGATGTCAGAGGTTTTTATAAGCTTTATGAGGTTCAATATAAATTCAATGAGCCGGGTTTTTATCTATGAATAACTATCGGGTTTGGGATATTTTATGGCAGCATAAGAGGAAACAAACCGTGACAGCGTGTGAATCGTGTGATGATAAATCAATATTTACACAGCGATAAGTCCGTATAAATAAGGCAGTAAATCCACGTTAAGACGGCAATGAATATGTATGAATACAGCAGTAAATTCATATTAAGACAACAGGAGGTCTGCATTAATACAGCGAAGAATATGCTTTATCATAACAATGAATTGGTATTGCCTTAACAATAACCTGATATTGTCGTAACATAAATCTGATATTTCCGCAATAAAGCTGCGTGGCAAACGGAAACATCCGACGATTTTTTCGCAGTAATAAATTGATATTTCCGCAACAGGTAAACCATAATAGCCCGTCCGACGTGCACTTCCCGAGTCTTTTTTCGTGCCAGATACAAGTGTTATGACTGGAAACTCCGGCGACGAACTTACAATTTTTCTTGACTAAATTTTGACAAAATATTTTCGCAAAAGAGGTGT
>ERZ780212.576-NODE-576-length-36404-cov-3.113511_pt1 | contig 36404 bp, 34 predicted proteins | sample MGYA00511364_ERZ780212 | MGnify/ENA primary metagenome ERZ780212 (study PRJEB29588, sample SAMEA2147991) | human gut metagenome | biome: human gut; feature: human-associated habitat; material: faeces | place: Denmark | collected 2008/2010 ... | reverse complement strand
TACCTGTTATTCCCATGGCAAAGGTATGTGATTCGACAAATGTGTGGCCGACTATACTCCGGAAAAGATTGACATACAGCCTGTCGGATTTTGACAATGGCCGACTATACTCCGGAATGGATGTGTCTGAAATGCCGTCTTCTGGCAGAAATTGAATGGTGGCCGACAATGCTCCGGAAAATGAGAGCCCGACCGCTGCTTTTTTGCATTTTTTGCTCATTTTTTACCTATTTTTTATAGGTGAGCGAGCATCTTTTGACCTTTTTTAGGCTGGAATTACTGGCCGACCTTGCTCCGGAATACCTAGTCGAGAAGAACAGAGGATAGGAAGTATCTATGGGATTATCAGATAGTTATGTTCTTTGGGATGTGCTCGCTAATTCAAAATCTGACTAAATCCCCCGACCGCCCTGACTCATTTGCCGGGCAAAATGTCCTCATAGGTATCATTCCGCCCACATCAGCCATAGACCAATCTGCCTAAAGGCTGCAAAAGTGCTGCGGAATGAGAACTGCGGGCGAGGACGAAAACACGCCTGTCCGCTTGATAGCCTTTGTAATGGACTGTCTCGATTAAACAATTATAATCCAGGGTATTTGCCTGTACTAAGTATGGCGGGGATGGGTGCGGCGTAATGCTCTGAGGCATTCTGTTATGCGGGTCTGCGTCGACATTTTTGACAAATGCTGCTTTGAGTACGTTGTATTGCGGCGATAATCCTCTTCAGTCAATGACAATATTGCAAGAGCAGGAATGGGAGTATTGGATGAAAGATATAAAGAGTGAGTATCCTGGTATTGAAATTATTAAAAAGTGATGTGTTGATGGCAGTCCGGCAGGCTGTCATGCTTGAAATACCGTCCATGGCCATCTGCTATGGGCGGTATTCTCGTATTGTCGGGACGGGGAATCCGTCGCTTGCGGCTTTATCCGGCGGGATGAAACATGAAAAAAGAGACTGCACGGATGGGTGGAACCATACACGGTGCAGCCTCTTATGCTGAGTGTGAGTGTCAGTCGGTTACGGAAGGGCGAGGAACGCGCAGGCGAACGAGAGGATAGCGTAGAGCTCGGGGAATACGGCGAGAATCATGGTCTTGGAGAAGACGTCGTTGCCGTTGGACATCTCGTTGATACCGTTGCATACGAGGCTGGCCTGCTTGATGGCTGACCACAGGCCCACGAAACCGAGTGCCAGACCGGCTGCGCACATGGCCAGTCCCTGATTCATGGTAAGTACCTGCGAGGCATCCTCCATGCCGCCCAGACTGCTGAGCATGAGGAAGAATGCCGCGAATCCGTACAGACCCTGGGTAGAGGGAAGCACGCAGAGGAGCATGGATTTTCCAAATATCTCAGGTTTCTTTTTGAGAGCGGCTATAGTGGTGTTGCCGCCCATGGTTACACCGATGGCACTTCCAGTGCAGGAGAGGGTAAGCATTACTGCCATGCCCACATAGGCTAAAATCAGTGGTGTTGTCATAAGATTGAGTTGTTTATTTGTTATTGTTATATGATTTCAATGGTTTGTATGCTCTGCCGCCTCCTTCGAAGCCTACGTTCTTGTAGAACTCGACAAAGGTCAGACGGACAGGATGGACAAATGCTCCGAGGCAGGAGAGGCCCATGACGGCCAGGTGCCCGAAGATGAGGAATATCACTGTGACAGGCCAGCCAACATACGGGATGCCGGACAGGCTCATCGCGATAGAGTTGATCACAAGCGCGAGGATACCTCCGGTAGTTCCCAGTCCGAAAAGACGTATGTATGAGAGCATGTCTCCGAAGATGCCTGTGATGTCGTACAGTGATACGATGCCTTTCAGGGGTCTCAGCAGGAAGAACTTGGCCGGTTTGCTGCAGAACAGGACGAGCACGAGTCCTCCGAACAGCAGTATCTGTGCGGCGATGGAAGGCAGCAGTCTCGAACCGGTCTGGCTTCCGGCATACGCGCATGCGGCCCAGACAATGACCATGCACCAGCCGACCTCACTCAGCCCCTCGTCCCACTTGTGCCTGGAGAAGGCGAAAACGGCTTTTATCATCCTGGCGAAGACTATCTGGAACAGTCCGAAAATGATGGCGAACCAGAACATCTTCAGGTCGGAGAAGAAGAGGCTCTTTATGTCCTCCCGCATGGGGAAGATGTCGTAGAGTTTCATCCCGAATACTGTTCCCGAGAGGAGGGGCATGATTAGCGAGCCCACTCCGAGCCATGCGATAAGCTTGCCGTATGCCTTGTATTTAGGTAATGCAATAGCTGCGGCTATGCCGGCTATGACCAATATCAGTCCGTAGCCCATGTCTCCCAGGCAGAATCCGAAGAAGAGCATGTAGAACGGGGCGAAGTAGGGGGTAAGGTCCAGCTCATCGTAATTGGGCAGCTCATACAGACTGCCTACAGGCTCGAAAAGCCGTGCGAACCAGTTGTTGTGCAACTTTACTGGAGGGTTGTCCTCGCCCTTGGCGGCTTCGGCCATGTAGTAGACGCTGCATGAGTCGAGGTATTCCTTGACTTTGATGTCGTCCTCTGTGGGAGCGAAGCCTTCCACGATACTTATGGTCCCTTCTCCTTCCTTGACGGAGGATGTCTCTGCAAGATACAGGTCAAGTGAGGCAAATGTTCTGTCGGCAAGCTCCTGCAGTTCGGCAGTCCGTTCCGCATATCCGGCGGCCACAGCCAGCAGCCTGTCCCGTTCGGCTTTAAGCCGGTCTATTTCGGACAGTACAGCGGATGCCGGACGTACGGGAAACTGTGCCTGCTCCATGGGAAAATTGAAATCCTCTTCCGGTCCGGACAGTACGGTGAAATATGTCTTGCCTCCTGTGCGGTTGAGCACCCACAGCGGGTATTCCTCCTCCCACCGGCTCTGGAACTTCTTGTCGCCCGCGCAGTAGAAATGGGGGATAAGCCCGGCTTTCCTGATGCGGCCGAGATCTTCCTGGGCGAATTCTCCCCACGGGAGTGCGTTCTGGTACTCTTTCTCCAGTGAGGCCAGTCCGGTACTTATATCCATGCGGCGGGCAGCATTGCTTTCAAAGTCTGACAGCATCTGCTCTCCTGAGATTTCAGGATGCGCTTCGGCCTTGAGGTCCGGGTTCTCCTTTGTCAGATTGCCAAGGGAGTCCACAGCGTTCCTGCATCTGGTTATAAGGTCGCTCATCTGCTTAGAGGCATCATCGCAGGCTGCGGCGGAGCGGGTGATGTCCACCATACCTAACGACTGAATACCTGACAGGAAGGAGTCCAAGTCTCCCGAAAGGAGGATCATGGAGTATTTTGTCATCTTGGTAATCATAACGCTTCCTCCTCTTCTTCTAAGTTGTGGCGTGTCTTTACTATTTTCTGGGATGCCTTGGAAAGGTTCTCCTCATCCTCCAGATATCTCTTTATCTTCAGGATGGCTTCGTGGTAGCCTGGTATCTGCACTTTCTCGTAGAGGTTGACCTTCTGGGTGGTCTTCTTGCGGGACCAGTCCAGGATGCGGCTCTTCTCCGAACAGATCTCTGATTCGATACCGAGACGTGCCAGGTCCTTCAGGATCTGTACTCCGTCACTGTACCACATGGGCTTGCGGAACAGGTCGAACTCCTTGACCTCGTATATGACGTTCCTGAGCTCCGGAATCTTGACACCTGCAAACTTTGCTGTTTCCAGCTCCACGTCCTTAACGGTTATCAGTCCGGGCTCGAACTCGTTCCACAGACCTGACATGTATCTGTATTTTTCCAGGGATGAGGCCAGCTCTTCCAATAGCTCATCCGAGCGCTTTTTGGCCTTCTTGACCTCTAAGCGCAGGGCCGCCTCCTTGTTTTTCAAGGTGGGCAGGGCGCGTGTACGGACCTTGAGCTGCTTGCCCAGTTCGTTCAGCGATGTCTTGTTGTATTGGAATTTGATAGCCATTGTAAATTATGATTCTTTGCCTTTCCAGTATTTCTGTATCAGCGACTCCTTCAGTCCTGTCTCGGCCTTGGTGAAATACTTGCCGAACAGCTCCCATGCGGTGTCGAGCATCTCGTTGATGGAGATGTTCACGTCGATGGCCAGCAGTCTGGTGGAGTATTCCTTGGCGAATTCGAGACAGCGGTTGTCGTAGTCGCTCAGGTCGAAGCCGTTCTCCAGCTTGGTCCTGGCGTTGGCCGCGTCTGCGTAGAGACGGACGGCGGTGTTCATCACCTGGTTGTGGTCCTCGCGGGTCTGCTTGCCTATAACCAGCTGTTTCAGACGGGACAGTGAGCGGAAAGGGTCCACAATTACCTTGCCGGTGTCGCTGTCCAGACGCAGGAAAAGCTGACCCTCGGTGATGTATCCGGTGTTGTCCGGGATGGCATGTGTGATGTCCCCGTCATTGAGGGTAGTCACTGCGATAATCGTGATCGATCCTCCAGCGGGCAGCTGTACGGCCTTCTCGTAGATCTTCGCCAGGTCGGAGTACAGGGAGCCGGGCATGGAGTCCTTCGAGGGAATCTGGTCCATACGGTTGCTCACTATCGAGAGGGCGTCGGCGTAGAGGGTCATGTCGGTCAGCAGCACGAGGACTTTCTCGTTCTTGTCCACGGCGAAATACTCGGCGGCGGTCAGGGCCATGTCCGGTATCAGCAGACGCTCCACGGGAGGCTGCTCGGTAGTGTTGACGAAGCTGATAATCTTGTCCAATGCACCTGCGCTCTCGAACATGTTCTTGAAGTAGAGGTAGTCGTCGTTGGAGAGTCCCATGCCGCCGAGGATGATCTTGTCCACGTCCGCACGGAGGGCCACCATGGCCATCACCTGGTTGTAGGGCTGGTCAGGGTCGGCGAAGAACGGAATCTTCTGTCCCGATACCAACGTGTTGTTCAGGTCGATACCGGCGATACCGGTTGGAATCAGCTGTGATGGCTGTTTTCTTTTATAGGGGTTGACCGACGGGCCTCCGATATAGCGTCTCTCACCCTCCACTTCCGGGCCTCCGTCGATGGGCTGTCCGTATGCGTTGAAAAAACGTCCGGCCAGGTCGTCGCTGACATTGAGGGCGGGCGGCTCGCCGAAAAATGTCACTTCGGCGTTTGTCGGGATGCCGTCTGTGCCTTCGAATACCTGGAGGGTGACGGTATCGTCCTTCATCTTCACCACCTGGGCCAGACGTCCGGCTACAGTGGCGAGCTCGTCATTGGAAACTCCCTGAGCCTTGACTGAGACAGTGGCTTTGGTAATGGCTTCCAACTGAGTGTATATTCTTTGAAATGCTCTATTTGTCATGGCTCATGAATTTATTGATCTGTTCGAGATATTTGTTGAATTCCTCACTCTTGAACTCGGAATAGTTCATCTGACGGAAAATGTTGATGACTTCCTTGTACCATGCCGAGCATTCCTCGAATGTCTCGAAGTCGTGCTCCTGGTCGCAGACTTCCAGTACTTTGGTCAGCATGAATTTCTGACGCTCGATGGGAGATGAGGCGTCTATACTGTCAAATGCGTCCTGCTGCAGGATGATATAGTCTATCAGCTCAGACTTCCAGTATCGCTCGTGGTAGCTTACGGGCACTCCGTCGTCTCCGAGGATGTTGATCTGCTCAAATGCTTCTTTTCCCCTGAGAACAAGAGTCTTGGCTTTCATTACCATGTCAACCCATCCTGGGGCGACCTTTTCGTTGAGGAAAGATACAATCTCCGGGTATTCGAGGTACTTTGAGTATGAGTCTATCGGATCCACTGCGGGGTAGCGTTTCTTGTCCGCACGGTTCTGAGAGAGGGCGTAGAAGCAGCGGGCCGCTTTCTTGGTGGACTCGGTTACCGGCTCTTTCAGGTTACCTCCGGCCGGTGATACCGTACCTATGAAGGTTACTGACCCGGTCTTGCCGTTGTTGAGCGTTACGGCTCCTGCCCTTGCATAGAAATTGGAAATCGTGGACGATAGGTCTACCGGGAATGCGTCGGCTCCGGGAAGCTCCTCCATACGGTTGCTCATCTCCCTGAGGGCCTGTGCCCAGCGGGATGTGGAGTCAGCCAGCAGCAAGACCTTAAGGCCCATCGAGCGGTAGTACTCGCAGATTGTCATAGCCGTGTATACAGATGCCTCACGGGCCGCCACGGGCATGTTGGATGTGTTGCAGACTATGGTAGTCCTCTCCATCAGCGACCGTCCAGTACGAGGGTCTACCAGTTCGGGGAATTCGGTGAATATCTCCACGACCTCGTTGGCACGCTCACCGCAGGCGGCCATCACTATCACGTCAGCCTCACCCTGCTTGGCAATGGCGTGCTGGAGCACGGTCTTGCCGCAACCGAAAGGGCCGGGGATAAATCCTGTGCCTCCCTCCGCGATGGGGTTGAAGGTGTCGATGCATCTGACTCCGGTCTCCATTACGCGCCAGGGGCGCGGTTTTTCCTTATATGCGGTAATGGCCACTTTCACCGGCCATTTCTGTATCATGGACACGTTGTGATCCTCTCCTGCCTCGTCAGTAAGGACGGCAATGGTCTCTCCTGCCTTGTGCTGTCCGGCAGATACGATGGACTTGACCTTATAAGTGCCCTTGAAGGAGAACGGGACCATAATCTTGTGAGGCAGCCATCCCTCTTTGACTTCTCCAAGCCAGTCAGCGGCCCGTACTTCGTCTCCCTTTTTTGCGATAGGAGTGAAGTCCCATTCCTTATTCACGTCTATGGGCGCGGTGTACTCTCCGCGTTTGAGGAATACTCCCTCCATAGTGGCCAGGTTGTTCTGCAACCCGTCGAAGTTACTTGAGAGCAGTCCCGGACCCAAGGTGGCTTCGAGCATGTGGCCTTCGAACTCCACTTTGTCGCCGCCTCGCAGGCCCCTGGTACTCTCATAGACCTGTACGGACGCCTTCTTTCCCGTCACCTTGATGACCTCGGCCATGAGTCTGGCGTCTCCGAGCTGTATGTAGCAGATCTCGTTCTGCGAGACAGGACCGTCCACTTCTACGGTGACCAGGTTGGAGATGACTCCCGTAACCTTTCCTGCAGTTTTTCTATTAGGATTCATATATTCTTGATGTTTTTATTGTCTTAATGGAAATCCACACCTTTGAATGTGCCTCTGACCTCGTCTACATACTGGCGGAACAGTTGTGTGCCACGCTCCTTGTCGAGTCTGCTCCATCTGTCTACTATCAGGCCTTTGGCCAGAAATGCCAGGATAACATCCATATCGAAATAATGGAACAGGGTCATGCCCGTTATCCTTTCCCAACGGAACATGTCCAGACGATGCTCACGCTCAAACAGGTCTGAGCATTGGAATATTGCCTGAAGCTCAGGAAACTCCTCCTTGTAGGACTCTGTCTCTCCGACTGTGTATTTCCCTGAGTCCCGGCCTTCCTTTTCCGAAAGGAACTCCACCTGGGCATTGCGCATCTTGCGGTCCATATCGAAGTAGCATTTTAGAAAGCCTGACTTCTGTCTGGACACCGCACGGTAGAAATGTCCGGAGAGGTGGGTTGTGTCAGTTCCGAAATCCAGCCAGTCCACCAGCCTGCGGTCGTGTGCCGAGAGCTGTTCCCTTATAGCAAGTTCCAGATCCTTATAGGAGAATCCTTCCGCATGAAAGTCAGGCATCAGCTCTGGCAGTCCGGCTATGATGTAATGGTAGTTGTTCATTATTCCTGACCGAATAGCAGTTTTCTTGCAGTAGGCCTTAGGTACTCGGTGAGAATGTTCTCGAAGTCACCTTCAGCAAAACTAATTATGTAGCCTCCGTCTTTCGGCCCTATCTTGAAACCTCCCTGTATCTGCTTGGAGAAAGTCACGTCTATGCCTTTGTTCATGGCTTCCGTCGCGTTCTTCCCGAACCAGGCCTGCAGGCTTTCCTGCATGGAGGCGGGAAGAACAGCCTCAAGTCCGGCCGGAGCCGCGTCGGCGGCATTAAATGCCGCTGCAACTGTGGTGAGGAGGGACTTTATCATGTCCGGATCCTCAAGCGACTTCTTTGTGTCAGCAGATACAGCCTTGGCTATAATGATGTTCTCGATACGCTGACGGACAGAGGAGATGGTCTGCGATGATGCCATCCTGATGTCGTTCTCGACCCGGGTTCTGAGTTCTTCAGCCTCCTTGCGTGCATCGGCTATGATTCTGTCGGATTCCTTTACGGCTGCGGCCTTGAGATCCTCGGCCTCTTTCTTTCCCTTTGACAGCCCTTCGTTGTAGAGCTTGTCGGTAAGTTCTTGCAACTTGTTTTGCATACGGTGTTAATTTATTTATTCTTCAAAGTTAGTAAAACTTTTATTGAAATAAAACAAAAAAGTGCCATCAAATGATGACACTTTTTATTAACCGTTGTCCAGTCATGTTCTATCCCAGGAATCCGAGCAGAATACCGGCGGCGACGGCAGAGCCGATCACACCGGCTACATTCGGCCCCATGGCGTGCATCAGCAGGTGGTTGGTCTTGTCGTACTGCAGACCGACCAGTTGGGATACACGGGCGGAGTCCGGCACTGCGGATACTCCGGCGTTTCCGATAAGAGGGTTGATCTTGTTGCCGGGTTTCAGGAAGATGTTGAAGATCTTCACGAACATCACACCGCCGAAGGTTGCTACCATGAAGGAGAACGCTCCGAGGATGAAGATGTAGACAGACTTCAGCTGGAGGAACTTGTCGGCCTGGGTGGAGCATCCCACGGTAAGACCAATGAGGATGGTCACGATGTCGATCAGCGGTCCGCGTGCGGTCTCGGCAAGACGGCGGGTAACACCGCTTTCCTTGAGGAGGTTACCGAAGAAAAGCATACCTAACAGAGGTATACCGGAAGGTACTATGAAAGCGGTTACGAGGAAGCCGATGATAGGGAAGAGCTTCTTCTCTGTAGGAGAAACAGGACGGGGCGGCTTCATCCTGATGAGTCTCTCTTTCTTGGTGGTGAGCAGCTTCATGATAGGAGGCTGGATCACGGGAACGAGGGCCATGTAGGAATATGCCGATACGGCGATGGCGCCCATAAGGTCGGGAGCAAGTCTCGAGGAGAGGAAGATGGCCGTAGGACCGTCAGCGCCTCCGATGATACCGATCGCACCGGCCTCAGCGGGAGAGAACCCGAGGGCGAGGGCTACGGTATAGGCTCCGAAGATACCCAACTGGGCGGCAGCTCCGATGAGCAGCAGCTTGGGGTTTGAGATCAGGGCGGAGAAGTCAGTCATCGCACCGATTCCGAGGAAGATCAGGGGCGGGTAGAAGCCCTTGATCACACCATAGTAGAGTATGTTCAGCACCGAGCCTTCCTCGTAGATGCCGACCGACAGGCCTGGGAAGAGAGGAATGTTGCCGATGATGATACCGAATCCGATAGGAACGAGCAGCATGGGCTCCCATTCCTTCTTTATCGCGAGGTAGATGAACACAAGGCCGATGCATATCATCAGCAGGTATGTCCATTCAAAATTCGCGAATCCGGTATATTGCCAGAATTGTCTTAAATTTTCACCAATCATACTATCCTATAATAGCTAAGGGCGTTCCTTCCATTACAGAATCGCCTTTGTTGACTTTTATACTCTTGATCACACCGTCGGCAGTAGCCTCGATGACATTTTCCATCTTCATGGCCTCGAGGACCATGATCTTCTCACCGTTCTTTACCGTGTCTCCTTCCTTCACATTTATTTCAAGGATAACACCGGGAAGGGGAGAGGATACGGTTGTGCCTCCGGCAGTAGGGGCGGAAGCGGCTGCCGGCTTTGGAGCGGCTGCTGATACGGCGGGCGCTGCAGGTGCTGTTTTTACAACTTTGATGGCAGTGGGCTTCACGATAGGTTTCTCAAACTCTACCTTGTAGTTGGAGCCGTTTACTTCGACAGAGGCTACTGACTCCTGTACATCGTTGATGACTACATTGTAGTCATTTCCGTTGATTTTGAGTTTATATTCTTTCATGGTCTGTATTGTTATCTTTGGTTCTTTTTTACTGTGGGTACCTGGCGGAGTGTATATATCTTTGAACTCCAGGGTGAGTAAGTTCTGTCTGTGTGACTCATGGTGATGGTGAGGCTTTCATTGTCATGCGCCTCATTTTCCTCATGGAAGAGATGGAGTGCCACAGCGATAGCCGCGTAGGTCTCACCTGAAGTCTCTTTGACGTTGACGGCCGTCTCACCGCTACCGGCTGTGGCAGCAGTGGATCTCTGCTGCTGTTTGCGGGTGGCGATATGACCGGTGAACTTGAAGATGAAGCATAGGATGATAAGGGCGCAGAATACCACCAGCATGGCGGTGAGGGTGAGAATCCATCCACCCGGGTCTTCCCTTGCCATTATCTGGCTCTTGGTCTCCTCATCCACTCCGGCGTTATTGGTGCTGGGAGAAGTCCAGGGCATGACGCTCCATCCTTCGCCGCTGCCGTCTGTTGAGCCTATACCGTCCTCAATACGGCCATATGACTGGTCCACACCGAGGTTCTTGGGAACAGCTATCTTGTCGATGACAGTACGTCCGTCACTGGCCACAAAGTAGATGGTGTCAGATTCTTCCAGGGTAAAATTGATATGGAACGTACCATGGTAAGGATTGTTGTCAGCCCAGAAGAGGATGTGCTGGCGGGGTTTGATCTGGGTCAGCACATCTCCTTTGGGAATGATGTATTTTTTCAGGTTGTCAGGATCATTGGACAGAAAGCATCCACCGATATTTACCGTACCGAATGAGGTATTGAAGAGCTCGAACCAGCCGTTGTGGAAACCGAAATCGTCCTCGAAGTTGGTCTCATTGTGGATGAGCAACTCGTTCAGACGCATATCGCTCTGGCTCTGGGCACTTAGGGTAAATATTGACAGAGTCACTGCAAGCCCCGACACTAATATGAATCTAAGTTTGTTCATTTCAGTCGGTTTGATGTGTTACAAAGGAAGATTGTCGTGCTTCTTGGCAGGGTTGGCAAGCTTCTTGGTAGAGAGTTGCTCAAGGGCACGGATCACACGGAAACGGGTGTTGCGTGGCTCGATGACATCATCGATGTAGCCGTAGCTGGCTGCCTTGTAAGGGTTGCAGAAGAGGTCGTTGTATTCTTTCTTCTTCTCGGCTGCGAGCTCGGCGCGCTTGTCTGGATCCTCTATCGCCTTGATTTCTTTAGAGTAGAGTACTTCTACAGCTCCATCAGCTCCCATTACAGCGATATTGGCAGTAGGCCATGCGTAATTGATGTCACCGCGGAGCTGCTTGCAACTCATCACGATGTGCGAGCCGCCGTAGGATTTGCGGAGTGTTACGGTTACTTTAGGTACTGTGGCCTCTCCGTAAGCGTAGAGCAGTTTGGCTCCGTGTACAATGATTCCGCCATACTCCTGCTGGGTTCCGGGCAGGAAGCCGGGTACGTCCACGAGGGTTACGATTGGAATGTTGAACGCGTCGCAGAAACGTACGAAGCGTGCAGCCTTTCTCGATGAGTTGATATCAAGTACGCCTGCCAGATACCTGGGCTGGTTGGCCACGATACCCACAGATGTGCCTCCCATGTGGGCGAAGCCTATGATGATATTTCTGGCGTAGTCCTTGTGAATCTCGAAGAACTCTCCGTCATCCACGATGCCGCCGATAACGTTGTACATATCGTAAGCCTCGTTGGGACTGTCAGGTATGATGGAATTGAGGGAGTCCTCAAGTCTGTCGATAGGATCTGCGGTAGGCTTGTAAGGAGGCTCCTCCATATTGTTCTGAGGAATGAAAGAAAGGAGCTTGCGTATGATGGCGATAGCATCCTCTTCTGAGTCGGCAGCGAAGTGTGCGACACCACTCTTTGAGGCATGAACTGACGCTCCTCCAAGCTGTTCCTGAGTAACCACCTCACCGGTAACGGACTTTACAACAGCAGGTCCGGTCAGGAACATGTAACTGGTGCCCTTGGCCATGATGTTGAAGTCTGTCAGGGCTGGTGAGTATACGGCGCCTCCGGCGCAGGGGCCTAGGATTGCTGATATCTGAGGAATTACGCCTGAGGCAAGGATGTTCCTCTGGAAGATTTCGGCGTATCCGGCGAGTGCGTTCACGCCTTCCTGGATACGTGCTCCACCGGAGTCGTTCAGACCGATGACAGGGGCGCCCATCTTCATGGCCTGGTCCATGATTTTACAGATCTTCAGGGCCAGCGTCTCAGAAAGGGAGCCTCCGAATACAGTGAAGTCCTGTGCGAAGACATATACCAGACGACCGTCAATGGTGCCGTATCCGGTAACAACACCATCGCCGAGGAAGGTGGTCTTGTTCATGCCGAAATTCGTGCAGCGGTGTGTCACGAACATGTCAAATTCTTCGAAACTGCCTTCGTCCAGGAGCATGGCAATCCTTTCGCGGGCAGTGTACTTGCCCTTCTGGTGCTGAGAGTCGATTCTTTTCTCACCGCCGCCCAGGCGGGCCTTCTCACGAAGCTCTATCAGCGCTTTTACTTGTTCAAGCTGTTGGCTCATAACTTATATTCTATTAGTTAGTGTTTTGTTTACTTATGGTTGGGATCCTCGCAGAGCTCTGTCAGTACACCGTGGGTTGACTTGGGATGGAGGAATGCGATATTGAGCCCCTCGGCGCCTTTGCGCGGAGCCTTGTCAATAAGCCTGACTCCTTTGGCTTCCATCTCGTTGAGAGCGTTCTGAACACCGTCTTTCACGCAGAAAGCGAGGTGATGGATCCCTTCGCCCCTTTTCTCGATAAAACTGGCGATTGTTCCGTCCGGAGAGGTGCTCTCAAGCAGCTCGAGTTTGGTCTGTCCGATCTTGAAGAAAGCAGTTCTCACTTTCTGGTCGGGCACTTCTTCGATAGAGTAGCATTTGAGGCCCAACATGTTCTCATAGTAGGGAATAGCTTCGTCAAGGGATTTGACAGCAATTCCAAGATGTTCAATATGTGACAGTTCCATAATAATATGTATTAAATTGTTATTCTTCGTCAGCCATTTCCATAGTGTGGTACACATTCTGAACGTCATCGTCGTTCTCCAGCTTGTCTATCAGCTTGAGGATGCCTTCTTTCTCATCCGGCGAGAGTTTCTTTAGAGGAACATTGGGAATCCTCTCGAAACCTCCTGATACTATAGTGAATCCGTTGTCCTCAAGATATTTCTGGATATTGCCGAATGACTCGAACTCTCCGTATATATATATAAGGTCTTCCTCTTCGTCTCTGTAGACGTCATCCACTCCATAGTCTATGAGCTCCAGCTCCAGCTCGTCCAGATCCACCGGGCTGTCTTTCCTGACCTTGAAGACGCACTTGTGGTCGAACATGAAGCTTACGCAACCCTGGGTTCCGAGGCTTCCTCCTACCTTTGTGAAATAGCTGCGTATGTTGGCCACAGTTCTCATATTGTTGTCGGTGGCGGTCTCTATCAGGAAGGCGATGCCGTGAGGACCGAATCCCTCGTATACTATCTCCTCATAATTGCCCTGGTCTTTTTCCACAGCTCTCTTGATTGCCCTTTCGATATTGTCTTTGGGCATGTTCTCGCTCTTTGCTGTCTGGATGAGTGTCCTCAGGCGAGGGTTGCTGTCAGGGTCAGGACCTCCTGCCTTTGCCGCTATGGTTATTTCTTTTCCAAGACGAGTGAATACGCGGGCCATGTTGCCCCAGCGTTTGAACTTGCGTTCCTTTCTGAATTCGAATGCTCTTCCCATACTGTTCTTTACTTCTTGACTTCTATGCGTGAAATGTACTTGTCAATCTCATATCCCTCATAGGACTGCGGGTATTTGTCCTTGATGACACGGTAGTGGGCGAGAGCCTCGTCGTTGCGGCCGAGTTCCTCGCAGATGATGCCGGCTTTGAGCAGATATGAGGCGGCGAAGATGTTGTCTTCGGTCTCAGCAGCCTGGAGATAGTAACTGAGAGCTGTCTCATAGTCCTCGAGCATGGAGTATGCATCTCCTGTGCAGGCCAGTGCGCGTCCTCTCATTACCGGCTCCTTGACTTTGTATTTGTCGAGGTAGCTGATAGCTTCCTGAGCATTGCCTAGCTGGAGCTCGCAAATACCGGCGTAGAGATATACTGCCTTGCCGGCCTTGGCACCGTATTCATCGATAATCTGGGCAAATCCAAGGGCGTTTCCGTCACCGTTGAGAGCCTTGTCGTAGTCCTCTGCCCTGAAATACTGCTCTGCCGTGAATGTCTGGCTCTCGGCCTCAGCCTTCATCGGCTTGGAGTAGAACTGAATAACAAGGATGATAATCGCGGCTACGAGTATGAGGACGACTCCCGTGTAGGACAATTTCTTTCCGTTTTTCTTGAAAAATTCTTCTGTCTGAGAGACGGCTTCGCCGACCTTTTCGTTTTTCTCCTGATTGGGATTATTGATGTTCTTTGCCATTTGGATATTAAAATTTATAATTTTTGTAATGGATGCAAAAATACAACAAATTGTCTAATAGCAAAGATAAAATTACAAGATTTCGCCTATCTTTGCCATGCATAAAGCCACTACGATGTATCTGAACAGAATTATCGTCAGCAATTTCAAGAATATTACAGGCGCCGATATCTCGTTCTCTCCAAAAATCAACTGCATATGTGGAGACAACGGGGAGGGGAAGACCAATTTCCTGGACGCAGTCTACTATCTCTCCATGACCAAGAGTTTTTTGTCATCATCAGACAGATACACATTTACTTACGGTAAGGATGAGGCGGTGCTGCACGGAGATTATGCGTTTGACGGCGGGGTGGAGGACATTGCCGTGTCAGTGAGAAGTGACGGTAATAAGACAGTCCGCCACAACGGCAAGGCCTACAAGCGCATGTCGGAGCACATAGGAAAAATACCTGTGGTGATGACAGCTCCGTCGGACGTGGCGCTTATACATGACTCAGGCGAGGAGAGACGCAGGTTCCTGAATATGATGATATCACAGATGGACCAGGAGTATCTGCGCGCCGTGGTCTCGTACAACCGTCTGCTGAGGCAGCGGAACTCTGTCCTGAAACAGGAGCCGGTTCAGGACATATTGCTGGATACCGTGTCCGAAAGGATGTTTGGTTTCTCGGAGTGCATATATGAGGCGAGAAGCAGAGTGGCCGGGATGCTCAATGAGCGTACGGCCTCTTTCTACAGCCTCATATCCGAGGGAAAGGAGGCTGTAGAGATCAGGTATCGCTCTGATCTTTCAGGCGGAACAGGTACTGCGGAACTTTTCGCCTCCAGTCTGCAGAAGGACAGGGTGATGGGATTTACGACCTCGGGCGTGCAGCGGGATGACCTGGAGTTCCTCATGGACGGATACCCAGTCCGCAAGTGCTCGTCGCAGGGGCAGCAGAAATCGTTTCTGCTAGCGTTGAAGATGGCACAGTACTCTGTAATGAGGGAAGTCAGCGGAGTCCGGCCGATTCTGCTGTTCGATGACCTTTTCGACAAACTGGACACCGGGCGCGTAGCTTCTTTAATAAAGATGGTGTCCGGGGGAGATTTCGGACAGATATTCATTACCCATACTGACGAGACCCGTCTGCGCGGCATCATTGGCGGGATTACGGATCAGTGCAAATATTTCAGCGTATGCAGAGGACAGGTGCGGTCAAGCTCGGAGAGCTGCTGAGCAGTTATGTGGATGAGGTCCGTCTCAAGGACAGTTTTGTATCATTGGACGTCTGCGAGGCATGGCGTGCCGCAGTCGGTCAGCGTGCCGCCTCCGCAACTGCCTACGCCTACTTCAAACAGGGCGTGCTCTATTGCTCCATCACTTCTTCCATCATCCGCAATCAGCTGTATTTTAGCCTTGACGGTATCAGGTCCGACATCAACGCCCGTCTCGGCTCCTCCCTCGTCCGCCAGATAGTCCTCCGCTAGACATCCCTGTCCGTAAATCTGTGATGAGGACTGAGTGCGGCAGTGGAAATTGGTTGAAGTCTGGAGAAAATTTCGTAGCTTTGGGGATAAAATCAAAGTTATGGAAGATAGGTTTATCGAGAATTACCGGAAAGGATTTCCGTTTTTGAAGTTAGTGGCCGCGGCGACTCCTGAGAGGGGGATTGCCGTGATGGATGAAGCAGCTCAGCATGAGGCTGTTGAACGGTATGACAGTTTCAATGGCAAGGTGGTGAAGTTTGTGCCGGCCTCAGGGGCCGCGTCGAGGATGTTCAAGGACCTGTTCGAGGGCAGGGATGCCTTGCTTGCAGGCAAGACCTTGGAGGAAGGCTCGAAGGCCCATAAGTTCGTGGACAGTATTGACAGGTTCGCTTTTTATTCCCCTGAGGATTTCGCCGGCCTTTCAGACTTTCAGGTCATCGACCATGTGATAGGGCAGGGGCTGTCGGTATCAGGTAAGCCCGGGCTGGATTACGGCAACCGTCCGAAGGGACAGGTGCTGTTCCACCGTTACGACGGTGAGGTGCGCACGGCATTCGAGGAGCATCTCGTGGAGGGTGCGCTGTATGCCCGCAGCGCAGATGGAGTGGTGCATATTCATTTCACGGTGTCTCCGGCGCATCAGGCTGGTTTTGAGAAGATACTCAGGGAGACAGTCGCGAAATATGAGGAGCGATTCGGATGCAGGTACTACATCTCGTTCAGCGTGCAGGATCCGTCTACCGACATTATCGCGGTCAATGAGGACAATACTCCTTTTCTCAAGGCTGACGGACAGCCGCTTTACCGTCCGGGCGGACACGGGGCCCTGCTGCGCAACCTTGCGGCAGTGGACGGTGACATCATCTTCCTGAAGAATATTGACAACGTGGTGCATCAGAGACTGCTGGACGAGACTGTGAGATGGAAGAAAGTGTTGGCCGGCAAGTTGCTGGAGGTGCGTCAGAAGATATGGGACTATCTGGTAGACCTGAATGTCATGATGCAGGAACGCAAGGACAATCCGGCATTGCTCGATGAGGTCAGGACGTTCCTGGAGAAAGAGTTCTGCGTGAGGTTGCCTCAGGTGCCGGCGGAGATTTACCCGCGCTATCTGCACGCCAAGCTCAACCGTCCCCTCCGCGTCTGCGGTATGGTCAGAAATGAGGGAGAACCGGGAGGCGGCCCTTACATCGTCTATGATGCCGACGGGGCTACATCGCTGCAGATTCTGGAGAGTGCCCAGCTGGATATGAGCGACCCGGCTACCGTGGCTATGCTCAAAGGCTCCACACATTTCAATCCGGTGGATGTGGTCTGCTGTACTACGGACTATCTGGGCCGGAAATTCGACCTGCAGCGCTTTGTTGATCCTGAGACCGGCTTTATCAGTCACAAGAGCTATGAGGGCCGTCCGCTGAAGGCCCAGGAACTGCCCGGTCTCTGGAACGGCTCTATGAGCAACTGGAATACGGTGTTCGTGGAGGTGCCGCTGATCACCTTCAATCCGGTCAAGACCGTCCTCGACCTGCTCCGTCCCGAGCATCAGCCCGCAGCCATTTCATCCAATAAGTAGAGACTATGAGACGATTGCTTATACTATTGACATCTCTTTTCCTTTTGTCCTATACAGCTAGGACACAAGATACGTTGAAAAATATTCTAAACGGCCATGAGTGGGTGGATTTGGGCTTGAGTGTTATGTGGGCTACTTGCAATGTCGGTGCGTCCGGCCCATCGGATTATGGTGACTACTACGCCTGGGGCGAAACTACGATAAAGCATAGTTTTACCGAAGACAATAGCAGAACGTTTGAAATAGACTATGTTGGAGATATCTCAGGAAGTTCCTGTTATGATGTGGCAACTGCTAAATGGGGTGTAGGTTGGCGTATACCTACAAAAGAAGAATTGGATGAACTTGTGGACAGATGTGATTGGCAGTGGATTAGTTTGGAAGGTCACAGTGGCTACAAAGTTACGGGACCTAGTGGCAATAGCATCTTCCTTCCTGCGGCCGGGTGGAAATACGGTATATCTATTGACGGAATAGATGAAAATGCATATTATTGGAGCTCAACTTATTATGATGATTGTTTTAAACAAAAGGCATTTAATTTGCACTTTTATGATTACAATATGATTGACAGCAATCATTATATGACTACGGATTACCGCTTTTATGGATTTTCTGTCAGACCAGTATTAGATTAAGGATTTCGTTCCTATTCAAGATATGCCTTAGAGGGGCGAGGACCTATCCTTGGATTGAATGTGTAATAGTTTGATTATTACCGTGCTACATAAAGTGTCTAAAGGATAGGGGTGGGTGTAATCGGTCAAAATGGTCGGAAACCTCTACTCCTGTCCTCTATGATTGATTAGTAAAGTGTTGAAAATAATTACTTTGCTGTATTTTTACATAGGCTAGGTATTTCAACGTGTCTTTTCTATTTAGGGACAGTGAAGACGAACGAGAGATGCCGCTTGGATGGGGGTAGAACCGATTGAGCAAATTTTCCGGGAAAGAATGCCATGAAATAGTGCGATAGCGGTTCGCATTGCCGGTGAGATGGTTAAAGAGTAACAAGTCCCGGAAGACCATGTGCCCTCATTTCTAGAGGGAGGTACCCGCCGCGAATCGGTTGGGGAGCCTGGTCTTCCGGGACTTGTTATTTCTCAATGCAGACCGGTGGTATGGCCGCTCGTAGTGACGGCTACCAGCCGAGGACGTAGGCGAATATCAGAGGCGCTACGATGGTGGCGTCTGACTCTACTATGAAACGTGGAGTATCCTTGGAAAGCTTGCCCCAGGTGATCTTCTCGTTGGGCACGGCACCTGAGTATGAGCCGTAGGATGTTGTGGAGTCGGATATCTGGCAGAAGTATGACCAGAGGGGGACGTCTTTCCACTCCAGGTCCTGAGCCATCATGGGTACGACGCAGATGGGGAAATCACCGGCCGTACCGCCTCCGATCTGGAAGAAGCCTACGCCGGCACCGCCTGAGTTGGCCCTGTACCACTCGGTGAGGTAGATCATGGTCTCGATACCGTTCTTGATCATATTGGTGTCGAACTCGCCCCTGATGCAGTGAGCGGTGTAGATGTTCGCCGTTGTGCAATCCTCCCATGCGGGAACCACGATAGGAATATTCTTCTCACATGCGGCCAGGACCCAGCTGTCTTTGGGGTCGATCTCGTAGTACTGTTCGAGCACTCCGCTGCGCAGCAGTCTGTAGATGACTTCCCAGGGGAAAAGTCTTTCACCCTTGGCCTTCATATCGTTCCATACTTCCACAAGGTGATGCTCCAGTCTTCTGAAAGCTTCCTCCTCAGGTATGCAGGTGTCGGTTACACGGTTCATGTGGTTTTCGAGGAGCTCGTGTTCCTGCTCGGGAGTGAGGTCACGGTAGTTGGGCACTCTTTTGTAGTGGGAGTGGGCAACGAGATTCATGATGTCCTCCTCGAGGTTGTTGGCGGAGCATGATACGATTGAGAACTTGCCCTGACGTATCATCTCTGCCAGAGAAATACCGAGTTCGGCGGTACTCATGGCTCCCGCCATAGCCAGCATCATCTTTCCGCCTCTGTTGATAAGGTCGTCGTATGCCTTAGCAGCGTCCACGAGAGTGGCCGAATTGAAATGACGGTAGTGATGAGTGATGAATTTTGAAATAGGTCCTCTTTCCATTTTTCTGTAATTTTGAATCGTTCTGCAAAATTAGAAAATTAGACGCAGTGTCTAACCTTTTTTTAATAAATTTGCGGATTATTTAACAAAAGGCAAAAATATTCTATGTTTGAGAATCTAACCGAAAAATTAGAGCGGTCGTTTAAGATAATAAAGGGACAGGGGCGCATTACGGAGATCAATGTGGCGGAGACTCTTAAGGAGGTGCGGCGTGCCCTGCTGGATGCGGATGTCAGCTACCGCATAGCCAAGGATTTCTGCAATGATGTAAAGGCCAAGGCGATAGGTCAGAACGTGCTGACTGCAGTCCGTCCGGATCAGATGATGGTAAAGATAGTCCATGACGAACTGGTGGCCCTGATGGGCAGTACGGCGACGGACATCAATATAAAGGGCAAGCCCGGAATAGTGCTGGTGGCCGGCCTGCAGGGTTCAGGTAAGACTACATTCTGCGGCAAGCTGGCTCTCAATTGCAAGAGCAAGAGGGGATTGAAGGTATTGCTGGTAGCCGGTGACGTGTACAGGCCCGCGGCTATCGATCAGCTGAAGGTGCTCGGGCAGCAGATAGATGTGACCGTATATTCCGAGGATGGAGTCAAGGATCCTGTGAGGATTGCGAAGAACGCCATAGCATATGCGGTTAGGGAAGGTTATTCGCTGGTTATCATCGATACCGCCGGCCGTCTGGCTGTGGACGAGGAGATGATGGACGAGATAGCCGCCATAAAGGAGGCGGTGAAGCCTACCGAGACTCTGTTCGTGGTGGATGCCATGACAGGTCAGGACGCGGTGGAGACTGCCAGGGCGTTCAACGACCGTCTGGACTTCGACGGAGTGGTGCTCACCAAGATGGACGGTGATACCAGAGGCGGTGCCGCGCTGTCTGTCAAGGCGGTAGTCAACAAGCCCATCAAGTTCATAAGTTCAGGCGAGAAAATGGAGGCGCTGGATGTCTTCCATCCCAGCCGTATCGCGGACCGTATTCTCGGTATGGGTGACGTGGTCTCCCTGGTTGAGAAGGCCCAGGAGCAGTACGACGAGCAGGAGGCACGCAAACTGGCCAAGAAACTGGCCAAGGATCAGTTCAATCTCTGGGATTTCTACCAGCAGATACAGCAGATCAAGAAGATGGGTAACATCAAGGACCTGGCGTCCATGATACCGGGTGTCGGCAAGGCAATAAAGGATATCGACATAGACAATAATTCTTTCAAGAGCGTGGAGGCCATCATCCTGTCCATGACTCCGTATGAGAGGGAGAATCCGGCTGTGATCAACGGCTCCCGCAGGCGCAGGATAGCCGACGGCAGCGGCACGACCATAGCGGACGTGAACCGTCTGCTCAAGCAGTTTGAGGGTACCCGCAAGATTATGAAGACTGTGGCTTCCGGAGGAGTGCGCAACGCCGTGAGGACGGCCAAGGGTATGAGGCGCAGGTAGGCAGGTGGATAACAAGGATATTCAAAATGTACCGATATGATATTATTAAATGGTAAGGAAACGGCAGCAGCCGTAAAAAAGGAGATAGCCGCCAAAGTCCAGGAGATGGTGGCGACAGGGGAGAGACCTCCCCATCTTGTGGCAGTGCTGGTTGGTGAGAACGGAGCCAGCAAGACATATGTGGCCAACAAGGAGAAAGCCTGTGCTGAAGTAGGCTTCAAGTCCACATTGTTGACATTCCCCGATACGGTTTCAGAACAGGAACTTTTGTCCGAGATTGACAGGCTTAACCGGGATGATGATGTGGACGGATTCATCATTCAGTTGCCTTTGCCGAAGCATATCGACGAGAACAAGGTCATCAACGCAGTGTCACCCATGAAGGACGTGGACGGCTTCCATCCTGTTAATGTGGGCCGCATGGCTCTGGGTGAGGATGCCTTTCTTCCAGCCACGCCCTATGGCATACTCCTGCTGCTGGAGCATTACGGCATTGAGACGTCCGGCAAGCATTGCGTGATACTGGGCCGCAGCAATATCGTAGGCCGTCCTGTGGCGAATCTGCTTTCCCGCAAGGCATATCCCGGAGACTGCACTGTCACCATGTGTCACAGCCGTACCAAGGATATCGCGTCATTTACCCGCAATGCCGACATCATAGTGGCTGCCCTCGGAGTGCCTGAGTTCCTCAAGGGGGATATGGTCAAGGAGGGAGCTGTGGTAATCGATGTGGGTATAACAAGGGTGCCTGCAGACAACCCTAAGGGTTACAGGATTGTCGGTGACGTGGAGTTTGATACGGTCGCTCCAAGATGCTCGTACATCACACCGGTTCCCGGTGGTGTCGGCCCGATGACTATTATATCATTGATGAAAAACACGTTCAAGGCCAGAGAGCTAAAGCTGGCTGTGAAATAACCGCTGTGTCATGGGACGGATTCTAATGATTGCGGTGGCATTACTGGTGTCACTTTCGTGCGTTCGCAGTAATGCTGCCGATAAAGTGAGAAGTGGGGACAGTCTCCCGTATTTTATCCTGAAATCGGATGTCAACGGAGAACTTTCCAGTCTGGAGCTGAGAGGTAAAGTGGTGTATATGTGCTTCTTCGCCACATGGTGTCCCTCCTGTCAGCATGAACTTAAAGCCATACAGGACAGAATGCTTCCCGAGTTCAAGGACGAGGAGGATTTTATGATAGTGGCAGTTGGCCGCGAGCATACTGACGCTGAACTGGAAAAGTACAATAAGGAACGTAATTTCGGGTTCCCTCTCTATCCGGACCCTGACAGGGCCGTGTATTCACTTTTTGCGGAAGAGATGATACCGAGAGCCTACGTCGTAGACAGGGACGGAGTCATAGTGGATGCCTCGACGGGATACGATGAGGAGCACTTCAGTACGGTCATCAAGACCGTAAGAGACCTTCTGGACAACAGCACTTCTGTGGAAATAGACTAATTATAAATCAATAAGAACCATGAAATATTTATCCAAAGTAATGCTTGCCGCCGTATTGCTGGCAGCAGTCTTAGGCTGTGCGGACAAAAAGCCTCGTGTAGCCATTGTCGGAATCGGTATTGAGTGCAGTACCTTTTCTCCGGCCAGAACCACACTTGATATGTTCGAGCCTATATTGTACGGGCAGGACATCATAGAGTCCTATCCGTTTTTCCAGGACAATGAGGCTCTTTTGAGCAGGGCTGATTGGGTGCCTACAATCATGGCCTGGGCAACTCCAGGCGGAATGGTAACCCGTGACTGTTACGACACACTGGTGAACCGTTCGCTTCGTATGCTGAAGGAAGGAATGCCCTATGACGGTATTTTCCTGGACATTCACGGTGCGATGAGTGTGGAAGGACTTGAGGACCCTGAGGGTGATTATATCACCAGGATCCGTGAGGTAGTGGGACCTGATGTGCTGATCTCAGCTTCCATGGACCCTCACGGCTGCGTCTCGCCGACTCTGGCCAAGGGTGTGGACCTGATAACGTCATACCGTATGGCCCCGCACACTGACAGGTACATCTCGCGTGAGAGAGCCATTGTCAATCTGCTGGACCGTCTGGAGAGCGGTAAGGGTAAACCTGCCTATAAGGCCTGGGTAAAGGTGCCTATCCTGCTGCCAGGGGAGAAGACATCTACCCGTGTGGAGCCAGGCAAGTCCCTGTATGCCGCTATCGAGCCTATCGAGGCTCAGGATGGAGTAATCGATGCAGCTATCTGGATGTCCTATCCATGGGCTGACGAGCCGCGCAACCACGGTGTGGTGGTTGTGACCGGTGACGACAGCGCGCAGGTTACGGACGGAGCCCGTCAGCTGGCCGAACATTTCTGGTCAGTACGGAACGATTTCGAGTTCGTGGCTCCTACGGCCTCATTGGAAGAGGTTCTGGAGAAGGCCATCAAGAGCGATAAGAAGCCTTATTTCATCAGCGATATGGGAGACAATCCTACTGCCGGCGGTGCTGGTGACGTGACCTGGACTCTGCAGAAACTGCTTGATCGTCCCGAGTTCAAGAAGGAGGGCGGCAAGACTTTAGTGTATTCCGCTATACCCGGTCCCGAGATGGTGGCTCAGGCCAAGGAAGTCGGTGAGGGCGGCCATGTCCGCTGCAAGGTGGGAGCCGCTGTGGACAACCGCTATGCTCCTCCGGTAATGCTGGACGGTACTGTAGTCAAGATTCTCGACCGCGAGACCAACGACCAGGTAGTGGTGAAGGTTGGCTCGATGCTCGTGGTGGTGGGAGAGGAGAGAAGCCCCTATCATTACAAGGCCGACTATGAGGCCCTGGGCATTGATCCCTATCAGGTGGACATCATCGTCAACAAGTTGGGTTATCTGACCGAGGAACTCTATGACATCAGTCTGAGCGGAGACTGGATGATGGCCCAGACACGCGGAGGTGTGGATCAGGACCTGCTCCAGCTGCCTTATCAGCATCTCCAGCGTCCTATCTTCCCGCTCGATCCTGACATGCCGGATCCCGACTTCGAGGTGGTGTATATGTAATCACCTGTAAATAAGGAGTTGTAAAATAGAAGTCCCGGCAGGCAATTCCTCCGGGACTTCTTGTTATGAGCCCTGTTGTGAGTCCGATACAGGACGTATGGTCAGGCGAAATGTCAAAGCCGGTCACTGAAAGAGGCAAGCCAGTTGTCAATCCGCTCCCCGGTCTTGTCGGACTCGTTGCTTTCGTCGATGGCAGCACCGATAAACTCCCCGTTCTCTACAGATGTGGAATCGCTGAAAGTGTATCCGTCAGCTGAGATTCCGCCGATGAAGTTGCAGCCAGTACCTTCCAGTTCTTCCTTGAGCAGGTGCATGCCGTTGCAGAATGTATCGGAATAGGCCATCGAGTCTCCACAGCCGAAGAAAGCTACATCCTTACCTGCCAGACTGGCAGATTTCAATACCTTGACGCCCTCGTACCAGTCATCCTGCAGCTCTCCGTCTCCCCATGTGGATGTCCCGAGTATCAGGACATCATAAGGCTCTACCTGCCCCTTGGTGATTGTAGCGGCATCGAAAACATCCTTGACTCCTAATCTGGAGGCTATGGCTTCCGCCACTGCCTGTGTCGTCCCTGTGGACGAACCGTAAATAATGACAATCTTTTTCATTTGAACAGAAATTTGAAATTCATGCTGCAAATGAAAAAGATTATCCTCACATTTGAAATACCAATATGTTGCTAACCGAAAATGGTTATTTGCTGTCGATGACTTCAGCGTCGTGGAAACGGAAATGCTCGTGGATGCGTCTCAGGCGCAGACTGACAGCGATAATCACGGCTCCGAAGACCACCAGTATCGAGCCGGTGAGTATGATTACGGCTGTTGTGCCTATAGTCAGAGGATACAGCGTGATGCCCAGTGACAGGAGCAGTAGAATGACTCCGCAGGCAATGACCCAGCCGGCACCCTTTATGCGGAACGAATCCATGTCGCTGCCGAGACCGATGATTGTGAAGCTGTTGAACATCATCCATATACCGAGTATTACCGGCAGTGCGACGAGGGTGACTCTCGGATAGCAGCACAGGAAGATACCCAGTATCAGGTTCAGGATACCGTTGACTATGCTGTATCCTCTTGTAGTGAAATAGTTACGGCTGGTAGAACTGACAACAAGCTCTACGATACCGCTGATAAGCATCAGAACTCCGAACATGAGACTTAAAGTCAGATAACTCTCCAATGGATTGCAGAATACTATGATACCTGCTGCTATGGACAGGATGCCTGTGAGCATGTACAGCCACCAGTGCCGGATAGTCTTTCCGGCCCTTTCAGCTACTTTGTCAAATAAATTGTTCATATTAAAATAATTTAATTGGTTTATAATATGTCATCAGCAATTTGTGTGCAATTGGCGGTACTGGAGCCTATTTTCGGAAAAAATGTCATGAATGTGCTGACTTTTTGTATTTTTGGCGGATAAATGCAAATAAGAAGTGAAAGTGTCTAAAGTGATACTGTTGACAGGGGCAACATCCGGATTCGGAAAAACGGCGTCTTCCATGCTGGCTGCCAGCGGGCACAAAGTCTTCGGGACTGGTCGGACGGTGTGTGAGGGATTGCGGGAAGACGGAGTATGGATGCTGCGTATGGATGTGACGGATGTGGAGTCAGTGCGCAGGGCAGTGGATGCTGTAATGCAGATGGCCGGACGGATAGACGTGCTGATCAACAATGCAGGGGCCGGTATCGGAGGTGCCTTGGAACTTGCCTCCATGGATGAGAAACGCTGGCAGATGGAAACCAATTTCATGGGAATGACAAATGTATGCTCGGCTGTCCTTCCGTATATGAGACAAAGCCGAAGTGGGCGTATCATCAATATAAGTTCAATTGCCGGAGTCGTGGCGGTTCCGTATCAGGGATTCTATTCTGCCTCGAAGTTTGCCATAGAGGGATACAGTCAGGCCTTGGCGGTAGAGGTGCGCAGGTTCGGCATAGACGTGTGCGTGGTCGAGCCCGGAGATTTCAAGACAGGCTTCACGTCTTCGCGCAGGGTATCGGAAGCTACGATGAGTCATCCGGATTATGCAGATTCTTTCAAGCGCACATTGACCGGTGTCGAGAAAGATGAGACTCACGGTTCCAGCCCTGAAAAGCTTGGCCGTGTCATCTGCCGCCTGGTGTCAAGGCGGCGTACCAGGTTCAGGACTCTGACGGGAAGCCTGCTCCAGACTTTATTTGCCCGTGCGTCCAGAATCCTCCCTGGCCGGCTGACGCAAAAACTCCTTGCCTGGTTCTATTCTGTGTGATAACAAAAAAGTTATAGAATGTAACAAATCTGTTTGTCTGGCTGTCTCATAGAGAGATAGTAGTAATTAAAAAAACATCCTGCAGTTCTTTCTTTTATGACTTGTGAAAATCGGAAATGGGATTGTGTACCTGTCTTTATATGCGGATTTTGCCGGGAGTACAAGGCTTATCTCTGATTAATCTGCGGTATATGAACCGCTTCTATAGATTGTATTCTCTCCGGTCATTGGAAATCACATTAAATGTTTAAATTTGCAGTTAATGTTTTTAGTCAGTTCCGGTTTCCGCGTTCCCTCCAGGAATGCAAATTCAGCAAGGGGACGGAAAAGGGGACGGAAAAAGTAAAAAATATTGGTTAAAAGTAAGGATTTTAAAGAATATGTCAAACGTTAAAAGTAATAAACCGCTGAAAAACAAAGAGAGCCGCGTTTTGGGCGGCTCTCGGCTGATTGACTTGGTGCTCCCTCAGGGGCTCGAACCCTGGACCCCAACATTAAGAGTGTCGTGCTCTACCAACTGAGCTAAGGAAGCATTCCGTTTTGGGACTGCAAATGTATAAGAATTGTTTCAAATACCAAAATAAATTTAAAAAATTAATGAAAAAATTTTTCCTGAACCTATTGCTTGTGACCTCGGCGGTGATGGCTGTCTCATGCGGCCGGACCGAGCGTCGTCTCGTTGACTATGTGAATCCGATGGTCGGCACTGACTTTACGGGGCATACCTTTCCAGGTGCCACGGCGCCTTTTGGAATGGTCCAGCTCAGTCCTGATACCAGGATTGATACCTGGGAGGGCTGCTCGGGCTACCACTACTCCGATGACACCATCATCGGCTTCAGCCATACGCACCTGAGCGGCACGGGTGTGCTTGATTACGGCGATGTGCTCCTGATGCCGGTGACTGCTTATAAAGCTGACACACTGGACAGAGAACTGTACCAGTCGCATTTTTCCCATGACAATGAGAAAGCGGCAGCCGGCTATTATGCCGTGAGACTTGACCGTTGGAATGTCCTGGCCGAACTGACAGCAGGGCCGCGTTCCGGAATGCACAGATATACTTATGAGAGACTGGATGGAAAAGCCCCTATGATAGTCATTGACCTGGAACACCGGGATGTCCTTCTGGATTCTCATATAGAGAAGGTCTCAGACAATGTCTTGGAGGGATTCCGCCGCTCGAAGGCATGGTCGGAGGACCAGATGGTGCATTTCTACATTGAGTTTTCCGAGCCTATTGCAGGTTACCGTCCTTTTGGGGAAAAGGGTGCCATAGTGACATTCGCAGACGGTACGCGCCAGGTGCTGGCCAAGGTCGGCATCTCATCTGTGTCTTCGGAGAACGCCCGCTTGAACCTGCTCTCGGATGTCCCTGAGGAAAGTTTCGACTTCGAGGCCCTGCTGCATAAGACGCAGGAACTTTGGGAGCGGTATCTTTCAAAGATAGACGTTCGCGGGGGCGGAGAGAGTATTGAGAGGCTGCGGACTTTCTATACCGCGATGTACCATACGGCCATTGCTCCCAATCTGTACAGCGATGTCAACGGAGAATACCGGGGAATGGACAGGCAGATACATAAGGCGGAAGGATTTGACCGCTATACCGTCTTCTCCACCTGGGACACGTTCCGCACCCTGCATCCGATGTTCTCAATCATTGAAAGAGAGCGTACCGAGGACTTCCTGAGGACCTTCCTGACAGTGTACCGCGAGGGCGGAAAGCTGCCGATGTGGGAGCTGGCCGGCTGGGAGACCAACTGTATGATAGGCTACAACTCGACACCGATAATCGCCGATGCTATACTTAAAGGTATCGGACAGGATTATGCGGAGGAACTGCTGGATGCAATGGTGGAGACAGCCAATAAGGACGAGTTCGGAATCATGCATTACCGTATGCGCAATGTGGTGCCGGCCGAGGAGGAGCATGAGTCGGTATCGAAGACTCTCGAATATGCGTTTGACGACTGGTGTATCGCGCAGGTGGCCGCATGGCTGTATGACAGTACTGGGGACGGCAAGTATGCGGAAATCAGAGACCGTTACATGCGTTATTCGGCCAGTTATGTCAATGTGCTGGACCCTTCCACGAAACTGGTCCGTCCGGTGATGAACGGAGCATGGCTGTCGCCGTTTGACCCGCGGGAGGTGAACAATCATTTTACCGAGGCCAACTCATGGCAGTACAGCTTCTTCGTACCGCAGGACATCAACGGCCATATCGCTCTGCTTGGCGGCGATGCCGGTTACGAGGCCATGCTTGACTCGCTTTTCACGGCCAGCTCAGACACCAAGGGGCGCAAGCAGGTGGACATTACCGGACTGGTGGGACAGTACGCCCACGGCAACGAGCCGAGCCATCAGACAGCCTATCTCTACGCCTATGTAGGCAAGCCGTGGAAGACGTATGAGAAAGTGCGTTACATCCTCGACAATCTGTATTCGTCACGACCCGACGGCCTGTGCGGCAATGATGACTGCGGTCAGATGTCCGCCTGGTATGTCATGAGTGCTATAGGTCTTTATCCAGTGACGCCCGGAAGCGACATCTACGTGTTCAGCGCTCCCGTGTTCAAGAACATCAGGATCAATCTGGAGAACGGAAGGCAGTTCGTCATCAAGTCCGAAAGCGCCGGGAAGATAGACAAATGCAAGTATATCTCATCAGCGAGTCTTAACGGTGCGGATTATACCAGGAGCTATATCCGTTTCAGCGATATCATCTCCGGCGGCGAACTGGATTTCACATTGGCGCAGCAGCCTGATACGGCTTTCGGCTCGGCGGAGTCTGACAGACCCGTCTCCGAAGGGTACAGGGGCTTCGTCCGCAATCCCTGGTTCGTGGCCGCCTCGGACATTTTCGAGGATACTCTGACGGTGGGTGCAGACAGCGGGAATCCGGACAATACGGTGTTTATCAAGGTCGGTAACAGAGGCTACCGCAAATATGACGGGCCGGTGACCATCGACAGGACAACCCGCATCAGCATCTACTCGCAGTCTCCGTCAGGGGAGAAGAGTCCCGAGATATCGGCTGTGTTCCACAAGATGAAGGACGATATGGACATCTATACGGACAATGTGTACAATCCCCAGTACAATGCCCGCGGTCCCCGTGGTCTGATAGATGGCCTTAGGGGCAGCGTGAACTGGAAGACCGGAGGATGGCAGGGCTATCAGGACACGGATTTTACAGCGGTGGTGGATCTGCGCAAGGAAAGGAGCGTGTCTTTGCTCGGCTCCGGCTACTGTCAGGATGTCCGCTCCTGGATATGGATGCCCAAGTACGTGGAATACGCGGTTTCGGACGACGGTCAGAATTTCACCGTGGTCGGCAGGGTGGACAATACTGTGGATGAGCAGGACTACACGATCCAGACGAAAGACTTCATATTGAGACTGGACAGGCCGGTGAAGGCCAGGTATGTAAGGGTCTTCGCCAAGAATTTCGGAACTATTCCCGACTGGCATCTGGGCCACGGTGGCGAGGGCTTCATCTTTATCGACGAGATCTGGGTAGAATAAAAAAAGCGGCGGGCTTTGACCTGCCGCTTTCTGTTTCCGCTCTGTCGCCTGGTTCTTTTAGAGTGTGCCCTGTCTGAGCATTTCGGCGTAATGGTCGATGCGGTGCAGCTCGTGAGGAATGTTGATGGACTGAGGGCAATGTTCTATGCACTGGCCGCAGCCGATGCAGTGGCTGGCCTGGCGCCGTTTGGGTACGCTGCGGTCGTAGCCGATTAGGAATGCCCGGCGGGCCTCCCGGTAATTGCTGTCATCCCGGCTGGAGGAGAGATTGCCCTCATTGACGCATCTGTTGTAATGCAGCAGTACTGCGGGGATGTCGATGCCGTAGGGGCAGGGCATGCAGTACTTGCAGTCGTTGCAGGGAATGGTGGGGTACTCGTGCATCTGGCGGGCTGTCTCCTCTAAGAATGCCTTGTCCTCGTCGGTCAGCGGCACTAAAGGAGAATAGGTGCGGAGGTTGTCCTGCAGGTGCTCCATGTAGGTCATGCCGCTGAGGGCGGTCAGCACCATCTCCGGGGATCCGGCGAAGCGGAATGCCCATGAGGCGACGCTGCTCTGCGGGTCCTGCTCCTTGAGGCGGGCGGCGATGCGGTCCGGGACATTGGACAGGCGGCCTCCGAGCAGGGGCTCCATGATGATGGAGGGGATGCCTCTCTTGCACAACTCTCCGTAGAGGTATTCGGCATTGACGTTCCCGGGGGTGGCGTGGCTCCAGTCGAGGTAATTGAGCTGGATCTGGACGAAGTCCCAGTGGATATCCTCGTGCATTGACAGCACATAGTCGAACACTTCCTGCTCCCCGTGGAAGGACCAGCCTAAGTGGCGGATGCGTCCGGCCTTGCGCTCCTCTATGAGGAAATCCAGCATGCCGTTGTCGATGTATCTTTTACGGAAGTCCTCCATGCTGCGGCCTATGGAGTGCAGCAGGTAGTAGTCGATGTAGTCCGTCTGCAGGTCGATGAACGACTGGCGGTACATTTCCATGGCGAACTCCCTGGATGGATTGGCGAAATTGGACAGTTTTGTGGCAATGAAGTATTTGTCCCTTGGGTGCCTTTTGAGGGCTGTTCCGGTGGCGTTCTCGGAGAATCCGCGCAGATATGTCGGAGCGGTGTCGAAATAGTTGACGCCATGCTCTAAGGCATAGTCCACAAGGGCATTCACCGCTTCCTGGTCTATCACATCGTTGCCGTCGCTCCCTTTCACCTGCGGCCACCGCATACAGCCGTAGCCCAGCAGGGACACTCTGTCCCCGTTGCCGGGCAGCTGGCGGTAAGTCATTTGTCCCTTGGGTACTTCAGAGGCAGCCTTTTCCCCACTGTGTCCGCAACTGGAGGCCAATGCTGCCGTCACTCCGGCCATTCCAGAAACCTTCAGAAAGCCTCTTCTCGATATTTTGTCCGTATTCTCCATAATAAAAAGTATTGTGCTGCAAATTTATAATAATTGCAGGAAGCTGTCAGATTTTATTGTCAAATTTCTCATCGGTCATTTTCGATTCCAGGAAGTTGACTGAGGTCAATCAGGCATCATTGCCGGTTCGCTGTTTTTATTATATTTGCGAATAATTAAGCCTGCGTTTTATAAATTTGTATATACATTCATAAGTAATAGGAGTCATGGAGTCAAAGAAGAAAAGAATCAGAAGGACAAAATCCGAGGTGGAGAACGCCATATCCACCGCGATGGACAGATTGGTGGAGAAACACGGGATTTTAGGAATCACTGCCAATATGCTGATGGCGGAAGCGGGCATTGAGAGTCCGGTATTCTACAACAGGTACGGTTCCATAGACGACCTGATATACGAGTATGTCAGCGAGAAAGACTTCTGGATTGCGGGCAAGCTGCCGTACAAGGACATCGAGAAAGACGGCCCGGAGGAGTATTACGTCAACACGCTCCTGAAGTTGGGGGACATGCTGAAGGAATCCAAGTTCACGAGGGACACGCTGATCTGGGAGCTGTCATCAGATTCGGAGGCAGCATGTAAGATTGCCGGGCTGAAGGAGATGGAGAACGAGGCCCTATTGGTGTACTACTCCAAGGTGTTCAAGGATACCGACGTGGATATCCGTACAGTCACCGCCATGCTTATCGCCGGGATATACTGGCTGAACCTGCACAAGGACAAGTCCACTTTCTGCGGTATCGACCTGAATACAAAGGCTGACCGCGACAAGCTCGCCAAACTGCTGAGGACAATAGTCCGGAGTCTGTTTGCCGGTATAGAAAGCGGTTATGTGGACAGCAGGACTGTGGAGACGGCCCGCAGGATGGCGGAGAAAGGCATCGACCCCAAGACCATCTCCGATGTTCTCGACGTATCCGAGGATGACCTGAGCGACATCCTTGCAATGCCCTCCGGAGCATCTTCTGCTTCAGAGAAGTAACTGGGAAGCAGCTCTGTTAATCAGACATAAGACCAACCAACCGCACCGGAATAATGACGTCCGGTGCGGTCTTTTTATGCGCTGTCTCATACAGGCAGACGCAATCGTAATAATTCTGAAATCAATTTTACGTGCCACAAAGCGCCACTATTTTATCAATATTTCATATAAAATATAAATATTGTCAGATTTTTTATTATTTTTGAAAAACAAACATTGCTGGCTGTATAATATTTTTATCATGAGAAGACTGACAATATCTTTGATCGTTATCTGTCTAAGCATCAGTTGTTTCGCCCAGATGCGGGCTGCAGTTGACGAGCGCATCGAACTGACGAGCATCGTGTTCCGGATAGCCGGGGCGGAGGAGTTCGTTAATGACCAGATGCAGGAGTACGGAGAGGCCATAGACCGGTGGTTCGGGAAGTACAGCTCGCATGAGCTGATAGACCACATACGCAAGATGAGACAGGAAACGGCACTGGCCATGGCCGGTGTCGTCGGAAGTGTACCTTATCTGGTCATAGACGGCAAGGGTGTACATGACTCTGGGCTGAAGAAGGGCAGTGAGATAGATGGACGCTGGACTGACAGCAACTGGGACAAGTACGTGCGTCTGCTGGATGACTTTTACCGGAAAAGCCGGTTCCACGAGTTCTTTGAGTCCAGACAGGATTTTTACAGGGGAGTGGAGAACGGTATGAACACTTATCTCTCACAGCTGGACACGGCCTGGTTCCGCTCTTTCTTCGGACACTACGATGAGCCGGTCGTATATGTGGCTGCCGCGAACGGATTCCACAACTACTACCTCAACACCTCCTCCATACAGGAGGGCAGTTTCGCGATAGCCATAGGATATCCTGGGCCTTGGTATGACCCTACCGAGGTGATACTGCACGAGATGTGCCACCAGTACACCAACCGAATGGACAGGTTCTATCCGGAAGTGGAGAGCGCCATGCTGAGAATTTTCGAAAACCCGGAACTGGTGCTGAAGTATTACCAGAACCACTACGGCGATCCGGAGGCTATCTTCTACGAGTGGCTCACGAATCTTTGTGTGGCCATGTACATGAAAGAGCATACAGACAATCTTCAGTACAGGGTACAGGAACTGAATAATTTCCTCTCAAAGATGGCGATAGACTATGGATTCGTATGGATGGAGCGGAGCATGCAGTTCATGGACAACTTCTACGCCGACAGGGAGTCTTACCCGGTATTTGAAGCCTACATGCCAAGAATCTGCGAGTTCATGAACAACATTGTGATAACCGAGAACTGGTTAAAGGTGCTGGAGGAGACAAAGCCTCACAGGCCGTACATAACAAACATCTACCCGGTGGACGGAAGCTGCCTTCTGGATTATGAGAAAGTTGATGCAGTCAGAGTAACGTTCTCGCAGCCGATGATGAATGCGCACGGAATCAAGGAAATTCTTCCGATAGGAGGCAATATATTCAACGGTCCTGAGTCCTATTGGGAGGACAGCGTGACATATGTCCTGCCGCTGCTGGAAGATGCCGTGATAAAGGACACCACGTATGTCATCACGCTTAACAAGGACTTCTTCATAGGTGCGAAATATACGTACACAATGGAGCACGACTATCAGATTATCTACAGAAAAAAAGACAAGCAACAGTAATTCTTTTATGTTTGTGAAACTATTAAAATATAGATTATGTTGGATTTATGGTTGATAGTAATCGCATTGTTGAATACATCGCTGTTGCTGTTCAATATGCAGGAAAGCAGCGCTTTATGGATTGTAGGCGGCGCTCATGCCGTCCTTGATATCTTTATCGTCACAGGTTATGTAAGGTGTTCTGGGAAATCGGCGGAGTGCTGAAAAGATTTTTTGAGGAAATTCAAAAACAGTTTCTAATTTTGGAAAAAATTAGATGCTATGAGGTTGTCAACTTTAGTAATCAGGGCCGCAGCGGTAGCTGTGGCGGCTTTGGCCGGCACTTTTTCGGATATGTCGGCATGTACAGGGATTTCATTCAAAGCCGGGGACGGCAGTTATGTGCTGGCCAGGACGGCGGAATGGGGCGGCTCGGACCTTCAGGGCCGTTACGTGGTGGTGCCGAGGGGATACAGGCATGTCTCTTTGACGGCCGATGGAGGCAGCGGGCTGATATTCATCGGTAAATACGGCTATGTGGGCGTGTCGGCCCATTTGGACCAGTTCGTGCTTGAGGGACTCAATGAAAAGGGGCTGTCCGCCGGGCTGTTCTTCTTTCCCGGTTACGGACAGTATCCGGAGTACGACTCGACTGAAGTGAGCCGGACAGTGCCGGACATGCAGGTGGTCAGTTGGATGTTGGCCAATTTCAGCACCGTGCAGGAGGTCATCGACCATTTCGACGAGATAGTGGTGACTATGCTTTTCCCGGAGTCCGGAACTTCCCACTGGAGGGTGGGGGACCCGTCCGGCAGACAGATTGTCATCGAGATAACCGGCGGAGAGACGCATATCTACGAGAATACGATTGGGGTGCTGACCAATTCTCCCGATTTTCCCTGGCATGTGACTAATCTGAACAACTATGTCAGCCTGACTTTCGGGGAAGCAGAGGGCAATGCGTTCTCGGCTTATCCGCAGGTGCGCCGCTTCGGAGCCGGTACCGGCATGACCGGCATCCCGGGTGATGTGACTCCGCCGTCGAGATTTGTCCGCGCTGCTTACTATCAGGCCACCGCGCCCCAGTACCCGACCGGAGAGGAGACGGTTATGTCCTGTTTTCTGATACTGAATAACTTCGACATACCGATAGGTGTGGAGCGTCAGAAAGGCCAGAACCCTACTGATATTCCCGGGGCCACGCAGTTCACGACAGCCACTGATACTAAGGGGCTGAAGTTCTACTGGCGCACGTGCTGGAACAGCACCATACGCTGCATCGACCTGACGTCCATAGACTTCGCTAAAGTGAGATATGCTGTCGAGCCTTTGGATAAAGAGCGTCGGCAGCCGGTCGAGATGATTACCGTCCGATAAATTCGGAAAGGACAGTGTACAGCCTCTGTACGGGGAGTCCTACGATATTGAAGTAGGAGCCGCGTATGGAGGTTATGCCTATATAGCCGATCCATTCCTGTATGCCGTAGCCGCCGGCCTTGTCGAACGGACGGTAACGGTCTATGTAATAGTTGATCTCCTCGTCCGACAGGGATTTGAACTCCACTTCGGACGTGCATGAGAACACGCTTTTGTGTCCGATGTCCCGGATGCATACTCCGGTCACGACTCTATGGGTACGGCCTGAGAGTTTCCGGAGCATCCTCACGGCGTCCTCTCTGCCGGAGGGCTTGCCGAGTATGTCCTCCCCGCAGATGACCACGGTGTCGGCCGTGATGAGTATTTCGTCAGTCTCAAGGGGACGGTGGAAGCCCTCGGACTTGGAGACGGCTAAGGCGGATGGCACCTCGTCCGGCCTGAGTTCCGGAGAGTAAGTCTCGGGAGCGCCAGGTGTGGCCTCTACCGTGAAACTCAGTCCAAGTCCGGCCAGAAGCTCCTTGCGCCGGGGGGATGCCGAGCCGAGTATGATTCTGCGGTCTGAAAGTGCGTCTTTGAGCAACATGGCGTCGGGTATTAGAACAGTTTGGAATATACTTCAGTGTCGAGAGTCCAGTCTCCACGGACTTTCAGAACCTGTTCTATAAGGTCTCTGGCCAGTCCCTTGCCTCCAGGAAACAGGGATACATAGTCGCAGATGTCCTTGACTTCCGGAACGGCGTCCGCCGGTGCCACGGAAAGCCCGGCTATTCTCAGTACCGGTATGTCGGGTATGTCGTCACCGGCATAGGCTACTTCTCCGGGCCTGAGGCCGTGGCGGTCGCAGAAGTCCATGAAGTCGGGCCGTTTGTCCCTGGATTTCTGATAGATGTCGGCTTTGTCCACTCCCAGGCCGGTAAAGCGGCTGACTATGCCGTCAGAGGAGCCTCCGGTGATGATGGCCACCGGATATCCTTTCATACTGCACATCCTCAGCGCGAAGCCGTCCTTGGAGTTGAATATGCGTACCAGCTCGCCGTCGGGCATTGAGATTATCGTGCCGTCGGTCATGACTCCGTCCACATCGAAGGCAAAGGCCCTGATGCTGTGGAGCCGGACTTTGTAGTTGTAGTTGGGCATTGTTCGGGTGCTGTTATTTGTGATGATATTTTTCCAGAATCTTGTCGGTAAACAGCCGGTATATCTCCTCCTGCTCGGTCATTCCCATGCTTTGCAGCAGGTCCAGATGCTTGCGGATGGTCATCATGTCCCCTCTGCGGGCCGGGCCGGTCAGAGTGGAGGCCGGAGTGTGG
>ERZ780212.570-NODE-570-length-36546-cov-4.847771_pt1 | contig 36546 bp, 25 predicted proteins | sample MGYA00511364_ERZ780212 | MGnify/ENA primary metagenome ERZ780212 (study PRJEB29588, sample SAMEA2147991) | human gut metagenome | biome: human gut; feature: human-associated habitat; material: faeces | place: Denmark | collected 2008/2010 ... | reverse complement strand
GTTGACAACAGCGAATTTGACGAGAACGCCCCGGTTTACAACCTCGCCGGCCAGCTCGTAAGCAAGAATGCCAAGGGCATCCTGATACAGAACGGCAAGAAGTTTATCAGGAAATAAATGCGAAACTAGCAGTTTGTAACGCTGCCAAATAAAACAACGCCACGGCTGAAACCGTGGCGTTGTTTTATTTAGGTTCAGGCGGATTACAAATCCGCCTGGCTTTAATTGACTGGTTTACAATCCGTCACAATAGAATATTTTAGTGTAATTTATCTTTCAATCTTTCATTTTTGCGTGTATATTGTTGATTGTCAGTGGTTTATGGGCTGAAAGATATTATGGCGATCTTTCATTATCTTTCATCCAGCCACTCGTGGTGAAAGATAATGAAAGATGCCCCGGTACATCTTTCAGCTTCTAATATTTTGATATTCAACGTTTTATGGCGATTCTGAAAGATTGAAAGATGAAATGCAGGGTTTTCTATATATTTGTAATTCTGCGGATTAGTCGTAAAATGCGGTTCATCCGCAGTTTTGTTGTATAACGTATAGGTGCCAACCCCGTCCCCGGAGGGGGCGAACTATGCTTAACCGCATGTGGAGTGACCGAAGGGAACGGAACTTGCGGTAAGTCAAAACTAACCCGCCCGTCCTCGAAGAGGGCGAACAGCGTTTACGGTTATGAGGTTTTACGGTTGTGAGGTTATGAGGCTTTACTGTCATACCGTATAACCGCAAGACCTCAATACCACATAACCCAAAATGTAGTTCGCCCTCTTCGAGGACGATATTATTGGCTGCATACCTACCGCAAGTTCCGCTTTGCTCCACATGCGGTTAAGCATAGTTGGACCTCTTTGAGACCCTATTACCACGAATGCCAATACACCAAAACTGCGGATGAACCGCAAATCATATTCCGCTATGCCGGCAAGTGCAACCAAGAACCTATCTCCGTGTTCCATCCTTCGGGGCGGAACAGACCGAAGCCGCTTGCGGGGAAGAACGTTATCTCGCCCCAATAGGCACGGCCGTCGATGTCGTAAAAGTCGACGCGGGTGAACGGCAGGCCCCCGGCCAGTATGCTGGCGCAGCGCAGCATGTCGCCGAAGGAGCGCGGACAGGCCACGTCGCGCGCACTGTTGTGTACGCCGTCGGTCAGCCCAACGAGTCCAGTTATCCTATTCCAACCGGTATCATAGAAGTCGATGCACTCGTCAACGGCGCGGTTGCTGATTACCTGGCAGAGCCTCGGTTCGCCGTTGAAGCAGAACAACTTATAATCGCGCAGGCCGCCAACAGTGGCCGATCGGTCTTCTATAACCACTATGCTGACCATAAAGTACTGATTATCAACGATATAAATCACCCCACCCGAAACGGGAAGTTTGATTAGGCGGCCTAACCTCTCGTCCCATTCCGAAGGATTGAAACGCTCCATGCCTGAGCCGTGGAAGAAGGTTAGCTCGCCGAAATAAAGCCTGCCGTTCACGATGTAAAAGTCGGTGCGCACATGCGGTATGCCCTCTGACAGCCTCCTGCACAGTTCAAGCATCTCGTCAAGATGTTCCGGCCGGGGGATGTCACGCTGCGCATCGGAACGGTATTGTATTTCCAATTCCAGCCGTTTCCACTCGGTTGAATAGATGTTGCGGCGATGGTTTATGAAGCGGTCGAAGTCCACTTCTATCAACGCCGGGCGACCGTTGAAGTTGAACACCTTGTAGTCCTTCAGTTCATAGCCGCTTTCGTCCTCCATGTACTGCTCGGCCAGTATCCGCCTGGGCACATCGCGGTAAGGCCATTCGCGCCCGTGCTTGTAGTAGTTTTCCTTCAAACCTTGGCGCAACCGCTCGCGCACTTGCCTTTCGTCCATCTTGCTCTTGTCCTTGCAGATGTACATGCCCTTGCCGCTGTTGTGGTTGCACTTTATGACGAAACGATTGGGCAGGCTGCCAAAGTCAACGTCGTCGGCGTTCTCCCATACGCCCAGCGTAGGGATGATGTATTGCTCTCCGATTTTCTCTGCGACATATTCCTTGGCCTTCACCTTGTCTACCATCAGGGTGTACAGCGGGTTGCGGTCATGCAGCTTCAGCCATTGCAACTTCTCGCCGAACGTCTGCGGGTTGTCAAGGTGCAGCCGCTTGCCAGTAGAGGCGCGGTACATCAGCTTCAGGTAAGTTTCGTCGGGCATCCAGTCCATAAGCCCCTTGCCGGCGAGAAACTTGAATACCAGCCACGGGTTACGGAATACTCTTAAGGGTTTGTTCATAACTGATATTTTAAATATTATGCATAAACCGCATAAACTTATAAATAAATTTATTTCTTAATAAAAATGAGATTAAAACAACAATGTATCTGTTGTTAAAAAAACATTTATAATTTTTTCCTGCTATATCAAGCCCGATAGGATATAATCCCATTCTGCAAAGTTTTTCAAGATAATACATAGTTAATGAAAAAGGTATTCTTTTAAAAATAAGATACATGATTGTATCTTCCCTAAAAAAGTAAAAGCGGTCTAAAAAGAAATTTCGTTTATCTTGTGAGAAGTTAGACATATCTACTTTTTTCAGATATGATAATAAAACAATTCTGTTTGACAAGAATTTATCCATTTTCTCATAAGACATTTTACCTCGACACGTGCTTAATTCTAAATTTCTATAGAGATATAAATGTAATGTGAAGTTAACGTAAGCTTTATCAGCTTTTACAAGTGCTTGAGATAAAAAAGCAAAGTCTTCATTCCAGATCATGTCTTCTGGGAAACCAAGACCATTTGATAATAAAAAAGTTTTTAACCAAATAAATGAATTAGAGCCAAAAGGTGTATCGCGTGATAACAATTTATAGGCATCTGTTATCTTAAATGCTTCAGCAGAGGGTGATGTTGAATATTGAATGATTGTTCCATCCTCTTGCAGCACGTTGCAAATACATTTCCCTATTTTTATCAAATCAACCTTTTGCTCTCTTATGATAGGAACAAGGTATTTCATTGCTTCAGGAACAATTTCATCGTCTGCGTCGACAAACCAAACGAAACGGCCTTGGGCATTCCTTATTCCTGCATTGCGGGCAGCAGACACGCCGCGGTTTTCTTGGTTCACCAATTTTATACACATTTCAGGATGGGCGGTCATATATTCCTCAACAATATTTTGCGTGCCGTCTGTCGAGCCATCATTCACAACTACGACTTCGTAATCAGTGTAATTAACTTCTTCCTGATTATATAGCGAATCCAAAAGTTGGGATATAAATCTATCTGCGTTATAAGCTGGAATAACAACGGAAATGGGAATGTCCATAATCTTTAATGTTTTTTATTTTTAATAAAAAATACTTTTTTCAATTCATCGATTGAAAACAATATAGGAATTGTGAGCAATGCGGCAAGCAGAAAACAAGCAAATGATTTTAATAATGTGAACAGAAGGGAATACCCCTCATTTAGTATATCTACCAAAAATGCAAAAGTTACACCTAACGCAGCTATCAGTAAAAAAATACGTGTCATGACGTTCTTTGTATAATGACTTGTGTTAAAACAGAGTTGCGCCTTTGCTAAACGGAGCACTGCGAACAGATTGACTATTTCAACTACAGACATCGATATGAAAATTGAATAATAAGGCATACCAACGTAAAGCAGGAGAAGCGAAAAGGGGATGTTTAGTATCTGTACAGACGTTTCAAGCATCTGATATTTTTTTAATTTTCCCGCAGCCTTGAACATTGTGTCAACTGGGCTGTGCATACTTCTTATTACGGCATAAAGAAATATGGCTTGCACAAACTCGATTGAATGATTAGGAACATCACCAAGCCACAATCTCAGCAACGACGGGCTCATAACGGTCACAACAAAGCCTAAAATAGCAGAAACAGCCACGGAAACCTTTGTGTTGATAAACATAATGGCGTTATATTTATCTTTGTTTCCTTGTGAATAAAGCATCATGCTTTGTGGTTGGAAACTAAGATTTACACTCGTTACAAATTTTTGGACGGCATTGAGCACTTGGTATGCTACGTTACGTGCGGCATTAACAACTACTCCGCCGAAAATGTTTATTACAAAGTTCATCCCGGCATTGACGACCGCATAAATCGTATTTCCCAAAAAATGCCATCCTGCAAAGACTGTCATTTCCTTAAGATATGCCTTGTCTTTTGTGAATCTAAATTTAGCCTCGTCTTTGAATTTGTGTGAACAGTAGATGGCATTGGCAGCCCTGACAATCAGCGATACAATAAAAATCAAAGCTGAATAAGCTACAACTTTAACTATCGGGCTGAATACCAGCAGTAAAACGGCTAGCAACTTAAGTACGCTTTCCGTTATCGATAATACTGCTAAAGCGTCGAATTTTTCATTGGCTATAATCAAGGCATCGTATGGAACAGTCATAATTGTAACCACAGACGCAAATATCGAGAACTGTAATACCCATTGAGCGGCGGTCATACTTTCAACAGGAATGTTTAACGTAGGTATCAATATCAGTCCTGCAATTTCGGAAACAATGAAGAAGACAACAGACAAACCAATATGTATTGTTACGCCAAGACTGAAAACCTTGTTGACGTTACTTTCATTGCCAAGTCCTTTTTCTACATTGATAAATCGTTGTATTGATGATGCGAAAAGGCCGCGAAGTGAATTGAATAACATCAAAATACTGCCAATTAAGCCATAGAGTCCGAAGTCATTCACGCCTAACTGTTGTAACAGAATGCGTGAGCTGTAAAGAGCGATTAGCAAAGATGCAATTTCCCTAATATAAAGTATTATCGTGTTTTTTGCAATGCGCTTATTCGCTGTATTTGCAGACATTATATATAAATTCTTCTAATGGTGTATTTTAACAGTTTGGTGTACAATGTAAATAAAATGTTTAAATTCCAAACATTTTATTTTTCAGTTTTTCAACCGCTAAAAAACGTTGTAAAAATATATCGCCGTCGCGTTCATACCACTTTGGATAATTAGTCCTTTTAATTATGGCAGGCATACCTGCCAACAACACATTATCTCCAAAACTTTTATTTACGAGACTGTTTGCTGCAACTGATACCCAATTGCCTAATGTTAAAGTTCCCATAATTTTAGCTCCAGCTCCCATATATAAGCCATCTCCAAAAACTTTATTACTTCCACCAATACATATTGAAGTGTGTAAAACGCAATAATTACCAGCGCGAATTTTGCTGTTTATAACAATAGTTCCATAATGTGGTATAATTAATCCATATCCGAAAGAATCGTATCCTATGCAAAAACCTAATTTCTCGGACAAATGGTAATATTTAAAGGAGAACCATTTTCTGCAGATTTTATCTAATATTGAAGGATCTTTTTTATTTTTATAATAACTAGCACATCTCATAAGTCTTAAACAGACTGCTATGTCATGTTTGTGAAACAGCAAAGATTGTATCTTTTCTAATAATGTACGTTTAGGTGGCAGTCCGTTCATAATTCTGTCTGCCATTATGTAAAAGCGTAATTCTTGTTTTGAATTTATCATATTCCTTTATTTAAATAATAAGAATTTCGTTTCTTTACTGATTATTTATATTTGTCTATCACTACTGCTCTGCAAACATCTTTTTCGCTTCCTCATAGCTGTCAAGGCTGCCTATGTCGAAGCGTTTGCCGGGCATTTTGTAGGCGTGGATGTCCGTCACTCCGCAAAGGTAATGGGCGAGGTTGCCGGGAGCGTCGAAGCCGCAGCCGTGCGCCATGCAGTCTTTTATCAGTGGCAGGTCTTCCTTGCGGTAGATGTAGAAGGGCGGAACGGCCCAGTTTGACACTGGACGTTCGGGCTTTTCCTGCATCTCGAGTACACGCATGTCGCCGTCAACGGCGATTACGCCGGTGCGTTGCAGCTTTTTCAGCTCGGGTTCGTAATGGCACATGATGACGGACGTGCCTTTCTCCTTGGAGAAGCCGACAAAGCCTTTGAACGAGAAATCGAGGATGTTGTCGGCCGCTACGACTAGGATGTCGTCGTCAATGCCGCACTTGTCTATCGCCAGCAGCAGGTCTTTCACGGCCCCGAGGCGGGTCTCGTTGGTCTCCGTGCCGTCGTCGATAATCGTTATCGGCCTTGTGTAGCGCGTCTTGTTTTTCCAGCCTTCGAATATTCCGGCGAACTTGTGGTTGGTCACGATTATGTGGCTGTCAATACCGGGTATCGTGTCTATGTCGTCGAGCATACGGCCTAGGATTGTGTTGTCGCCGATTTCCAGCAGCGGTTTAGGGAAGTTCTTTGTCAGCGGATACAGCCTTGTGGCGTAACCTGCGGCTATTACTATTGTTTTCATTTTATTTTTAGTTGGCAATTTGGTTGTGACGGGGCGGGCAAGGAGGCTCTCCCTTGTCTCTCGTCTGCTGTTATACGAATCTCGCGCCGTCGTCGGGCTTTACGAAATATGCTTGGAACGTCTTTTCGTATTCGGGGAATTTTTCAAGATAACGCCTCGTCAGTTCTTTCCCTATTTCTTCTTTGCGTTCTGGGTCTATAATGGCGATGCAGGCGCCCTTGAAGCCCGCGCCGGAGAAGCGGCCTCCGTAAACTCCCGGAAGCGAGCGCATTATCTCATAGATTGCTATCAGCTCGGGCGAGCCACATTCGTAATTGTGTATGCTGCTTTCGCAACTCTCGAAACACAGCTTGCCGAAAAGTTTCAGGTTGCCGCTTTCCCAAGCCGTCACGCCTTGGCGCACGCGCCTGTATTCCGAATAGAAATGCTCGGCGCGGCGGGCGAACCTCTGCGGCATAGCTATGCGTGTTTTCTCGAACGTTGATTTCGGTATGTCGCGCAGGAACGTCTTGTCAAACGGCTTCAGCGGCTGTTCCGTGTAGGCCAGCATGTTCCATGCGGCCGTCTTACACTCGTAAACCCTCAGGTTGTAATCGCTGTTCACAAGGCTGCGGGTGAGGCCGGAGAAGAATATGCCTATCTCGAAACCGGGCATCTCGGGGTTGCGTTTCACGATGCGGTACTCGTTGTTGTCGCAGTCAAGGAACAGCAGCCCTTCCTTTTTGCCGAGCACTATGCACGACTGGTCGAGTATGCCATTGTTGAGGCCGATGTACTCCCTCTCGGCCTCCGAGGCTATCTTGACGGTTTCCATTGGGGCCAGCTCTATGTCGTTGGCCTTGGCGAACGCCATGACGTATGCCACAAGCACCGCCGCGCTGGATGACAGGCCGCCGACCGGCAGCGACCCTTGCACCACGCCGGTTATGCCTTTTCTTAGCACGAAACGCTTTTTCAGCGCGTACTTGGCGCCGCGGGCGTAGTCGCCCCAGTGCTTTTCCCTTATCTGCGAGGCTTGCGTAACGTCGAAGTCCACCGTGCCGTCAAACGTCAGTGACTCAAGATGTACATGCCCGTCGTCGTTCGGCGTAAACCATAAGTCAACGCCCTTGTTTATGGCGAAGCCCGTCACTATTCCGTGTTGGTGGTCTACGTGCGCCCCTAGAGGGCATACCCTGTAAGGGGCGAATATGTGATACTTATAATCGCTCATACGGTATTTTTAATCTGGATTTTGTTGGTTGAAAATCAGTTTTTCCTGTTTGGTCTTCATTCGTGCAGCCACACCGTGCGCAGGTAACGCCGCCACACGGCGAGGTGGACTGTCGAGTTTATCTCCGTGCAGATATTGACGCAGGCGGTTATAAGCTCGTTCTTGGCCTTTGCCGTCGCTTCGGTGTCCTTGCTTGATGTTTCAACGGCAATGACGTTCAATGCGTCTTTCCATATTTTAAGGTTTTGTATGGCTTTCACCGTTGGATTTCCGCCTGTGAGTATATTATATAAGGTAGGGGCGAAGTTGTGGAACGAGTCTATCAGTTTCCCTTTCCCTCTGTTGTTTCTTTCGCCGCCTTCCACCAGTTTCTCGTTGGCCTTGCCCGCCGTGAGGAAATATTCGCCGAGGAATGTGTCCCAGTTGGCGAAAAGGATGTTGCTAGTGCCGTTTTCGCCGGGCATTATCCCTATGTGGGCGAAATAGTCCGTGGTTTCAGTTTCTTCTTTTTCCTTGCTCGGATAATATACTGTCTCGGCGATGCTGACCTTTTTTATTATCTCGGTGAAGCATGGATGCTCCAGCTCAGCTTCGTCTTTTCCGCTTTCAATCACAGTGCCCGAAGCGGGAGTGAGGAACGGGCGGATAACCTGTCGTTCCCAGTTGGCTTTCACGTATCCGGGATTGTCGTGTTCGTAGCGTGCGAGGTTTAGTATAAGCTCGGCCTCTTTCGTGCCGAGCGCCCCTATCAGCCGGCCCAGCTTTTCGTGCCCCTTGTTGCGTAGGTCGCGGCAAAGGCCGACCAGCGTGGGCGTTGCGGCCAGATAACCGGTTATGCAGTAAAGAAGCGGGAGTGTCTGTTCGCCGTATCCGCAGCTTTCTATTATCCCTATAAGCATGTCTGTGGCGCGTTCTTTCATCGTCGCCACGTTTTGCCGGTCGTTCTCGGCGTTGTTTAGCCTGACGGCTTTCAGGCTCCACGCATTAGGCACTGACACTGCGAAATGCCTGTCGGAACTGAGCGATTTCATGTTGAACACCAGCCGTTTGTCGCGCCTGAAGCGCACAAGGTAGCCTTCGCGGCCTTTAAGCGGCCCTTCGATAATCTTTACTATCTCGTTCGGTTCGTTAGTCTTTGGGTTAAAGGCGTAGTCGGTGTAAGGGCGTTCTAGCACGATTACTTGGTCGGCGTAGTTCTCGTTGAAGTCCTTGAAGAAACGCATTTGCTCCTCGGGTATGGTAAGGAATCCGGGCTTTCGTCCGTCGCTTTTCTTGCTTTCATACATGATTGCGCCTTCAGGATAATGGCGGTTGATGAAATCAACGACGGCTTTTTGCGTAGACAGTACAAACACGTAACCGGCGAACAGCGGACTGCCTGCGTTGTTGCCGTTCTTTCCCGTGCTGACGGTTGTGTGCGTCGGGCAATATACCTCGAGAATGTTCTCCGTGTCACGCATGTACGACTGTAACAAGCCGGCCAGCTTCTTTTCCTGATGGGGAAGCGAGCGGACTACGAACCAGTGGAAGTCCACTTGGTTGAGCTTGTCCTTCGGGCGCGGTATAGTCCCTTGAACGGTAGAAAATTTCTGTCGCGAGATTGGCGTCTTATCCATTATAACAAAATCAGGAAATCATGGGAATGAAGCCATGCGTAAGCCGGAGTTTCTGATTTTGGGAAAGAGTATTTCACGCTTTCCTCTCATGATATAATCGCATGAGAGTTGTAAAAAACACCTTATTATGGTTTAACGGCGACATTCCGGAAGAACCTCAGCAGCAAACACCCCCGTTGTTATGTGGCGAAAAGAACGGAGTCTCATCAACTCCATATAATCAGTTTTCATACCACAAATATAAATTATTCCTTTCAATTAAGTCTTTTTCAGAGCGACGGCTTTCGCGTGTTACGTCGAGATGAAGCGGTCACTCGGCCACAAAGGTATAAAAACTCTTTGACATAGAGCTTATTTCTTAAAATAAATTGTTGAAAAGTTTTTATTCGTCTGATAATGAATAATAATGAATATTTAGCCTTGCGTTGTCATTCGGGTCGCAGGCTTTCCGTTGGGAGCCTTGCCACAGGATTATGGGAAATGGGCGTTCCTGTATTTTGCGAATATAAAATTATGTGTGCTGATAGATAATCGCAACGCTATGAAATTTAAGTATGATTGCCATACGTAGCGATTTTATTAAACCTTTATCGGGTGTGGTTGCCGTGAGACAGTGACACCCTTGTTTTTATGTCTGAAAAGTACGCCAAGTTGTGTTAGATTCTGAAAGGCACGTCAGAATCACGCCTGCTTGAACAAAACAAAAATGCCAAATAATTGACAATCAACTATTTAGCATTTTCTTTCGTGCGCCTGATAGGACTCGAACCTACACGTCGCGAGACACCAGATCCTAAGTCTGGCGCGTCTACCAATTCCGCCACAAGCGCGTTGTTGCCGTTTCATGTATCGTGAAAAAGCGGTGCAAAGGTAATCAAAATAGTGGTAAACGCAAAATAAATATGAGATAAACACGCATTTTATTTTTGCAGGCGGCCGTATCGGGTGTTTTCGTGTGGTGTTTTGTGATAAACGTTATTTAACTTTTGCGTTTTCGTTTTTCTTTACATCGTAATTCGGCGAAATAGAAACTGACGTGCGTTTTATTGTGTGTGTTTTTAGCATTAAAAGTTGTTTTATCAGACGGTTTTTTGCTGGGAAATGACAGAAATACGGTGTTTTTCCTTGGTTTTGATCGTCTTGGCCGATGCGGAATACGGCCTTTTGCGGTGTAAAAGGCCGTATTTTACAACGCGAAAGGCGGCCTTTCGTATTCCGGTTGGTTGTCGATGATAGGGCGTTGTGACGTAAGCTGTTGATTTGTAGGCTGATACGTGTGATGCCGAAAATGTGCGTTTTTCGTGTCAAACTGCGTTTCCGTGTCCGCCGGCGGCCTTCTCGGAGCGTTAAACGGATTGTGGACGGCGCTTTTGTAAACAAAGTTTTACAAATCAAAGACTTTTATAACACATTGTTAAAATCGAAAGATTTATTTTGTTTTATCCTCTGTTTTCCGTATCTTTGTGCCTTGCAAAGCAGTCTTGACGGGCTGTGTTGCGTCTTGAATGCCTTGATGTGGGCATTTTCTTCACATTCAATAATACCACAATGAGCGACGACATAAAAGACAACGGGATGATTGACGGGCCGGAGGACGGCGTGCTGTCAGCGGCCGGTGGTGGCGTTGAGGCCGACGGCGGGGCTTATAAGCCCGTCAGCCGGTTTGACGCTTCGGCTGTGCATCATCTCAGCGGAATGTACCAGAACTGGTTTCTCGACTATGCGTCATACGTAATCCTCGAGCGTGCCGTGCCACATATAGAGGACGGACTGAAGCCCGTGCAGCGGCGCATACTGCACTCCATGCGGCGCATGGAAGACGGGCGCTACAACAAGGTGGCCAACATCGTGGGGCACACGATGCAGTTCCACCCCCACGGCGACGCCTCGATAGGCGACGCGCTGGTGCAGCTGGGGCAGAAGGACCTGCTTGTCGACTGTCAGGGAAACTGGGGCAACATACTCACGGGCGACCGCGCGGCGGCTCCCCGATATATCGAGGCGCGGCTGTCGAAGTTTGCGCTCGACGTGGTTTTCAATCCAAAGACCACCGAATGGCAGCTCAGCTACGACGGACGAAACAAAGAGCCCATAACGCTTCCCGCCAAGTTCCCGCTGCTCTTGGCGCAGGGCGCTGAGGGCATAGCCGTCGGCCTGTCGTCGAAAATCTTGCCCCACAATTTCAATGAAATATGCGACGCCGCCGTAAGCTGTCTTCACGGTGAGCCGTTCACGCTTTATCCCGACTTTCCCACGGGCGGCAGCATCGACGTGAGCAAGTATAACGACGGCCAGCGCGGCGGCGTGCTCAAGGTGAGGGCTAAGATAGAGAAGCTCGACAGCAAGACGCTCGTCATCCGCGAGATACCTTACGGCAAGACAACAAACACCCTCATTGACTCCATATTGAAAGCGATAGAAAAAGGAAAGATCAAGGCGCGCAAGGTTGACGACAACACGTCGGCCGAGGCCGAGATACAGATCCACCTGTCGCCGGGTGTCTCGTCAGACAAGACTCTCGACGCCCTTTACGCCTTCTCCGACTGTGAGATAAACATATCGCCCAACTGCTGCGTCATAGAGGACGACAAGCCGCAGTTCCTCTCGGTAAGCGACGTGCTGCGGTTCTCGGTCAACCGTACCATGGACTTGCTCCGCAAGGAGCTTGAAATACGCAAGCACGAGCTTCAGGAGCAGCTCCACTTTGCCTCGCTTGAAAAGATTTTCATCGAGGAACGCATATACAAGGACCGCAAGTTCGAGCTTGCCCCTGACATGGACGCGGCCTGCGCCCATATTGACGACCGCCTTACGCCGTTCTATCCGCAGTTCATACGCGAGGTGACCAAGGACGACATACTCCGCCTTATGGACATAAAGATGGCGCGAATATTGAAGTTCAACAAGGACAAGGCCGACGAGCTGATGGCCAAGATAAAGGCCGAGATAGAGGAAATCGACTACAAGCTGGGTCACATGGTCGATGTTACGGCTGACTGGTTCAAGTTCCTCAAGCAGAAGTACGGCGCCGCCCATCCCCGTCTTACCGAGATAAAGAATTTCGACACGATAGAGGCCACTAAGGTGGTGGAGGCCAACGAGAAGCTCTACATCAACCGCGCCGACGGCTTTATAGGCACTGCGCTGAAGAAGGACGAGTTCGTATGCAACTGCTCCGACATCGACGACATCATCATCTTCTATAAGGACGGCAAGTACAAGGTGGTACGTGTGGCCGACAAGATATTCGTAGGCAAGAACATTTTGCATGTGGCCGTGTTCAAGAAGAACGACAAGCGCACCATATACAACGTTGTTTACCGCGACGGAAAGCTGGGCAAGTACTACATGAAACGCTTTAACGTCACCAGCATAACCCGCGACCGCGAGTACGACCTGACGATGGGCACGCCCGGTTCGCGCGTGGTTTATTTCACCGCCAACCCCAACGGCGAGGCCGAAGTCATAAAGGTGACGCTCGACCCGGCTCCCCGCCTGAAGAACATTTTTAAGGAAAAAGACTTCTCCGAGGTGGCTATCAAGGGGCGCGCGGCGCGCGGCGTGGTTATGACCCGTTTCAACGTACACCGCATTTCGCTCAAGAGCCACGGCCACAGCACGCTGGGAGGGCGCAAGGTGTGGTTCGACCCCGACGTGAAACGCCTCAACTACGACGATCACGGCCTGTTGCTCGGCGAGTTCAACGAGGGCGACAGCATCCTCGTCGTGCTTGACAACGGCGACTTCTACCTGTCAAACTTCGACGTGAACAACCATTATGAGGACAACATCAAAGTCATCGAGAAGTACGACGAGCACAAGGTGTGGACGGCGGTGCTCTTCGATGCCGACCAGCAGGGCTATCCTTACCTCAAGCGTTTCCTTATGGAAGGCTCGAAACGCAAGCAGAATTACATAGGCGAAAACAAGGACAGCCGCCTCGTCCTGCTGACAGACGAGCCTTATCCGCGCCTGCGTGTAGCCTTCGGCGGCAACGACGCGTTCCGCGAACCGATGGAAATCAACGCCGAGGAGTTTGTAGCCGTTAAGGGCTTCAAGGCCAAGGGCAAGCGTATAAGCACGTGGACGGTTGACAGCATAGAAGAACTGGAGCCGCTGAAGCGCGCCGACGACGAGGCAGACGGTGGCGATGACGACGCCGAGGAGCTGTCGGGCGAACTCAAAGACGAGAACCTTGACCCCGACGCAGGCAAGAGCCAGCGGCAGGTTATCGACGAGATTACCGGCCAGCTAAGCCTGTTCGGTGAAGACGAGAACAAAAGTTGACGGATGAAAGCAATACATACACTCGCCCTGTCGGCGCTCCTTGCCGTGCCGTTTACGGCAAACGCACAGGATGCCGACACCATACGCGGCGCCAAGGTGATAACCAACGCCCAGATGTTGGGCATCGGCGCGGCCGACATACTTGACACTTACCTCTCGCCCGAGAAGTATAAGGGCTGGGAATTGCGCTACGTGTCGCATACCATACGCCGCCGCGAGGGCCGCCGGTGGTCGCGTATGCTGGTCCATCAAGGCTCGTTCGCCTACGCTGACAACCGCGCGGGCAACGCCAACGAGATGGCGGGCATGTACACGTTTACCTACGGCGTACACTATAACTGGGACCTGCTGGGCGGCAGTCTGAACATAATGGCCGGAGGGCAGGCCGACGTAGAGGTGGGTTTTCTTTACAACACGCGCAACGGCAACAACCCCGCGCAGGCGCGCCTTGCGCTCAACATCGCGCCGAGTGCCGCCGCGGCTTACCGCTTCAGGCTGGGGCGCGTGCCGCTGAAGGCGCGCTACGAGGTCAGCGCCCCTGTCCTAGGGCTTATGTTCAGCCCTAATTACGGACAGTCGTATTACGAGATTTTCTCTCGCGGAGATTACGATCACAACGTCGTGCCGACAACGTTCGTCAGCCGTCCGTCGCTCCGCCAGATGCTTACCATTGACTTCACGCTGGGCCGTACTACGCTGCGCCTTGGCTATCTCGGCGACTTCCGTCAGGCCAAGGTCAACAACTTGAAGTACCATACGTATTCCAACATGCTGCTGATAGGTTTTGTCCGCAGCTTCAAACTTACTCATATTCTCCCATGAAAAGACTGTTTTACGCCATGCTTCCGTGCCTGTTGGCGCTCGGCTTGTGGTCGTGTGTCGACGAGGATGAGTTCAGCGATGACGCGCGCGGCAACTTCGAGGCTCTGTGGAAGATAATGGACGAGCGGTATTGTTTCTTCGATTACAAGGCCGATGAATACGGGCTTGACTGGAACGAGGTGCGCGCAAGGTACAGCGCGCAGATAAGCGACGGCATGACCGACGACCAGCTGTTCGAGGTTTTGGGTAATATGCTCGGCGAACTGCGCGACGGCCACGTAAACCTTTACTCACCGTTCGACAACGCCAGATACTGGAGCTGGAAGGAAGATTACCCCGCCAACCTTAGCGACTCGCTCCTTCGCCGCTATCTCGGTACTGATTACAAGATTGCGTCGGGACTTGAATACCGCAAACTTGACGACAACATAGGTTACGTACGTTGTCCGTCGTTTGACAACGGGATAGGCGACGGCAACCTTGACGAGGTGTTTTATTACCTCGCCACGTGCACGGGGCTGATACTCGACGTGCGCGGCAACGGCGGCGGACAGCTCACCACGGCCGAGAAACTGGCGGCGCGCTTCACCGACGAGAGCATACTTGTAGGCTATATGTGCCATAAGACAGGGCCCGGCCACAATGACTTCTCCTCGCCCGAGGAGCAGGTGCTGAAGCCATCGGGCGGCATACGGTGGCACAAACGTGTCGTGGTGCTGACCAACCGGGGCGTGTTCAGCGCGGCCAACGAGTTCGTGAAGTACATGAAGTGCTGCCCCGGTGTCACCGTGGTGGGCGACAGGACGGGCGGCGGGGCCGGTATGCCGATGAGCAGCGAGCTGCCTAACGGCTGGGCGGTGAGGTTTAGCGCGTGCCCGATGTACGACCGCGAAATGCAGTGCACCGAGTTCGGCATCGAGCCGGATTATAGCGTAAGCCTTTCAGACGACGATTTCAAGAAAGGCAAGGACACGCTGATAGAGTTTGCAAGGAAACTTATAAATAACGGATAACAACATTCAATACCTGCCACGGCCTTCCCGAAGGGAGGAAGTTTGATATGTTTTTGAAAGAATATTTTTATATAATCAAGTCAAATTAAATGGCAACCAACGTCGCTAAAGAGGATCTTCATGCCAAGCTCCATCCCTTTGGAAGGGGTGGGGTTGGTACGAGTCGCGTCAGTGTCTCCCTCTCCGCCCTTTCGATAGGCTACCGCGTCAAGGGCGAAAGCAAGGCGATAGCGCGGGGCATTGACGCCTGTCTGCGCGCGGGCGAGCTGACTTGCCTCATAGGTTCCAACGGAGCGGGCAAGTCGACGCTGCTCAAGACGCTTGCCGGATTCATTCCGAAGCTGGGCGGCAGCGTATATATGGGCGGCAAGGAGATAGCAGGATATTCGCCAAAGGAACTTTCACGCACGGTTGGCGTGGTGCTTACGGCCAAGCCCGAGGCCGACAACATGACTGTTGAGGATGTGGTCTCGCTCGGCCGGACACCTTATACGGGCTTCTTCGGTAGGCTGTCGGCCGAAGACCGCCGCGTCGTGGCCGACAGCATGGAGCAGGTAGGCATCGCCCGATTGGCGCGTCGCACGGTGTCTACACTAAGCGACGGCGAACGGCAAAAGGCAATGATAGCCAAGGTGTTGGCGCAGCAGACACCCGTGATAATGCTTGACGAGCCTACGGCTTTTCTCGATTATCCCAGCAAGGTGGAGACCATGCTCCTGCTGATGCGCCTCAGCCACGCGCAGGGAAAGACCGTGTTCATGTCGACCCACGACATAGAGCTGGCCCTGCAGACGGCCGACACGCTGTGGCTGATGCCCGGCGACGGCGCTCTGCGCACCGGCACGCCGCATGAACTGGCAGACTCGGGCGCGCTGGCGGCTTTCATTGAGAGGGAGGAAATTGACTTTGACAAAGAGACTTTACGCATAACCGTAGACAAAAGCGCAATGCGCTGACATTCAACATGTTACATGGCTCATTCCAAAAGGCCGTCTTTCGCTCTGCGAAAGACGGCCTTTTAGCTCGTAAAACATGGCCTTTTGCAAGGCAAAACACGGCATATTGGATTGCGGCTAGCCGACTGCTGAATGATTGTTTACAAAAGCTAAAAAAACATACAGCCGTAATATTGGTATTTATTTCGGTGAAAAATATACTATGCAAGCGAATATTTGGTTGTATTTTTGCAACGTGGAAAAATGTAATGGAGCATCATACGGAACGGGGTGGCTGGCCTTCATGGATGCCCGTGGGCGTGTTGGCCGCCTGCACGGCATACGTACCGTCGGCTATGCTGGAGTGTCATGCCTTGGAAGTAAGGCGTGCGCTCTCATAGATATAGACAATCAATAACTTCTTCATGTGGTGGCGGTTCGCGGTGAGCGCGGGCCGCCATGTTTCGAGCCACGGCCGATGCCGCAGGAACGGGCTCGCGTCCACTTTCGTGGCAATAATCTTTTAATATGTAAAATTCTTTATTCCAAATGAAAAAAATCATTCTTGCTGCAACCATATTGTTGGCCGTTACGGGCGATGTGTGCGCCCAGCGTGACACCACTAGCCGCACGCTCGGCAATATCGTAGTGACAGGCACACGCTCTACGACAGACGTGCGCCATCTGCCGCAGACCATTTCGGTGGTTGGCCGACGGACGCTGACGGAGAACCGGCGCATGAACGTGCTGCCCACGCTGGCCGAGCAAGTGCCCGGACTGTTTGTCACGTCGCGCTCGATGATGGGCTATGCCGTCAGTGACGGTGCCGCCGGAGGCATCAGCCTGCGCGGACTGGGCAGCGGCGACGGACGCATGATGGTACTTGTTGACGGCCATCCGCAGTATCAAGGCATATTCGGCCATTCGATAAGCGATTCTTACCAGACAATGATGGCCGAGCGGGTGGAGGTGTTGCGCGGCCCGGCTTCGATGCTTTACGGCTCGAACGCCATGGGCGGAGTTGTCAACATAGTGACCCGCCGTATGCGCGCCGACGGCGTGAAGACCGACATCAACCTCGGCGCAGGTTCTTACGGCACGTTCCAAGGAGAGTTTACCAACCGCGTGAGAAGCGGAAAGTTTTACAGCGTTCTTTCCGGACAATACGGGCGTAGCGACAATAACCGTCCGCACATGGGCTTCGAGCAGTATGGCGGATACCTGAAGCTGGGCTATGACTTCTCGCCACACTGGACGGCATACGCCGACGTCAACGTGACCCATTTCAACGCTTCGTATCCCGGCAGCACGCACGACCCCGTGGCGGGGGCGCGCCAGTGGATAACGCGCGGTGTTGCGTCGGCCGTGGTTGAGAACCATTACGGCAACACGTCGGGTGCTATAAGTGTTTATCACAACTTCGGGCGGCATAAAATCAATGACGGATACCACGTTGACGACCCTACCGACCAGCCGCCGACGGACTATTTCATGTCGAAAGACGCGCTGACCGGATTCTCCGTTTACCAAAGCGCGACGTTTTTCGAGGGCAACCGTGTCACCGTGGGGCTTGACTATCAGCACATATACGGCCGCGCTTGGAACGAGGACATGACAACACGCTCACTGACAGGCATAATCGGCCATCACCACGAGAATGAGATTGCCGGTTACGTTGACTTCCGCCAAGACCTTTTCCGCTGGCTTACCGTTGACGCGGGAGTGCGCATTGACCACCATTCACAGAGCGGAACCGAGTGGGTGCCGCAGGGAGGACTGGTGTTCCGGGTTGTCCGCGACGGCGAGCTGAAGGCAATGGTGAGCAAAGGTTTCCGCAATCCTACGATACGCGAGATGTATCTTTTCCCGCCTGCTAACGAGGACTTACGTCCTGAACGCATGATGAACTATGAGCTGTCATGGAAGCAACGGCTGATGGACGGTGCTTTCTCATACGGCCTGAACCTGTTTTATATCAACGGCGACAACATAATCCAAAGGGTGCCGGCAGGCGGAGGAATGAAGAATATCAATACCGGCGCGATAGAAAACAGCGGTGTCGAGGCTGAGTTTGCGTGGCGCCCGAACGCCAGTTTCGGCCTGAAAGGTAATTACAGTTTCCTGCACATGCACAACAAAGTTGTCGCGTCGCCGGAGCATAAGGCATATATCGGCGCGGATTACCGCGCCGGACGGTGGACATTGGCCGGCGGACTGCAATATGTCGACGGCCTGTATACACAGGTAGGGACGGACGAGCGGCAGGAAAATTTCCTCTTGTTGAACGCCACTGCGGCTTACAGGGTATTGCCGTGGCTCAACGTCTGGGCGAAAGGCGAAAACCTGTTGGCGCAGAAATATGAGATAAACTATGGCTACCCGATGCCTAAGGCGACATTCATGGGTGGCGTGAACATAAATATTTAATATGTAGTTAAAGAATTTAAAGAAGTCAGGGAAGTAAAGCAAGTCTTTGTTTTTTCATGCTAAAATTAAGTAAGGACTTTAAACTTTATGCGTTTTTTTGAATCTAAAAAATAACGGCTCGGATTCTCAAGTGAGTGAAACGAGCGGTGACTACTTTAAATTCTACGACTTTAAAAAAAATCAAAGCGATGGGAATAGGTATGCCGGAAATACTCGTTATCGCCCTGATAGTACTACTGTTGTTCGGCGGTAAAAAGATACCCGAGCTGATGAAAGGCTTGGGCAAGGGCGTGAAGAGCTTTAAAGACGGAATGAACGGTAAGCTGGACGAAGAACAGGGAGAGCCGAAAGAGCAGAAGACGAAAGATGAATGACGACGGCGCGCTGACGTTCTGGGAACATCTTGATGTGCTGCGCGGCAGCATCATCCGTATGTTGGCGGCCGCCGTGGTTGCAGGTGTCGTGGCTTTCGTGTTTAAGGACTGGCTTTTCGGCGTGGTGCTTGCGCCAGCCGACGGCGGTTTTGTTACGTACAGGTTGCTGGGCATAGAGCCTTTTACGATAAACCTGATTAACACCGGACTTACCGAACAGTTCATGATACACATGAAGATGGCGCTTGTCGCCGGCGTGCTCATCGCCTCACCTTATATATTATATGTGCTGTTCCGTTTCATTTCGCCTGCGCTTTATGACAACGAGCGGCGTTATTCTGTGAGATTGACCGTCGCGGCATACGTGATGTTCCTCGTGGGGCTGCTTGTCAATTACTTTGTCATTTTCCCGTTGACAGTCCGTTTCCTCGGCACTTACTCCGTCAGTGTCGACGTAGAGAACATGCTGACGATCAGTTCGTATGTAGACACGCTGACGATGATGAGCCTCGTGTTCGGCATTGTATTTGAAATACCGGTTATCAGTTGGCTTCTGGCCCGTTTCGGATTGCTCAAGGCCGAGTGGATGAGCCGCTATCGGCGGCACGCCGTGGTGGCAATTGTTGTGGTGGCTGCGATAATTACGCCTACGTCTGATGTTTTTACTCTGCTTATAGTGTCGCTGCCCATTTGGCTGTTGTATGAGTTCAGCGTGGTGATAGTAAAGCATACCTACCCCAAACCCCTCCCGAAGGGAAGGGCTTTGAAATGACTTTGTGGTGAAAATAAGGTAATATGATAATATAATAGGTTGCCACCCTGCATTGAGTGATTAAAACTCCCTCCCTTGGGGAGGGTGGGGTGGGTGTCAAAAACATTATGAATTTATGCTAAGAAAAATCAGAACGACGCTTGCGCTTATGGTGTTCGTGCTTATAACGTTGCTGTTCTTGGACGTTACGGGCACGCTGCACAAGTATTTCGGGTGGCTTGCCAGCATTCAGTTTTGGCCGGCCTTGCTCGCGATGCACGTAGGTGTTGTCGCCATGCTGGTGGTGCTCACCCTTGTGTTCGGCCGCATTTACTGCTCTGTTATCTGTCCTCTCGGTGTCATGCAGGACATCATTTCGCGCCTGCACGGCATGAGGAAGAAGAACAGGTTTACTTACTCAAAGGAGAAGCGGTGGCTGCGCTATACGGTGCTGGCGGTGTTCGTCGCTTCGGCCGTGGCCGGGGTGAACGCCGTTGTGTCGCTGCTTGCGCCGTACAGTTCATACGGACGCATCGCAAGCAGCCTGATGAAGCCGGTTTATGAGGCTGGAAACAACGTGTTGGCGGCTATCGCCGAGCATTTTAACAGCTATGCTTTTTACAGCGTTGATGTATGGATGAGAAGTCTGCCCACTCTCATTGTTGCCTCGGTGACGCTCGTCGTCATAGCAGTTCTTGCTTGGCGTGGCGGCAGGACGTATTGCAACACTATCTGCCCTGTGGGCACTATACTTAGTTTTCTTGCCCGTTTCTCGTGGTTCAAGGTGCGCATCGACGGCTCTAAGTGCGTAAGCTGCGGCCTGTGTACGAAGAATTGCAAGGCGTCAGCCATTGATTTCAAGAATCATAAGATAGATTACGGCCGCTGTGTAGTGTGCGGCGACTGTATAGGCAAGTGCAACAAGGGCGCTATAAGCCTCTCACATAGCCTCTCACGTCAGGACGAACAAAGGCAGGCAAGCCAAAGCTCCCCCAGTGGGGGAGTTGATGGGGCTGGCCGCCGCTCGTTCCTTATCGGGCTGGCTGTTGCTGCAACAGGCACAGCCTTGGCGCAAGAGAAGAAAAAAGTGGATGGCGGATTGGCGGCCATCGAGGACAAGATAGCGCCTGAAAGGCTTACTCCGATAACGCCTCCCGGCTCTTTGTCGGCTCGACATTTTGCCCAGCACTGTACGGCTTGCCAGCTTTGCGTGTCTACATGTCCCAACGGCGTGCTTCGTCCGTCCACAAGTTTGTCTTCGTTCATGCAGCCCACGGTGTCTTACGAGCGTGGATACTGCCGGCCGGAGTGTACCAAATGCGGCGAAGTTTGTCCCACCGGGGCAATCAAACCGATTACCCGGGCGGATAAGTCGGCAATACAAGTCGGCCATGCGGTATGGATTAAGGATAATTGCGTGCCTTTGACAGACGGCGTGGAGTGTGGAAACTGCGCTCGGCATTGCCCTACCGGAGCAATCACTATGGTGCCGATAGATTCCGCCGACGAGCGTTCGTTAAGGATACCTGTCGTAAACGAGGCTCGTTGCATCGGTTGCGGAGCGTGCGAGAATTTGTGCCCGGCGCGTCCGTTCAGCGCGATTTACGTTGAGGGACACGAGATGCATAGGGAGGTTTAAGTTAAAAGTGAAAAACGAAAAGTGAAAAATTAAATTGCAGGTTAATTCTAATTTTCATGTAAGAAAATAAGACTTGAAAACCAGCCTTTGGTTGACCACCGTGCAAAAGGCGGTCTTTCGCATGGTAAAAGGCTGCCTTTGAGGCTTTAAAACACGGTCTTTCAGACGATGAAAGGCTGCCTTTTGGAACGTAAGATGTAAGACATTGACGCACAGTTGGTTATGATGTATAAATTAAAAGGTTAGAATATTGGTGGAGAAGGTGTGTTTGCAATGAAGCGACAGATAACCTGCAAGGCATTTGTCTTTAACTTCTTTGACTACCTATAACTACTTTAACTACTTAATATTATGGCAAAAGACATATCAAGACGTAATTTCCTGAAGGTTCTTGGCGGTGGAGCCGTGGCATCATCGGCATTGCTCGCGGCATGCAAGGAAGACAAAAAGACAACGGTTAAGCGGCAGGAACCGGCAAAGGGAAAGATGACATACAGGGTTAATCCTAACAACAACGACCGCGTTTCGTTGCTCGGTTACGGCATGATGCGCCTGCCTGACAAGAACGAGGGCAAAGACCCGTCGACCGGGACGGGTGAAATGGAGATTGACCAAGACATGGTAAACCGCCAGGTTGACTATGCGATAGAGCATGGAGTCAACTATTTTGACACGTCACCGGCCTATTGCCAAGGTAAGTCGGAGCGTGCTACTGGCATTGCCTTGAGCCGCCATAAGCGGTCGGAATACTTTATTGCCACGAAGATGTCGAACTTTTCGGAGGAGACATGGAAGCGCGAAGCGTCAATTGAAATGTTCGAAAACTCGTTGAAAGAACTTCAGGTAGATTATATCGACTACCTTTTGCTGCACTCGATAGGGCAGGGCAAGGATGCGCTTGGCATGTTCAACAGCCGCTATATGGACAACGGCATACTCGACTGGCTCGTGGAGCAGAAGCGCAAGGGGCGCATCCGCAACCTCGGCTTCTCGTACCACGGCGACGTGAAGATTTACGACATGCTGCTAAAGTGGCACGACGAGGGCCGCTACCACTGGGACTTCGTGCAGATAGAGCTTAACTATCTGGACTGGAACTATGCCGACGAAATAAACAAACGCAATACTGACGCGGTGTATCTCTATGGTGAATTGAAGAAGCGCGGCATACCGGCGGTTATCATGGAACCGCTTTTGGGCGGCCGTTTGGCCAATGTTCCAGACAACATCGTGGCCAAGATGAAGCAACGTGAGCCGGAGCAAAGCGTGGCTTCATGGGCTTTCCGTTTCGCCGGAACGCCCGACGGAGTGCTCACCGTGCTGTCAGGAATGACGTATATGGAGCATCTTCGCGAGAACCTTTGTACTTATTCGCCCCTTAAGCCGTTGACCGACGAGGAACAGAAGTTCCTCATGGAGATTGCCGGCGACATATACAACCTGAAGACAATACCCTGCAACGATTGCAAATACTGTATGCCTTGTCCTTACGGTATTGATATTCCGGGCGTGCTTCTGCATTACAACAGGTGCATAAAGGAAGGCAACATGCCCAACAAAGGCAATCAAGACCCTGATTACAGGCGTGCGCGCCGCGCCTTCCTGATAGGTTACGACCGCAGCGTTCCGCGTCTTCGCCAGGCCAGCCACTGCATAGGCTGCGGCCAATGCGTTGACCATTGTCCGCAGGGAATTAACATCCCGAAGGAGATGCACCGCATTGACGAGTTCGTGGAAATGCTCAAGCAGGACGTGTGATTTAGCAGACAAGTTGACAAGTGACGAGTAGACAAGCGATATGTCATGTCTGTTATGTCAGGTTGTGATGAGAAAATGTATATGGAAGAACTGAAAAACATTCTTATGTCAGGCGTTTGCCGCGGCATTGTCCGCTCTGTTTCGGGCGATATACGCAGGTTTGAGCGCCGTGGAGTGGCCGACCTTTTCAGCCTCGTTACGGACGAGCCGGAGTTTCTGCGCGGAGCGTCAGTTGCCGACAAGGTGATAGGTCGCGGCGCGGCACTGCTCCTTGTGAAGGGCGGCGCACGGCGGGTTTACGCCGAGGTAGTCAGTTCGGGCGCGCTCGAAGTGCTGCGGCGGGCGGATGTCGAGGTGTCTTTCGGCAAGGAAGTGCCCAACATCATCAACCGCGCGGGCACCGACATCTGTCCCGTAGAGAAGCTCACGGACGGCGTGGAGTCGCCCGACGAGGCGTATCTGATGATAAAAGAGTTTCTGACACCCACCCCAACTCCCCTCCCGAAGGGAGGGGCTGTAATTGCCTTCAAGGGTGGATGCAAGACGTAATAAGTATGAATAATATAAAGTAAGACTTTTATTGACAAAGCATTTCAAGTCCCCTCCCTTGGGGAGTGGCTTGGGGTGGGTACCAAATTAAACATCAATAACAACAATGGAAACAACATCTGCATCGGCGGTTTGCTCGTTGAGCTACCGCGACAGCCGTGCCTACATGATGGCCGCGCTGTTCGTTGTGGGCAACATCGTGTTGCCCCAGTTGTGCCACTTGGTGCCGCAGGGCGGCTTAGTGTGGCTCCCCATCTATTTCTTCACGCTCGTAGCGGCCTATAAGTTCGGCCTCACGGCAGGTCTCTTGACGGCCATTGCTTCGCCGGTTGTCAACAGCCTGATCTTCGGTATGCCGGCCTCAGCGTCGCTGCCCATCATCCTCATCAAGTCGGTATTGCTCGCCTTGGCTGCCGCTTTCATAGCTTCGCGCGTGCGCGGCGTTGTTCTTTGGGCTGTTGCTTTGGCCGTAGTGGCCTACCAAGGGATAGGAATGCTGGCCGAGTGGGGCATGACAGGTTCGTTCACGGCTGCTCTTCAAGACATCCGTTTGGGCTGGCCGGGCATCCTCGTGCAAATCATCGGCGGTTACGCCGTTATGAAGTATGTACGCGTAAAGATGTAAATAAGGTGGCGCGTAACCGTCATAAGTTTCTTTTCAAGCGGTCTTTGGTTATGCCAAAGGCCGCTTCCCTTTTTACAATAGGCAATTTGCTGACAGTTAACATGTTACATTTGACATTCCAAAAGGCCGTCTTTCAGCTTGCGAAAGATGGCCTTTTAGCGTCTGATTAACGGTCTTTCGCAGCGTGAAAGGCCGTTAATCAGATGTTGGAAGATTTTTGTATTTATGTAAGCATGATGTTTGTCGGAATGGAAATATGATATAATCATCAATGATAATATTGTATTTTACGGATAAAAGTATTATATTTGCAATGTAATTATCATTATATAATAACCTGCTTATGCAAACGTTTAAGGCCATATCGTTTCCTAATGCAGTGAATGGGAAGTCGAAAGTAGTATCGATTTCTTTTGCAGAGAAAGAAAAAGACTTGTTTCATGTTGCGAATAAATTGTCAAGTCATGAAATAAGGTCTATTGTTGGTATTGATAGTTATGCGGAATTGTGTAAGATAGCGGAAGATGAAAAACGCAGTTTGAGCCAACAGGTGAAATATTTGCTGAAAAAAAGGCTGGGTTCAACAGATTTTGTATTGGCAGCTTCAGACGTTACGTTTAAAAATAGTAAAGGAGTTCCATTTCAGAGGTGGTATCCATATATTGAAGGGTATTCGCTCGATTTTGTCAAGGCTTTGATTTCAAAATACTTGAAGCGTAAATGTATTATTTATGAGCCTTTTGCCGGAACTGGAACTACTGTGTTCGCTTCAGACAGCTTAGGGTATGATACTTATTATTCTGAGGTTAATCCGTTTCTGCAGTTTCTTATAGATACAAAAATTAAAGTCTTGAATTTAAGCTATGCAGAAAGAAATGTACTACGTGATGCAATTTTGGAGGAAAAGGAAAAGCTGTTGGTTTTTGATGCAGAGGCAGATGGAGGTTTGAAGCGTTCTTATGCTGCCGTTTTCAAGAAAAGTGTTTATTTCCCGCAGGATAATTTTGATAAGATATTGCGTGCTAAGACTTTTTTGCGAAAGATGCCGGATTGCTTGGCTAGGGATTTGCTTCAAGTCGCAGTGCTTTCTTCGCTTATTCCGTCGTCATTTTTAAAGAAACAAGGAGATTTGAGGTTTAAGACAAAGAAGGAGTTGTCTAAAGGTGTCGATGGTTTTGATGCAATCTTGTCAAACTGTATTGATATGATTTGTGAAGATTTGGGAGATGATGAAGGTCTTGTTATAAACCACGTGCATTGTTGCGTCACGTCGAATGCTAAAGATATTAAGGATGCGGATTGTGAAAAAATAGGGTGTGTTTTAACAAGTCCTCCATATCTGAACGGAACTAATTATATACGAAACACAAAGCTGGAATTGTGGTTCATGGAAAGCATTAGCTCTGAGGCAGACTTGAGAATATATCGTGACCAAATGCTTACTAGTGGCATAAACGACGTTAAGTTGTCAAACGTTCCCGGAACAGACATAATGAAGGCTAGCCCGTTGTTGTCTGAGACGGTAGCCAAACTCAGGGATACGGCTTATGATGCAAGAATACCACAGATGGCATTGTGCTATTTTTCAGAGATGTACACGGTCTTTTCCGGTTTGAAGGATAAATTGGAGGTTGGCTCATTCGTCTTTATTGACATCGGTGACTCTGTTTTTAACAATGTCCATGTAAGGACTGACGACATACTGATAGAACTGTTGGTTACGCTTGGTTACGAGGTGGTTGAAAAGAAAAAACTTCGTGAGCGACGTTCTCGTGGAGGAATGGTAATATCTCAGGTGCTGATATGTTTAAGGTATAATCCTGTTTCATGGGGATGTATGTGGTCTGAGTTCAAAGATAACCTGCCTCATCAAAAACTTCCATATTCAAAGAAAAATTGGGGTAATGCCAATCACTCACTCTGTTCTTATCAAGGTAAGCTTAAGCCAGCTATAGCTTATCACTTAATAAAGACGTTCCTTCCGAATAATGGTGTATTGTTTGACCCATTTTGCGGCGTGGGAACGATTCCTTTTGAAGCTGCTCTTAATGGTGTAAAGGCTTACGGAATGGATATAAGTGTTATGGCTTGTTATGTGTCACGTGCGAAGGTTGGGCTTGCGGATGAGGAGCAAGCCAACGATTATATCGAGCGTATGACTGGATATTTGGACGATAATGACGCTGAAGAAATGGGGCTTATGCGGTATTCATTGTTTGGATTAAACCGTTCTCTTGTCGAATATTATGAAGATAATACTTTCAAGGAAATACTTTTAGCGCGTAATTTCGTTATGGAGAATCCCCCGAGTAATGCAGGTGAGGCTGTTGTCGTATCTTCATTGTTACATATCCTTCACGGCAACAGGCCGTACGCGCTTAGTCGCAGGTCGCATCCCATAACACCTTACGCCCCTACGGGTGAGTTCGTGTATAAGGACGTTATTGCAAAACTGAGGGACAAGGTTGATAAATATTTTTCTATTCCACGGCCAGACGGGTTTGTGGAAGGTGATATATTCATGCAAGATTCAACAAAACGTTGGCCGGACACCATTACAGGACTTGACGCTGTTATAACTTCACCTCCTTTTTTTGACAGCACTCGCTTTTATAATGCTAATTGGATAAGATTGTGGTTTTGCGGCTGGGAGCCTGAAGACTTCAAAACACAGCCGCAGTTGTATGTGGATGAGCGACAAAAAAAGGATTTTTCCGTTTATGACACTATATTCAGTCAGGCAAAGGAGCGGTTGAAGCCGGGTGGGGTATTCGTATTCCATCTTGGAAAAAGTAAGAAATGTGATATGGGAGACGTGCTTAAGCGTAAGAGCCAAAGGTGGTTCTCTCATTCCGAGCTTTTTGATGAGAGTGTTGTGCATTGCGGCAAGTTTGGTATAAAAGATGTAGGCAGTGTTACAGATCATCAATATCTTGTGTTGTATTAGAGACCTAAGATCTGTTTGTGTTGCTCGTCTAGCATCTCAGTTAAGTTATAATCGATCAATATTTTCTTTATTTCAGATATCCGTTTTGTAAGATTGGTGGAATTGCGAACGTTTAGATAACGGTCAACGCCTTTGTTTACATTTATGTTTTTATTGACTATCGGTATAGGGCTTGACAGGAGTGTCAGGTCCGCGCCGGTTATGTATGCAAGCCTTGCTAATTCTTGTGGACTATAGAATTCATTTGGCCATTTGTCACGTTTATTGCTGTTGGCCTCGCTTGAAAGTAATGCCGCATTTTGTACCGTTAGCGGGTATAAGTATTTGGAAGGCAATATATGATCGATGTTCCATGTTCCGCTTTTATTTATATCTAAAGGTTTCCCTGTCTTGAAGCATTTATTGTCAAAGCGCTTAAATAGGTCGTAGACATTGATTTTTTCGTTGTAGTCTTCGACGAAAAGGTCGGCTACACGCCTTCGGATTGCAGATTCTCGTAGTTGTTCTGGTGTTCTTTTGTCGTTGAGCTGTGCATTGATGGCTCCTTTGCATGCCCTGCATTCCATTTGTTTTTCCAATGCTCCCCAACCAACATGTTTGGCGAAGGCATCGCTTGGAAGTATTCGCCCGCAAACATTGCATAATTTCCAATAAGCATCCGGCTTCTCTGTGCTTGTTCTGAAGAACGCTTGCCAAAACCGTTGTGTTGTCAATTCTTCTTTTTCGAGCAATTCAGGCAACCAGTTAGTCCAATCTTTAGGCAAATCTGAGTCTTTTGAGTGCACGAAACCGCATTTTTTACATTTCCATGATTGCGTTTCGTATGCTTGTTGCGGGGTTAGAAGTTCACTCCCTATATGAACAAAGTTTAGTTCTTTACATTTTACACATACGTATGCGGCGTATGCGTCATGTACATTGTAATCAGTTTCGATACGTACAATTCCTGATTCATTTTTAGATTTGCGTCTTGTCATGAATGGTTGTTTTCTGCAAAAATACAAAATAGGGGGCAAAAATAATACGGTTCCGTGAGTTTTGTATGTTTATATCATTTAATCTAATGATAGGCATGTAATAAAGTTGTAGATACTAAATAAAAGTTTGTTTAACATGCTTTTATTTTGCGTTTCACTTGATTTGCACTATCTTTGCACCCTAAAGACGAAAATGTATGATGTTTTGCAACAAGCGTCAGAAGTGCGCTTGTGTATTTATATTAAGGTAAACATATTTATTCAATGGCACAAGAAGATGTTTTTAAGAAAATAGTGTCGCATTGTAAGGAGTACGGCTTCGTATTCCCGAGCAGCGACATTTATGACGGCCTTGCGGCCGTTTACGACTACGGACAGAACGGCGTAGAGCTGAAAAACAACATAAAGGAATATTGGTGGAAGAGCATGGTGCTGCTCCATGAGAACATCGTGGGCATAGACTCGGCCATATTCATGCACCCGACGATATGGAAAGCCAGCGGCCACGTTGACGCATTCAACGACCCGCTCATCGACAACCGCGACTCAAAGAAGCGTTACCGCGCCGACGTTCTCATAGAAGACCAGATTGCGAAGTACGAGGAGAAAATCGCGAAAGAGGTGGAGAAGGCGCGCAAAAAGTTTGGCGACGCGTTCGACGAGGCAAAGTTCCGCGAGACCAATCCCCGTGTAGTCGACCATCAGCAGAAGCGCGACGCACTGCACGAGCGTTACACAAAGGCCATGCAAGGCCCCGACTTGGAGGAGCTTAAGCAAATCATCGTTGACGAAGGCATCGTTGACCCCATCAGCGGAACTAAGAACTGGACCGACGTGCGCCAGTTCAACCTGATGTTCTCTACCGAGATGGGCTCCGCCGCCGATGCCACGAACAAGATTTACCTGCGCCCCGAGACGGCACAGGGCATATTCGTCAACTACCTGAACGTGCAGAAGACAGGCCGCATGAAGATACCGTTCGGCATAGCCCAGATAGGCAAGGCGTTCCGCAATGAAATTGTTGCGCGCCAGTTTATCTTCCGTATGCGCGAGTTCGAGCAGATGGAGATGCAGTTCTTCGTTAAGCCCGGCACGGAGATGGAGTGGTTCAAAAAGTGGAAGGAAACCCGTATGAAGTGGCATCAGGCTCTCGGCTTCGGCGCTGAGAACTACCGTTTCCACGACCACGAGAAGCTGGCCCACTACGCCAGCGCCGCCACCGACATCGAGTTCCGTATGCCGTTCGGCTTCAAGGAGGTTGAGGGCATACACAGCCGTACCGACTTCGACTTGTCGCAGCACGAGAAGTTCTCAGGCAAGTCGATTAAATACTTCGACCCGCAGACCAACGAGAGCTACACTCCTTACGATATAGAGACCAGTATCGGCGTTGACCGCATGTTCCTCTCCGTCATGTGCCACTCTTACTGCGAGGAGCAGTTGGAGAACGGCGAGACGCGCGTCGTGCTCAAGTTGCCTGCCGCCCTCGCCCCCGTAAAGCTCTGCGTGATGCCTCTGTTGAAGAAAGACGGACTGCCGGAGAAGGCCCGCGAAATAATCAACACGCTGAAGTTCCACTTCAACTGCCAGTATGACGAGAAGGATTCCATCGGCAAGCGTTACCGCCGTCAGGATGCAATAGGCACTCCCTACTGCGTAACCGTAGACCACGACACGCTTGAGAACAACACCGTTACCCTTCGCTTCCGTGACACTATGGAGCAGGAGAGGGTTGACATAGCCGACCTGCGCGGCATCATCGAGGACAAGGTAAGCATTACAAGTCTGCTTAAAAAACTGCAATAAATGAAATTATACAAGTTGATATTTTTCATCTTTACTGTGCTCCTGCCGCTAGGCATGGTGTCATGCAGCGAGGAAGACAATGTTGTTGAGGAGTTTCCCAACTGGCAGGCTGCCAACGCCGACACGATAGCGCGCCTGTTCGCGCAGGCTGAGGAATGTACCGACGGCACGTGGAGGGTGATAAAGAACTTTTCGCTTGGCGACGGAGTGGCTGCCGACCCGACAAACAGTATAGTGGTGCATGTACTTAAAAATGGGGACGCCGTTGACTCTGACGAGGACAATCTGCAGTGCCCTATGTATACAGACTCGGTGCTTGTCAACTACAGCGGCCGCCTGCTGGCCTCTACGTCGTGGCCCGAGGGTTATCAGTTTGATAGCAATTACGAAGGCGAATATGACCCCGCGACGGCCAAACCGGCACGGATGTATGTCGGCGGAGTGGTTGACGGCTTCTCTACGGCGTTGCAATATATGCACATCGGCGACCGCTGGGAGGTGTACATGCCTTATCAGCTTGCTTACGGGGTGTCGGGCAGTGGTGCCATACCCGGTTACAGTACGCTTGTTTTCACAATCGAGCTGATAGCGTATTACCGTGCCGACGAGACTCCCGATCCGTGGAAAGCGCCTGCGGGGCGGTGGATTACAGAATGATTTTATGAATTACAATAATGGAAACGTGGAAACCGACATGCCGGTTTCCACGTTTTTGTTATGCGCCGCACCTAAGATTTTTGTACGGTTGATGCCATGTAATCATGCGCCGAATGAAAAAAACATTATGGATTGGATATTTTGATTTATGTCAAAAATCATCCACTTTTATGCAAAAAACGGTCGGTTTTCTTGACTGTGTGCGCAAACAGTCGTATCTTTGCATCGTAAAAACAAGAAGAATAGGTATTAGTTCATTAGGTATTAGGTTATAAGGTAAAGTTAAAAAGATTGTAAGAAACAAGGATGACGATATGCCGTGAGGCATTTAGGTAAGTTTTCATAGGTAATAGGTAAAAATGATTGTTTAGGTAACAGATGTGAAAATCCTGTTTGCTGTGTAAACAGCAACAGGTCTCGGAGGCGGGGAGAAAGCTGAATTACACGGCCTCCGATTTTAAAAAAGCAAGTTTTAATAGATAATGTTGATAAGACCGGCGGACGCTTTCATTGAAGGCTTCCGCCTTTTTTGTAATTCTCAGTGTGGTTATATTGCTGAAAAATAGTAATTTTGCAACATGTTTTCAAGTGCTAAGGATAATGCTTTGCTGGCCATGATACGCAATGGCCAGGAGATGAGCGGCAGCCAGAAGCTCAGCCTGATTGTGCAACTCAGCATACCGTCGATACTCGCTCAGTTGACAACGATAATGATGTTTTACATCGACGCTTCGATGGTGGGTTCTCTCGGGGCGCGGGCTTCGGCGTCGATAGGCATCGTCGAGTCGACAACTTGGCTTTTCGGCGGGCTTACTTCGGCCGCGGCGCTGGGCTTCTCGGTGCAGGCGGCCCATTTCATAGGCGCCAACGATTTCGGTAAAGCCCGCGCCGTGTTCCGCCAAGGGCTTATGGCAACGGCGCTGTTTACCGTCATCCTTACTTCTATATGCCTTGCCATAGCCGGCCCTTTGCCGCGATGGCTTGGCGGAGGAGCCGACATCTGCGGCGACGCCAGCGCTTATTTCGCCATATATTGTTGTTCTTTACCCGTTTACCAGATTGGTATTCTGTCGTCAAGCATGCTCAAGTCGTCGGGCAACATGCGTGTGCCGAGCCTTATGAGCATACTGATGTGCCTGCTTGACGTGGTGTTTAATTTCATGTTGATTTACGAAACGCGCACCGTCACACTTTTCGGCACTGGCATAACGGTGCCCGGCGCGGGTATGGGAGTGCCCGGCGCGGCGCTCGGCACGGCCTTGGCTTATCTTGTTACGGGTGTAATGCTGATATGGTTTGCCACGGTCAAGTCGCCCGAACTGTCTTTACGGAACGAGAAATGGTCGTTCGCGCCGATGTGGGGATACCTCCGCAACGCCGCGAAAGTAAGTCTGCCGATGGGCGCGCAATACATGATGATGAGCGGAGCGCAGATTGTAAGTACGATGATTGTCGCCCCGCTGGGCAACATCGCCATAGCAGCCAACACGCTGGCCATTACGGCCGAGAGCCTGTGTTACATGCCGGGGTATGGCATCGGCGATGCCGCCACTACGCTCGTAGGCCAAAGCATAGGCGCGGGGCGTGCGCCGTTGGCTCGCAGTTTCGCCTATCGCACGGTGTTCATGGGCATGGGTGTCATGGCCTTTATGGGAGCGGTGATGTATATTTTCGCGCCGCAGATGATAGGAGTCATGACACCCGACGAACAGGTGCGCCTGCTTGGGTCGCAGGCTTTGCGCATAGAGGCGTTTGCCGAACCGATGTTTGCCGCCGCGATAGTTACTTACAGCGTATGCCTCGGGGCGGGCGACACGTTTAAGCCGGCCTGCATGAACCTTGCCTCAATGTGGCTTGTGCGACTGACGTTGGCGGCTTATCTTGCGCCTACGTACGGTCTGCGCGGTGTCTGGACGGCAATGGCCATAGAGCTGACGCTGCGTGGCACGATATTCCTTGTGCGCCTTTTCCGTGGCAAATGGATGAAGGCGGGGTTTAAATAGTACTCATTCAGGCAAATTAAACACCCACCCCAGCCCTCCCGAAGGGAGGGAGGGAGTTTGATATGCTTTGACGGCTGGAGTGTGTTATAAAAACAATAAACCGACGATATACACTCGTCGGTTTATTGTGTCTTAATTACCCGAGACATTCCAAACTCCCTCCCTTCGGGAGGGCTGGGGTGGGTGTCAGGTTGCTTGTGGATGGGTATTTGGTTGCTTGTGAGTGGGTGTTTCTTATCTTATTCCATCATGTTTTCTTTCGCCATTTCAAATCCTTCTACCAGTTCTTTCATTACTTCGGCTACCGGCCTGACGCTTTTTATGGCTGAAGCTATTTGTCCAATCTCAAGCTCTCCGCCGTCAACATCGCCTTCGAATATGCCACGTTTCGACGCGGCCTTGCCCAGTATGTCGCGCAGTTCGTCGACCGACGCCCCGCCGTCCTCGGCTTCTTTTACCTTATCATACAGTCCGTTCTTAATCAGTCGGGTAGGGGATATTTTCTTCAGGCACAGCATCGTGTCGCCTTCTTCCAGCGAAACGCATCTCTGTTTGAAAGCGTCGGCTGCCGAGCTTTCCTCCGTCAGGGCGAACAGGGTGCCTATCTGGACTCCTTCAGCGCCTAACACCATTGACGCAAGCATGGCCTCGCCCGACGCTATTCCGCCTGCGGCGATGAGCGGCAGGCTTGTGGCGCGGCGCACCTGAGGTATCAGGGTCATCGTGGTTGTCTCCTCACGCCCGTTGTGCCCGCCGGCCTCAAAGCCCTCGGTCACCACCGCGTCTACGCCTGCTTCCTCGCATTTGCGGGCGAACTTGCTGCTCGATACCACGTGGGCCACCTTTATTCCTGCCTCATGGAACAGCGGGGTGAATTTCTTCGGACTGCCGGCCGACGTGAACACTATCTTTACGCCGCTGTCGACAACCAGCTTAACCAGCCTGTCTATTTCAGGATACATCAGCGGGATGTTTACTCCCCACGGCTTGTCAGTGGCCGAACGCATCTTGGCGATATGCTCCTCAAGCGTCTCGGGATGCATCGAGCCTGCCCCGAGCAGGCCCAGTCCGCCAGCGTTGCTAACCGCAGAGGCCAGCCGCCAGCCGCTGCACCACACCATGCCACCCTGCACTATTGGATGTTCAATACCGAAAAGTTCTGTTATTCTGTTCTTTTTCATAATATCCGGGTTTTAAAAATAAACTTCTCTGCAAAGATACTGTTTTGCGGCAGGATAACATAAGTAAAGGCGGAAAAATTTATCACCGCGGCGTTCACTTGCCTTACGACTGCCTTCTGAAACCGTGCCGGCTAAGGATATGCGCGCCCGTGATACACGGCTGAAACCATTTACTCTGGCCGCATGGAATCATACGTAAAATGCCATGTAACGGACGGTTTTCTAAAAGACCGTCTTTTGCAAGCCCGTTTGCCGTCTTTTGCCTTGCGTTTTGCCGTCTTTTGCAAGCCCGTTTGCCGTCTTTCGCAAATACGTGATTTAGGTTCGGTATAATGCTTGTTGTCTGGCGTATATGAAAACGCTATTTTTTAGGTACATAACAAGCGATTGGCGGCGTTGGCATACGTCTGCCTGAAAACATAAAACCCGGCGTTATCATCACGACAATTCCGGGTCAAAATATAGTGTTTTGAAATAAATTATTATTCTTTCATAGTCCTAATGAGTATACAACTTTACTCTCTAATACACCTTACGGGGCGCGCCATGGCCTGTGTGCCTATAAATCCATAGGAATAGACTTCTGATTCATGATCCTTACGCACGACAAACGTAAACGCTTTTCCTTTCTCGCCGTCGCCGTTAGAACCGTTATATTTTGACTCACTGCTCCAATAGTAGACGGCATCCAAGGCCCACAAACTACCGGAACCACTTCCGAGGTTACCGCGGCTTGAACGTTGTCCTGTCGCCGTAAACGGAAGTTCCGCTCCTTGTTGATTCTTTTTTGTACGTACAAGGTATCGATAAGACAAGGCCGGGTCAATCTTTCCGTTCAAATTACCTCCATAATTACCAGTCGCAGTACTTCCGTTTACAAATACTGAGAACGCTCTCGGAATAGGAACGACGAAACCTTTGGGTGACGGATCGTAAACGGTTTTCTTATATTTTGTTATATCAACCTTGTCTCCGCTGCTTTCCATGTTCCAGAATTTATACGAGAACGAGTTGTCTGCAAGCCATCGTATGTCCGTGTTGTTCGGCTGCGCGTAATACACGTTCGGGTTCTTTATTGCGTCAGCCATCGACGTCAAACCCGGCTGCACCTTGTATTGGTATTTCGGATCGCTGGTTTCCAGCCGCCTGTAATCGTTCACGCCTGTATGCTCGCGGTTCATAAGGGCTACTATTGGGTCTTTACGTCCCCATTGGTAATAAGTAGAGCCGATGTCCTTATAATCGAATTTCGCGCCCGCCTGCGAAACATGCAGGTCGTCGGTGTTCCCTGACTTGTCTTGCGTGAATGTGAAATATAGGTCACGTGGGTTGTAATACACCCATTTCTCGTCCACCCATCCAAGGTTGCACGACATTATTTGATACGTCTTGTTTGAATCAAAATAATCATCCACCGTGGTAGTAGCGTTGATGTCACGCTCTATCACCCAGATGTGCCAGCTCCACATTATGGTGCCATTGGCGTCACGCACCGCCAAGATGGCGTTGGCCTGCTGCATGTATTCTTGGTCAAGCGTGAATACGAGATAGTCGCCGTCGTCCGACAGGTGCACGTCCTTGAACATGTAGAAACCGTCGCTCCATACTAATGCGCAGTCGTGAGGCGTGCCGCCGCTGTTCTTTATCCATGGATTGGTTATGTGCTTGCCATTGTAGTCGACGAAGTGGCTGTCGCTATAAGCGCCTGAATTTGTTTGCCCTTTAACAATCGCATTGCCGTAAACCAATGGCAACTTATACGTTCCGGCGCCACCCACCACGTAGCAGTTGGCCGTGGTTCTCGACTGTGCTCCTCCTTCTGTCGACAAGTCGTAAGGATTTTCAGGTGTGCCTTTCATACGCGACGGGTCTTTTAGTAACGTATCGGGCGTGTAAGTTGTGTGCATGAACGTTCTTTCGATTTGTATCGGATAGCTTGTTCCGTTTTCATAAACATCGCCTCCGCCTTTATCGTTATAGGTAAAGTCTACTAACACGTCTTTAATAGCTCCTTCGAGGATAGGCTCTTTATGGTCGTCTGATGAGCCGTACTGCGTTTCCGTTCCGCTTATATCGCCGTCTTTCACGCTCCAAGCCACAGGCTCTTTCACCGACGGGTTTTGCGTGCGGTAACGGTAGCTTATTACGTTGTATATGCCGGACGTTCCGCCGAGCGGCAGACTTATATTGCCATCCTTCACCTCAAACACGTATGTCCAGTTGATTGATTCCGAAGAAATCTTATACGTATAGATTTTTCCCGCTTCCCATTCGCTTACGTTGCCTATGTTGAGTTTGCCCACAAGCGTATGCTGTTCGCCGTTTTTGGTTGTCATGTCAACCTCCACCGTTGCGTCGCCGAGCTGCTGGGGCAGCATCATGAAGGTGGTGGCGGGGTTTTTATCGGTTATCGGTTGCTCGTTTTCTTTGTTTGGCTGATCACTCAGTTCTACGTCAAATGTTTGTTTAACGTGAGTTCGGTATAAGAAAATCAATGGAAAAGTTGTGGGAATGGAATATTTTTAGTATCTTTAAGGGTGAAAATCAACAAGTTACATAAAAACATCCATTCCCATGACAGGTGCAAATTTAATAGAAATTTTCTGTATTCTCGACGAGTTC
>ERZ780212.563-NODE-563-length-36723-cov-14.295407_pt1 | contig 36723 bp, 33 predicted proteins | sample MGYA00511364_ERZ780212 | MGnify/ENA primary metagenome ERZ780212 (study PRJEB29588, sample SAMEA2147991) | human gut metagenome | biome: human gut; feature: human-associated habitat; material: faeces | place: Denmark | collected 2008/2010 ... | reverse complement strand
CTCCGCCCCTGTCATCCTATCTGTTCTGAGGGACGGAGAGCAAGATGACCGTTACAGGAAGTCCGGCAAGAACGGTCACAGGCAGCCGGCAGGAGTCATACCACATGATTCAGGTTTCATTCCCCGCATTCATTCCATACGCGCCCCCTTGAGCCATTCCTCTGATTTTCATCCCTGTACTTCATTTGAGCAACATATCTCCCCTATATTTATCGGGCGAGCCCCTTTTTTTCGCTTTCAGATAGGTTTTTCTGCTAAAAAGGCCTGTTTCATTAGTCAGGAAACAGAGTCTTGTCGCAGGTTATGTTGGGGAGTAGCCGGTCAAAGGCCCTGTGTTCCATGGCGACACTGCCCAGCAGTGTCAGCACCGATTCTTCATTGGGCATGGCCGTGCGCATTCTCGTCACCTTCATAGATCCAATGGTAACTTTTCCTAGATCCAATGGAAACTTCTCTTAAATCCAATGGTAACTTTTCCTAGATCCAATGGTAACAATAGCCATTGACCTTATTGCTTGACTTTTCCTGATTTTACCGTTCTTCGGTAGTGTTTCACAGAGTGTGTCTGAGGCCAGTTTGCCTTAGAAGTGATGATGCAAAGTTAATATAACGTGAATTCGACGAATTCACGTTAAATTACAAACTTCAGGGCTGACAAGCAAGGGGCGGCCCTTTTTTCGATTTATCAGACACACTTTGGGGGACAGTATCTTTGAAGAACACATAACTGCCATTGGAACTCTACATGAAAAATTAAAAATCTTTAAATCTGAACTAGCATCATCTTACAAATTATTCCTATCCTTTTTCTACAATAGACTGTATCTGCCGTTCTGACGCACTTCTATCCTATCATAAACGAATGCAAAAACAAGGGGCTGAGCGTTTAAAGGCCGTTAAGTGTTAAAAACGAACTGTTAAAGTGGAATAAAGTAAACCGACAAAATGGCAGAATAACATTTTTTGCGTCTATATTTGCAAACCGAAAAACAGACGGTTATTTATACAAGCAAAAACACAGAAGCCAAAAGACGATTAAGCCATTGAATGCTTTTGTGAATAATATACAAATGATTAAACTATCGCATAAATGTGACGTCTGATCTAAAAAAACGAAAGTAGAACAAAAACATAAAGAGTATGAACAAGATTTCAAATTATGTACTCGGAGGCCTCTGCGTTGTAGCCTTGGCCTTCTCTGCCGGTTCATTTGTCAAAGTGAATGCAGCGACAGAAGGAACTGAAATTGCCGGCCAACCCGTTGATCTCACATACGCGGCAGACAAAGCACTGCCTGCCGTAGTTCATATCAAGTATGTGCAGAACTCAAAAGTGAAAACCATCGAGGTTCAAAGCAATCCATTTGATGACTTCTTTAGCGATCCCTTTGGCTTCTTCGGCAATCCTTATGGAGGACAAGGTGGTACACGCAAACAGAAAGTGCAGACACCTAAAAGAGAGGCTACCGGTTCGGGTGTGATCATCAGTTCCGACGGATATATCGTCACTAACAATCATGTTGTTTCCGGAGCAGACGAACTGACTGTCACTCTTGAAGATAACCGTGAGTTCAATGCCAAGATTATCGGTACGGACCCCTCTACCGACCTGGCTCTTATCAAAGTAGATGGCAAGAACCTTCCCACCCTGCCTATCGGCAACTCCGATGACATCAAGGTCGGCGAGTGGGTTATAGCCGTAGGTAACCCTTATGGTCTGAACAATACCGTAACCGCCGGTATCATCAGTGCGAAGGCACGCTCTATCGGTGCTAATGGTATTGAAAGTTTCATCCAGACCGATGCTGCCATCAACCCCGGTAACTCAGGCGGTGCACTGGTAAACACTAAGGGTGAACTGATCGGTATCAATGCCATGCTCTATTCTCAGACCGGTTCTTATTCCGGCTACGGCTTTGCTATCCCTACAACCATCATGAACAAAGTTGTTGCTGACTTGAAGCAATATGGTACCGTACAGCGTGCCATACTCGGCATCAAAGGTGGAGACGTACTCAACTACATCAACTCCCTGAAAGAAGATGGCAAGGAAGTACCTGATTTGGGTACTAACGATGGCGTCTATGTCGACAGCGTATCTGATAACAGCGCAGCCATGGCTGCAGGCCTGCAGCAAGGCGATGTCATCATCAGCATCGACGGCAAGCACATCGGAAAGATGGCCGAGTTGCAGGAAATGGTCAACAACAAGCGTCCCGGTGACAAGATCACTATTACTTACCTGCACAAAAAGAACAAAGTGACCAAGACAGTAACAATCAAGAACCAGCAGGGCACAACTAAGGTTGTGAAGACCGCTGATCTCGACGTACTCGGTGCTAACGTCATTCCTGTCGATAAGGATCTGAAGACACAACTGGGCATCAGTAATGGCCTGCAGGTGAAGAATGTGAAAGCCGGTGCCTTTAAAGATGCCGGTATTAGCGAGGGATTCATCATCATCACTGTGAACGAGAGACCGATGAAGACTATCTCCGACTTGCAGGATGCCGTGAAGACCGCTTCTACCAGCAAGAATCCCGTTCTCTTCATCACTGGCATGTGGCCTTCTGGAAAGACCGACTATAAAGCTGTACGTATTGGAGAATAAAAACAAAGTGTATTGTACCTAAACAGATCATCAAGATACAAGATTCATATCTTTATTTCTCACCGAGAGCCCGCAACGCATCGCGTTGTGGGCTTATTTTATAATCTACAACTATAAAACCGGCAAAAAATATAAATTGAAATTTCAAGAGCCAGTATTCCTGTCTATCCTGTTATCTGCTATGTCATGGTTAATAACTATCAAAAGTCACAGATTTTTTTTAATTATTTACACGGAAAAGTTGCAGGGTCAAAAAGGAATGCTTACTTTTGCAAATACTAATCCGATTGAACTGAATGAGACAGCTAAGAATTAATAAATCTATAACAAATAGAGAGAGTGCATCCCTGGAGAGATATCTTCAGGAAATAGGACATGAGAAGCTCATCTCCGCCGAGGAGGAAGTAGCATTAGCACAACGCATCAAGCAAGGTGACACACAAGCACAGGAACAGCTTATCAAAGCTAACCTCCGTTTTGTTGTTTCCGTTGCCAAGCAGTACCAAAATCAAGGCTTGTCTCTTTCAGACTTAATCAACGAGGGCAACTTGGGATTGATCAAAGCCGCCATCAAATATGATGAGACACGTGGCTTTAAATTTATCTCTTATGCCGTATGGTGGATTCGTCAAAGCATACTACAGGCATTGGCCGAGCAAAGCCGGATTGTCAGACTACCTCTCAATCAGGTAGGATCTGCCACTAAGGTGCGCCGCATCCTCAATATGTTTGAGCAAGAACATCAACGTAAACCTAACCTCAACGAAATAGCCGACAAGATAGATTTGCCGGAAGACAAAATCATTGAGGCACTTCAGGTAAACGGGCATCATCTCTCCATGGACGCACCTCTTGCCGAGGATGAAGACAACTCTCTGATCGATGTCCTACCCAACAACAACGTACCAAATACTGATAACGAGTTGTTGCAGGAGTCGCTACGCAAAGAAGTCAGCGAAGCATTACAATGCCTGACAGAACGGGAACGCACCGTCATAGAGGCATTCTTCGGCATCGGCCAAACTGAAATGACCCTTGAAGAGATCGGAGACAAATATGGCCTAACCCGCGAACGCGTCAGACAAATTAAGGAAAAAGCTATCCGCAAACTCCGCCATGCCCAAGGCAACTCTAGGCTCAAAAGCTATTTAGGATAAGGTGTGAACAATAATTGAAGACAGAGAAAGACTGCTAGACTCAATACCGAAACAGTATTATCTCTTTTTCATAACACGACATAACGGGGAAATGCAGATTGACAGACCGGCCAAATGGATGATTAACAGAAAAAACAATATAAACAAATGAAATTAAGGTATCTCTTCATGGTATTTGCCATGACACTATCGACAATGACGGTCGGCGCAAAAGTGAAACTGTCAAGTGTATATCTGTATGGCTTTGCAGCTACTTTCAACGACTCAACTGTATATTTTACAGAGATTCAGCACCTTGACTCTGTAGGGATTGACAGCAAAACAAAATTTCTGTATCATCGCGAAGATTACTCAGCCCAGCTACAAGATTATCTGGAAAGTCAAGGAACTCCCAATGCCACCTGCATCACAAGCTTCAGCACGAACAAGAAAGAAGCTGAAAAAAAATTCATGAAGTTGCGCCAACGTTATCTGAAAGGCAACCACTATAACATCAAGTCAATTAATGTGGCCGATTTCCATTACAACAAGATCACTCCCGATGAATCAGAACTGAATACTGAGGATGTAAAGCCTGCCAAGAAGAGTAAAAAGACGAAGAAGGCTAAAGAATAACTTTCATCTATCCCCCAATGGCTTAATGACTTAGGCCATACTTGCCGCAGGCAAATCGGGGCAAATAATCGGACAGGCCAGCTACCAGCGTGTAGACTGGCCTATTGTTATATTATAATCACAAGATTGCCCCATCTTTATGAATGATACCAATATTTTCTACTTTCGAATAGCAGATTTCGCCATCAGACTCCAATTTTCTCAAAGCCCCTACAATAGTATAGAACTTCTGCCTTCATTCCAGCCCTTCCGCATAGATGGCCTTTTAGAGGCCCCTTTACTTTTTTCTCTCACCATTGACGATCAGTTACGGCCTGTTTCAAAAGAGTGTCGCAAGAAGATCCGCAACATTGAAACAGGCAATGGTAAGACTACAGTCGATCGTCTGACTGATGGCGGATATCAATTCATCCTTCACGACATTCAACAACGGGCCTGCTGCCTGCTCATCACTAACAAGGACTTTTCCAATTGTCATTGTGCCCTCACCAGTAATCAAGATATGCGTTCTTTTGGTCTGAGCAATGCCCTGATGCTGGTCTTTGCCTTCGCGTCCTGCCACTTCCATACACTATTGATTCATGCCTCTCTCGTACGTCAGCAGGATTGGGGATATGCTTTCATTGCTCAGAGTGGAACGGGAAAGTCAACACATGTCAGCTTATGGCTCCGGTATCTTCCAAATTGCGACTTGATGAATGATGACAACCCTATTGTCCGCATCATCGACAATAAGGCTTTTATCTACGGTAGTCCTTGGAGCGGAAAGACTCCCTTTTATCGTAACATAAGGGCACGACTCGGAGCCATCACACACATCCATAGGGCATCAGAAAACCATGTGGAATCCATCAATGGTATTGCTGGATTTGCCGCTTTGCTTCCGGCCTGTTCCTCCATGAAATGGGATCACGATATCTACAGCAGCATCTGCGACACCATAACACGAGTAGTTGAGACCGTCGGAATGTATAATCTTTATTGCCGTCCCGACCGCGAAGCGGCAATGGTATGCCATGCCCGAATACACAAAAAAGAGAATGCAGAAACATGATCATGACTGTTTATAAAACAACAAAATATGAATAACCCGAAAGAAAATAAACAGGCCGCAACAGACCACGTCTACTTCTCCAACCAGACACTTCTTCCTGAGGTTATCCGTCTGCTCAATGAAGGACATACTGTGACCCTCCGTCTGCGAGGCTACTCCATGCGTCCCTTTCTTGAGGACAATCGCGATAAGGCCCTACTACGTAAGACCAGCAATCCACACATCGGCGATCCTGTATTGGCAGAGATTGCCCCAGGGAGATATGTGCTCCACCGCATTATTGCAATGGTAGGAGACACTGTGACCCTATTGGGCGATGGCAACATCTACCCTGAACACTGCAGCCAAAAAGACATCAAAGCACAAGTTGTCGGCTTCTACCGCAAAGGAAGCGACCGACTTGACCGTATTGACGACCGCAAATGGCATATTTATTCTTATTGGTGGATGCGACTGCGGCCTGTCCGCAGATATCTACTTGCCGCCTATCGGCGAATATGGATTCCACTCTTCGGAGCTATATAAGAATAAGACATCGCAACAGAATAGAGAAGAACTATTTATGCCCATTTAATTCAACAATGATAAACAAAAACAGACAATAGTATATGAAAGCAAAACCAGGATTTTATGTTAGAGAAATCTGCGGACAATACATGATTGTTGCAGAAGGTTAGGAAAATATTGACTTCAGCGATATTATCAGTCTAAATGAGACTGCGGCCTATCTTTGGAGACAGATCGAGCATGATGACCGCAGCGAAAAAGAATTGGCGAAAATGCTTATAAGACAATACTCTCTCGATGAGAATACGCCTCTTAACTTACCAACAGGCTATAGAAGACGTGAAAAAGCTACACAGCCAATGGCATGAGCTGGGAATCATCCTAGACTGACAGGAGATAGGGAATCTCAACCGTAACAAGGAAATATCCTACATCTGGTATATCCTTGTTACAGTGGGATTACGCATTCGCTAACAGATAAAAAATCGAGCTCCTGTTCAGGCTGTAGCCCACAACCTTTTCTCTTAACATCATCGGATCTAAACCGACAATCGGCTATATAAAAAACGACGCTTGAGCCGACAACACACAAAGATGCTGTCAGCACAAGCGTTAAAATAAAAATATCCTATCAAATGGTAGGACACAGGAGAAATCCCATCTTCTACCGCATTCCTAATCTGCCTATTTCAGATAAAGCTGGAACCATTCGGAAATCTGACGCAGGAGATGATTACGCGTATTGCCTCCGAAAATGCTGTGATTGCGATTTGTATAATAGTTCTCCTTGAAATCCTTATCGGCTTGAACGAGTGCCTCTGCATACTCAAACGTATTCTGCGGATGTACATTATCATCGGCCGTGCCATGACAAATCAACAATGCTCCATTGAGCTCACTGGCACGATGGATAGGATTATCATTATAACCGTTCGGATTCTCATTTGGCGTACGCATATAACGTTCTGTATAGACACTATCGTAGTAGCGCCAATCTGTCGGTGGAGCTACGGCCACACCGGCTTTGAAGACTGCACGACCTTCGCTCATACTCATCAGCGTGTTGAAGCCTCCGTATGACCATCCCCAAATACCTATTCTGTCTTTATCCACATAAGGCTGCTGTGCCAGATACAAAGCTGTCTCTACCTGGTCCTTAGCCTCGAGCTTACCTAACTGCAGATAAGTACACTTTTCCCAATCAGCACCACGGCCTCCAGTACCACGTCCGTCAACGCATACTACTATAAAGCCCTGTTGAGCCAGATATTCGTCAAAGGCACCACCTTGTCCCATGGAACCGATATTCCAGGAGTTGATGACCTGCTGAGAACCTGGTCCACTATATTGGAAAAGAATAACGGGATATTTCTTGGAAGCATTGAAGTTTGCCGGCTTCACCATCCATCCATCAAGCTTCACACCCTCGGAAGTTGTAAAAGAGAAAGTCTCCTTCGGTGACCATCCGTATTTCTTTGTTTTCTCCTTCAGTTCTGCATTGTCGACATTCGTAGCGATAACTTTACCACCATTATTTCGTGTCGTATAGACATATGGTGTATTGCGATCGCTCCAATTATTAACGAAGTATGCATAATCACCCGAGAAAGTGGCGACATTCCAACCTGCTCCCTCTGTGAGACATTCTGTCTTACCATTACGGTGGCTCACAAAGATCTGACGATCTTGCGGCGTAGGCAATGCTGCCTGATAATAAACATCGCCTGTCTTTTCGTCATAGCCGTACACATCAGTGATATCATACTCTCCGTCACCAATCTTCCGCTTCAGTTGTCCGTTCTGGTCATAAAGATACAAGTGCATATAACCATCCCGATCACTGGGCATCAGAATATAATTTGCACCCGTCTTGATCTGCTCCATCACCTCTTCCTTCACATACTTACTATTTTTCTCGCTGATGACAAGCTGGCTAAGCGTCGTACGGGGATTCACGGAATAGATGTTCAACTGATCCTGATGACGAGGCATCGTATAGACCAGCACACTGTTGGCATCATCCGTGGGAAGGATGCGTGGCATATAGCCATCGGTCGGCAAAGTCACCTGTAACTGCTGTGTGCGATGGCTCTTAATATCATAGCTCCATGCTGTGACCGTGGAATTTACCTGTCCAGCCTTTGGATATTTGTAAGTATAGCTACCAGGATACTCTGCATATTCCTTGAGCTCGGGATCAGCACCCTTGAACATCTGAAGACTATACTGCTTCACAGCCGACTCATTGAACTTGATCCAGCAAAGCATTGTACCATCAGCATTGAATGTGAGAGCACTATTGAATGCGAATTCCTCCTCATACACCCAATCGGGAATACCATTGATGATCTCGTTCACTTTTCCGTCCTTCGTCACCTGACTTTCTGCATTGTCGTAAAGCAACTTAACGAGGAAGATATTGTTATCGCGTACAAAAGCCACCTGCTGTCCGTTAGGCGACCATACGGGGGCCTGCTGAGGACCTCCTTCGGAGAGTTTTTCCAACTTACGGCTCTGAATGGTATAGATATACCAGTCAGCCTTATAGGAACGACGATACACGGCCTGACGATTCGTAGCAATGAGCATACGCTGACCGTCCGGAGACATCAGGTATCCATCCAGTTTCTTAATCGTTTCGCCTTGAGTATTGTTCACATCAAACAACACGGCCGTCTGTTTGCCGGTCTTGAAAGAATATTGTACAATCTGCTTGTCATCGGCAGAGATTCTGGCATACTGGTCAGTACCTCGGATAGGTGTGATGCCGCTGACCGTTTTGGCGGAAAACTCACCATTCGCAAGCGCCTTCAAGCTAATGCGCTCCTGAGCAGGAACTACCGAAGTAGCCAGTAACATGGCAGCGCACATAATAATAGTTTTAATCATTGAAATGCTAAACTTATATATTCTATCTTGCAAAGATAGTGCTTTTTCTGTAAACAAATTACGCAAGACATGAAAATAAAGTATAAAGAAAAAAAGATTATGAATAGAAATCCTTAATTTTGCAACATGTATTATCGAGACTTTGGTTCATGGATGCGTGAGATATTCCCTTTCAAGGTACAAAAAATCTCCATTAACGCTGGCTTTACCTGCCCCAATCGGGACGGAAGAATCTCCAGTGGCGGCTGTACCTTCTGCGACAACCGCACTTTCAATCCTTCGTATTGCCATCCCCAACAGAGTATAACCCGACAACTCGAGGATGGTAAACTATTTTTCGGCCGTAAATATCCCGAAATGCGCTATCTGGCCTATTTTCAGGCTTACACCAACACGTATGCGTCCCTTCCCCGCCTTCAGGCACTCTATGAAGAGGCACTAGCCGTCAGCGATGTTGTAGGAATAGTCATCGGCACACGTCCCGACTGTGTCAGCGATACCCTACTCGACTATCTGCAATCACTTGCCCGCCACACCTTTGTGATGGTGGAATACGGAGTGGAGTCGGCCAACGACACTACTCTCAAGCGCATCAACCGCGGACACACCTTCGCATGTAGTCAGGATGCTATCCGTCGTACGCATGAACGGAACATCTTCACTGGTGCTCATGTCATCCTTGGCTTGCCTGGAGAAGATGCAGAAGAAAGTCTACGTCAGGCTCCCCTGATCTCCGACTTACCAATCGACGTGCTCAAGCTTCACCAATTGCAGATCGTAAAAGGCACCAGACTAGCTGAGGATTATATTGCACATCCCTTCCCACTCTACGACATAGACGACTATCTTGACCTAATCGTCAAATATATCCGGATCGTACGAACAGACATGGTGTATGACCGCTTCGTCAGCCAATGTCCTCCCGAGTTATTGATCGCTCCTCGGTGGGGAGTGAAAAACTACCAATTCACAGAAAAACTCAATAAACGGTTGAGCCGATAGAATTACCTTAACCGACCAATCCGAATAAAGTAAACCTTAGCAAAGATCAGCCATCAACCTTTCGACAGAAAGTGGGATATCCATTGGATCATCCATAAGCCAGTCAAGTACAGACTTGACTATAGATAGTAATTAAAAACTAAAGAACCATGATAAAAAAGGGCGGAAATTCTCATCAATTCCGCCCTTTTTCTATTTCAATTTCTTAATATCTTCCGTTTCCAACAATTGCTGGATCGTAACTTTAGGATGTGTTTTCATAAACCGATCCACATAGTTAATAGCATCAGACTCGAAATATGGATGCTTCATAACCTTATTGACTATCCACATCACCTTGCCTACATGAATGTCTTTATCAAACTGTGAGTGCTGGTCATAGTTCTCAAGCGGATGAAGGCTCAACAGATAAAAACTTACAGCATCGGGCACAATATAAGACCGGCTCATCGTTTGCAACTGCTCTTGTGAAAAGCCGAAGCGAGCATAAAGCGGGTATTTTGCACCCATATATTTATCTAATGAGATACCGATTGAGTTCTCTCCGATCACGATACTCTGATCAAGTGCACCGATCTGAGCATATATTCTAGGAATAGGAAGATCAGGTATCCATTCGCGAAGCTGCTCAAAAGCTTTATTAAATTGTCGGTTAATATCATCCATATTCGCATATTCCGACTCTGCATCCACTACGAGTGTCTGCAATAAGGAGTCCTGATAAAAGCGAAGGAATCGTTCTGCAATATCATGATCACTTACATCGCCAATCTGCAACATCTTTTCCACCAGGGTACGTGTTTCTATCGGATACTCGGTATTCATTTGTTGCAAAGCCGAGAAATCACCTGTAGTAAGATAACGGCTTTCCAAACGGTCATATCGTTGAACTGTGATACGGCCGCTTTCATCTGCGTCTTCATTAGGACGTAGCTTCCACTCACATCCCGAGCAAAGAACGACGATGCTAAGTAATATATATATCAGCTTTTGCTTCAATGCTATCTTTTCTACTTACAAACAATTATCTTCACTGCCATTCTGTATCCTCATAAACATCCTCTGCCTATACTAACAAAATGTGTGAACTTATAGGACTTCTCAACTACCTATACGATGCAAAAATAATGAAAAATCCTATTATCTCCAAACAAAAAGGTAAAAAAGTGAAAATAAAATAAAAATTTAGTGCAAAAAAAGATGTATTAAGAAAACCGTCCTGTCTTACTTGCTCATTTCCGCCCATGTGAGCACAAATTCTTCCATCACTTCATAAGTGACATTGATTTGCGCACCTGTCATCAGATCTTCAACAAGAACGACACCATGCCCCGCAGGCACAAATGGCTTCATACGCATCTGAGCATATTGAAGATCTTCTTCGGAAAGCAATTTATAGACCGTTTCCTTGGCACACCAGCAAATTAATCGTCCGATCAAGCTCTCCTGTCTCTCATCAGAACGCATAAAACGATTGACTATACGGTTGACACGATCTGATTGATACTCGATATCTACACCTACTTTCTTGTTTTTTGCTAGCAACACTGCAACCCATCCTCGTGTATGAGAAATGCTTATTTCCCATCCCTCTGTCACCGGCCGACCACTAGGAAGAGTGTGTATTATAAGATCGCGACCCGTCATCGCACGTAACAATGCATGAGTACACAATTTTTCCAACCGGCGTGTCGCATTTTTCAAAGTCGACAAATCCAATCCTATGGGACAAGGCAACTCCTTCTCACATTCAGTCATCTGCCAGATACCAAGCATGCTGCCGTCCGCCCTCCGGTCAATTCTTCTCAGCGCCATCGTCCGTTTTCTTCTCGTGTACTGTTACTTTCACACGACTGATGCGTCGTTCCTCTACATCTGTCACCTCAAAAGTATAGTTCTTATAATCTATCTTTTCATGTTTACCCAGAAAATCGCCTTTCAGTTCAAGCAACAAACCAGCCAGTGTATCGGCATCTCCAGCTACATCATCAAACTCTTCTCCGTCAATCTGCAATATCTTGCAGAAATCACTTAGCAATGTCTTTCCCTCAAAAAGATAAGTATTATAGTTGAGCTTGGAGTAAGTCTTCTCATCCTCATCATACTCATCGTTGATCTCACCGACTATCTCCTCAAGGATATCCTCTAAGGTCACCAGTCCGCTTGTACCGCCAAACTCATCCACAACAATTGCTATATGAATCTTATTTTCCTGAAATTCACGCAGCAGATCATCAATCTTCTTTGTCTCCGGTACAAAATAAGGAGGCCGAATAAGACTTTGCCAACGGAAAGAGGCAGGCTTGGAAAGATGGGGCAACAGGTCCTTGATGTAGAGCACACCACGGATATGATCCTCATCACCCTGGTAAATGGGTATGCGGCTATAATTGTTCTCGACAATACACTTCAATACATCTCCGAAACTACTATGAATCTCCATATCGACAATATCCTGACGAGAGGTCATTACTTCCTTGGCCGTCTCATCGCCAAAACGGATAATGCCACGAAGCATTGACTGCTCATCTTTGATCTCATCCTTATTTGTCAATTCGAGAGCCTGTTCCAAATCGTCCATGCTCAATTGTCTATTCTCCTTGGGAACAGCTTTCTCTGCCCACGTGCCACTCTTCATCAGCACTGTCTCCAACGGCCAGAAAAGCTTACGGAAGAAGCGAATGCCATTCACAGCACGACGACAGAACTTCAAAGGATTGTCACGACTGTACACCTTCGGCATAATTTCACCGAAAAGTAACAAAAGAAATGTTAGGAGAACTGTAATAACCAGAAATTCAAGCCATGCCGCACGAAACGTTACCAAAGAGGAAAATATGTAGTTGCATAGCATGATCACAGTCACATTCACCAGATTATTAAGGATGAGAATCGTGGCCAATGTGCGTTCCGAATCCTCTCGCAACTCACCAATGCCTACATCGGCAGCGTTTTTTTCTGGCTGGAGCTCGTCCAAGTCCTGAGGAGAAAGCGAGAAAAAGGCTATTTCCGACCCACTGGCAAAGCCGGAGAGTAACAGTAGGCCCACCGTCAAGACCATAGCGATGACAACGTCTACTGAAAGAGGATGAAAGGTGAGCAAGTCACCTGTAGATAACAAATCTGTCACAATAATAAATTATATAATTCCGTATCTTCCCTCTTATTTCTCTTGTTGGGGATTAACGGCAGAAGCAGAGACAGCTGTCTTTGGCTTCGGTGTAAGCAATTCCATGTTCTCCACCACAATTTCAACGACATTATGGCGACGTCCCTGCCGATCGTCATAGCTGTTGTAGTGAAGGCGACCATCCACATAGATCTTGTCGCCCTTATGCACATATTGCTCTACGATCTTGGCCATCTGACGATAGAATAGAAGGGTATGCCAATCTGTTCGATCAGGTACTTTCGTACCATTCTTCATCGTATAACCTCGTTCGGTAGTAGCTAGAGAAACTTTAGCGACGCACTGATCCGTATCATAGTACTTCACCTCCGGCTCCATACCTACATTGCCTATCAGCATTACCTTATTCATTGATTACGTCTCCCTTCTGAAAAAACAATCGGATTACTTAGTCAACGGCCTGTCTTATTTCCACATTCCCAAATATCTGAATCGGAAATTTTTTCCTTTTGCAGACGAGAACTGGCTACGATCGTCCACACGCGTACGCAAATGGTCGACTATGCGGTTGTAGCAGTCCATTCCCGACAATGCCTTGCAACGTGCCACAAAGCGAGTATCACGATATTCATGCTTATTCGAGCCCGGGACAAGGACCACACGCTTAAAAGTCAAATCACCTTCGTACCAACCTGACCGCTCAGCCATCAGACGCGAAAGAATCGAATCTTGCTGACTACGTTTATTCTCACCATTATTACTCCGTAAAGCCTTCTTCTGTTTGAACTCTGTCATATTCTTCGCCAATGTCTTAATAACAATAAAATAGACATGTGCGCGCACTTTATAACGTTTAGGAAAGGCTACATCGCTTGCTGCATAAGCATGGATATCCTCTACAAGTTCCGGTGTTACTTTAATTTCCTGAAGTGAACGCAAGAAGTCAACGGCTTCATCAGCATTGGATACTAAAGTCTCGTGATCAAAATATCTGAGATATAAATTCATGGTGGTTGTTTCTCAAAAATCTATAGAAAAAAATAAAAGAGCGGCAAACGGGACTCGGACCCGCGACCTCAACCTTGGCAAGGTTGCGCTCTACCAACTGAGCTATTGCCGCGTAAAAGTGATGCAAAGATAAACCTAATTCTCGAAAGACCAAATAAATTCACACATTTTAATACTAAGGCTTTCAATTTGTCACGACAAGCACGCCTTCAGGCCCTGTCGTGCTTGCGTGATAGCGCATCATTTTGTCGCCGCCGTCGCCTGCCACCACTATTCCTCCGTTGTTCATGTCGTATTTGCGGTGGCAACTGCCACATTCTGCTGTGCCGTCGGTGTTCATCGTAAGCGAATAGCGCGGCATGTTGGTGTTTTTATAGCAGTTGGGGCATTGGCTGTCGTATGCGTAGAATGTCGGCGGGTTGTTCAGGTTGCCGAAGCCTACGATTATGCCTGTTTCGTTGTAGACGCCTAGTCTTACGGTGCGTTGTTCGTCTATGGCGTTTTTCACGGGTCTGTCAGACAGTCCTTGGTTTGTCTCGCAACTGTAATGGTTGGCTCCTGACGTCTTTATCCGGCAAAAGATACCCGGCGACATGTTGTTCATTGCCGACGCAAGTGCCGCGCTGCGGCTCGCCGTGTTCTCAAACACGAAGTAGGCCGAGTTGCCGCTGTATTCGTATTCGGTATCGCCGCATGATGTGAGCAGCGTCAAGAGTGCTATTATATAATAGGTATAGCGTTTCATTTTTTATTTGATTAGGATAAGCCGAATGGGGCAAATAAGCCTGATAAGGCACATTCGACAAAACCGTGGAAGGTTGAACGTCATTCGCCAAGCAATGCTTTTTCTGCTTTTTCCATTTTGCCAAACGTGAAACCGGCGATTATATTGTCCATGAGTGCGCTGATTTTGTCGTTGCACAGGTTGCCGATAGAGCCTTCATGCGTGTGGTGGATGTCTTTGTCTGGCTTAAACCGGCCGGCCTCGATGTCGAGTCCTACCTTTTTGTAGGCATCGCGGAATGGCATGCCTGCGGCGGCAAGGCGGTTGACTTCCTCTACAGAGAACATCAGGTCATACTTCGGGTCGTCTAGAATATGTTTGTTTACTTCCATCTTATTTATTATGTAGGCGGCCATGCGGAGGCAGTCTTTCAGTTCGTCGAAGGCAGGCAGGAATTCCTCTTTTATTATCTGAAGGTCGCGGAAGTAACCCGAAGGCAGGTTGTTCATTATCAGCGTGATTTGCGTAGGCAGTGCCTGCAGCTTGTTGCTCTTGGCGCGTATCAGCTCGAACACGTCGGGGTTCTTCTTGTGCGGCATGATACTGCTGCCAGTTGTACATTCTTTCGGCAGGCGGACGAAGCCGAAATTCTGGCTGTTGAACAGGCAGGCGTCGAAGGCCATCTTGGCCAGCGTGCCGGCTATGGAAGCCATTGCGAAGGCCGTGTTGCGCTCGGTCTTGCCGCGTCCCATCTGGGCGTACACCACATTGTAGTCCATCGTGTCGAAGCCCAGCAGCCCGGTGGTCATCGTGCGGTCGAGCGGGAACGACGAGCCGTAGCCCGCCGCGCTGCCCAGCGGGTTGCGGTTGGCCATGCGCCATGCAGCTTGTAGGAACAGCATGTCGTCAGTGAGGCTTTCGGCGTAAGCGCCGAACCATAGGCCGAACGAGCTTGGCATGGCCACCTGCAGGTGCGTATAGCCGGGCATCAGCACGTTTTTGTACTGTTCGCTTTTTTGCAGCAGTTCGTCGAAAAGCGCCTTTACGAGGTCGGCTATTTCCTTTATCTCGTGGCGGATGAACAGCTTCAGGTCTACCAGCACTTGGTCGTTGCGCGACCGCCCGCTGTGTATTTTCTTGCCCATGTCGCCCAGCCGGCGCGTAAGCATCAGCTCCACTTGCGAGTGTACGTCCTCAACGCCGTCCTCAATCGCGAACTCTCCGCTTTCGCAGGCGGCGTAGATGCGCTTCAGCTCGGCAAGCAGCTGCTCCAGTTCGGCCTTTTCCAGCAGTCCTATTGACTCTAGCATGGTGATATGGGCCATGCTGCCCAGCACGTCGTACTTGGCCAGATACATGTCCATCTCGCGGTCGCGCCCCACTGTGAAGCGTTCTATCTCGCGGTTTACCTCAAAGTTCTTTTCCCAAAGTTTTGTTGACATTGCAAAAACATTGACACCCACCCCAGCCCTCCCGAAGGGAGGGAGTTGGATTACCTTTTTATCGTTTAACGTTAAAAAACTGTACGGACACATGCGTGTTCCTCTTTGGCGCAGGCAAAAGACTTGCCGCAAAATCAAGCCAAGCCCCCTCCCTTAGGGAGTGTGGGGTGGGTCTTAGTACGGCAGCATGGCCAGCGCGTCGGCTATCTTGTCGACGCCGTCCTGCAATTTGCCGCCCACCATCGGCTTGAGGAACAGCGGTATGTCGGCCTTCACCGTCACGCGCATCTTGCACGTGGTGTCGGTCACCGGTAGCAGCTGTATCCACAGGTTCATCGGCACGGGCGAGTTTTCGGTTTCAAACTTGATGCACTTCGGCTCGTCGCGCTCTATTATGCGCAGCGTTATCGCGCCTATGGGCGGCACGCTCACGCTTACCGAGTCGTGGTTGAACGTCAGGTCCTGTATCTTGTCGGCCGGCACGCGGTCTTTTACACGTTCTATGTTGTTAAGGTCGCTGAGTGTATTGTACACTGCGTCCTGCGGATGTGGTATCTGTTTGATACCGCTTTCGTATTTGCTCATAAGTGTAAGCCTAACAAATCTCCCCAAAAGAGAAGGAGGAAAGCCCCCTCCCGACCTCCCCGAGGGGAGGTAATGGGGTATGTTTGGTTAATTATATTTGTCAATACAAATGTTTAACATCGGCCCGCCGCCGCTCTCCTCCCCTCGGGGAGGCTGGGTGGGGCTTTTGTTTTTACCAGTTTGCCGGGTCCTTGCGCCACTCGTGCAGCAACTCCACGTCCTTTTCCGAGATGTAACCGGTAGCTACGGCCTCCTCAACCACGTGCTCGTAGTCGGTCAGGGTCACTAGTGTCACCTTCGCGTCCTCGAACGCCTTTTGCGCCACAGGGAAGCCGTAGGTGTACGAAGCCACCATGCCTACAACCTCGAAGCCTGCCGCGCGCAGGGCCTCTACAGCCTTCAGGCTGCTGCCCCCGGTTGATATTAGGTCCTCAACGACCACAACTTTCGCCCCTTCCGGCAGCTCGCCCTCAATGAGGTTGCCCATGCCGTGGTCCTTAGCCTTGCTGCGCACGTAGGCGAACGGCAGGCCAAGCTCGTCGGCAACGAGCGCGCCTTGCGCTATCGCTCCCGTCGCCACGCCGGCCACGGCCGTAGCCTCGGGGAAGTGTTCAAGCACGGCATGCGCCAGCTCTAACTTCACGAAGCCGCGCAGGTCGGGGTATGACAAGGTTTTGCGGTTGTCGCAATAGAACGGCGATTTCCATCCCGAGGCCCATGTGAAGGGGTTGTCGGGCTGCAGTTTTATCGCCTTTATCTTCAGCAGTTTTGATGCCAATGCTCTTTTCAGTGTATCCATATATAATATGCTTTATGTGTTCAGTATATGCCCTGACGAGCGTTTACAATCATGCAAATTTACAGTTTTTGCGTTGTTCGGCAAAACAAATCGTGCAATATGTGGCTTTTCGCGTTGCAAAAGGCCACATTCTGATAAATTTTAATTATATTAGCGACGACAACTAAAAAATAATTGGCATGAAAATTATCGTTAGCAGGCGCTTGATAAGAGTTTCACGAGGATTGTGGTGTACAGGAACGCGCAAAGGGTTGCGGTCTGTCTTTCCGATGACGACTGTTGTGTGATTGGCGCGAAGTACGGCGACAAAATAGAGGTGAGGCTGAAGTACCATCTTCCTCCCATGGTTACAGTGGCGTCTTTTGTTTACCGTGAGGGGACGGATACGTATTATATCAGTCCCACAAGGATGTATAAAACGTGGTCGTGGTTTACGTTCGGTGTGTTGCCGTATCTCAGTTTGTTCTTCCTTGCGCTTGAAGCAGCGGTAGATAACGGGGCTTATGATTGGTTCTGCACGGGCATGGTGGTCTTTACGGCCTTGTCGTTGATTCTGTTTTTGCAAAGCCCGTTGCTCCCGTTCCTGTGGAAACGGATGTTTAAATTGGCCGCCTTGTGATTATGGTCGGCAAGCGCTGGCATGGCCGGCTGAGGCCGGACGGCGGGCGTCACGACTTCCGTGGGTACGCGCCTGCCGGCGCACGGTTTTGCGATTGGCCGTCTTTTGCCTTGCGAAAGGCCGTCTTTTACACGCTAAAAGGCGGCCTTTTAGGCGCTAAAACACGGCCTTTTGCGAATGCCCTGACTGTCAGCTACTTGCAAAGCCGTGCCGAGTGTGTCTCAAAAAACGGTTGATTTGTTTTCACGCAAGCCGTTTTTTGCCTAACTTTGCACGCGGAATAGCAAAACAACAGGATATGAAAGAATTAGCATTGAAGTACGGATGCAATCCGAACCAAAAGCCTTCGCGCATTTACATGGACGAGGGCGAACTGCCGATAGAGGTGCTCAACGGCCGCCCGGGGTACATCAACTTCCTCGACGCGCTCAACAGCTGGCAGCTCGTAAAGGAGCTTAAGGCAGCCACCGGCCAGCCTGCGGCAGCCAGCTTCAAGCATGTGTCACCGGCAGGAGCCGCAGTAGGCCTGCCACTTAGCGACACGCTGAAGAAGATTTACTTCGTTGACGACGTGAAAATGGAGCTTTCGCCCTTGGCATGCGCCTACGCACGGGCTCGCGGTGCCGACCGCATGAGCAGCTACGGCGACTTCGTAGCCCTTAGCGACACGTGTGACGAGGCCACGGCCACGCTCCTCAAGCGCGAGGTAAGCGACGGAGTTATCGCCCCCGACTATACTCCCGAGGCCCTGGCCATACTGAAAGACAAGCGCAAGGGCACGTACAACGTAATCAAGATAGACCCGGCATACAGGCCGGCGCCGATAGAGCGCAAGCAGGTGTTCGGCATAACGTTCGAGCAGGGGCGCAACGAGGTACGCCTTGATGACCCCGCCCTGTTCGAGAACATTCCCACACAGAACAAGACTTTCACCCCTGAGGCGCGCCGCGACCTCATCATCAGCCTCATCACCCTCAAATACACGCAGAGCAACTCGGTGTGCTACGTGAAGGACGGACAGGCAATAGGCATAGGCGCAGGTCAGCAGAGCCGCATACACTGCACCCGCCTGGCGGGCAACAAGGCCGACATCTGGTGGCTGCGCCAGCACCCGAAGGTGATGAACTTGCCGTTCGTTGACGGCATACGCCGCGCCGACCGCGACAACACCATTGACGTTTACATCAGCGAGGAGCACGACGACGTGCTGCGCGACGGCACATGGCAGCAGTTCTTCAAGGAGAAGCCGGAAGTGCTGACGATGGCCGAGAAGAAGGAATGGATAGCCAAGCTCTCTGGCGTAAGCCTCGGCAGCGACGCCTTCTTCCCCTTTGGCGATAACATCGAGCGCGCCCACAAGAGCGGCGTAGAGTACATAGCGCAGGCCGGCGGCTCAGTGCGCGACGACAACGTGATTGAGACTTGCGACAAATACGGCATAGCCATGGCCTTTACGGGCGTAAGGCTGTTCCACCACTGATTTAAAGGTGAGAAGGTGAGAAAGTGAAAAGGTGAGACGATGTTGTTGTAACACCTTGTTTGTTTCTCACCTTCTCACCTCCTCACTTTCTCACCTTTAATAATATGGCAGACATCGATGACATTATAGCAGGCGGCGGCATAGTGTTCCGCCCGGCGAAAAACAAAGACGGCAACGGTCCCGGCAAGGTGAAGACCAAGGCCAAGAAGAAGCAGTATGTCACCGGGGCGCACGGCAGCGGGTCGGCCCGCCAGAAGGCGAAATACCGCGAGCAGCGCGCCAACAGGCACAAGAAGTGAAAGGCTGGATGTCATACATTCGTGACATTCAGCCTTTTTTTATATAATACAGTATTTTTACAGCCTTTCCAAAAGGCCGCCTTTCGCCTTCCGAAACACGGCCTTTTGCCGTGCCGTTTGCTGTCTTTTGCAGCGTAAAAGGCGGTCTTTTGCCAAGCGTCTTGTAATATGTTGATAATCAATACGTTGTGCTTTGTATTAAAGTCGGCGGTGTTACGTGTGGCTGGCGGTTGTATGCTTATTGGCAAATATGGGCATTTCCGATTGAGGTGCAATGCTTTTACGGCGGTAAATGACGCGGTGGCGGATGATTGGCGATATGTTTCTTAATCTTAAAAAAGTGGGCGTGTTTTTGTCGTTAGCCTCCATTTTAGTAACTTTGCATGGATTTTTACGGCGGTTAACCTGACAAATCGTTTTTCAAGCCGAGGCTTGTTGTTACAAGGATAAAAGCTGACTGATATGCGCAACAGGGACAACTTCACTTTTCTGACGTCCGCGCCGGTTCATGACGTGATACTTACAATGGCCGTGCCTACCATTATAAGCATGCTCGTGACGAGCGTCTACAACATCGTCACGACGTTTTATGTCGGCCGCATCAGCACCCAGGCCACGGCCGCCGTAGGCATAGCCTTCTCCGTGATGTCGATTATCCAGGCCGTGGGGTTCACCTTCGGCCAAGGCTCGGGCAACTATATCTCGCGCGAGTTGGGGGCGAAGCGCCACGATAATGCCTCGCGCATGGCCTCCACCGGCTTCTTTTGCGCCGTTGGCACGGGGCTTGCGCTGGGTCTCATAGGCATGTTCATGCTGCGCCCCTTGGCCTTGTTGCTCGGCTCTACGCCTACCATATTGCCCGACGCGGAGTGCTATCTGGCGTTCATCATGCTGGGCGCGCCGTTCATGTGCGGCGCGTTGTGCCTTAACAACCAGATGCGTTTCCAAGGCAACGCATCGTATGCCATGTTCGGCATAATCACCGGCGCAATCATCAATGTGTTCCTTGCGCCGCTGCTTATATTCGTTTTTGACATGGGCATCATGGGTGCCGGCCTGTCAACTTTGGTCGGTCAGGCATGCAGCCTGTTCGTGCTGGTGTGGATGACGCACAAGGGCGGCACGATACGTATCCACCTGCGCAACTTCACCCCGCGCGCGGCCTACTTCCGGGAGATTCTCGCCGGGGGTACGCCCTCGTTCACACGGCAGGGCATGGCCAGCGTCGGCGTGGCCTTGCTCAACGTGGCTGCCGGGGCGTTTGGCGACGCGGCGATAGCCGCCATGTCGATAGTCAGCCGTGTTACGTTTGTGGTTTTCGCCGCAGTCATCGGTCTGGGGCAGGGCTTCCAGCCGCTGTGCGGCTTCTGTTACGGCGCACGGCTTTACGCAAGAGTGCGTGAGGGCTATTGGTTTATCGTGCGTTGGGGCACGTTGTTCCTTGTTTTTTGCGCCGTGTTGGGCTTCATTTTCTCGTCAGGTATAATAGCCATCTTCCGCCACGACCCGGCCGTTATCGAGATAGGACGCGTGGCTCTGCGCTGGCAGTTGGTAACTCTGCCGTTCGGCGCGGTGGTGATGTATACCAACATGATGATGCAAACAATCCGCAAGCCGTGGCAGGCCAACATTCTGGCGGCCTCGCGCAACGGCCTTTTCTTCATCCCCCTGATTATCATCCTGCCCCACGCCTTCGGCCTTCTCGGCGTAGAGATGTGCCAGGCATGGGCTGACGTGCTCTCCTTTTTGCTTGCCGTGCCGATAGCGGTGAGCGGCTTCAGGGCGCTGAAATAAGTGAAAAGTGAAAAACGAAAAGTGAAAAATCCATTAGCTTTTAATAATGAAGGCACTTGGATTTTTCACTTTTCGTTTTTCACTTTTCACTTAATCTTATTCGCTCATTCTTTTCTTCAGTTCCTCTTTGCGCAGTTGTAATTTCCTGAGTTCTTCTGCTTTGGCTTCTATTGCCTTGTCAATGCCTTCTTGCTCAATGAACTCGCGGAAGTGCTGAAGTTCCTTGTACGGTACGCCGGTGTTGATGATGTCGATTACGTCGCTGATGAACTGTCTGTCATCGTCTGTAAGGTTTTCAACCTTTTCTTTTAAATCTTTTACCTTTAACATGTTTTTTTCTCCTTTCGGTTGTTTTTTTACCTATTAGGAACAATGCAAATAGCGTGCCTGTATGCCATTTTGTCATAATGAATTTAAGTGAAAAGTGAAAAACGAAAAGTGAAAAATCCATTAGCTTTTAGTAATGAAGGCACTTGGATTTTTCACTTTTCGTTTTTCACTTTTCACTTAAATCAGTTCTTTTTCCAGAGCTTCGTCATGTCCTCGAGCGTCTTTCCCTTGGTCTCGGGCACAAGTCTCCACACGAACAGGGCGGCGATAACGCAGATTGTTCCGTACAGGGCGTAGGTGAACCAATGGCCGAAGTCGGGGTCGGAGGCTGTCCTCATGTTGAACATCGGCACGAAAGTGGAGCTTACAAGCCAGTTGAATATCCACTGGAAGACCACCGCTATGGCCACGGCCGCGCCACGTATGGTGTTCGGGAAGATTTCGGCTATGAGCACCCAGCATATCGGGCCCCACGACATCATGAACGAAGCGCTGTACACCATGATGCTTAGCATTGTGACAAGCTCAAGCCCTGCGTGGCCGAAGGTGAGCGCCACGCCGAACGCCCCCACGCCCATGCCTATCGAGCCGGTGATGAGCAGCGGCTTGCGCCCCCATTTCTCAACGGTGAATATGGCCACGAGCGTGAACAGGATGTTCACCACGCCCATGATTACGGTCTGCATCATGGGGTTCTCCATGCCCATGTCGCCGAAGATGCGCGGCGCGTAATACAGCACGGCGTTGATGCCCACGGCCTGCTGGAACACGCTGAGCATGATGCCGACGAATATCACCAGCACGCCGTAGGTGAACATGCGCTCGGTCTTTTCGGTTATCGTGTTCTTTATATCATCAAGGATGTTGCGCCCCTCGGCCTCTCCGTTGATCTTGGACAGCACGGCAAGGGCCTTCGAGTCTTGTCCGGCCATGACGAGGTAGCGCGGCGTTTCGGGCACGAAGCATATCAGTATGGCGAACAGGCCGGCCGGAACGGCCTCGCTGCCGAACATGTAACGCCAGCCCGTTGCTATAGTCCAAGGGTCGCTGCCGGCGGCCACTTCATAAACACCTTGGCTTATCTGGGTTATTACGGGGTTGGTATGGTCGCCTAGGATTAAGAAGTTGACCATGTAAACCACCAACTGGCCGAAGATGATGGCGAACTGGTTCCACGACACGAGTGTGCCGCGGATGTTCGACGGGGCCACCTCGGCTATGTACATCGGGCATATCGCTGATGCCAAGCCTACGCCCACGCCGCCTATCACGCGGTAGATGTTGAAGGCGATGAGCAGCGGGAAGTCGGCCTTTCCGTGTTCGAAGAACAGGAACTCAGGCTCCATCGACCCTAATGCCGAGATGAAAAACATCACGCCGGCGAAGATGAGCGACTTCTTGCGGCCCCAGTTTGACGCCATATAGCCCGACACGGCACTGCCGATGATGCAGCCTATTAGCGCGCTGGCGCACGTAAAGCCATGCCATGAGTCGGTGTAAGTGAAGTCCGTGGCACCGAGGAAAAACGCTTGAAGCCCCTTCTCGGCTCCTGAGATTACTGCGGTGTCATAGCCGAAGAGCAGCCCGCCAAGTACGGCAACAAGCACTATGGAAAACAGATAAGCCTTGCTGCCCTGTTGATTTTGGTTCATTGTTTGATTAGGTTATTAGTATCGGTAAGTTAATGTATATACGTTTATAAAACAGCTGAATCCTGTTTTTATTGCCTTCGGCGTGTTTTTTAATCGCCACATAACACCTTCGACCGCACGTTTACATATTGGCGGCCCTTCGTCGGTCTGCCTTTCTTTCTGTATTCCGTTAAATTCAGAGGATGGCTTCGCTGCGAAATGAAACGCTTTCGGCTGGAAATAACGCCTGTTTTCGTGCGCAATCGTAAACTGTTGTGTATCAATTTAATACATGACTCATGGCTGACTTGTGCAAAATCAGTGCCCGTTTAATTTGCAAAAGACGGCCTTTTGCTGCCTAAAATGCCGCCTTTCGCATGGCCGATGGCCGTCAACGGGAGGCTTATATGCCGTGCTTCAGACTGCCGAATACCGTTCTTTGGTATATTATTATATGCCATTCGCATTAAAACGGGCCTGTTTTATGCCTGCCGACGGCAGTCGGCAAGCGATAGTTTTTTCTATTTCAAGCAAAAGAGCGAACATTTGCGGAATGACGTTTTGACATATAAAAAATGCCAGCAGATAACAAAACGACATATCCAGAATCTACAAATCTGCCGTAAAAAGGATAACCTGTCAATGTATTTCAGCCGCTGCGCCGCTTCGTTTTGAGCGACATCAGGTATATCGTGACACCTACCGCCACGGCGGCCATGAGCGTTTTGAGCGCCCAGTGGTCGAGAATTAGGAAGAAACAATGCAGCGATGTGAGCCACAGCAGCGACATGGCGATAATCTTTGCACGCAGTGGCATCGAGCGGTTTTCTCGGAAATCGCGGATATACGGCCCCAAACGCTTGTGCCCGAGCAGCCACTTGTAGGCGCGCGGAGAGCTGCGGAAGAACAGCGCGGCGGCCAAAAGAAGAAACGGAGTGGTGGGCAGCAGCGGCACGAAAATGCCGACCACGCCGCACGCCAACGACAGGAATCCAAGAAAGAGAAGCACGTATTTCATGGCGCAAAAGTACGATTAAAAACCGACAGACCGCGCCCCGTAAAGCTAAAGGTGGATAAAAATCCGCCTTTTTGTCGTATTATAAGGTGGAATTTTAGTAATTTTGCAGCGGTTTGACTTATTGGCGGCATGAAATTCAGCGACGTTATAGGGCAGGATGAGGCCAAGCAGAGGCTAAGGCAGATGGTAGAGGAAGACCGTGTGCCCCACGCATTGATGTTCTGCGGACCTCAGGGCTGCGGCAAGATGGCTCTTGCCGTGGCGTTCGCCTCATACCTGTTGTGCCGCGACCGCAAGGACGGCGACGCCTGCGGGGCGTGCCCGCAGTGCGCCATGACGGCCAAGCTGGCACATCCCGACCTGCACTTCTCCTATCCGGTAATCCGCCCTGCTGGCACCGGTTCGGAGCATAAGATGTCGAGCGAGGACTTCTCCGCAGAGTGGCGCGGCCTGCTGTCAAAGGGCGCTTACTTCACTATCGACCAATGGCTGGCCGCCATGGGCGCGGCCAACCAGCAGGCACTGATGGGCGTGGGGGAGAGCGACCTGCTGCTGAGGAAACTCAGCCTGAAGTCGAGTCAGGGCGGATACAAGGCCGTAATAATATGGTTGCCCGAGCGTATGAACGCCGACTGTGCCAACAAGATGCTCAAACTGCTTGAGGAACCGCCGCAGCAGACGGTGTTCATCATGGTCTGCGAAGAACCTGAGAGGCTGCTCGACACTATAAGAAGCCGCGCCCAGCGCATCGACATACGGCGCATCGACGACGCGTCGATAGAGCGCGCCCTCGTAGAGCAGCGCAACATCGACCCCGACTCGGCCCGGCGGACTGCGCGCTCGGCCGGAGGCAGCTGGCTGTCGGCACTCGAGGAACTCGACGCCGACAGCGAAAGGGGACAGTTCTTGGAAATGTTCATATCGCTCATGCGCCTCGCCTACATGCGCAAGATAAAAGATTTGCGCAAGTGGAGCGACACCGCGGCCGCCCTAGGCCGCGAAAAACAGCGGCGCATGTTGGCGTATTTCCTGCGCTTGGTGCGCGAGAACTTCATGTACAACTTCCACGACCCGCAGCTCTGTTACATGACGCGCGCCGAGGAAAACTTCGCCCGCAACTTCTCGCCTTACATCAACGAGGCCAACGTTATCGAGATGTCCGCGCTGATAAACCGCGCCATACGCGACATCGGACAGAACGCCAACGCCAAGATTGTGCTGTTCGACATGGCCACGAACATCATCGTCTCGCTGATAAGGAAGCCGTGAAGTGAAGTGGTTAAAGGAGCTAAGGTAGAGTGGTTAAAGTAGTTAAGGGAGTTAAATTAGTTAAAGACAAATGCCTTGTCGCGGGCTCAGGCGGCATGGTTTAATTATGGTTGCGCCATAGAAAAACGCAAACGGTTTGTCAATAACACGCCTGCCCGGCGATGAATGTCAGGCTCCGTTCATTCGGGAGTGCCGGGGTGGGCGACTAATATATATCAATATGGATTACAAAGACATGAAACTGAAGATATACAACGGTTGCGACCGTGGGCTGTGCATACGCGGATGCGGCCGTCAGGACCGCCAGCTCAACACGTATGACTGGCTGGCCGACGTGCCGGGTAACGCCCAAAGCACCGACCTTGTGGAAGTTCAGTTTAAGAATACGCGCAAAGGTTATTACCACAACGTTAACAACCTAGACCTAAAGAAGGGCGACATCGTGGCCGTGGAGGCCAACCCCGGCCACGACATAGGCGTGGTAACGCTGACAGGGAAGCTCGTGGAACTGCAGGTAAAGAAAGCCAACCTTAAGTCGCCCGACGACATCAAGCGCATATACCGGTTGGCGAAGCCGGTGGATATGGAAAAGTACCGCGAGGCGAAAAGCCGCGAGCACGCCACCATGATACAAAGCCGGCAGATAGCGAAGAACCTGAACCTGCAGATGAAGATAGGCGACGTGGAGTACCAAGGCGACGGTAACAAGGCCATCTTCTACTATATCGCCGACGAAAGGGTGGACTTCCGCCAGCTCATCAAGGTGCTGGCAGAGACGTTCCACGTCCGCATAGAGATGAAACAGATAGGAGCGAGGCAGGAGGCTGGCCGCATCGGCGGCACCGGACCTTGCGGACGTGAGCTGTGTTGCGCCACGTGGATGAAGAACTTTGTGTCGGTGAGCACCGGCGCGGCGCGCTTTCAGGACATATCCCTTAATCCGCAGAAGCTAGCCGGGATGTGCGCGAAACTGAAATGCTGCCTGAACTACGAGGTGGACAACTACGTCGAGGCCGGCCGCAAGCTGCCCAGCAAGGAGATTATGCTGCAAACCCAGGACAATGATTATTACCTGTTCAAGAGCGACATTCTTGCAGGCATGGTGACATATTCCACCGACAAGAAGATACCTTCAAACATAGAGACCATCAGCGCGGCGCGCGCCTTCGAGGTGATTGAGATGAACAAGCGCGGCGAGAAGCCCCTGTCGCTGGTCGAGGACGGCTCTGTGAAGAAGCAGGACAAGCCTATCGACCTGCTTGCGGGCGAGAGCATAACGCGCTTTGACAAGGCAAAGAAAAAGAAGAAGAACAAGAGCCGCGGCGGCAAACAGGCCGAGAAGCGGCAACAGGGCAAGGCTGTAAACAATAAGCAAGACGGTGGACAGGCTGGGAAGAAGGCTCAACGGCAGGACGACAAGTAGTCGGCTTGACGGTTGCTTAATGCCGACGGCAGGGCGGCAAGGAGGCACGCGCCACATATTATATATATTGCTGGCCGTCGTGGCGTTGACGGTGGCGTTGTCTGCATGTGAAGGCGGGGTGGTGTATGACCGTTACCGTCCCACTCCGATAGAAGGATGGGAGAAGAACGACACGCTAGTGTTCGCCGTGACCAAGCAGCCGCGCCCCGGCCGTTTCAGCCAAGAGGTTGGCCTGCGCATCACCGGCGAATATCCGTTTACGGGTCTTAGCCTGCTCGTCGAGCAGACCATAGAGCCGGGTCACCGTGTAACCGTAGACACGATAGACTGTCGCCTGTATGACGACAAGGGCAACATCTTAGGCAGCGGGGTGAGCGTTTACCAGTACAACTTCGCCCTTCCCGATATAGAGTTGCGGCAGGGTGATTCCCTGCACGTGCTTGTGCGCCATATAATGAAGCGCGAGATACTGCCCGGAGTGTCAGACATCGGTTTCCGGCTGACGAGGAAATAAAACGCCGGATTCTACCGCACAGGTAACACATTGACTTATAACGATTTACGAAAGGCCGTCTTTTACACGCTAAAAGGCGGCCTTTCGTCTTGCGTTTTGCCGCCTTTCGGAACGTAAAAGGCGGTCTTTTGAATAATGGGGCGGCGTGTCTTTTTATCCGTTTTATTTTGTGTTGTCTGCAAGTTGTTGTATTTTTGCATAGTGAACGGCGCGCGCGTGGCGCGCCGGCCGTTGTTGATAAAGACGTTTCAAGACATGAGATACAGACTAACAGCCCCTGCGAGGCTTGACGCTAAGGTAGACTTGCCGGCATCGAAAAGCGTCAGCAACAGGGCGTTGATAATCAATGCGTTGTCGGGCAGTTCGATTGTTCCCGACAATTTGTCCGACTGCGACGATACAGAGGTTATACTCGACGCGCTCAGGCGGATGCCCGACGTGATTGACATACGCGCCGCCGGCACGGCCATGCGCTTTATGACGGCTTATCTTGCGGTAACGCCGGGCAGTCATATTATCACTGGCACGGAGCGCATGAAGCAGCGGCCGATACGCGCTTTGGTAGACACCCTGCGCTACATAGGCGCCGACATCAGCTATGATGAGGCCGAGGGCTATCCTCCGTTGCGCGTCAACGGGCGGCGGTTGGACGGTGGACGGCTCGAGATTCCGGGTGACATCAGTTCGCAGTACATATCGGCGCTGCTGATGATCGGGCCTGTGCTGGCCGACGGTTTGGAGCTGAAGCTGACGGGAGAGATTGTCTCCCGGCCGTACATAGACCTTACGCTGTGCATGATGAGGGACTTCGGGGCGGAGGCGGAGTGGACGGCCGTCGACACGATAAACGTAAGCCCGAAACCATACGAGGCGCGCGGCTTCTTCATTGAAAACGACTGGAGCGCGGCTTCCTATTGGTACGAGATGCTTGTTTTGAAGGGCGACGGCGAGTCGGAAATCACGCTTACGGGGCTTACCGACGGTTCGCGGCAGGGTGATTCGGCGGTGAAATACTTGTTCAGCGTGCTCGGCGTGAGAACTGTTTTCAAGACGCGCGAGCGCGGAGTGCCTACCGAGGTGAGGCTGAAACTGGTTGAAACGAAGCCGCCGCGTATGGATTATGACTTTGTGAACCAGCCGGACATGGCGCAGACGTTCGTAGTATGTTGCGCGTTGGCTGACGTGCCGTTCAGGTTTACGGGTCTTTCGTCGCTGAGGATAAAGGAGACCGACCGCATAGAGGCTCTCAAGACGGAGATGCGCAAGCTGGGTTACGTGGTGCGCGATACCGCCGACGGAGGGCTGGCATGGGACGGAGAACGGTGCGGGCGTGCCGGTAATATTGTGATAGACACATACGAAGACCACCGCATGGCAATGGCTTTCGCCCCTGCCTCGATTGTGTTCCCGGGATTGGAAATCAATAGTCCTGAAGTGGTAAGCAAGTCGTATCCCCATTTCTGGGATGACTTGCGGCGTGCGGGGTTCGGCATTGAGGAAGTCGGTTGACATTAGTTTTGCCGCGGAAGGCAATAAAACGGCCTTTCGCAAGTTATATTATAGTGGTATTGTGGCTTCCGTCCATACTTAATGAACTTTAGTTTTTCAAGACATATCGCCCCCTTGCTGGCCGCCGTGGCATTGCTGGCGGTCGCAGGCTGCTCTACGGAGAAGAACACTCCGCAGAGCCGTTGGTGGCATTCCTTTAACGCCCGGTACAACACTTATTATAATGGCTCGGTGGCATATATCGAAGGTTCGCTTGAAAAAGAGAACGGACATAAGGACAATTTCACCGAGATGCTGCCCCTTTACACCGTCGGCAACAAGGCAAGCCGCAGCCTTGGCGAGGCCAATTTCGACCGGGCTATCGAGAAATGCCAGAAGGCCATCAAGCTGCACAGCATCAAGCGGCGCCCCAAGTGGACTAAAAGCAGGAAGAAAACGGAGAAAGACCTAGAGTGGCTTAACCGCAAGGAGTACAACCCTTTCTTGTGGAAGGCGTGGCTGCTGATGGGTCGCGCCCAGTTCATGAAGGGCGAGTTTGACGAAGCCGCGTCTACTTTTGCCTACATGAGCCGCCTTTACGCCACCCAGCCGGCCATCTACGGCCGCGCGAGGGCTTGGCTGGCGAAGTGTTATATCGAGCAAGACTGGATTTACGATGCCGAGGACGTGATAACGAAAATACGCCGCGACTCGCTCCACTGGCGCGCCCGCAAGGAGTGGGACTACACCTATGCCGACTATTATATCCACACGGGGCGGTATGCTGAGGCCATTCCATACCTGCGTAAGGTCATAAAGCACGAGATGCGCCGCAAGCAGCGGGCGCGCCAATGGTTCCTTATGGGCCAGCTTGAGGCGGCCCTCGGCCATAACGAGAAGGCATACAAGGCTTACAAACGCGTAATAAGGCTCAATCCTCCGTATGAACTTGCCTTCAACGCGCGCATAGCCATGACCGAGGTTATGGCCGGGCAGAAGTCTGGAAAGATGATAAAGAAGCTGAAGCGCATGGCCCGGTCAGGCAACAACAAGGAATACTTAGACCAAGTTTATTACGCTATCGGCAACATATACCTCAGCCAAAAGGACACTACTAACGCCATTTCGGCATACGAACAGGGCAATATCAACTCGACGCGCAACGGTATCGAGAAGGGTGTCTTGCTCCTGAAGCTGGGCGACTTGTACTGGGAGCGTGAGGATTACAGCAACGCCCGCCGCTGCTATGGCGAGGCTATAGGCTTGCTTGACAAGGAAAGGAAGGAGTACGCGCAGATGTCTGAGCGGTCGAAAGTGCTCGACGAGCTTGTTCCTTACACTGACGCTGTGCATCTGCAAGACTCGTTGCAGGCTCTAGCCAAGATGCCCGAGGCCGAGCGCAACGCCGCAATCGACCGTGTGATAGAGGCGTTGAAGGCCAAGGAAAAGGCCGAGCGCGACGCTCAAGCGGAGGCTGAGGCACAGCAATATTTGGCCGAACAGGGCGGAATAGGCAACAACACGGCGCAGAACCAGACGACGAACAACATGACAAACCAGCAGGGCGTGTGGTATTTTTATAACCCTACGGCTGTAAGTCAAGGTAAGGCTACGTTCCAGAAACTGTGGGGACGGCGCGAGAACGTTGACGACTGGCAGCGTGTGAACAGGACCGTCGTGGCAATGACACCAAGTTTTGAGGAGCTGACCGACGAGCAACGGGATTCCATCGCGGCCGTTGAAGCCATGCAAGACTCTATCGAGAACGCCATGGACAGCGCCCACAACAACCCTCACAAACGTGAGTATTACCTTAAACAAATACCTTTCACGCCCGAACAGGTGGCCGAAAGCAACAAGATAATAGAGGACGGGCTGTTCCATTCGGGCGTAATCTTCAAGGACAAACTCGACAATCTCGCGCTGAGCGAGAAGAACCTGCGCCGCCTTACCGACAATTACAAAGACTACGAGAATATAGACGAGGCTTATTATCACCTTTTCTTATTATACTCACGGCGGCATGACAAGGCTTTGGCGGCCACGTATCTCAACCTGTTGGCGCGTGACCATCCCAAGAGCCAGTGGACAGTGCTGCTCACGGACCCGAATTTCGAGGCAAACGCACGCTTCGGAGTGCACATTGAAGACTCGCTTTATGCAGCCACGTATGAGGCGTTCAAGGCCGACAGGTTTGACGAGGTGAGCGCAAACACGGCGTTTTCGGCATCGCGGTTCCCGCTTGGAGCCAACCGTGATAAGTTCATTTTCATAGGCGGACTGAGCAAGCTTAATAGCGGCGACAGCAACGGTTGTCTGGCCGACATGCAAGAAGTTGTGTCGAAATATCCCGACAGCGACGTTGGCGAACTGGCCGGAATGATAATCAACGGGGTGAAGGCAGGGCGGCAACTGTATGGCGGAAAGTTTGACATAAGCGACATCTGGGACCGACGTGCGGCCGTGCTTAACGACAGCGACTCCATTGCCGCGCGCACGTTCGTGGCCGAGCGTAACGCCGACTTCTCGTTCCTTTACGTGTATTCGCCCGACTCTCTCGACGAGAACAAACTGTTGTTCGAACTTGCGAGATTTAATTTCACCAACTTCATAGTAAGGAATTTCGACATTGCCCTTGACGAACAGGGCGGTCTCCACCGCATGAGGGTGAGCGGTTTCGCCAGTTATGACGAGGCGTTGCAGTACGCCCGGCAGCTTGGTGGCAATGCAAATATAAGCTCCCTGACGAGAAAGGCGCGCGCCATAGTTATCAGTGACGCCAATCTTGAACTGCTTGGCACGCAGTATAGTTACAACGATTACGACAAGTTCTACGAGCAACATTTCGTGCCGTTGAAAGTAAGTACGGTGCGATTGCTTACCGAACCGTCGTCGATTGAATACCAGCCAAGCTCTGAAAGCACTGAAGACGGCGGCGACGGATTGTATAACGGCGGAGTTATTGAGGGCGGACTGTTTATCGAAGACGAGCCTGCGGCGCGGCAAGAAGATGCCGGTACAACGGTGATAACCGACGAACAACCGACTCAGCCTGCTACCGATGGACAGGATACGGGCACCGTTGTGCTGCCTGAAACGCCGGAGCCTGCCGAGACGCAGACCGACGGCGGTGCTACGACCATACTTGATGCGGACAGCGGAACACAGGTTGAGGAACCGCAGGACGCGGGCAACACTTTGATAATCGACGATGTGCAACCGACTGGACAACCGGCAACGGAAGATCCTGATACACAAGGTGATACGCTGATACCAATCGAACCGGACAACGCCTTGCCGCAAGAGCCTTTGCAAAAGACGGCAAATGAGGCTGTAAAAGACGGCAAATCGCCTGCCGATATGCCGCAAATCGGGAACCAAAAGGCCGCCTCCGGGAATACGGAAGAAAACAACCCGCCGCAAGACGAGTTCATAATCGAGTTCAACGACGACACCGGCGGCACAGGGAACGCAGGCAACACCGTTCCGCAAAACGGCAACCGGCAGGACAGTTACGACCTTGAAGACGAGTATTACGAGCTTGACGGATTTTAAAAAGGTGAGAAGGTTAGCGAGCTAAAAAGATGCAATCATGAGCAACGGATTACTTTTATGGGCCGACGACGAAATGGAATTGCTCCGCGCCCACATACTTTTCCTTGAGAAAAAAGGCTATGACGTGGTGACGGTGACCAACGGCACGGATGCCATTGACCAGTGCAGGCAGAAAACTTTCGACCTTGTGCTGCTCGACGAGATGATGCCCGGACTCAGCGGACTTGAGACTTTGCAGCAGATTAAGGAAATATCGCCTGCCACGCCGGTGGTTATGGTGACAAAGAGCGAGGAGGAGAACATCATGGATCAGGCAATAGGCTCAAAGATTGCCGACTATCTTATAAAGCCCGTCAACCCCAACCAGATACTCCTTTCGCTGAAAAAGAACATCCATAGGAAGGAAATTGTCACCGAGGTTACGCAAAGCGGATACCAGCAGAGCTTTCAAGACATAGCGTCGCAGATAAGCGCCTGCAAGACGTGTAAGGACTGGATGGACGTTTACCGCCGCCTTGTGCACTGGGAACTCGAGCTGAGCGGGGCCGACAGCAGCATGACCGAGATGCTCGGAATGCAGAAAGAGGATGCCGACAACGGCTTCGCCAAATACGTGAAAGCCCACTACATGGATTGGATGGACGACATTGCCGCGGCCCAGCAGGCCGCAACGGGGGCGGTGTCGAAGTTCCGCCAAGCCCACGCTCCGGCGTTCAAGCCTCGTGCGGATGTGGAGGAACGCCCCGTAATGAGCGTCGATATATTCAAGAAAAAGATATTTCCGTTGCTTGACGCGGGCGAGAAAGTGTTTCTCATTGTAATCGACAACTTCCGCTTGGACCAGTGGCGTGTGCTGTCTCAGGAAATAGGAGACATGTTCGACATTGACGAACAGACTTACATGAGCATACTGCCCACAGCCACGCAATACGCCCGCAACGCCATATTCAGCGGCCTGATGCCTGTCAGGATAGCCGAGATGTTTCCCGACTTGTGGGTGGATGAGGACGAGGAGGAAGGCAAGAACCTCAACGAAGGGCCTTTAATCAAGACCCAGTTGGAGCGTTTCCGCCGCCGCGACACGTTCTCTTACAACAAAATAAACGATTCGACGGGTGCCGAAAGGTTTTTGCAGAAGTACAACTCGCTGTCATCCTATGACCTTAACGTGCTTGTCGTCAACTTCATTGACATGCTCAGCCATGCCCGCACGGAATCGAAAATGGTGCGCGAATTGGCCAACAACGAGTCCGCTTACCGCAGCATAACGCTCAGTTGGTTCCGTCATTCGGTGCTGTCGGAGCTTTTCAAGATGCTCGCCCAGAGTGATTATACCATTGTGATTACGACAGACCACGGCAGCATACGCGCCTCGAAGCCGGTCAAGATAGTGGGCGACCGCAACACGAACACCAACCTTCGCTACAAGCTGGGCAAGAACCTGAATTATAATCCGAAAGAAGTGTTCGTCATAAAAGAGCCCCATAAGGCCATGCTTCCCGCCCCGAACCTCAGCACTTCGTATGTGTTCGCCACGGGCGACGCGTTCTTCGCTTATCCTAACAACTACAATTATTACGTGGCTTACTATAAAGACACCTTCCAGCATGGCGGCATATCCATGGAGGAAATGATTGTTCCGCTGGTTACTTTGAGGGCGAGAAAAAGGTGACACCGTATCAAGCCTACGCCAGCCACGGCCCTCACGGGAGGATGGAGCTTAATGCGCTTTGTCTGTTGGCGCAATGTGCGCAAGATGCATGGTGCGTAGCCGGTTGGCGGTATATAGTTGTCAAAATATCGTTATAAATGTTTTTGCAGAAACAAGCCTGCCTTAATATGCGTCGTTAATCAAGCTACCTCCCTATGGGAGGGCCGGGGTGGGTGTTAAACATATATCATCATGGAAATAAAAATCACCAATCTAGATGGCATCAACGAGGCCGCGCGACAGTTTGTAGACAACATGGGGCAGGGCCGCGTTTATGCTTTTTACGGCAAGATGGGCGCGGGCAAGACTACGTTTATCAAGGCCGTGTGTGAACAGTTGGGCGTTGACGACGTGATAACGTCGCCCACTTTCGCCATTGTCAACGAGTACACGTCGGCCACGTCTGGCGATACTGTCTACCACTTCGACTTTTACCGTATAAAGAAACTCGACGAAGTTTACGACATGGGCTATGAGGAATACTTTTACGGGGGCGCTCTCTGCTTCATAGAGTGGCCCGAACTGATAGAGAGCCTTTTGCCCGACGATGCCGTGAAAGTGACGATCGAGGCCGGCGACGACGGTTCGCGCACTGTCAGTTTTTAATCGTTGACAGGCCGGTGCGGGGCTTGCGTGCGGCGTATATGCTCCTGCCGTTGTTTTTAATTTATGTTTATTTACGGTCGTAAACATGTTGTTGTGCCGTTGGGAGGCGGCCATGCGGCATGTCATCGGCCGTTTTTCATTTTACCGTTGGCGGTTTCCTTCCGTTAAGCCCATTGCTTGATAAGCATCGCGTATTTGCAATGTGTATTGTGAAAAGTGCCTAAATCTTACGTATTTATATGTTTTTAAGCGTTCGTGACGCACTATTTCGGCCTTTTCGATGTTTTATAATAAAAAGAGATAGGGAAAGGAGAATATATGAAAAGGATTATTTTGTTACTCGCGTTGGCTGTATTTGTCGCCATAGGGGCCGGTGCCCAGGATAAAAAGGAGCGCAAACTGACCAAGCAGGAGCGCAAGGCTTTGGAGGCGCGTATGGACAGCCTGATGAGCGCAAGGGCGCGTCAGGCCGTCTATGACACAGCCTTCGTGGTTGAGGCTGACGAGGTGACGTTCAAGCGAGGATATACTGCGCATGTTACGTCGGATACAAACTTCATAGCCGTATGCGGCGGCGAGGCCGTCGTGCAGGTGGCTTTCAACGTGCCGTGGCCGGGCTTCAACGGCCTCGGCGGCATCACCGTTGACGGTTATATAAACAAATACGAGAGGACGGAAGACGAGAAAGGCAATGTCTACGTGCAGATGTCGGTCAACGGAAGGGCAATATCCGCGCAGGTGTTCATAACGCTTTGGGCCGACACCGACGAGGCTACGGTAAGCGTTCAGCAGAATTTCTATTCCGGAAGGATAACGCTCAACGGCAAGGTTGTGCCTGTTGGCGAGAGCCGGGTGTTCAAAGCTACGGCGATATAAACGTGTTTTCATGGTATATGGAGGCAATGTTCTTACGTAAGGCTACGGTTTGCGACCTGCCGCAGGCTTGGCGGATAATATGCGATGCCAAGTGTTTTATGGCCGCGAAGGGTAGCGTGCAATGGACTAATGATTACCCGTCGCAAGCTGACATAGAGGCTGACGTGCGTTCGGGCGAGGCATACGTGTTGTGCGGCAGTGACGGCTTGGCGGCCGCTTATGCCGTCGTTAAGGCCGCGCCAGAGCCTGCTTACGCCGCTCCTACGGCGCATTGGATTACCGGCGGGCCGTATGTCACAGTGCATAGAATGGCCGTAGGCGAGGCGTTCCGTGGTAAAGGCTATGGTCGTAAGACGCTTGTTTTGTGCGAAGACGTGTGCCGGCATCTTGATGCATATAGTGTTCGCATAGACACGAATTATGATAACGTCGAGATGCTCGGCCTGATACGCTCGTTAGGTTATACTCCGTGCGGCACCGTCAGTTATGGGCCGAGGGGCGAGCGGTTGGCTTTCGAGAAGGTGGTTTGCTGCCGGTAGTTTTGCGATATGCGGCAAATTGCGTTGTAAAAGGCCGTCTTTTAGCGTG